>ENA-OFCD01000796-OFCD01000796.1-metagenomes-genome-assembly--contig:-NODE-796-length-18525-cov-3.994099_pt1 | contig 18525 bp, 14 predicted proteins | sample MGYA00153392_OFCD01 | MGnify analysis MGYA00153392
CCGGTCGAGGGGCCGCCGCTACTTCAAGATTTCAACAAGCTCCGGGGCATCCCCACGAGACGGCCAACGGAGACGGCCAACGGAGAGCGGAGAACGGAGAACGGAGAACGGATAACGGATACGGCAACGGCAACCGTCTCCGTTTTCAGCCCGGCTTCCACTTGCTCGACTTGCGCTTTGCCGACTTCCAGCCGCCGCCTTGCGACGAGGTCTTCTTCGACTTGCCGACTTTGGCCTTCTTCGCATACGGGTCGAAGAAGCCGCTCTCCGCGGGGATGGCTCCGCCGTCCTGCTCCAGTGTCTTGATTTGATCTCGGAGCCGCGCGGCCTTCTCGAACTCGAGGTTTTCGGCGGCGGCGAACATCTCGGCGCGCAGCGCTCGCAGGCGCTCGCCCGGATCCAGCTCCGCGACGCCCTTCGCCGCGCTGCCCGCCTTGACGCGTGGGATATCGTAGTAGTCCATGGTGCCCGCGGCCGGGTTCATGTTCTGAATCGCTCGGATCACTGTGGTGGGCGTGATGCCGTGCTCGGTGTTGTACTTGGCTTGCAGCTCGCGGCGACGCGACGTCTCGTCGAGCGCGTATTTCATCGCCGCGGTGATGTGCTCGGCGTACATGATGACGCGCCCGTTCACGTTGCGCGACGCACGACCTATGGTCTGGATGAGCGAGCGCGGGCTGCGCAAGAAGCCCTCTTTGTCGGCGTCGAAGATCGCGACGAGCGAGACCTCCGGCAGATCCAAGCCCTCGCGCAGCAGGTTGATGCCCACGAGCACGTCGTATTCGCCGAGCCGCAGATCACGCAAGATGTCGATGCGCTCCAGCGTGTCGATGTCCGAGTGCAGGTAGCGCACGCGCACGGCGAGCTCGCGATAGTAGTCAGTCAGATCCTCGGCCATGCGCTTGGTGAGGGTGGTGCACAAGACGCGCTCGTTCTGCGCCGCGCGAGCGCGGATCTCGCCGAGCAAGTCGTCGACTTGCCCGCTCACGGGTCGCACCTCGACGATGGGATCCATCAGTCCAGTCGGCCGGATCACCTGTTGAACGAATACGCCTTGGGTCTTTTGAAGCTCATACTCGCCGGGAGTCGCCGAGACATAGAGCACCTGCTTCATGCGCTCTTCGAACTCTTCGAACTTCAGCGGGCGGTTGTCCAACGCGCTCGGTAGTCGAAACCCGTATTCGACGAGTGTCTCTTTGCGCGCGCGATCGCCGCGGTACATCGAGCCCACCTGCGGGACGGTCTGGTGGGACTCATCCATGATGAGCAAGAAGTCGGCCGGAAAATAGTCCAGCAGCGTAGGCGGCGGCTCACCCGCTTTTCTACCCGAGAGATGGCGAGAGTAGTTCTCGATGCCGTTGCAGAAGCCCATCTGCTCCATCATCTCGATGTCGTAGAGCGTCCGCTGCTCGAGGCGCTGCTTCTCCAGGAAGCGGCCTTCTTTATCGAAAAAATCGAGGCGCTCGCGGAGCTCGTCGCGAATGGACGATATCGCCTTTCGCATTTGCTCCTGCGGAGTCACGTAGTGCGAGCTTGGGTAAATGGCATATCGATCCATCGTCACTTTGACCTTGCCGCGGAGTGGGTCCACCTCCTTGATCGCCTCCACGGTGTCGCCGAAGAACTCGATGCGAATCGCGGTCTCTTGCTCGTACGCGGGGAACACCTCGACCACGTCGCCGCGCACGCGAAACGTTCCGCGGTGGAAGTCAGTATCGTTGCGCTCGTATTGGATGTCGACGAGCAGCCTCAACAGATGATCGCGCGGAAACTCCTCGCCGACCTTTAGATCGATCAACAACCCGTAGTAGCTCTCGGCCGAGCCCATACCGTAGATGCAAGAGACACTGGCCACGATGATGACGTCGCGGCGAGAGAGCAGCGTGTGTGTCGCCGAGTGGCGCATGCGATCGATGGCGTCGTTGATGATCGCGTCTTTGTCGATGTAGGTGTCGCTCGAAGGGACGTACGCCTCGGGCTGGTAATAGTCGTAGTAGCTGACGAAGTACTCGACGGCATTCTGCCCGAAGAGGTCCTTCATCTCGCCGTAGAGCTGCGCGGCGAGCGTCTTGTTTGGGGCCATAATCAGGGCCGGCCGCTGCGTCTTCTCGATCACGTTCGCGATCGTGAAGGTCTTGCCGCTCCCGGTGATGCCGAGCAGCACCTGGTGTTTCAGCTTCTGCTCGAGCCCCGTCACGAGCTCGCGGATCGCCGTGGGCTGATCACCCTTAGGCTCGAACTTGGTCGTGAGCTGGAAGCGAGCGTCGGTCATGAGAGCCGTACAGGATCGAAGAAGCCGAGCCCTTACGCAAGAGCCCATTTGGACCGTGCCGAGCACGGGTCCGTGGGGCAGTTTCGACCAAGAGTCTCGCGCAAACGGGCCTACTTGCAGCTATCCTCTGCCCATCTTGGCGAGCTCCAAATCGAAGAAACATGTCACTCCGTTGTCAGTCAAACGACACTCGGTTGGGTTCATCGGGCTCGGCGCGATGGGGGCGGCGATGGCGACGCGTCTCGCGCGCGCGGGCGTGAGCTTGACGGTCTACAATCGGTCGCAGGGGCGCACGGCTGCACTGAGTCGGCTCGGCGCGAGAGTGGCAACGACTCCGCGCGAGTGCGCAGAAGCGTCCGACGTCGTCATCACGATGCTCAGCGACGCCGCCGCGCTCATGTCGGTCGCGAAGGGTCCAGACGGCCTGATCGAAGGCCTGCGCAAGCACGTGCGTTGGATTGATATGTCGACTATTGGGAGAGCCGCTGCGCTCGAGGCGCAAACACTGGCCAAGGTGACGGGCGCGCGCTTCTCGGATGCGCCCGTGAGCGGAACGATCGGACCCGCAGAGCGCGGCGAGCTCGTCGCGTTCCTCGGTGCGCGCGTGGGTGATCTCCCGAAGATCGAGCCCGTGCTCGAGCTGCTGTGCAAGCGAGTGATTCACGTCGGCGACGTCGGCCAAGGTCAAGCGATGAAGGTGGTCCTCAACTCGCTCGGCACGCACCACTTCGTCGCGTTCGCGAGCATGCTAGCGCTCGGTGAGCGAGCGGGTCTCTCGCGCGAGGCGATCGTCCTTGCGTTCACCACCGGCGCGTTCGCGTCGCCGAGTTATCTGGGCAAGAAGTCCAAGGTGCTCGCGCGCGAATACTCGCCCGAGTTCACGCTCGATCTAGCGCTCAAGGACGCGAAGCTCGGACTTGAACTGGGCCTCGAGGCCGCCCTGGAACTTCCCGTGCTGCGCGAGCTCGTGCGCGAGATCGAGTCGGGGATTCGCGCGGGTCTGGGCGCCGAGGATCTCTACGCACTCGAGAAGGCGTATCCCCGGTAGAGGCGACGGCTCACTTCATCGTCGATAATTGATAATCGATCATGCGGGCGACTCGTCTTTGTCTTTCTTGCCCTTCTTGTTGCCGCCCTGCGTGCCCGTTTCTACGCCGCCGACGTCGAGCGCGACCTCGCCGAAGATGACTTGGAGCTTGTTGCCGCTCGCGGGGGCAAGCTTCACTTCGAGGCTCTTGGCGCGAATGACCGTGTTGTCCTTCACGGTGCCAGACAAGTGCACGCTGTCCGCGTCGATCTCGCCCGCGATCTCGCCTTGAGAAACTAGACGCTCGACCCGCACCTTGCCGTGCACCGCTCCCGTGGGGCTGACATCGAGCGAGGGAGCGACGAGATCGCCTTCGATCTTTCCGCGAACCTCGACAGGGCACTTCGAGGTCAACGAGCCTTTGAACTCGGTACCTTCCTCAACCAACGTCTTCTTCGTCGACGGATCGCTCATCACGTTCCTCCAATGGGTTCTACTCAGCCGGAAATCAGCGCTACTACTTCTTCGTAATCTTCATCTTGAGGCGGCAACCCGGCTCGAAGCCGAAATGCGTGTACTCTGCAGCTTGCTCCACGGTGCCGACGAGCACGCCGCCGCTCGTGACGACGAGCTTCCTCGGCTCGGTGATGACGCCAATGCCTTCGTCGAGGAACTGTCCGTGAATGGTGATGCTGCCCGCGCCCTTGATCGCGCAGCCCGCGAGCACACCCTCCGCGCCCACGATCAGCTCCGTTCCATCGCCGAGGCCGATGGTGCATTTCTCGAAGCGACTCTCGATCTCGACCGTCGCGCCGCCGTCGAACTCTAGCGAGGCGTTGCGCAAGACGTCGCCTGCGCCGAAGAAGCGGCGGTTGCGCGGCCGCATGGACTCGGGGAGCTTCTGCCCTGTGATCGCCGCGAGCGCCTCTGCGCCCATCGCGCGCCTCTTCGCGTCGCCTTCGACGCTCGTGTCCACCCACTCGGCGATGATCGCGCCGAACTTCGCGCCCGTGGTCGTCATTCCGGCAACGTGCGCGCCGGTCAGCACAGTGTCCTCGAGCTTGGCGTCCTCGAGGTTCGTGCGTCGCAGATCTGCGGCCGACAGGTTCGTGCGTACGAGGTTCGCGCGCGAGAGATCGGCCTTCACGAGGTTCGCGCGCGTGAGGTTCGCGCCCACCAGGCCGACGCCAGGGAGCTGCGCGTCTGCGAAGATCGCGTCGGTGAAATCTCCCTCCTCGAGGTTCGCGTCTTCGAGGTTCGCGTTCGAGAAGTCCGCGCGGTTGGCTTTGACGCCGCCGAGGTAGCACTCGACGAGCTCGCAGCGCGACATGTCCGCGCCGCTCAAGTTCGCGCCGCCGAGGTTCGCCGAGTCGAGCTGCGCGTGACCGACCTTCGCGTTCTGCAGGTTCGCGCCTTGGAGGTTCGCGCCCTCGAGGTTCGCGCGGCTTAGATTCGCGCCGCTGAGGTTCGCCTTCTCGAGGTTCGCGCCTTCGAAGTCGGCGCTCTCGAGGTTCGCGTCGCGCAAATCGACGCCCGCGAGGTACGCCTCGCGCAAGCTGGCGTTCTTGAGGTTCGCCTTGTTGAGGACCGCCCCCTCGAGGTTCGCGCCCTCGAAGTCGCATCTCCGCATGCTCGCACCGGCAAGCTTGGCGCCTTGAAGCTGCGCGCCGCGCATGTCTGCACGATCGAGCTTCTCTCCCTGAGCGACCTTGCGTTCGACGTCTGCTTTGACCAAATCAGCCATTGTCGGGATCTTTCTTAAGACGTCACGGCGAGCAGGTATGTGTCGAGCTCTGCGAGCTTCTGCGCGAATGGGAGCTTCTCGATCTTTTGCAGCCGCTCGACCTCGCCGAGCCGCGCGAGCAGCACCTTGATCTCGAGGACCGCGGCGTCTCGGGCCTTGCGAGCCTCACGCTTCTTGCTCGAGCTCTCTGCGCGCTCGGCCTCTTCGAACGCGAGGTGCGCCTTCTTGAGATCGGCGGTGACCTGCGCGAGGCGGTCCTTCTCCACGCTGCGCGACTCGTCCTTGATGGCGCCTTGCAGCTCTTCTTTGTAGCGCCTGAAGCGCTCGACGATCTTCTCGGCGATCGCCATCGCGATGCCGGTGGTCAGCTGCACCTCGTCTGCCTTCGCGACGAACAGCACCTCTAGCGACGTGAGCCCGGCCGAGTAGAGCTTGTCGATCGTGACCTTGCGCACGTCGGGGATCTGCAAGAGCAGCGACTGGACGATGATACCCTCGCGCGCGTTCTTCTCGTTGCCTAGCGCGAACGCCTGCGGCATCAGCTCGACGAGCGGCGCGTACGTCGCGATGAGCTCTTCTCGCGAGCAGGTCTCGATCGTGAACGCGCTTCGCTCCGCGGCGACTCGCAGCGCTTCACCGTACCGCGCGAGCGCGGCCACGAGCAACTTGAGCTCGAGCTGCTCGGCCATCTGTCGCACGCCCCGCACTGCGGGCTCGCAGATCGCGATCCACTCGCTCGTGGCTTGGCCGGTGTCGAGGTCGATCATGAAGTCGCGCACGTTGCGCACGTGACTTGCCGCGAGCGCACCGAACAGGGCGCGCGCGTCCGACAGCCCGCCGCTCTCCGACACGGCAGGTTTGGGCTCCTGCGCCCTCGCGCCGCCGTCGCGTGTGGTCATCGGCGGCGAGTCGCCCATGATCGCGCCGAAGCCGGCGTCTACCTCATCGAGCAGGGCCTCGACGCTGTCCCAAAGGCTCTCGCTCGACTTCGAGACGGTGGCTTGCAGCGTGGGCCGCTGCGGCGGCCGCGTCATGGAGGGCTGCGGAGGAGGAGGTGGAACGCTGCGAGGAATGGGCTCTGGCGCGTTGTCGAAGAAGCCATCGTCGAACGCGGCCTCGCTCGGCGGCGGCGGCACTGCAGGCGCAGGGACCGTTGGCCGTGGGGCCACCTCGAACGCGGGCGCGACCGGACGACGCATGGCCACGCCGCCGACGTCCAACACGCGCGAGACGGTCACTGCCGGCTGCTGCGCAGGCGTCGGCGGCTTCTCGTCACTCGCGTCGTCATCGGACTCGCCGTCGAAGCGCCGAGGGGACGTCGCCATGGGGAACACTATGATGCGGGAGAAACGCCGGTTTGGGAACGCCTTTGCACGACGGCCGCGGAAACAGGTGCGACACGCCCCTAGTGCTCGTCCTTGAGTGCTTTGCCCTGAAGGCGCGTGACCCGCAGCAAATGGGCGAGCTGTGCTAACGCACCGATCTCATGTCATCCGAAAAGAAGGTCGCCGAGACCCTCGCGCGCGTTCACCAAGGCGGCGCGGCGAAGTACCACGAGAAGAACGCGGAGGTAGGCAAGCTGTTCGCGCGCGAGCGCATCGCGCGTCTCGTCGATGAGGGTACGTTCGTCGAAGACGCCGCGCTCGCGAACAACCTCGGCAAGGACCTCTCCGCAGACGGCGTGATCACGGGCACCGCGAAGATCGCCGGACGAGACGTGGCGATCATGGCCAACGACTCCACGGTCAAGGCCGGCTCGTGGGGCGCGCGCACGGTCGAAAAAATCCTCCGAATCCAAGAGCTCGCGCTACGCCTCCGCGTACCGATGCTCTACCTGGTGGACTCCGCGGGCGCGCGCATCACCGATCAGATCCAGATGTTCCCGGGCCGTCGAGGCGCGGGCCGGATCTTCTACAACCAAGTCCAGATGAGCGGCCAGATGCCGCAGGTGTGTCTTCTGTTCGGGCCGAGCGCCGCGGGTGGCGCGTACATCCCCGCGTTCTGCGACATCGTCGTGATGGTCGATCAAAACGCGAGCATGTATCTCGGCTCTCCGCGCATGGCCGCGGCGGTCATCGGCGACACGACGCTCGCGGAGAAGGGCGAGAAGGCCGCGCTCGAGGAGATGGGCGGCGCGAAGATGCACTGCTCGGTCTCCGGATGCGGCGACGTGCTGGTCAAATCCGAAGACGAGGCGATCGCGTTCTGCAAGCGCTACTTGGGATACTTCCCGAGCAACGAGGCCTTGCAGCCGCCGGACGCCGCGCCCGTCGCGCCGAAGCTGAGCGGAAAGAGGCTCGAGGAGATCATCCCCGCCGACGAGAACAAATACTTCGACATGATGGCCGTCATCGGCGAGCTAATCGACGCGGGGACCTGGTGCGAGATCAAGCAGCTGTTCGCGCGCGAGATGCTGACCGGCCTCGCGCGCATCGACGGCAAGGTCGTGGGCATCATCGCCAATCAGCCTAAATTCCTGGGCGGAATCCTCTTCGTGGACAGCGCGGACAAGGCCGCGCGCTTCATCTGGCTGTGCGACGCGTTCAACATCCCTCTGCTCTACTTGGCAGACGTGCCCGGCTTCATGATCGGGACGAAGGTCGAGCGACAAGGCATCATCCGCGCGGGCGCGAAGATGATCGCCGCCGTGAGCGAGGCCACCGTGCCGAAGGTGAGCGTCATCGTTCGCAAGGCCTACGGCGCGGGTCTCTACGCGATGTGCGGCCCCGCCTTCGAGCCGGACGCGTGCCTCGCTCTCGCGGGCGCGTCGATCGCGGTGATGGGACCGAAGCCCGCCGTGAACGCGGTCTACTTCAACAAGATCCAAGAGGTGCCCGAAGGCGCCGGGCGCAAGGCCTTCGAGGAGAAGCTGCAAGCGGAGTACAAAGCGGACGTTGATCTGATGAAGCTCGCGAACGAGCTCGTGATCGACGCGGTGGTGCCTGGAGACCTCTTGCGCGACGAGATCACGAAGAGGTTCGCTCGGTGCACTCGCCGCACGGAGGCGCGCCCGCGTCGCAAGCACTTGATCCCGCCGGTCTAGAGTCAGAGCAGCGCGTCGGCGTGCACTCGCGGCGAGTGGCCGGACGAGATTCGCTTGGCGCGTAGGAGCACGAACGTGAGCAGCGCGAGCGCGGCCAACGCGGTGATGGACCCCGCGATCGCGGGAACCGCCAATCGTTGACATATCAATTCAAGGCTCGCGGTCACCGCAGCGAGAGGCCACACCACGCGCACCCACGAGCGCGTCGAAACGATGGGCAATGAGCGTCTCGTCCACGCGACGAGCGCGTAGAGTGCGCCGGTCTTCACGAGGAACGCGACGAGTCCCAGCACGGCGAGCTGCGCCGGGGCGACGCCGAAGAACCGCCAGCCACCGAGCAACGCGGTGGCGGCGACAGCGCAGCTCAGGATCGTCGGGATTCGCGCCCGCGCGCCTCCGTTGTCCGACGAAGGGAGGAGCCACGGCACGAGCAAGAGCCCGAGCAACAGCACACCGACCGGCGAGCGAGCGAGCGTAGTCGCCCAGGGCTCTGCGCCTTGAGCGCGCAGCACGTCGCCCGCTGCCAGCGCACCGTCGCGCGCGCCGATCACCGCGATCGCCGCGAACACTGGAATCGCCCGCGCGGAATGGTCCATCACCTTGGAGACAGCGTCCTTCGGTCCGCGCGCCGACGAGAGTGCGAGCGCGAGCCACGCGAGCTGAATGGTCACGGTCACGAGTGCGAGGTCCACGCGGGCAGCGAAGAACGACCTTCCGAGCGGCAGCACGAGCGCACACGCGAGCAGGAGCGGAGCCGCCGCGGACATCCGGCCGGTATGTGAGCGAGGGCTCAGCCCTTCGCCGAGACGGCGCTCCGTCCACGCCAGCACGCGCGCGAACGGACCGATCAGCGCGAAGATCGCGACCGCGACGAGGGCGGCGAGCGCGAGCCCAAGCGTCACTCGACCGCGAGCTGGAGGGGCGACTCCGTCGATCGAGACGGTGAGCTCTTCGTCGTCCGCGACTCTCTCTCGATCGCTCTCGAAGCCATGAGTCACGCGCATTGTGGTGGACGTGCGTCCGGGCGGCAACGCGACATCGCTCGGGTCGAGCACACGAACGTTCGCGAACGACAGAAGCCGATCGCCGGCTCCTATGCCCGCGCTCTGGGCGCGAGATCCGGGATCGACCGACGCGATGGCGAGGCCGGTGCTCCCTTCCTCGGCGGGCGTAGCCAGATGCACGCCGATCGCGGCGAGCGCGCGCACGCCCTCCTCCTCGTCGCGGCGTACGCCTTGCGGCGTCGCGTCGAGCTCGACGCCGTCGACGGTCCCCGACACGGGTGGAGCGCCCGGGCGCTGAGCGGCGAAGATCACGTCGACCGAGCCGGTGAACGTCGTGTGCACGGCCCCACGCCCCTCGCCGCACAGCGAGCCCATCAGCTCATCGCCGATCGGCACGAGGATTCGATCACGCGAGACGACGCGACCTATCGTCTCGAGCTCCGCGTCCTCAGGAGACTCCCCTGGGCGATACAGCGTTCCGCGCAACACGACGCGCGCCTCGCGACCCTCCGGCAGGCCCCTGCCCTCGATCTCCAGCTCGTCGCCGAGCTCGACGCGCTTCGGTGTCACCGACGACAGCTCGAGCAGCGGGGCTGTGGGGACACGCTCGCAGCCGATCAGCCACACAACGAAGAGGAGCCAACCGCGCCAGCGCATCGCTCGGTACATATCGACCGCAGCGGTTTTCGGCCAACTTTCGAGCCGTGCGCCTAAGATGCGCCGCAGCTCCAATGAACCCTCATTTGTACGCCGTGATCATGGCGGGAGGCGCAGGCACCCGTTTTTGGCCGGCGTCGCGATCGCTCAGGCCCAAACAGCTGCTCCCGCTCGCGGGGAACGAGGCGCTGCTCGCCGCGACCGTCCGGCGCCTGTCGCCTCGAATCCCGGCGGACCGCGTGTTCGTGGCGACCGGCGCGCACCTCCTCGACGCGACCGCCGCGATCGTGCCCCAGGTGCCGCGCGCGCAGCTGCTCGCCGAGCCTGCTCCTCGCAACACCGCACCCTGCGTGGCTTGGGCGACGGCGACGATCCTTCGGCGCGATCCCGGCGCGGTCATCGCCGTGTTCCCGGCAGATCACTTCATCGTCGACGAGCCAGCGTTTCTCGAGACGATCGACCGTGCCATGCTCGGCGCAGACAAGGGACTATTGACTACAATCGGTATCGTCCCGACGCGCGCCGAGACCGGCTACGGCTACATCGAGATGGGCGAGCCGCTCGCCCCAGGGCTGCACCGAGCCGCGCGCTTCGTCGAGAAACCGGATCGCGCGCGGGCCGAGGAATATGTCGCCTCTTCGAGGTACCTCTGGAACGCCGGGATGTTCTTCTTCTCAGGCGCGGTGTTCATGGACGCCGTGAGGGCGCACCTCCCCGCCGTAGCGGAGTTCGCAGCGCGCGCCGACGAAGCCGCGAAGACAGGTGATGAGTCAAATGTCGTCAGTTCGCTATTTGCCAGTCTTCCTTCGGTTTCGATCGATCACGGTGTGATGGAGAAGGAGCCTAGGATCGCGGTCGCGCCGGGCGACTTCGGGTGGAACGATGTTGGGAGCTGGGAGAGCGCGTGGGAGCTTGCGCCCAAAGACGCGCACGGCAACGGCCTGCCCGCGGGGAGCGTGAGCGTGGATGCCTCGGGCAACTTGGTCGTGGACCTCACGACAGAGACTAAAAAGAAGGCGTTCGCGCTGTGCGGCGTGCACGGTCTCGTCTTGGTCGTCACGGACGACGCCGTCCTCGCCATCCCTCGTGAGCGCGCGCAAGACGTTCGCGCCATCGTCGATGCGCTCAAAGCGAACAAGCAACACGACTTGCTCTAACGTCGCCGCATGACCGACTTCGCGCACACGCCAGAGACGACACGCATTGGAGATCTCGAGGTTCGCCGGCTGGGTTTCGGGGCGATGCAGCTCCCCGGCCCTATGGTGTGGGGACCGCCGAAGGATCCCGCCGCCGCCCGCGCGGTGCTCCGCCGAGCCATCGAGCTAGGCATCAACTTGATCGATACGTCTTGGTACTACGGCCCGCACGTCTCGAACGAGCTCATCAAAGACGTGTTGCACCCGTACCCGAAGGACCTCGTTCTCGTCACCAAGCTCGGCGGTGCTCGCCGAGACGACAAATCGTGGGTCTCCGCGCTGCGGCCAGAGGAGCTGCGAGAGGGCTGCGAGACAGACCTACGGCTGCTCGGGCTCGATCGTGTCGACGTGGTGCACCTGCGATGGATCCCGCACACGGAGGTGCCGTTCCGCGAGGCGCTCGACGCGATGGTGGCGCTACAAAAAGAAGGCAAGATACGACACCTCGCGCTGTCGAACGTCTCGCCCGCGCAGCTCCATGACGCGATGACGCGCGCGACGATCGTAGGTGTGTCGAACCTCTATAACGTCGCGCACGGCGAGAAGAAGCTCGGCAAGCTGCCGCACGCGTCCACGGAGGGGCAGGAGGAGATCGTCGATCTGTGCGCCAAGCACGGGATGGCGTTCCTGCCGTTCTTCTCGCTCGCGATCCCTGGGCCTCGACGCGCCAACCCGGCGATCACGGCGATCGCGGCGCGCAAGAAGGTCACCGAGTCGCAAGTAGCGCTCGCGTGGCTGCTCGCGCGCTCGCCCGCGATCGTGCCGATCCCTGGGACGAGCTCGGTAGCCCACCTCGAGGAGAATTGGGCGGCGCGCGCAGTGCACCTCGACGCCGAAGAGTTGCGAGAGATCTCCACCGCGCGGAGCTGACTGTTGCCTCGCGGCGCCGTTGAGCGGAGCATGCTGCCATGGAGTTTGGCTCCACGGTCGACGGTCGCTTCTTCATCCAATCGCTCGCGGGCTCGGGCGGGATGGGACACGTCTATCGTGCGCGCGACGAGAGGACCGGCGATACAGTCGCTCTGAAGGTGCTGCGCGAGGGTGTGGACGGCGCCGCGGAGCGCTTCGGCCGAGAGGTCACGTCGCTCGCCGCGCTCTCGCACGCCAACGTCGTCGGACACGTGGCGCACGGCCAGACGAGTGCAGGACCCTACCTCGCGATGGAGTGGCTCGACGGTCATGATCTCTCCACCGAGCTGAAGTTGCGCCGCGCGCTCACGATCGAACAGACGCTCACTGTCGCGCGCCAAATCGCCGCGGGCCTCGGGCACGCGCACACCCACGGGCTCGTGCACCGCGACGTGAAGCCGAGCAACATCTTCTTCGTCAACGGGGATCTCGAGCGCGTCAAGGTCATCGACTTCGGGCTTGCGCGCGGCGGCGACGCGAGGTCCGAGGCGACTCTGACAGGCGTCATCGTCGGCACTCCCGGATACATGGCACCCGAGCAGATTCGCGCGGCCGACAATCTCACCACTGCGGCGGACGTGTTCGCTCTCGCGTGCGTCATCTTCAAGTGCCTCACAGGCAAGGGGCCTTTTCAAGCCGACAACGTCGTCGGAACGCTGGCGAGAGTCTTGTTCGAGCCGCCGCCGCGACTCTCGGAGGTCTTTCACTCTTCGTCGCTCGTGCTCGATTTGCTCTTGGAGGAGATGCTCTCCAAGGATGCGAGCCAGCGCCCTCGCGACGGCGCGACGGTGGAGGCGAGGCTGCAGGCGCTGACCGCAACCGTGCCTCCGCCGCCGAGATCCGCTTCCAGTCTCGGTCGCGGCGAGCGACGCATCATCAGCCTCGTGCTGGCGGGCGCGCATGGGCAGATCCCGATCGTCGATCCAGAGGAGACGCTGTTGCGAGCTCCGCACGACGCGCTCGACGCCTCAGCGGCCCGCGCTGCGCTCGCGCCCTACGGCGGAGAACTCGCGCCGCTGCCTGACGGCTCGTTCGTCGTGGCGTTCGGCGGCGAAGGTGCCGCGACCGATCACGCCGCACGTGCGGCGCACTGCGCGCTGTTGTTGCAAAGTCTGTTGCCGAATGCGCGAGTCGCGCTCGCCACGGGGCGTGCGGAGGTTGGCCAGCGGTTGGTAGGTGAGGCGATCGATCGCGCAGCGGACCTGCTCCGCGACGCGCAGAGCGGCGCGTACGTGTCGATCGACGACGTCACGGCGGGTCTGCTCGACGCGCGGTTCGAGGTCATGCGCTCCGATACGGGCTTCTCACTCCGCCGGCCTCTGGGCGCTCCGCTCGCGGCGCGCACTCTGCTTGGCAAGGTCTCGCCGTGTGTGGGTCGTGAGCGAGACATCGGAGGCGTGCTGGGGGCGCTCGACGCGTGCATCGAGGAGGCCTCGCCACGCGCGGTCGTGATCACTGCGCCCGCGGGCACGGGCAAGAGCCGACTGCGTTACGAGGTCTTGCGCGGCATCGAGACCTCCGAGCGAGACGTGCAAGTCTGGATCGCGCACGGCGACCCGATCGGCGCGGGCTCGGCATTTGGCTTCATCGGCCCCGCGCTGCGTCGTGCCGCCGGTATCTCGGAGGGAGAGTCACTGCCGTTGCGCCGTCAACGATTGCGTTCGCGCGTCGCGGAGTCGGCGCGGAATAAGGGCTTGAACGACGCGGAGGTCGCGCGCATCACCGAGTTCATCGGCGAGCTGACGGGCGTGCCGTTCGATGACACCGGCCGCGTGCAGCTGCGCACGGCACGCCGCGACCCGGCCGTCATGGGCGATCAGACGCGCCGCGCGTTCGTCGATTTCCTCCGCGCCGAGTGCGCGACGCGCCCGCTCGTGTTGGTGCTCGAAGACGCGCACTGGAGTGATCCGCCCTCCATCGCGTACGTCGACTACGCGCTTCGTGCGCTCCGCGGCTCACCTCTCTTCGTGCTCGCTCTCGCGCGCCCGGAAATCGACGAGACGTTCCCGAACCTCTTCGGAGAGCGAGGGGCGACGAGCATTCGACTCGCGGGCCTCTCACGTCGCGCGAGCGAGCAGCTCGTGCGGAGCGCTCTCGGCTCGGAGGTGTCGTCGCTCGTCGTCGCGCGTGTCGTAGAGCGCGCGGCAGGCAACGCGTTTTATCTCGAAGAGCTCGTGCGCGCGGTGGCCTACGGGAAGGGCGACGAGCTCCCAGATACGGTGCTCGCGATGGCGCAGGGTCGACTCGACTCGCTGCCTGGCGATCTCCGCCGCGTGCTGCGCGCCGGGAGTGTGTTCGGCGTGGTCTTCTGGCGCGACGCGGCCGCCTCGCTCCTCGGCGAAGAGCGAGAGTCCCTCGACGACTGGCTCAGCACGCTGGCCGACAAGGAGCTCATCGAGCCGCGCCACGAGACCAGATTCCCGGGCTCTCGTGAGTACGTCTTTCGCCACGCGCTCGTGCGTGAGGCCGCGTATGCGACGCTCACCGAGGACGACCGCGCCGTGGGCCACGGTCTGGCGGCGGACTGGCTCGAGCGCACGGGCGATCGCGATCCGGTCGTGCTCGCGGAGCACTTCGAGCGCGGAGGTCTTCGAGCCCGCGCGGCACCTTACTATGCGAGTGCAGCGCAGGCGGCGCTCTTGGCGAAGGACTTCCGTGGCGCGCTCGCGCGGGTCGCGTCTGCGGCGGCGTGCGGGGTCGAGGGCGCCGAGCTCGGCAAGCTCGAGATCATCTGCTCGGAGTCGTACCGTTGGCTCGCCGAGTCCAGTCGCGCGATCGATGCCGCGACTGCGGCGATGGCGCTCCTTCCACCGGGCTCAGAGGACTATTTCCGCGCGTCTGCGGAGGTCGCGTTCGGTGTCGCGCGCCGAGGCGACCTCGGCGACGCTATCCAAATCGGCGAGATGCTGCTTCCATACGTTCGCACGAAGCTGACGCCGGCGCTGGCGATCGCGTCTGCGCGCGCGGCGGCCGCGCTGGTGCGCTCCGGAAAATTGGCCTTGGCCGATGAGCTGCTGAGTCTCTTAAGCCCCGCGGAGACGCCAAACAACGATCCGGTCGTGCGCGCGGAGATCTCACGCGTACGCGCGCAGCGTGCTTTGCCCGCGGGCGATATCGTCGCGCACCTTCGATACTCCGAGGCGACGCTCGCGATCTACGACGAGGTCGGTGACGTTCGAAGCTCGTGTGTCGCGCGCGCGAATCTCGGTTACGCGAAGATCGAGCTCGGCCTGATCCATGAAGCCGCTGCGCTCATGCACACGGCGCTCGACGACGCGTTGCGGCTCGAGCTGCCCTACGCCGTCGCGGCTATCCGGCACAACTACGGGTACGCGCTCGTGCTCGTCGGCCGCGTAGACGAGGGCATCCCGTACCTCCAGCAGGCAATGGCGTTCGGGAGAACGCAGGTAGACCACCAGATCCTCGGCGCGTCGCAGATGTACCTCGCGCTCGCGCACTTGCAGAGAGGCGACGCGGTAGAGTCCGAGCGCATCGCGCTGTTGGCGATGGAGTCGCTCGCGACGATGCCGCCGCTGCTGCCACAAGTGAGCGCCGTGCTCGCACGGGCGTTGCTCGCGCAAGGTCGCACGGGTGAAGCTCGCACCATCGCCGCGAGAGGCCTCGAAGAGCTTCGGCAATTGGGCAGCGTGGAAGAGGGAGAAACACGCGTCTACGTCGCAGCCGCCGTGTGCATGCGCGCCACGCGAGACCTCGAGGGTGCCCGCGCGGTGATCACCGAGGGCGTTCAGAAGCTCCAGATCCGAGCCGCACGGATTTTTGACGAGGCCGTTCGCGAGAAGTTCCGCGCGTATCCCGACAACGCGGAAGCGCTCCAGCTCGCCCGCGAGCTCGCTTGGTAACCGCCTAGTACGCGCAGCGCATCGCGCCCCAGCGCATCGCGACCCCAGCGCATCGCGACCCCAGCGCATCGCGCGACTCTAGCGTCGCTCTCGTCCCCTCTCCCCAAATGGGAGAGGGATGCATTGGGTCGAAGCGCTCTAGTACGCGCAGTAGTTGGAGCTGATGCCGTTGCCCAACGCGCATTTGCTGCCGGGAGGGCAGTACGTGGAGTCGCAGTTGCCTTTGCAGTCGCTCGCGGCGCACGAAGAAGGCACGAACGAGAGGGAGCAGCACTTGGACCAGCACCCCTGGTTGGTCTTGCAGCCGCGACAGAAGTAGTGACCCGCGAGCGCGGAGCAGCTCTCGCCGTTGCCGCCGTTGCACGCGATGCCGCACGCACCGCAGTTGATGTCGGTCGTCGTCGTGAGGGCGATGCCGCCGCAACACCGCGCGTTGACGTCGCTCGACTTCCAGTTGTACCCATCTGCGTGAACGCCGGGCGCCATGCATTTGCCCATCATGCAGACGCCGTCGGTGTGGCAGAGATCGGGCGCGGCCTTGCACGGTGTTCCGTCTTGCTGGTTCGCGCAGCCCATGGGCGCGGCGTCCGGGCCGGCGTCGGGCGCCGGAATGTCGGCCTCCACTTCGACGTCGACGTAGGCGGCGTCGAACGGCAGCATGGTGCCGGAGTCGTGCGGGCCGGCCTCGATGATCGGGTCAGGCGGCAACCCCGGGTGGGACGCGCACGCGAAGTAAGTGCAACCCGCACTCATCGCCAAGACCAGCCACGCCGCACGAGACCGCATGAGTAGAGCGTGCCACACGTCTGCGCCTCTTCCCAGCTTTCGGCCCCTGGGCTACTCACTCCACCATGGTCGACTCGTACTCTGCAGCAGCGCTCGAGCCTCATTTCGTGGAGCTGATTCGACGTGCGGCAACCGACTTGCCTCGCGACGTCGAGTCCGCGATCGCTCGCTCTCGTGACAGCGAGCGACAGATGAGCGCGGCGCGCAACGCGCTCGATATGCTTCTGATCAACATCAGCAAGGCGCGCGCGGCGAGCGCTCCGATGTGCCAAGACACTGGCATGAACCTCTGGTGGGTGCGCTACCCGGCGGGTCCGCACGAGCACGCACTGACGACGGCGATCCACGCAGCGACCGTCGGTGCGACAAAAAAGAATTACCTCCGACCCAACACGGTGGACTCGATCACGGGCCACAACGACGGCACCAACCTCGGGGAGGGCGCGCCGCAGATCCATTTTCACCAGTGGGACAAGCCCTTCATCAAGGCGGATCTCTTGCTGAAGGGCGGCGGCTGCGAGAACGTCAGCGGCCAGATGGCGCTGCCGAACGCCGAGATCAAGGCGGGCCGCGACCTCGAGGGCGTCAAGCGCGCGGTCATCAAGATGGTCCTCGACGCGCAAGGTCAAGGCTGCGCGCCCGGAGTGTGCGGCATCTGTATCGGTAGCGATCGTGCGGGCGGGGCACTCGCTGCAAAAGAGCAGATCCTCCGGCAGCTCGGCGACGAGAACCCGGACCCTCGCCTGCGCGAGCTCGAGAGCGATCTCATGTTGGCCTGCAACGGCCTGAACATCGGCCCGATGGGCTTCGGTGGAAAGACGACCGTGCTCGGCATGAAGGTCACGGCGCAGCACCGCCTGCCGGCGAGCTTCTTCGTGACGCTCGCGTACGAGTGTTGGTCGTGTCGTCGCTGGAGCGCGGAGATCGACATCTCCAACAACGAGGCGCGCTTCACCGAAGAGACGTTCGTGGCGAGCGAGTACAACCGTGGCGCAACCTCGCAGAAGAAGGGAGCCTGAGCATGGCGATCACACGCATCGATCTCCCGATCGACGAGAACAAGATTCGCGAGCTCACCGTCGGCGACGAGGTCGGTCTGTATGGCACGATCATCACGGGCCGAGACGGCGCGCACAAGCTGATGCACGAGGCCATCCACGCGATGCAGCACGGGGACCCGGCTCAGATGGCCGCGCTCGATTGGCTCAAGCCGATCCTCTTAGGCTCGTTCATCTACCACTGCGGGCCGGTGATGGTCCGCGAAACCGTCGGTGGCATTGAACGTTGGGCCTGTCGCGGTGCCGGTCCGACGACCTCATCGCGCGAAGAGCCCTACCAGTGGGAGGTCATGCGCGACCACGGCATCCGTGGCGTGATCGGCAAAGGCGGCATGGGGCCGAAGACCCTCGCCGGCTGCGTGACCTACGGCTGCGTCTATCTGCATGCGATCGGTGGGGCGGCCCAGGTCTGCGCGGAACGGATCACCCGCGTCGACGGTGTCGATTGGATGGATCTCGGCAGCCCCGAAGCCATCTGGCATCTGTGGGTCGAACGATTTCCGTGCATCGTGACCATGGACAGCCATGGCAATTCGCTGCACCAGCAGGTGCGTGAAACCTCCACCGCAGCGCTCGCAGGATTACAGGCATGAACGACCCCGAGGTCACCGTGATCCAGCCCGTCGCGCCAACGCCCTTGCGCACCGCTCCTGGCACAGCGTTGTGCCTCGCCAGTGGCATCATGACGTTCATGACCTGGTGGCTGCCGCCGGTGCCGTTTTTCATCGGCGTCTTCTGCCTGCTCAACGCGTGGCGGGCGGCGCGGGCGGCGCGACGTCAGCCCGACCGTTATCGAGGAAGCGCCGTGCCCTTAGCGGGCGTGGTGCTGGTGCTGCTGGCGTGGACCTTTTCCGCCCTGCTGCTGGCGCTGATCGGAATGACGTCGGGCGAGGTGGTCATGCCAGACGCGCCGGCGATCGATCGTTGGTAGATCGCCGGTAGATCGGCTAGTCGCGCAGGCGCTGGCCC
>ENA-OFCD01000797-OFCD01000797.1-metagenomes-genome-assembly--contig:-NODE-797-length-18513-cov-4.038845_pt1 | contig 18513 bp, 14 predicted proteins | sample MGYA00153392_OFCD01 | MGnify analysis MGYA00153392
TGAGTGGACTATCGAAGGGCCTGTTCGTGGCCACGGCCGACGTGGGATCGGGCGGAGCCGCCGTCTACCTCTACCAAACGCCGCTCGTCCCGCAGAAAGTCGCTGCGTACGAGCTCCGTAGCGCGTTCGGCCAACCGAACCAGAGCGACCTCGCCACGGCGGCTGTGCTCTCGAAAAATTATCTCGCGGTCGCGGTTTGGCTGAAGAACGGCTCTGGGAGCTTCCTCTGTATTCTGTCCTCTCCCACTACGCTCACCGCCAGCAGTGCATGCTCGAACAAGATCACGATCGACGGCGGGGCGCTCGTGTTTCGTGTGATGGAACGCAAAGGCTCCCTCTTCGTCGGAGTGGCGAGCGATACGAGCAGTCGCTTGGAGATCTATCGCAACCCGCTGTCGGACGCGAAGCCGACCGTGTCGCTCGACGTTGGAACAGGCAAGATCGTCTCCGGCTTGTCGGTCGCCGAGTGAGCGCTACTTAGCGACAGGCGTTCTCGCGCTACGTCGTGGGGGAAGCTTTGCCGGCGCGGATCGATTCGAGCGCCGTGACGAGCCCCTCGTCCTCCTCAGCGATGAGCGTGTCGTCGGCGCTGGAGCACGTACTTGCCCGCGCTCGGCGGGGAGGTCGGCACCATTCCGATCGATGAGGGTCACCTCGCAGGCTTCTCGCTACTCCTGGATCACGACACCGAGACGACGTTGATCCACGCTACTTGGTGCGACATCTAAGGATCTCCGCGCGTTTTTGCTTCGCGCTCGCGGCCGTTCACGAGACGTGGGCGGCATGAGGTCTGCAATTCATGTCGATATGAATCGATCGATCAGCCGCCTGCTCGTGACGCTCGGCTCCACGCTCTCGCTCGCCGCGTGCTCTGCGGCTCCGGAAACGAGCTTCGCCGAAGACACGGGTGACACCGCGACCGAGGCCTTGGGTCAGATCTCGCGCTGCACCCACGCCAACATGGCGTCGAGCTCGTGCGCCGCGGTGCGCGCTCAGATCCTCAACGACGCTCCGCAGAACCGCGTCGAGCTGCTGAACCGAGGCCTCGACTGGGTAGACCGCGACATCATGTACAGCCAATCAAAAACGACGGACGGCTACCGACGCGACTGCTCGGGCTTCGTCAGTATGGTCTGGGGCGAGAGCCAAACGTACTCGACCGCGTCGTACGCGCCCTACGACACGTCAGCGACGACCCAGCTTGCGAGCTACGAAGACTTGCTCCCCGGCGACGCACTCAACAAAGTCCCCCGCGGACACATCGTGCTCTTCGCCGGATGGGCCAACAACGCTCACACCGCGATGTATGTGCTCGAAGAGTCGCAGACGGGCTCCCCCGCGTTGCTCGCGAAGGTCAGCGCGACCTACTTTGCCAGGTTCCGGCCCATTCGCAGCAACAACCTCTGACTTTGTCATTCTGAGCGCGGCAAAGGATCGCCTGCCGTTTTGCATGTCCGCTGCGATCAACGCTTGCCCTCTCCCGTTCGGTCATCGAGCCTCTGACCTTCCACGAGGCTGAGGTCCGCTCCGCAATTTTAGCGTTGCGCGTTCCGACGAGGTAATATGAACGCCGTACGGCTTGGGGGGGGGCGTATGAACAAGACATCAGACGCCGAGCAACCCATCGTCAACTGGCTCACCGGCGGCGGCGAGATGGGCAAGCTGATCAAGTCGAAGGACTGGTCCAAGACGCCCGTCGGTGACATCGACTCCTGGCCGCAGAGTCTGCGAACGATGGTCAGTCTCGTCGTCGCCTCCAACTCCCCGATCTCCGTCATCTGGGGTCCCGGACACGTACACATCTATAACGATGGCTATTGGCCGATCTGTGGTGACAAGCACCCCGCGTCCTTGGGCCATGACTTTCGCCAATGTTGGAAGTCTGCGTGGCCCGTGATCGGAGCCGCGTACGACACCGCGTGGTCTGGCCAGAGTGCCTACCTGACCAACATGCGGATGTTCCTGGACCGCTTCGGCTTCTCGGAAGAGACCTGGTTCACCTTCTCCTTCAGCCCGATCACGGACGAGTCCGGCAAGGTCAGTGGCGTGTTTCATCCCGTCGCCGAATCGACGACCCAAATGCTCTCGGAGCGGCGCGCGAAAACCGTCCATGCGCTCACCAGCCGCTGCGCAAAGGCGAAGACCACCGCGGAGGCGCTCGCCCTGGCCTCGGCGGTGTTCGAAGAGTCTCAGCTCGATCTACCTTTCGTGCTGCTCTACGTCGTCGACGGCCAGGAAGGGGCCCGATACGCACGACGCGCCATTCACACGGGGATGGATCCACAATCGCCCGTTTGCCCCGACGCCGTGGACCTCGAAGCGGACACCCAACAATTGTGGCCCGTCGCGGAGATCCTACAGACGGGCGTCACACAACAACTCGACGACATTGCGCCTCACCTCGCGGGCATGACCGAGGGTCCGTATCCTGAGGCCCCTACAATGGCCTTGGCGATGCCGATCACGCAGCCGGGTAGCGCCAAGCCGTATGCCGTGATGATAGCGGGGATAAGCGCGCGCCTGGCGATGAACGAGTCCTATCGCGTATTCTGCGACCTCGTGGCCGCCACCGTGAGCACCGCGCTCGCAAACGCGCAGGCCTATGAGGACGAGCGCAAGCTGTCTGCCGGGTTGGCCGAGCTGGACATGGCGAAGACGGCCTTCTTCTCGAACGTCAGCCACGAGTTTCGCACGCCGCTCACGTTGATGCTCGGCCCGTTGGAGGACGAGTTGGTGGAGCCCACGAGCCCGCTACCGCCACACCGCCACGCCAGGCTCGAGACCGTCCACCGCAATGCGCTGCGGCTCTTGAAGTTGGTCAATACCCTCTTGGACTTTTCGCGGGTCGAGGCCGGGCGCACCCAAGCGATATATCAGCCCATAAATTTGCCAGTGCTCACCGTGGACTTGGCGAGCGCCTTTCGCTCGGCCATCGGAAGGGCCGGAGTCGAATTCATCGTCGACTGCCCACCCATCGTTCAACCCGTCTATGTGGACCGCGATATGTGGGAAAAAATTGTCCTCAACCTACTCGCCAACGCACTCAATTTTACGAAGAAGGGGCGCATCGTGCTCCGGCAACGGGTCGTGGACGATCATGTCCTGGTTTCGGTGGAGGACACCGGATGCGGAATTCCGCAATCCGAGCTTGGCAATGTGTTCAAGCGCTTTCATCGGGTCGAGGGGGCCGCGGGCAGAACGCATGAGGGCACCGGCATCGGCCTCGCTCTCGTCGAGGAGTTTGCAAAGCTCCACGGTGGAGCTGTCCGGGTAGAGAGTGCCCTTGGGGCCGGGAGTGTATTCACCGTCTCCATTCCGCTGGGAAAGGAGCACCTCGACGCCGACAAAATAGGCGTCGGAGGACGCCACGTTACTGCGGGAAATGCGTATGTCGAAGATGCACTTCATTGGCTTCCTGCTCACAATATTGGCGCCGACGAATTCACATTTTCCAAAGGCGGGAGTCTACCCCCGCCCGGCGTTAGAAGGCCGCGCGTGCTCGTGGCCGACGACAATGCGGACATGCGCGACTATGTGAATCGACTTCTAGGGGACCGTTACGAAGTCCTCTACGCGGCAGACGGTGAGGAGGCTTGGTCGGCGATTCAGAAACAACGACCCGACCTACTTCTCACGGATGTCATGATGCCAAAGCTCGATGGGTTTGGGTTGCTCGCTCGCATACGCAAGGAAGCAAAGACCCGGACTCTTCCCGTCATCATGCTGTCGGCCCGCGCCGGAGAAGAGTCTCGAGTGGAGGGCGTCGAGGCCGGGGCGGATGACTATTTGGTCAAGCCCTTTAGCGCGCGCGAGCTGGTTGCGCGCGTCGCATCGAACGTGAAGATGGGTCGCATCGGTCACCTGCTGGAGCAGAGCAACGCTGCGCTCAAAGAAGCGCAAGAGATTGCCCACATCGGCAGTTGGGCGTGGGACCTCGTAGAAAGCCGGATCGAGTGCTCAGACGAGCTCTACCGGGCCTACGGGCTGGATCCTCGGAAGTTCGAAGCGTCGTTCGAGAGCTTCATGGACAGAATGCATCCCGACGACCTGGAGATGGTGAAGTCCGAGTTGGAGCGCGCCCGAACGAAAGCCGGGCCCTTCGAGTTCAAGGTCCGCATCCTTCGGTCCGATAGTGTGATTCGAATTCAACAGGTGCGTGGGCGCGCTCACGCCGATGAGAGCGGAATGGTCGTCCGGCTGACGGGCACGGGCGAGGACGTCACGGAGCGCGAGCAGCTCCAAACGCGCCTCGTCTTCGCCGGTATGGCGTCCGTCGGGACGCTTGCCGCCGGAATAGCGCACGAGATCAACAATCCGTTGTCTTATGTGATGGCCAATCTCGATCTGATCGCCGAAGAAATTCGGGTCATCTCTGGCGGGTCACCTTCTGGGCGGATGCGCGAGCTGGAGGACATGATCAACGAGGCGCGGGAGGGCTCGGAGCGTGTTCGAAAGATCGTCCGGGGCTTGAAGACGTTCAGTCGTGCCGATGAAGACAGGCGCGTACCTCTCGATGTGCGACGCATTCTAGACTTGTCCATCAATATGGCTTTCACCGATATTCGCCACCGCGCGAGGCTCGTGAAAGACTACGCAGACGTGCCACTCGTGGAGGCAGATGAGGCTCGGCTCGGGCAGGTATTCATCAATTTATTGGTGAATGCAGGCCAGTCGATCCAGGAGGGGCAAGCGGACAAGAACGAGATCCGCATCGTCACGCGGGTAAACGCAGGCAGAGTGCTGATCGAAGTGCACGACACGGGTGCCGGTATCGCGCGGGAAGCCATGAGTCGAATCTTTGATCCCTTCTTCACCACCAAGGCCGTCGGTGCCGGAACGGGGCTCGGGCTCTCTATTTGTCACGGCATCGTCGTGGCGTTGGGTGGAGAGATCAGAGTCGAGAGTGAGGTCGGCAAGGGAAGCACCTTTCGAGTCCTCCTTCCTGCGGCGAAGCTCGAGGTCACCGCGGAATCCAAGGCATCTCGGTCGCTGAGGCCGAAGCCCGAACGCCTAGCTCGCGTCTTGGTCGTGGATGACGACACGATGGTCGCCAGTACGCTGCATCGCGTTCTTCGTGAACACGACGTCGTCGTCGCGACGAGCGGCAGGGACGCGCTGGAACACCTCGCTCGGGGCCCCAAGTTCGACGTAATCCTGTGCGACCTCATGATGCCCGAGATGACAGGAATGGCCTTGCACGCGCAACTCTCTCGCACCATGCCGGACCAAGCAGAGCGCATGGTCTTCATCACGGGCGGCGCTTTTACGACGTCAGCAAGGTCTTTCCTCGACGAAGTGCCCAACGAGCGGCTCGAAAAGCCCTTCGACGCAAGCAACCTTCGCGCGCTCGTGCAGCGAATGCTGCGGTGACTGTGTAGACCAGTAGTTTGCTCGCGAGCTCCGGGGGGTTCGCAGAATCCGAAGTTGCAACTCTGATTGCCGGTGCAGTTCGAGTTGTTTGCACACGCCATGCACGTGGTGCACATGAACCGTTTCTTGAAGCTAGTCGCCATCGCCGGCGCCGCCATCGTCACCATCGCCTCGGTCGCCTGTTCGAGCTCGTCGTCGGGCAACATCGCCGCCGCTTGCAACATCGCGGGCACGTACAAGGCCCACCAGATGGCGAACGCCGGCTCCCCCGCGAGCTGCGCCATCCCCCGGACTCCACGGTCACGTTCTCGAGCGGCGGAGACGCGGGCGGAACGACGACTGGCTGCACCACCACGCAAGACACCAGCGCCTGCACCTCGACCTCCACGTGCAAGATCGCCAATGGGGGCTTTACCACCAACGTCTCTGTGAACATCAAGTTCGCTTCGGACGGCTCGAGCGCCAGTGGCACCGTCTTGTCGAAGACCACGAAGGACGCCGACGGAAGCGTGCTGACCGACTGCACCTACGACCTCACGTACACACGCCAGTAGTGCCCCACCTCACCTCCCCCACGAACATGGGGAGGTCGGGAGGGGGCTTTCTGGGAGCTCGCCGGGACAACGCAGGTCCGGCTGGACTTCCTGCACGCATGTGCCCACGCTTACGGTCATGATTCGCATCCAAGGGTTGCTGTTGGTTGCTGCGCTCGGAGCGTGCTCTCCGGGCTATGCGTTCGTGCCCGCGCAAGGTGCGTCGTCTTCGCTCAATGGGCGGCCCGCGGTGAGCTACGCGATAGTGCCGCAGTCGCCGCGTGGGGAGCTGCGTGTCGCGACGATCGGGATCGAGCCGCTCACGCCGAACAACGCGCCAGACCAGCAACTCACCGCGCTGCACGTTCGCATGGTCGTCTCCAACACGACCGGCGCTCAGGCGTGGACGTTCGACACGCGCGAGCAAGAGCTCACGATGTCCGATCGCGGCAAGAGCACGCCTGCATTCGCAACGGCCAACGCGGGTGACGGCTCCACGCCGCCCGTGCTCACGGTAGTTTCGGGGTCATCGCGCGTGATCGATCTGTTCTTCCCTTTGCCGGCGGACGCACAAGACATCGACGCCATCGCCTCCTTCGAGACGACCGCGCGCATCCACTGCGACGCAGGAGTCGCCGCGGTGAGCACACCCTTCACGCGCGCCGAGCTCGACGACACTTACGCGGAAGACGGCGCAGTCGACTACGCGTATTGGGACAATCCGTTTTGGTACAATCCCACTTACGCGGGCTTCCGAGGAGTCGTGATCGCTCCCGTCTATTGGGGTCACCCGACCTTCGTTCGACCCTACAGCTGGGGAAGTCCCGGTTACGCCCATCACGGAGGCGTAGGCGTAGGCGGCGGGTTCGGGGGAGGCGGAACGTTCGGCGGAGGCGGCGGCTTCTATCGGCCAGGCGGCGGAACCTTCGGCGGCGGTCACCGCGGCGGCGGACGAGGCGGTCGCCGCTAGTTCGCCCTCAGGGCTCGCTTCTCACGTCAAGCGGCTCAAGTCCGCGGCTGTCGCCTTCGGAGTTGGCGCGGCATGTTCCTCACTTCCTCTCGAAGTGAATGTCGTCTGCGGTCATCTCCCAATGATCGCTAATCTTTTTTGGAGCGCTCGCGACCTTCACGGTGACGTTCACGAACATTTGGATCTGAATGTCGTCTCCCGAGAACGACGCGATGGGCGCCTGGAGGGACTCTTTGACGCCGTCGCCGTCCTCGTCCTTCTCGAGCTTCATCGTTCCGTCCGCGCCGATGTGGAGCGCGCTCCCGCGCTTGCTGCGCCATGAGCCGACGTAGTCCTTCTTCGGGCCCGCGAGATCGACCAGCACGTTCGCCGGGGAGACCACCACCAAGCCGCCCTCCCCCATCGAAGCCGAGATCTGCTTGACCTCCTTGTTGATGAAGAAAGCCGCCACGCCGCAGGTGCCGAGCCCAAGCACGCCGAGGACTCCGAAGACGATCAGCACGACCATGACCGTCGACATTTTTTTCTTGGGCGGCGGGGGATAGGCCTGTTGCATGCGCCGGATACGAACCCGAATGCACGCAACAAGCAAGCACCGCGGGCTATGGTGACCGCCGTCACCGTATGTTGCCGCGCGCCGTCTTCCTGTTGCTCCTCCTGTTCGTGACGATCCCGTCGCCTTGGGCGTCACCTCCGCTCGCGCTCGTGCTCGGCGTCGCGTTCGGAATGCTGTCGCGCCATCACCCTTACGCGGAGGCGTCTCGCAGGGCGTCGAAGTTCCTTCTGCAGGCTTCGGTCGTCGCGCTGGGGTTCGCAATGGACCTCAATGACGTGCTGCGCGCAGGCCGTTCCGGCTTCGTCTACACGCTCTTGGGCATCACGCTCGCGCTCGTGCTCGGCGCTGTGCTCGGTCGCGCGCTGCGCGTGCCCGGCAAGGCCGCCTACTTGATCTCGGTCGGCACGGCGATCTGCGGCGGCAGCGCCATCGCCGCGGTCGGTCCCGCCATCGACGCCAACGACGAGGAGATGAGCGTCTCGATCGGGACTGTCTTTCTCTTGAACGCGGTGGGCCTCTTGGTCTTTCCGCCGCTCGGTCACTTCTTCCATTTGACGGAGCCGCAGTTCGGGCTCTGGGCCGCGCTCGCGATCCACGACACGAGCTCGGTCGTCGGCGCCGGCGCGAAATACGGCGCTATCGCGCTGATGGTCGCGACGACGATCAAGCTCGCGCGCGCGCTCTGGATCGTGCCCTTGACGCTCGGCACCGCGGCAGTCCGCGCTTGGAGAATGAAAGGCGAGAGGTCCACGAAGCCGATCGCGTGGCCGTGGTTCATCTTGCTCTTCTTGCTCGCGGCCATCATGGGCACGTACGTCAGCGCGCTCTCGCCCGTCTATCCGTGGATCGCGCGAGGCGGCCGCATCGGATTGACGGTCACGCTATTTCTCATCGGGACCGGGATGTCACGCGCGAGCCTCGAGAAGGTCGGCGTTCGACCGCTCGTTCAAGGCGTCGCGCTATGGCTGATAGTCGCCAGTTGCTCGCTTTGGATTATCCGCTCCGGCTGGGCGAGCGTGGACTGAAACCGCCGGCGACTGGCCGCAGTCCGTGCACGCGAACGCAACCCTCGCGCCGAGTCGACACGAACGGACCCAATTTTCAGGACCATTCATGTTGGTGTACGAGTTGCTCGAGCTCCAACCATGCCTGCATCCCTCGCCGCCATCGTCTTCAGCGCATTCTTCCTCGGTTCACTGCTCGTCATCGCCTATTTCGAAAAGCGCGCGAACCAACACAACAAGCATTGAAGGCTATTGGGGAGTCAGTCTCAGCGACACTGCGCTCGCGCCCGGGTCTGATTGGATTAGCAATCGACCTTCGTGCGTCGTATCCACGCACGCGCCCGTCAACCCGATTCGGGCTCCGTTCAGATAGGCCTTCTTCGGTATCGACACCTCGGTGACGCCGATCGCGGACGGGGCATACGTGAGCGTGAAGGTGCGTGCGGTCGCGTCGTACGCCGTCTCGATTGCGTCACCGGCGACCGCTCGCGCGAACGGTCTCTGGATCGCCGTTGCTACCGGGTATTCGGTTCCGTCTGCGTGAATGAGACTGTCGCTCTCCGAGTTCCACTGCTCGGGCGCCATGCTCATCTCCCACTCCGTGCCGCTCAATCCGAGCGCGTCGAACGCATCGTAGTGTGCAGTCATGAATTCGAGCGACGCCGGGTTGTCGTGCGACGAGCCGAACTCGCCCACGAATACCGGGACATTCCATGCTTGGCCGACGGTCGCCCATTTGGACAGATTGCCATGTACGGACGTGGGGTCCGCGCGCCCGATTGGATAGAAGTGCGGCGCGAACACGATGCCTTCTCCGATAGGACGCGCGAGGGTGGTACGCACCGCCACCGCGTCGAACCCGAGCGGATCGACGAACACGAGAGACGACGGCGCCGCCGCGCGCATCCGCGCCACCATCTTGGAATAGAAGGCAGTGAGCGTGACGGACTCGAACGAATCGGAGTTGGCACTCCCCGACGCAGGCTCGTTGATCACCTCGAAGCCGATCACGCCAGGGCGGTCCTTGTAGCGAGCCACCATACGATCCCACATCGATGCGAGCTGCGCCTGCACCGTCGAGTTGTCTGCCCATAGACGGTCAAATGCGTCGACCACTCCCTTGTCACTGAAGTACGCGACGCTCCAGCTCGGACAATCGTGATGAGGCGCAGGCTTCGGGCCCGGCAATGTCCAAGCCGGAAAACCGTCGCCGCAGAAGGCCTGCGCATAAACGTCTTGATGAAAGTCGACTACCAAATAGACGCCTCTCGCCCACGCCGCGTCCAAGAGCGCGTCATAGCGTTTGAGGAACTCTTGATCGTCTTGTCCCTGAACGGGCTCCACCGCCTCCCAGGTGAACGGCACGCGCATCACATTGATGCCCATTGCCTTGGCGTGATCCATGTAAATCGCGAGCGTCATATCGAACGCGCCATTCGCGTATTCGAACGGAGAGAAAGGCGCGAACTTGCTTCGGCCGCCCGCGTTGACGCCCCTCAAGAACACGACGCGATTGAGCCCGTCACGAAAATGCACGCCGTCCACGTGAGGTCGCCAATCGACTATCGGAGATTCGAGGCTGCACACACGCGCGACCGGCCCCGCGGGCGACGACGTGCCGCATGCCAACAAAAGCGCCGCGATCAACCAGGGACGAAGCATCTGGGCATCGTAGTAGACCCACGGCAGTTCATGCGAGCCGAAGCTGGAGAGACAGACAGAGAGAGAGAGAGAGAGAGAGAGAGAGAGAACTTGACTCGACCTCGTGCACAGAGCTGGCGAGCCCCATCTTGAAAGTCTTGAAAGATGGGGCATTGGGCAGAGCGACTGGTACTCACGCACCGCGCAAGCGAGCCCCATCTTGAAAGATCGGGCAGAGCGACTGGTACTCACGGAAGCCCGCCCGAAAGCGGACTCCCCTTCCACGACGAATCTCGAGAGAGACTTGGTTCAACACTCACGGACAACTGCGAGCCCGCCGCGCGCGGGCTTGACCGACGGTTTGCTACTTCTGTTCGAGGCCCCATCTTTCGAGATGGGGCTCGCCGCCAAGTGTCCTTGACCTCAGTGGTGACCCGCGTGTGCTATCGAAGAAGAGTGCGGTCTGCGATCCTCGGGGTTTTGTTGGGCTGCGCGTCGACACCCGCACCCGCCGCGATTCTCGACGCAGGCGTAGACGAGCCGCAACAGCCGCCGCTCCCTCCGCAAGACGCGCCCGCGTGCGCTCGAACGACATTTGCTGATTCCTACGGGTTCTCTCGCTCGTTCACGCTCGTGTCCTCGGGAGACGTGGAGCGAGACAGAGCTTTCTATCTGACTTCCGTGCTCGCGAGTGATGCCTCGCTGATGAGTGCGCTCGCCGCGGATTCCGTCATCGGGCCCATCGCAAAGGCCCGAGAGGCTGCGCTGCGGGACGCTCCTGGCAAGTGCGGCACCAACGTGGCTTGTTATGCGGCAGCGCTGCGCATCAATGACGCTGATGCTATTGCGAAAGAATTGCCCGCAGTCGTGGGCGATCTCGCGAAGTCGCAATTGCGTCCTTCTGGCATGTTCGCAAGGAGAGCATCGGACACCGACGCCTTGCTCGTCTCTGGTGCTTGGACGGATACCGCCAATGCCTTGAACGCGACGTATGACGCTTACGTCGCTACGCTAGACGCCGCGACGTTGCAGCAGGTGGTCGCGCAGGCCGCTGCAAGCCCGCAGGCGATGGCATTCTTCGAGCCGCTGCTTTCCGTCGACCTGGGAGCGCTCGCAATCCAGAAGCGCGACGAGGCGACGCGCTACGAGCCGCTCGCGACGACGAACGCGACGACAATCAAGGCGATCGGCGCGATGAGTCCTGCCGATTGGGCCACCTATCCCTACTCGATGATCTTGGTGCCTGGCCTCGGACCCAACACGCTCGATCCGGCGCTGAGCGCTGGGGGCGCGAAGCGCTGCGATCTGGCAGCCGCCCGCTTCCAAGCCAAGTACGCACCGTTCATCCTCGTCTCGGGCGGGCACGTTCACCCGGATCGCACGCCATACTCCGAGGCGATGGAGATGCGAAAATACCTGGAGACTCAATACTCGATCCCAGAGTCGGCCATCCTCGTGGATCCTCACGCGAGGCACACGACCACCAATCTGCGAAACGCGACTCGAGAGATATTTCGTTATGGCGTCCCCGCCGACAAGGTCGTACTCGTGACGAGCGATCTTTATCAGAGCGCGTACATCGCTTACTGGGAGTCCGACTTCGGGCCGCGAAATCAAAAAGAGCTCGGGTTTCTGCCGTGGCGTGCGCTCGCGCCGATTGGGCCCACCGATACGTGCATGCTTCCGAGCCCGACGTGCCTGCAGTTCGGCGCTGATCCGCTGGACCCGTGAGGGACTCTACGGACGCTTGAGACGATCCGGCGCGACGTCGGGTCGATTACCGGCTAGGCCTTCGTCGCGTGCGGTCCAACATCCTCAAGGCAGCGCTGCTCGCGATGGCGTTGTCGGCAACGACTGCGGTGCACGCACAGCCGGCTCCGGGCGACGTGCGCCTCCTTGGAGTGCTCGCGCCGAAGCTCGTGAGTGACCCATCGGTCACCGTTCCCGAAGGCGCGCACGGAGACGCTGTCGTCGTGCTTACGATCGTCGTCGGCGTGGACGGAGCCGTGCGGAGCGCGACCGCGGAGACGCCGAACGAGCCGTTCTCGGGCGCCGCGGAGAAGGCCGCGCTCTCCTGGCGCTTCGAGCCGGCAAAGCGCGGGGCCGTGGCGATCGCCGCGAAGATCAAGATAGAGGTCGCGTTCCACGCCCCTGCGCCGATGCAGCGCGATACACCAAGCGTCACTCCGCCAATCACGTCCGCAAAGAAGCCAGTCGTGCAGAAGCCCTCTGCCGACGATGTCCAAGACGTCACGGTCCGCGGTGCGCACGCAGAGCCTTCACGCTCGGTGAGCTTGTCGCGCGCGGAGGTGCGGCAGATCCCGGGCACATTCGGAGATCCGTTCCGCGCGGTCGAGATCATGCCCGGCGTGACGCCTATCATCTCGGGGCTGCCATTCTTCTTCGTGCGTGGAGCGCCGCCAGGAGACGTCGGTTACTTCCTCGACGGCATTCGCGTCCCCTATCTCTTTCATGTCGGCGCGGGCCCGTCGGTCATCCACCCTGGCATCGTGGACCGCGTGGATCTCTATCCCGGCGGATATCCTGCGCGCTTCGGTCGTTTCAGCGGCGGCATCGTCGCGGGCGAGACCACCCTTGCGCCCGACAAAGCACGCGGCGAATACAACCTCCGATTGTCCGACGCCGGCGCGCTGGTTGACGTGCCCTTCGACCACAACCGCGGAGAGGTGCTCGTGGGAGGGCGCTATTCCTATACGGGGCTCGTCCTCTCTCTATTCTCCCCGAACACCGTCTTGAACTATTGGGATTATCAATCCCGCATTGGATATGACATTACGCCTCGTGATCGCATCAGTGTCTTCGCGTTCGGCGCTTATGACTTTCTCGGCAACAAGACCTCCACGGGCACCGACACGCTCTTTGGCACTCAATTCCACCGCGTTGACCTTCGCTATGACCATCGCCTCAATGGAGACGCGGCGATTCGCACTGCCGTGATGGGCGGCATCGATCTCACGGAGGTCTCGCAGGGCCGGCGCGTGAGAGACCAAATGATCGGACTGCGCAACGAGCTCAACTACCGACTATCTCCCAAGGTGCTCTTGCGCGCGGGCACTGACGTTCAAATCGATACTTATGACGTATTGCTCGGACCTAACGACACGTCTGCGGCAGTCGCCGCGATCGAGAGCTTCTTTCCGTCCCGCTCGGACGTCGCGTTGGGTGGACGTGCGGATTTGGTCATCAAAGCGGCGCCCAAGCTCGAGGTCACTCCCGGTATGCGCGTGGACCTTTACGGATCTGCGGGATCGGCTGCGCTAGGCCTGGATCCGCGGATCTCCGCCCGCACTTCGATAGCCAAGAATTGGCGCGTGCTGACCTCTTTGGGAGTCGCCCACCAAGCGCCTTCGTTCATCATCCCGTTACCCGGAGTGCAGCCAGGCGGTCTCAAAGGTGGTTTGCAGACTGCCATTCAAGAGTCCATGGGCCTCGAGGTCGATCTCGGGCAAAGCACTACAGCGACCGCGACAGTCTTTCACAATGGCTTCTTCAATCTAAGTGATGCCTTGAGTGTGACCCCACCCGCGCCGACTGGATGTCCGCCGGGAGCGTTCCCGAGCGACACGATCGGCGGGGATCGCGAGACGCAACCCAACGCCAATCCTCGCTCGTGCGCGCCACCGTTCAAGCAAGGTCAGCTCGGCAGAGACAGCACCGGCGGTGGCAACGGCGGGGCGGCCCAGGCGCAGGCCTTCGCGACGCGCGCGGACGGGACCGCCTATGGACTCGAGCTGTTCTTGAAGCGCAAGCTCACGAGTCGCATCGGCGGTTTCTTCTCCTATACGTTGAGTCGGTCGACGCGCGTCGCGAACGGCCGAGAGTTCATCGCGTCGTTCGATCGCACGCACGTGCTCAACGGCGCCATTGCCGTGGACCTCGGGCACGATTGGCGCGCAGGTGGGCGCGTCACGTTCTACACGGGCCTGCCAAAGGCGCCGGACCCTACGACCCGCGCGACGCGTTTGGACCCATTTTTCAGGCTCGATCTGCGTATCGAGAAGAAATGGGTGCTCACGAAGGGTTGGTGGATCTCGCTCGTGGCAGAGTGGTTGAACGTGACGTTGAGCAAAGAGTCCGTGGGCACGAGCTGCACGCTGAATGGATGTACCGAGACCAAGGTGGGACCGATCACCATCCCGAGCTTGGGCATCGAAGGAGGTTTCTGATGAGGTCGTGGGTTCCTCTTTTCTTCGTCATGGCGTGCACCTCGAACGCGGGCAACGCGCCGCCTCCTCCGCCGCCGTGCGACCAAGCGTGTCAGGACGCCATCGCGCTGCGCGGGCTGCGTGACGCCCTCAAGTTCGCATACAACAACACGCTCGCCGGCAATGACGCCGGTCCGCAAGACGTCCAGAGGCCGTGCATCGGCGGATCGGTTCACGTCTTCGGCACCGCGACCTCCAACGCGGCTCAAGGCGCCACGTTCGTGCAGCTCACGTATGTGGTGGATCACTGCAAGTTCGTGAAGGTAGACACAGACCCATTGCAGAACTACTCGTTGACGTTCAACGGCACGTTCACCGAGAAGGGCACGCTCTCGCAGCAGCCCACCGCGACGACCGCGCTCGACATCGCGAGCGCTTCGTTCGACATCGCAGGCACGGTTCACAACCCGACAATCGACTACGCGGCAACGGCATGCACGCTCGTGCTCACGCAAAACGGCAATCAACTCGCTGGCACGATGTGCGGAAGAACAGCCGGTTTGACGCTCTAGTCGTCAGTCGGCTTTTGCATCGTTAGGGTCGGGTGTGGAGCCATCGGCGGCATCGGCTACTGACGTGTCTGGATCGAAGCAGATGGGGCAACAGCCAGTCGGATTTGGCACGTGCCCTTCACACCCATGAGAGTCGACGGTGGACTTGAGTGGGAAGTCGTTGCCGGTACCTCCATCGCAGCAACCGCTCGGGTCGGCAGCCCAACCCCGGTCGCCGAGGCGCCGCACGGCCCTCCGGAACCCACCGACTTCGGCATAATGGGACAACAATAGCCCCCACCATCCGCAGGCGAGGCGTTTGGAGCTTTGCATTGAGTCAATGAGTCGAGGCCACCTTCCAAGGACGAGCCGAATTGCCTTCGCCACAGTCCCAAGCCAACGCGGAGAGCGTGATCACCGCGCTGGTCACCGTCAGACGAGAGAATGAGCAATAATTCATAGCTGCACTCCCCAATGTCCACGCACCGCGTTTTCCGTCATGTTCGGTTGGGTGTCACGAGGACCAAGGTGTCTTCTCCGATGATCACTGCGGGTCCGCCTGGGCCGCGGCGATAGGGATCTGCCTTCGGCCCGCCTTCGCGCGGCAGGCTCGCGTGCTCGCCGTCGACCTCGAAGTGGTCCGCGTTCTCCACCATGCGAGAGACGGTGCCGAGGACGATGACGCGCTCGCCCGCGCGCAGCTCCCAGGAGTCCGCTTGCAGCGCCTCGAGGGGTCGTGCGAGTGCTTGCGCAGAGAGCGAGAGCGCGACGCTGACGCCAGCTTCCTTGCCCTGCGTCGTGAAGACGGGGATCGCGCTGCGCAAGACGATCACAGGCGTCCCCTCGCGCGGCACTACGGCGAACGTACTCGCCTCGATGACGAACTGGAGCGTGGTGTCTCGGAGGTCCGCGCGGCGAAGGACCTCCGCGGTTGTCGCAAGGATCGGCACGACGACGCCATCTACGCGCACGCGCGCGCCCACTGATGTGCCGTCCGCCGAGGCGCCCTCGAACGCGAGCTCTTTGGCGGTCGCCAAGCGCGCGCCAGCCGGACCTCGCCGCGCCCACCACAAGAGCGACACGATAAAGAAGAGATTCAGCGTCGCGAAGAACAGCACCACGACGCATACGAAGACGACCGTGAGTCCGTCGCTGACCCAGCGGATGGAGCTCGGTATGAACAGCTTGGGAATGATCGTGAGCGGCGAGAACATGAGCAGCGCGCCCGACCAACGCAGCACCTTGCCCACGGCGTTTCGCACTCGCTCGCTTGCGCGCACTCGCTCGATCACCATATTTTGAGCCGGAACATCGCGCGGCGGTGAGCCTGAGCGCTCCTCGCGGAGGGTGCGACCGTCCCAGCGAAACACGCTCACGCGCTGGAGGCCCGGCTCGGACATCGCTAAGATGATATCCGATGTGGCGCTTCCTCGTCGTGCTCCTCGCGATCGTGATCTCGTCGATCGCGTTCCTCGCCGAGGGGTTGTTGCGCGACGGCGCGCCCACGAAGTTTCTCGGCATCCCTGCGGTCGGCGTGATGCACTCCATGCCCGACACGAGCGGGCCGAGCGACAACAGCGACAGCGACGACATCGCGAGCGAGGCACCGAAGGTTGACGGTTGGCTCGTGTTCGGAGGCACGGGCGTGCTGGTCCTCGGCGGCGGCGTTGGCGTCGTCGAGATCGGGCTCTATGGCGTCGGGCTCCTCTTCGCGACCGGACAGCTCAGCGCCGCGATGATCGGGATCGGCCAGCTCACGTTCGGCCTCGTCTTCTTCCTCGGACAGGTGGGCGTCGGCTCGACGGGCGCGGGTCAGCTCGCGATAGGCGGACTCGTCACGGGACAAAGCGAGCTCGGCGCCGATGGCGGCGATTTTCTCGCTCGCATACACACGGACATCCAAGAGCTACTTCGCTATTGGGGCGACTGACACATTCCTGGCGCCGGCTTGCTGATGAGCGCGAGCCTCGCGTGAGCGTCTTGTCCCGACTTGTCCTTGCTGAAGCGTGACTCGCACGCGCCGAACGCGAGCTTGGCGTTCTCGCAGTCGTGCAGCGCCAAGTACGCTTGGCCCATCCCGAGCAGCGTCTGCGCGAGCACGTTCGAGGGATGGTGCGCGTCCGCGTTCTGCTGGCTCTTGAGCACGCGGTTGAACTCGCCGAGCGCGGCCGCGGGGTGATTGTCCGCGAGCTCGAGGTCGCCGAGCGCGAAGAGCACGTCGTCGGTCTTGTCGTCTGCGGGATATCGAGTCGCGTACTCGCGCCCGAGCGTCCGCGCGAGCGTGAGGTCCTTGGAGGCGCGCGCGCTCTCCATCGCCGCGAAGTGTGCGGCCTTGTCCGTGGGGATCACCACGGGCATCGGCTTGTTGGCCTGGGCGTCGATCGCGCGCTTCAGCTCGTCCAGGCGTGAGTCCACCTCTCCTCGCGAGCTGACGAGATCACGCCGCACGTCTCCCAGCCCGTGATCGACCTCGTCGAGCCTGCCCGCCATCTGGTTGATGCGTTGCTTCTCGCTCATCAAGTCCGACCCGGTGTCTGCACTCGCACGCAGCGCGTTGTCGAGTCGTTGCTGTGTCGCGGACAGATCTTGCGCCAGCTTGGCGATCTGCCGCTCCTGCGCATCGATCACTTGCTGGTGGGCGGCGATCTTGGAGCTCGCCTGGTCCACGCTCTGCTGAGAGGCCCAGCACCCGGTCAAGAGGAGCGCAAAGACTCGTCTCACCTCACCTCGATGTCGACGCGGCGATCGTTGACATATCCAGCTTCGTCGTTGCCGGCCGCGTCGAGCTTGCCGCGCGACGACGTCGCGATGCGGTCCTCGGTGAGGCCCACGCCAGTGAGGAACCTCTTGGCTTGTTCGGCGCGTTCGGCGCCGAGGCCCATGTTGAACTCGTACTCGCCGCGCGCGTCGCAGTGACCCGTGAGCAGCACACGCGCCCCCTTGAGCGAGCCCGTCATGATGCACACTGCGAGCCGCTGGAGCGTCTTCTTCGACTCCTCGCTTAGCTCGGGTGACTCGTACGCAAACTTGGGCGCCGGGAAATCCTGGCAGCCAGGGCCGCCTTTGATCGGCGCGACGCAGTGGTTGTTCTGACAAGTCTCGCCCGCGCCCTTGCACAGGTGATCGTCGTCGCACTCGACGGAATCCTTCTTGATGGCGGCGACCTTCTCACTGCAGCGGTTCTTCGTGCAAGGCGCGTCGCCGGGACACTTGTGCGAGTCGTCGCAGAAATCGACGACGGCTTCGCACGCGCCCTCTTTGCAGGTCTGACCCTTGTCGCAGCCCGAGTCGTCGCGACACATGACGCACTTGCCGGCGAGGCAAACGCCCTTGTGTCCGTCCGTGTTGCAGGACTCGTCGTTGTCGCAGAGCGGGTACTTGAGACCGCCACAACCGACGCCGATGGCAGTCGCGATCCCGAGGATGCCGATGGCAGAGCGGATGAGATTGGCCATGTGAGGGCTTAGATCTAGTGCACCGCCGACGCAACGGGTAACAAGATTTCGTTCGCGGGGACAAACCCAGGGAACCACCACCCGCCACAGGGGTCGCGACTGTCACCCTCGGGCGACATACAGCTCCGCTTCTGGCGGGACCCGTCGAAGAGCCAGCGCCTTCGAGGGTTGGCCACCGAGTTGAGAGCAGACTGTCCTCGGACGGCGGGGGTCTGTCCCAGGACAGGGCGCCCAAAACCGCCGGATCGTCAGCATGCTTACAAAACG
>ENA-OFCD01000798-OFCD01000798.1-metagenomes-genome-assembly--contig:-NODE-798-length-18499-cov-4.622154_pt1 | contig 18499 bp, 17 predicted proteins | sample MGYA00153392_OFCD01 | MGnify analysis MGYA00153392
TCCCCGACGGTTTAGCAAGCCAAGACAGGGGTGCCCGAAGGGCAGCACATTTATAGTGCGGGTGGGTATATCTACGCCACAACTCTAAGCAACTCTAATAAGGATTCCCTGGATCGCGAACCGAATATTGCGGATCGCCATAGTTATAGGGTGGTAAAGTCACCTCTGGAATCTCATCGAAATTCTCCGGCGGCGGGGGTGAAGCGATACTCCATTCCAAACCCGTCGCGTGCCAGGGATTGTGCGACGCAGGCTTACCATCGATCGCGGACACGATCATATTCGCCAAAAAGGGGAAGATCGACACGCCCAATAGAAACGAACCGATACTCGACAACACATTCCAATCGGTGTATTCTACCGCGTAGGAAGCCGATCGACGCACCATGCCCTGTAATCCCAATGGGAGCATCGGGAAAAAGTTGAGATTGGCGGCGATAAACGTTAGTCCAAAATGGATTTTGCCCCAGTTTTCCGAATACATCCGTCCGGTCATCTTTGGAAACCAAAAGTAAATCGCCGCAAAGATCGCCATCGTAATCGTGTTGTACACAATATAGTGAAAATGACCGACCACGAAATAAGTATTATTGACATGTAGATCGAAAGGTACCGAACCCAGCATCACGCCTGTAATTCCGGCGATCGTAAACATCAATACGCCGCCGATCGCAAATAATAATGGTGTATCGAGATGCAATTTACTCCGCCAAATTGTCGCCGTCCAGGCAAATACTTTGACCCCAGTCGGGACGGCAACTAGCATCGTGGTAAACATAAACAACATCCGCATCCAATCAGGCGTACCACTAGCAAACAGATGATGTACCCAGACAGAAACGCTTACCACTGCGATTCCGATCGAAGCGATGGCGACCGATCGATAGCCGAACAGCGGACTGCGCGTGAAGGCGGGAATGATTTCCGAAAAAATGCCAAAGGAAGGCAATACCATCACATATACTGCCGGATGGGAATAAAACCAAAATAAATGCTGGTACAAAACGGGACTACCCTGAGCGAAGGGTTGAAAAAAGCTCGTCCCGAAGTTGAGATCGAAAAATAGTAGGATGGCTGCTCCCGTGAGTGCGGGTAGGCACAGTAATTGCAAAAGTTGCGCGCTCAAGATCGTCCAGACAAAAATCGGCATCCTAAAAAACGTCATCCCTGGTGCCCGCATCCAGACGATCGTTGAGATGAAATTGACCGCACCGAGCAGAGAAGAGACCCCAAGCAGGAAGATACTAATCAGCCACAGGGATTGACCATTGATGACCACACCCTGCGGTACTTGGGTACTAATCGGCGGATAAGACCACCAGCCAGCCTGTGCGGAACCAGCGGGGATAAATAAGCTCGATAGCAGTAGCAATCCAGCCGGAGGGAGCAGCCAGAAGGCGATCGCGTTGAGTTTGGGGAATGCCATATCTTTGGCACCGATCATCAGCGGGACTAGGTAGTTGGCTAGTCCGACTTGGACAGGAATCACCCACAGGAAGATCATGAGTGTCCCGTGGAGGGTAAACAGGCCGTTATATAGGGGGCGGCTGAGGAGGTTGAGTTGGGGTGTGAGGAGTTCGGCGCGGATCAGCATCGCCATCAAGCCGCCGACGAGGAAAAAGAAGAAGGTGGTGAACAGGTATTGGATACCGATTTCTTTGTGATCGGTGGTGAAGGTGAGGTATTTTTGCCAGCGGAGGGGGGGAATGGGACTATATTCGTCAACACCGTGATGGGAATGGGTCATAGGTTGTTTATAAGAGGCTAGGCGAGCGATACTTGTGTGTTACGGTTGTTATTTCCACAGGATCGATTTACACGAACTCACTTTAAATTCAGGCATGATTCAGGCATGATGTCGATCGAGTGCGATCGATTTATCACCCCCTTCCCTAGCATTGAAAATCGACGGTGCATTAGGCGCGATCGATGGCCATCTTGCGCCGAGTTTGTTGCTAGGATTAGCATGTTCGATCGCGGCGGGATTGCTAGCTAGAGTTGGATCTAAGCGATCGGCACTGGCAAGCCAGCTTTGATATTTGGCGATCGGTTCGACATAGACATCGGCTTTCATCAAGGCGAAGTAGGTGCCGCTAAATTGGGAATCTTGAAGGCGGTATTTCCCAGCACGTAACGGGTTGACACTGAGGGCGATCTTGAGGTTGGGGATGATGTCTTGTTTGATCCGAAAGGCGGGGACATAAAATCCATGAATGACATCCTCTGATTCCATGACTAGGCGGGTGGTTAGGTTCGCGGGGAGATGTAATTCGTCGCTAGTAATATTACCAGGATAGTGAAATGTCCACGCCCATTGTTTTGCAACGATCCCGATCGTTTGTTGGGCGTTGTTTTTAGGCGCGATCTCCGCTGCGAGTGTGGGGGAGTGAGCAAAGGCATGGAGTCCGTCGAGATTGAGAAGTCCGTAAATATGTTGACTTTGGATGGCAATCCACATCACCAAAATCGTCGGCCCGACTAGCCATAACACTTCCAAGGCGACACTTCCGCGTGCTGGATGTGCCTCGGAGAAGTCACCCCGCTCGGCGCGACAAGTCAGCATTGCCCAGCCAATCATCCCCGCCACGCCCAAGAAGACAAATGTCCCGATCGAAACTAAGAAACTAAACAAATTATCGACTTGCTGGGCTTCTGTGGTTGCTGCGGGAGGCATCCAGCTAAATGCCTGTTGCCCGACAAAATAGCTAACAATCATCGCGATCGCGACACCAACACCTAAGACTATATGGTCTCGAAATCGATCGTTCATGGTATAGAGGGTAGTGTTTAGGTTTTTAGATAGCTATGGTTTCAAAAGCAAGTTAGGATTTTTACCCATCCGCACCAAATTAGCAGCGGTATTGTGAACGCCGAATTCTTCGCCTAAATGCGCCCCCAGTGTGCCGTGGACGTAAAGCGCAAATAGCATCACCAATCCGACTGCCAAATAGCTCCATTGCACCTGTTGATGGCGATCGCGTCGCCATTGATATCGCTGAAGTCCCCGCCAGACGCTCATGCCAGCCATCGCGCCCAGTAATGCCATCCCGCCCACACCGTGAATAAACATCGTGGTGCCCGCAGTTAATCCCCAAGCACTTGTTCCGGCTGGGGCGGGGAGTGCCAGCCACAGCTCGAAAAAACCAGCGGTAACAGTTAGAAACGTCACGCCGACTGCGGCGACAAGATTGTACCAACCGACATCGTAAAAGCCCGAACTCAACGTCGGTAGCTCTAAAAATTTCAAAATCGGTCGGGCGAAGGGCATCAGTGTCGCGGCGATATCGAACAGGACGGCGACGATAAATAGTCCTAATGTGAGATGGACAAAATTAGGATGTAGCGGTACTTCATAAGGCAAACCATTTGCCCCTAGTTCTAGCCCTAAGTAGTAGCTCATCTAATTCCTCCGCTTTTAATGGCTTCCACTACAGGCTGAACGTGCAGTCCGTATACCCAAACTAACTGTGTGCCTAGATATGTTTGAAACAACACCAGACAAACCAATACTGTCTCGCAACCCAGATAAGCGGGGGGAATCCCGATCGGGCGATGACGGCGCAGGACAAATCGCAGTGCAGTAACGCCCACGATCGCGGCTGAAAGCATCCAACCAGTCAGGGTATGAGTAGTCAGCACGGGTTCTACTGCTGGATACGTGGGGGCGAGTGCCGCTTCAAATTGTCCGAGTAAAACCGCAACAAATACTGCTAGGGATGCAACGAATAAATTCCACCAAGCTACTTCAAACAGTCGGACATTGTGAGTAAAATACCCGATCAGATCGCAACCGAATGAAAATAGTACCATTGCGATCGCAAAATGCACGACGATCGGATGGAGCGGATCTGGATAAGGCAATGCTTGAGCATTCAGCGGTAGCGAAAACATTAACGACTATAAATTTACAGACATTGTATAGCGTTGGCAGTGAGTAAATATCTTCCCAAAGAGAGATTTATTTATCGAAATATTGAGGTCTAAAACATTCTCTGCTACCTTCTTCAATTTAGAATATCCATCCATTTAGGTTAGATGGGTTTGCTTGACTGTTGCGATCGAAAGGTCTGTCGATCGACAGAGGTAAGTCTAAAACATACACATTTACAATATTAATAGTTTGTGTTTCAAATTTTTGCAGTTAATTATTTGATGAGATCGCTTGCTCCGAACTGTGAATAATTTCTTTCAAAAAGATTATTTATAACGAGTAAAGCAGTATGTCATCTTTAACCGAACGTTGGCTGTGGATTGGATTTATGGGCATGGTAATAGGGAGCGTGTTCTTTGGGTTTAAAGCTATTTCGCTCAGACGTAGAGAAGGGATGGAATTCTCTTTAGTCAGTTGCTTTATTACCCTATGGGCAGCGATTCTGTATCTAACCATGATTCTGGGTGAAACTGTCCTGACAAACTTTAACGGTCACTCAGCAATATTTATCGGTAGATATATTGAAGCAGTCGAGCGCGCTTACATAGAAGATGAACCAATTCATCGTTGAAGTAACGTCACTAAGCTGTTTATCATTTAATCTACATCTGTCAACACCCGACATCCCGCAACCCATACCCCCTTCTAAACATTGAATGCGCGAGCTATAGCAACCGCTCACGAGCGGTTCGGACAGCACAACGATTGAAATCGTTGCTAGTGATGCAAAGTCCGCCTACTCGGACTAAGATTTCAACTGTCTTAATCGCCTTGGCGACTGCTATGGATGTTTGACAGCTCATCCACGATACTTGAAATCTAATTCGATCCTGGGAAGGGAGTAACTAAAAAAATATGGTAGAAATCAGCGATCGCAACCAGGCATTTGGAGCACCAGGCATCGATCCGCGCTGGACTCAAGCCAATAAAGATGGAATTGGCACAGCTTACTCTACAGCTAGCCTGGTGTGGTTCACGATTTGGAATGGTGTGATGACTGAAGTTTACCATCCCACGATCGATCGACCGCAGCTTCGCGATTTACAATATTTAATTTCGGACGGTAAAACCTTTTTTCATGAAGAAAAAAGCCATCTCAAAACAACAGTCGTACCGCTGTGGAAGGAGGGGTTGGGCTACAAAATCGTTAATAGCGACCCCGAAGGACGGTATGTGATTACTAAGGAAATCATTGCCGATCCGCATTTGAGCTGTATCTTACAACATACTAAATTAACTGGCGATCCAGAGTTGCTCGATCGACTGCAATTATACGCTCTGTGTGCGCCACATTTAGAAGTCGGTGGCAGTGGGAATAATGGGCATGTCGTCGAAATTGCCGGACGGTATATTTTAACCGCTCAAAAAGGCGAAACTTGGCTGGCTCTGGGTGCCACCGTCCCCTTCAAACGCCTATCCTGTGGTTATGTCGGGCAAAGCGATGGTTGGACGGATTTGGCCGATAATTTTCAGATGGATTGGGACTTTGACAGCGCGATCGACGGTAATATTAGTCTGACGGGCGAACTCGATTTAGACAGTACGAAAGAGTTTACCTTAGGGCTGGCATTTGGGAATAGTTTGCACAATGCCATTTCGACGCTGTTTCAATCTCTAAATATTCCGTTTGCCCAGCAGCAGCAAACATATTTCACCCAGTGGCAACGCTCCCATACCAAGATTCGACCCTTAGAACATATATCGGGCGATGATGGTAATTTGTATCACCATAGCGTTAGCCTGCTGCTCGCCCATGAAGACAAAACCTACCCAGGTGCCCTGATTGCTTCCCTCGCCATCCCCTGGGGTGAAGCCAAAGACGATCGCGATCGTGGCGGCTATCATCTAGTCTGGACGCGGGATGCGATTAGTAGTGTCACGGGACTAATCGCTGCTGGCGAGACAGATACTGCCGTGCGTGCGCTCATTTATCTAGCTACCAGTCAACAACAAGACGGTGGTTTTGCTCAAAATTTTTGGGTCAATGGCGACCCTTATTGGACGGGGATTCAGTTAGATGAAGTTGCTTTTCCGATTTTATTAGCATCAATCCTCAAGCGGGAACAAGTCGAATTAAATTTCGATGTTTATCCGATGATTATGCGTGCCGCAGGTTATCTAATTCGTTATGGTCCCGTCACCCAACAAGAGCGATGGGAAGAAGTCAGCGGCTTCTCACCCTCAACGCTAGCATCTAACATCGCTGCTCTCATCTGTGCCGCCAAATTTGCCCGCGAACATTGCGATGAATTCACGGCTGAATTTATTGAAGCTTATGCTGACTTTTTGGAAGCGCGGATCGAAGCCTGGACAGTAACAACTGAAGGGACTTTAGTACCAGGAATCGATCGACATTATATCCGCATTACTCCCACCAAAATTGACGAACCACAACCCAACGAAAATCCGAATTTCGGCAATATTTTTATCATCAGCCAACCACCAGGTGCCCCGACCGAATTTCCCGCCAAAGAAGTCGTCGATGCTGGTTTTTTACAACTAGTTCGGTATGGCATTCGCCGTGCAGATGACCCAATTATTAAAGATTCGATTAAAGTCATCGATGCTGTTATCAAAGTCGATACTCCTGTCGGTTGCTCCTGGTTGCGATACAACCACGACGGCTACGGCCAACAAGCAGATGGCAGCCCCCATACTGACTATGGACAAGGACGCGCTTGGCCGCTGCTAACTGGCGAACGCGCACATTACGAGCTAGCCGCAGGTGGTGACGTCAAACAATTGCTCACAGCAATGGAAGGATTTGCTTCCGATACTTGCTTGCTGCCAGAACAGGTGTGGGATAAAGCGGATAAACCAGAGGCACATTTGTTTTTAGGCAAACCCACAGGTTCTGCTATGCCATTAATGTGGACACATTCTGAATACATTAAGTTATTGAGATCGATCGATGACGATCGCGTATTTGATTTTATCCCCGAAGTTGCCGAGCGATATTTAGTCAATCGTTCTAGCTGCAAATCGCTCGAAGTTTGGAAATTTAATCGTCAAGTAAGTAAGGTGAAAACAGGACAAATTCTGCGAATTAATGCTCTAGCACTTTTTCAACTACACTGGTCGCCAGATAATTGGCAGACTATCATCGATACACCTGCTACACTTACAAAATTAGGCATAAGTTTTGTAGATATTCCGATTGGCGATCGACAGCAAGGTGCGGTCAAATTTACATTTTTCTGGATTGAAAGCAACAACTGGGAGCAACTTAATTATACAGTTTTAATTGAGTAGTAATTATTAATTAATTCCGGCTCCGTTCCTAAACCGCGTGGAGTTGGAAACCCCCACTAGTGGGGCAAAGTCCCGATTTCAATCGTTCGCGTAGCGTTTGCCTGTGCCTAACGGCAGGCAAACGCCACCTACCCATTTCCACATAGACATGATATGGACAACACCCCACCCAAACCAACACTTGACTACTGGCATGTCTGGATCGATCGCGACGGGATCAGTCATCAATCCCGCTGCCAAATTCAGGACTTCGCGCTCCAAGGCATCGCCCCCGATACCGCACCCCAGTGGATGGCTAACCTCAAGCAGTCGGGAGCCACAATTACGTTTATGGTCTTACCCGTCGGCTGGATTGGCGAGTGGCATGAAAACCCCAAACCTCAATGGATCGTGCCATTGTCGGGACGCTGGTTCGTTGAGACGATGGATGGACAGCGGGTAGTTATGGGAGCTGGTGAGATATCTTTTGGTGAAGACCAAGGCACCAAAGCGGACGTGCAAGGGCATCGGGGACACTTATCTGGTACCGTCGGCTCTGAGCCAGCCGTACTGGTGACAATCCAACTCGATGCAGCTTCCACAGTAGGTCGAGCCTGTCATTTGCAGTAACGCCGGAGCTGTTTATGCCTGAAGCCATCCAAATCGATCGCGACCTGATGTATAGTCTCGTGCCTCCAGGTGGCACACTTCAAAAGCTAGCTAGTGATGTTGCCGTCCATAGTGAAGGCCCAGCTTACTTTCCAGCAGATGATAGCCTGATCTGGAGCGACGCTCATGGCGATCGGCTATTACGGTGGCATCATCAAGATGGAGTCAGTATCATCCGCCAGCCATCAAGTTATCAAAATGGTAATTGTCGCGACTTAGAAGGGCGGCTGGTGGGATGTTCATCTGGGAATCGATCGATCGTCCGCCGCGAACACAACGGTGAATGGATAACTTTAGTAGACCGCTACCAATATAAACGTCTCAACAGCCCCAACGATTTAGCCATCAAGCGCGATGGTACCATTTGGTTCACCGACCCACCCTATGGACTGACTCAGCCTCACCAAGGCTATGGCGGTCGCCAAGAACAAGCGGGTAGTTGTGTCTATCGGTTCGACCCAGCCACGCAGGAGATCGATGCAGTGATAACGGACATGGAACGCCCTAATGGGATTGCTTTTAGTCCCGACGAGAGCTTGTTATATATATCGGATACTTCTGGGTTTGACGAGCCTCAAGGATACCACCACATTCGCGCGTATTCGGTCGTAAACGGACGACAAGTCACTAATGGTCGGATTTTAGCAGTTGTCTCGCCAGGACAGCCTGACGGGCTGTGTGTAGACGCATCCGGTCATGTTTTTAGTAGCTCTCAAGATAGCGTGCAAGTATTTACGCCCGATGGTACTCGGTTGGGTAAAATCCTCATTCCCGAAACCTGTACCAATTTAACTTTCGGCGGGCACGAAGATCGGCGGCTATTTATTACGGCTGGAAAATCTTTATACGCGATCGATCTCAATACTCGTGGGATACAACAATGAATTACAAATATACTAATGCCTTCGCGATCTCTTTTTTGCTCGCGGCAGCCAATCTACCCAAGCTAGATCTCAACTTAGTCAGTTCGCTGACTCCTGTGTATCCCGCCGGATTGTCAGGCTTGGCACTACTACTACTACGAGTCAGCGTTGGCGGCTTATTTATATTACATGGCTATCCCAAGCTCACTCATCTGCGACAGTGGTCTGCGGCTTTAAAAATGCCTGTATTTCTGTGCTTTCTCTCCGCAGCGTCGATGTTTGGTGGCGGAATTTTTCTGATTTTGGGATTGCTGACGCTACTGGCAACTATACCGATTTTCTGCTCGATGCTATTTGCTGCATATTTAGATATTACAGGCGGCAAACCCCCAGTCGCCCAAGACCCCTACCTCATCCCTGAAGGTCAGTATCGAGGGCCAAATGGCATCGGCGAACCACCCAGTTGGGAAAAAGCCTTTATCTACTGTGTCGTCTTAATTGCGATCGCAATTTTAGGCCCCGGTGCGTATTCAATTGATGCCTCAATTTTTGGGAAGTGAGCTGAATTAAATAACTCTGGCGTGGCTAGCATCAACAAAGCCCATCTACAGATCCATACATATATGAGTGAGGATAGCGATGCCGATTACTGGTGTTAAATCGATTGTGATGACGGTGGCCGATCTGGATCGATCGATCGACTTTTACACGACCGTTTTATCATTTACCAAGATTGCCGTTGGCGAAGCCTCTGCCTCAGCAGAAGCCTCTCCTGCGGAGAAACGTCAAATTTTCGGCGGGGAAGCCGCTGATGAGTCATCCCTACCAGCAGCAATCGATCCACAACTACGTGTAGTCGAACTACAACTAGGCAATGAGACGATCGAACTTACTAAATTTATTACACTCAAGGGTAGACCGATGCCCCCAGACTCGCGCAGCAACGATCGGTGGTTCCAGCATATCGCGATCGTCGTTGCCGATCTAGACCGAGCATACCAACATCTCCGCCAACATGAGATCGTCCAAATCTCACCCAGCCCCCAAACCTTACCCGACTGGAATCCAGTCGCTGGCGGCATCCAATCATTTTATTTTCAAGATCCCGACGGTCACAATCTCGAATTAATTCACTTTCCAGCCGCTAAAGGCAATCCCAAATGGCAACGCCCGACTGACGCTCTATTTCTAGGCATCGACCATACCGCGATCGTCGTGGCAAATACGGCGGCTAGCCGCGCCTTCTACTGCGATTTGTTGGGGATGGAATTAAAGCAAGAAAGCGAGAATTCTGGCGTGGAGCAGGAGCGATTGAGCGGCGTTGCCAATGCCAAAGTCCGAATTAGTAGTTTGGCAGCACCCGCAGGGATCGGCATCGAGCTACTCGAATATCTCGAACCTACCGATGGTAGATCGATCCCCACCGATACTGAGTTGAACGACATCTGGTGCTGGCAAACAAAGATCGTCGTCGCAGCGATGATGGAGACAATTGGCAAGCTGAACCCGTCCCAATTTTCACTGGCATCCGCCGAAGTACCGCAATCCGATCCATCAGCTTTAGAACTCGACGATCGACAGTTCTTAGTTCGAGATCCAGATGGTCACACGATCCGGCTCACAAATTGCTAGAAAAATGCAATTGTCAATAGATACATGTCCAAAATCAGTCTTTCGGTTGAGGCAATAAATCGCTCGAACTTTTAAAATGCAGGCAAATATCTGCTCTAAAACAGACCGATGAAACAGCAAAAAATAGCTGAATTAAGATGCTAACTACGAGCGATCGCTATGACATCATAATTATCGGTACGGGTGCTGGCGGGGGTACTATTGCCCAACGCTTGGCACCTACGGGTAAAAGAATTCTCATCTTAGAACGGGGAGACTTTCTGCCTAGAGAAAAAGCTAACTGGAGTGCCTTAGAGGTTTACCAAAAAGAGCGATACCACACTCAAGAACAGTGGTACAACAAAGACGGCAAAACCTTTCGTCCGCAAACTGGTTACTGGGTAGGTGGTAACACCAAAGCTTACGGAGCAGCATTGCTCAGACTGCGCGAACGGGATTTCGATCGAGTGATTCATAAAGGTGGCATCTCTCCGGCTTGGGAGCTGAAATATGGAGACTTTGAGCCTTATTACACTAAAGCCGAAGAGTTATATGATGTCCGGGCAATGGCAGGCGAAGATCCAACCGAACCGCCGCACAGTCAGCCCTACCCTTATCCGCCCGTCAGTCACGAGCCGGATATGCAGGCGATCGCCGATGGGATTAAGCAATTGGGCTACCACCCATTCCATCTCCCGATGGGGATGAAATTAAACGAGCAAGACATGACCGATAGCCCCTGTATTCGCTGCGATACACATGACGGCTATCCCTGTATGGTTCATGCCAAAGCCGACTCGGAAATCAATAATATTCGTCCGATCCGCGCTGAGTCAAATGTGACGTTGCTGACGCTGGCTAAAGTTTTAAAACTGCATACCAATGTGTCAGGACGGGAAGTAACCAGCGTCGAAACCGATGTCAACGGCGAAGTGCATCATTTTTCAGCAGATCTGGTCGTGGTGGCTTGTGGCGCGATTAACTCTGCGGCTCTGCTGTTGAAATCGGCAACCGATCGACATCCCAACGGACTCGCCAATAGTTCCGATCTGGTGGGGCGAAATTTCATGAAACAGCAGGAATTTGCTCTTTTGTCAATCCATATCGAACCTAACCAGGCGAATTTTCAAAAGACGATCGCTGTTAATGATTTTTACTGGGGCGAGCCAGATTTTCCCTACCCGATGGGGATGGTGCAAAATACTGGCAATGTGCTAGCAGATATGATTCCCGCTGAAGCACCGCCATTATTAGCCCCGTTGGCAAAACTCATTCCAGAGTTTGGGCTAGAGCAAATCGCCATTCGATCGGTAGGCTGGTGGCTGCAAACTGAAGATTTACCCGACCCCAATAACCGCGTGCGGATGGTGGGCGATAAACTGCATTTAGATTACACCCTCAATAATACTGAAGCTGCCAAACGGTTGGTCGATCGCTGGACCTCGGTCATGAAAGCCATCCCACACAAAGCGATGCAGGTGATGCCCTTTGGTCTGTATCCCCGCAACGAAGCTCCCTTTCAAGCAGTAGCGCATCAATGCGGCACTTGCCGTTTTGGTAGCAATCCGCAGACTTCAGTGCTGGATCTCGATTGCCGCACTCATGATGTGGATAATCTCTACGTTGTCGATAGTAGCTTCTTTCCCTCAATTTCTGGAGTCAACCCCACTCTAACAATTATTGCCAACGCCTTGCGAGTTGGCGATCGCATCGCTGACAGATTGAAATGAACTTACCATTTAATTCTTGAGTATTTACTAAGGAAGAACACAATGACTAACAACGAACCAGAAAGTAACCTGCAACATCAAATCATCCCGCCACCTCAGCCAAGTGAGCCAACAGCAAACGATACATCGATCGCCTCTAATCCTCACCCAGCCCGAAAGCCGGATGCAACCATGAGTGAGCCAACAGGACACCCTCCCTCGGCCAAAACGATCGGTGCTGTTGGTGGCGGTGTCGCAGGTGCCGCAATCGGACACTCGCTGATTGGCGGCAAACTCGGTACGGCGATTGGGGTAGTGCTAGGAGCGATTGCAGGCGGTGTCACGGCAGATACACTTGCAGAATCGATCGATCTCGTCAGTTACGCGATCGAGCCAACTATGGGGTTAAAATTAGGAGCCAATGACGCTCCGGTGAATTTGCCCGCTCACTACACTTGGACAGAACTCCAGGCACTATCGAAACCCCAACGCTAAATCTCGATCGAAAACATCAGCAGTAATTTAGACAATTGGCATCACCCAAACACAAGCATTATGAGCTATTCTCCTACTCTCCTCAAAGGTCAAAAAGCATTGGTGACGGGCGGTAGTTCTGGCATCGGGGCTGGGGTTGCCCTCCATTTAGCCGCCTGTGGGGCATCTGTGGTCGTCAATTATCATTCGGAAGCTGACGCTGCCCAAGAAATTGTCGCACAGATCGAAGCTGCTAATGGTGAGGCATTTGCTGTTAAAGCGGATGTCAGCAAGGAACAGGAAGTAACGGCGATGTTCGCTCAGATGTGCGATCGATTTGGGACGATCGATATTTTAGTCAGCAATTCGGGCATCCAAAAAGACGCTGCATTGATAGATATGAGTCTCGACGATTGGAACATGGTCATCGAGACGAATCTCACCGGACAATTCTTGTGCGCCCGCGAAGCTGCCAAGGAGTTTTTGCGACGCGGTGTTAAGCCGGATATTTCTAGTGCGGCAGGTAAAATTATTTGTATGTCTTCAGTTCATCAAGTCATCCCTTGGGCGGGTCATATTAATTATGCAGCGAGTAAAGGCGGTATTAATATGATGATGCAGAGTATTGCCCAAGAACTCGCACCGCACAAAATCCGCGTCAATAGTATCGCCCCAGGCGCGATCGAAACTCCCATCAATAGAGCGGCTTGGGCTACCCCAGAAGCTGAGGCAAAGTTGCTAAAACTGATTCCAGCCAAACGGGTGGGTAATGTAGACGATATCGGCAAAGCCGCAGTTTGGCTGGCTTCTGATGACTCTGATTATGTTACTGGGACGACACTATTTGTAGACGGTGGTATGACTCTATACCCTGGTTTTACAGAAAATGGTTAGCAAAAAAGCAATCGGTCATCATGGATTCGGTATTTACCTATAGCGATCGACTAATTACCTAATTTGTAGAACTTTTTTATCGGATTCACATCAATATTAGTAGTAATAACGGGATCGCCAATCCTCATCGTTACCTATAGGTGTGGGAGAGTCAATTGAGTGTCGATTTCTAACAACACTATGAGATTGTCAATAATATGTTTGTAACAAAAGTTACACTCTTAACCGATCGAGTTGCTAAAATTTCAGCATTGATGCTATGGTCTAAGAAGTTCAAAGCTAGCATGTCATCTCACGATCGACACCAACTATCAAACGACTACTCGACTGTTGACCAAATCGATCCAGTTCCCCCCTATGACGACCCTTTGTATTAATTCAATCAGATCGCTCTCTAGATCTTGTAGTAACAACATGGCGAAGTAAATATAGAAATATCGCTATATTAATCGAGAAAACTAACAATTTAATAACTGTAATACCTCGAATTAACTCAAATATTTCTGGAGGTATGCTAATTCCTACTAATCCTAATACTAATAACGTTGCCCAATCTTTTTCATACCACAAGCCGATCGCCTCGATTGCTGTTACTAAAGCATATACTCCAGCCACAATCCCGCTCAAATTTAAGCTGTTTGAATCGATAGTTAAAAGCTTATTTGCCAACCATTTAACGATCGAAAATTTAGTGGTGAGTAGATATGAGCTAGAAAACTCTGCCAGATCCTCTTGATTCTTCATGACAAAGATCGCGGCGATCGCCGTGATGAGCAGCAGAGTAGCTTCAAAGCATTTGTAAAGTACGATTAGTCGTAAAGCAGTTGGGCGTTGTTTATGCACGAGGATAATTTTTAATAATTTAAGATCGAAGCAGATTTGAATTTTGCTAGTGAGACATTTCTCATTATTCTATAAATTAGGAGCAGCTTATGTCTGAAAGATTAGGGTCGCAAGCCCATAAATTTCAATAGCAAGTTTTAGAGGCGATTGAATAAATTAAGACCGAACTAGCTACTGAAGTAGCTAATGAAAATCTAGAACATAAATGGCTCAAATGGCTTGGTGTATCCACAGCTATTCGATCGAGTACGGTAGCAGTTGCCGCAATCTTGGTGTCGTCTAATACTCGATCGGGCTTACAATCCATGAGCTTGTAAGATCGCGGTCACATTTAAATCGGTTTCCACCAAACAAGCGTGACCGCTCTCTGGTAAGATGAAAATCCGCGCGTTAGAAAAGATTTGAGCGAGGTGCTTTACCTCCGCTACCGAAGGCAAGATCCGGTCTTTGCGACTACCTATTAGCAAGACTAACTGTGTGAATTGCTGTAATTTAGAGCGATCGATTCTAAACTCTCTAAGTAATTGCAACCGTTGCTCTGCCGTGTGTTTGGGTGCAGCTCGGGTGGCTTGACTCAAAGCCGCGCGAGCTGGTGGCGATAGTCGCGCGATCCGAGCGAGAAACGGTAGCGTCAATCTTGCCAATAAATTATATATAAATTGCGGTGTCCAAACCAGTAGCCGCGAGCCAAAATTTAGCAACGGTTGGCGATGAAATGAAGATGCTGGATTGACTAAGACGATCCGATCGAATAGTTCGGGTGCAAATTTGAGGAGATCTAGCGCGATACATCCGCCAAATGATTCACCGCACAGATAAACTTGGCGAGGTTGCCCCAATTCGGCACGAGTTAAGGCGATCGTTTGTTGTGAGAGTGCGTCCCAACTTTCGAGGGCATCTTTTGGAATCACCAAACACCGCACATCAAAAACGCCTTTAAAACTAGCAGTTTGCAGTGTCATCAGTTCTTTGCCAGTTTCATCCATACCGGGAAGGAATATCAACAATGGCAGTCGCGAATCAATTTCAAATGGACTAAAAAAGTAGGGAGGTTGTGCCATTGGAAAGTGATATTTAGCTGATAAGTAATTGATACATTCCCTGTGGAATCAAAACGGCGATTGACTATGCAACTACTTGGCTTGAGACTAGCATCTTACTGTAACTGAGGTAGCAGCAGATCTGTCGATCGAAAGAGAGCAAAGATCTGCCCTCCGATCTAAGATCGATCTAGATCGGCACTCTAGACAGGCTCAAATGCTATTCAGATCGTGAATGTAGGTTCTGAGATCGGTTAATGAAGCTTTTTTGGAGATAAACCCGATATAGTTGTCGGGTCGCAGCAGCAATTGAAAAGGTCGATTTGTGCCGAATATCGTTTCGATGTGTGGGTGGAGTGGGATGACGTTGAAGTCAATTAAATCTCCATATTTAGTTTCGAGTTCCGTCTGCAAATCTAGACCGCCATATTCATCGTCAGAGAAAACCAGCAGATGGAATTTGGGGGTGCGGAGTCGATCGTAAACATTTGCACCATTAACGAGAAAGTACGGCATTCGATCTCCAGCTTTGACCTGAAAATCTCGATCGCGATCGTGCTTGCTTAATGATGCCTTGCGATAATTGATGCGGATTTGGGAGATCGCCGAGAAAATATTTTTCCCGACAACCTCACGTCCAATCGCATATTTTGCGACTAGGGGTAAAATCTTCATTCGCATAAAACTGAAAAACCAGTTTGAGCCAACCAGCACATTAAAAGCTCGATCGGTCGTCTCTAGCAATCTTTGGGCGTTGGGAAGCCGTTCTTCGTTATAAGTCTCTAGCAGTTTTTCGCTAGCATCGCCTTTAATGACGAAAGCCATCTTCCAGGCGAGATTATAGACATCCTGAATACCAGTATTCATCCCTTGTCCACCTGCCGGAGAGTGAACATGTGCCGCATCGCCAGCGACAAAACAGCGTCCGACCGAAAACTTGTTGACGGCGCGGGTGTTAACCTTATAAACCGAAAACCACTTAACGTTAGAGAGATCTAGGGACAGTTTAGTATCCTCCTGGATGCGGTGATCGATCGTTTCATACACAATCTCACCGACGTTTCGATCGAAGCCTTCAGGAAAGGTACCAACAATTCGATATCGCTTTTCGCCCGCCATTGGAAAAAAGAAGGTTAATGAATCTCGCGAGATACAACCATAGCCAGCATCAGCACTAAATGCCCAGTCGATCTGGGCATCAACAACATAATACAGACGCTCTAAGGTACTGCCCTCGAAAGTCAGTCCGAGTGCATGTCTAACCGGACTTCTTGCGCCATCACAACCGACCAGATATTTAGCGACAATCGATTTAGATGCACCATCAGCAGTTTTTACTTGTGCGGTAACACCCTGTTCATCTTGGTTAAAATGTTCGAGTTCTGTTTGCCACCATACCTCTTGGTGATGACTTTGCAGATAGTCATATAGCAACTGCTCATTTTTACTTTGCTCCAAAATGAATAGATATGGATAAGGACTCAATCCTTCACCCATATCAGATAGATCGACCTCACCGCGTACTTTACCATCTGCGATAATCCGAATTTTGCCAGCAATCTGACCGCGATCGATCGCTTGCTGCACCACGCCCAGTTGCTCGTAAATTTCCATTGTCCGCGCTTGAACGCCGATCGCTTTGGAATGCGTTGTTACGCCAGGATTTTTCTCGATAATCACAAAATCAATCCCGTATCTGACTAGCTGACACGCCAGGGAAAGCCCCGTCGGGCCTGCTCCAATGATAATTACGTCGGTGTTGGTCACTGTTTCGCTCATTTGTCTTCCTCTGCTGTAATACTTGGAGAATCGGGTGACAGCAGCAGCAGGGGTATCGAAGGCAACTATCTATAGCTATTTTCAAGATAAGGAAAAATTATTCTTTGCGTTAATCGATCGATCGATCTCTAGTCACCGGAGTAAATTAGATCGGCTAGATTTAGAATTTTTCCAAAGAGAACCTACTAAGGTGTTAGCGGATCTGGCGAATAACTTTTTAAACCAAGTTAGCGATACGCCAGAACTATTAGACTTAATCCGCTTAACGATCGCTGAATCGAAAAGATTTCCCCTACTGGCGCAGCATTTAATTCTCGATACAGATCTCCAATTTGTTGGAGTTGTGAGTCAATATCTGCGATCGCGTCCAAACTTGCAGCTTGCCGATCCAGATGCGACGACGCGGATATTTCTGGGTACATTAGTCCATTATGCGATCGTTGAGTATATGCTTCGTTCTGGGGAGATATTGCCAATGGAGCGGCAAAGATTAGTCGATTGTTTAGTCGAGTTAATTACGTGTAAACAGAAACAAGATGGGGATAAATATACAGCTATTAAAGCTAAATCTTCTCGTCGCAAACGTTCTAGCTCTGGTAAATTTGAACGCGATTATACCGAACCAAAGCATTTACGATCGATTCGGCTGACAGATACTGCTTGGTCAAATTTAGAGGCGACTGCCACTAGAAATAATCTGACTCGCACCGAAGCAATCGAGCTTTTAGCACGGGGTATACAGCTCGATTGATTTCTGAGTGTGGGAAAAATTTGTATATACATGGTGTATTGCCCTTACCCCTACTTTTTACGGCGCGTTGGCGTTGGCAAAGCCTGCCGTAGGCACAGCCGATCGTAACGATAATCGCTTCCATAACCGATCGAATAATTGAGTGCCATCATCGACAACTGAGTGCATCACCGGAATCACAATCAGCGTCAGCAGCGTAGAAATACTCAACCCTCCCAGCATCACAGTCGCGATCGAAGCGTTTCTCGATCGAGCGATACAGTCTGGGTTCGAGCGGACTTATCTGCCATTCACAGCTCACGCCGTTTTTAGAGCACGCTGGTGTCTCGATCGCGGCGCGCTTAAAAGCCGATAAGCGAGGAGTTTGATGCGATCGTTCACCACGAACCACGCTAAGGCATAGCCCCAAACGAACAGTGCCCAACCCCAGCCTAGTGGTGTCATAAACAGACCATAGACTGCGATTAACGTCGCTAAAATTTGGGTGCTGAGTACGGCAATCCAGAGAATCTTTGCGGGACGAATCGACCAGAACGGCCCGCGTGTACGGGTCAGAAAAATCGTCAGATGCCCAGCCACAGACAGTTTCAAGTACATCAATGTCTGAATGTGGGCGCGATCGAGATGGAAGACGCGCTCACCCAGATAAAACAGACCAAACGCGGAGACGACCCCAACCACGCCCAGCACCGTGGAGATCCCCA
>ENA-OFCD01000799-OFCD01000799.1-metagenomes-genome-assembly--contig:-NODE-799-length-18491-cov-6.659688_pt1 | contig 18491 bp, 18 predicted proteins | sample MGYA00153392_OFCD01 | MGnify analysis MGYA00153392
GTTGGCTGCGATCGATTGTACTAATCGCAACCTCCGTCGCCGCCGCTATCGCTGCAATCTCCAAAATCGCTACTAATATTGTCATGATGGTTGCCAATAAAATCGGTATATTGATGTGCTACACCATTACGATCGAAACGGTGAATTTCACGGTGAGGTGCTCGTTTTGAAAATCTGAAGGCACCAATTAGCATATAGATAAATCCTAAACTTGCAGCACTGAATACGATGAATATGGTTGAATTAGGTTCCATTATTTTTTACTTCGAGTGGAAGGTGCCTTTATCCTAGCCTAAACTTATCGATCGAATTATAAGAGAGATCGAACTTCCATCAGTGCAAAGCCGAGAAAATTAGTGCCTTGCCAAAGATGGGGATTTTTAATATTGGGATTGTTAGCAGCTAATCCAATCACCCAAATGAGATCGTCTGGACTAGCCTCAAACCATTGACTGAAACAAGTTTTACCTACCGCTCCATCGGGATTCGGTCGATGACTCCAAAAAAATAAGTATTCAAGTGACTCGCCGCGATCGAATCTATCTTTAATATTGCTAACATTCATATAGTAAGGCAATCGAGTTTTAAGATTTGTTAGTCATCACGATTAATCTATTGGTAATGGAATTTTTCAACCTAATTCATATACTGTTTCTAGCCATAGCTCTCGTGCTTCATTGATATTTTGGATCGTTTCTTCGATAGTTTCCCCTTGAGTCAAACATCCAGGTAAATCTCTAATTTCAGCGACATAACCACTGTCTGGATCTGGGTAAATAGTAATTGGATAGTTTAATGTCAGGTAGTAGTTTAAAGTTCTAGCCTCAACTGCATTAATCATATTATTCCTCAATTCTTGATAGTAACAAGATCGCAATTTCACTATAAGTAAAGTAATAGTCTCGAAAATAGTTTAGGATTGCTATAAAAGACGGTGCAATATGAGCTTAGACTGGCAACTCCCACCTCAATTAGAAATTCCCGCTGAATTTGTCGCGGCGGTACGATCGTGTAAACCGACTGTCAATGGTAAATATGCCGCCCAATTATTATGGCAGCGGGGGATACGGGAGATCGATCGCATCCCTGGATATTTAGATTGTGACAAATATCAGCCCACTAGTCCCTTTGCTTTTGGGAGCGAGATGACTGCGGCGGTGGAGAGATTAAAAAAAGCCTACATCTATGCCGAAAAGGTCGCTATTTGGGGTGATTTTGATGCGGATGGGGTAACGGCGACGAGCGTACTTTGGGACGGCTTGAGGCAGTTTTTCGGGCAGGGACTCAGTTACTATATTCCCGATCGAATGAAGGAATCGCATGGGTTGAATATCGCAGGGATTAAGCGATTGGCGGCGCAAGGGGTGAATTTAATTATTACTTGCGATACGGGTAGTACAAATATTAAAGAAATTGAATATGCAAGTAAGTTAGGTATAGATGTGATTATCACGGATCATCATACTTTGCCGCCCCAACGTCCACCTGTGGCGGCAATTATTAACCCGCGCTATTTTGAAGAAAGTCATTCTTTATTTAATCTAGCTGGTGTTGCCGTTGCGTACAAATTAATGGAGGCTTTTTATCTAACTTTGCCAGATATTCCGCAGCAGCCTGTAGAGTACTTATTAGATTTAGTCGCGATCGGATTAATTGCCGATTTGGTCAAACTTAATGGTGATTGTCGCTATTTAGCGCAGATGGGTATTAAGCGATTGACGTTGCAAAATCAAACTGATATTGAAGGCTTTCGCCCAGGGGTAAATAAGTTATTACAATTGTGTAAACGGAATGGCGATCGACCGACGGATATTTCATTTGGAATTGCACCGCGCATTAATGCGATTAGTCGGATTCATGGCGATGCGAGTTTTGGGGTGGAGTTACTAACTAGTAAAGATGTCGAGCGGTGTCATGAATTAGCCGCTGAGACTGAATTAGCTAATACCCGAAGGAAGGAATTACAAAAGAATATGACGCTCAAAGTACAGGCAAAATTAGCCGAACTGGATCTGTCTACTACTTCAGTTATTGTGCTAGTAGACAATAATTGGTCGCCAGGAGTATTGGGTTTAATCGCTGGACAAATTGCTCAAGAACACGGCAAACCGACAATTCTATTAAGTACTAATAGTGATGATGATTTAGGGAAAGATAAGCCTAAAATTGCCAGAGGTTCCGCTCGATCGACTCAAAATGTCGATCTCTATCAGTTAGTCAATTCTCAAGCTCATTTACTCAATAGTTTCGGCGGACATCCCTTCGCAGCGGGGATGAGTATTAATGTCGAAAATATTCCCATCTTTACTGAGGCGATCGATCGTCAGCTCCACGCTCAAATTGATAAGCTACCACCATTATCGATTCAGACGGACTTAGTTATTACAGTTGCCGATCTCAGTAAATCTGGCGGACGAGAATTATTTGAAGATCTATTATTGCTCGAACCCTATGGAATGGGCAATCCTGCACCTAAAATCCTAATCGAGAACTGTCAATTTAAGGATATAAAAAACAAAAATATTCAAGATTTTAAAGGTAAGACTGTTCAGTATATTCGGACAAAATTTGAGATAATTGATGGTACTACCCCAATTGGATTTCCAGGGATTTGGTGGGGACATTACGAGCACGAGATTCCGCGCGTAACTTGCGATGCGATCGTCGAACTAGATTTTAATTCTTATGAAAAGAAATTTGAAGTTCGAATAGTTGAAGTGCGTCCGGCTGCGATCGTTGGTACGATTTCGCAACTCAAGCAAGTTCAACCCAATTTTAGTAGTCGTCAAGCTCGATTAGAAGTACTCGATTTTCGTCAAGATTTAGTCCAGCACGACGCAGATTTGGGCGCAGTTACTTGGGTAAAAAAATGTCCGAGTAATTGGAGTGAGTTACAAGGCTATCGTCAAAGAGCAATTCAGACAAATAGTAAATTAGCTCTCGATTATCAGTCTACTAATTTACCGACTAGTCGCGAAATATTCGAGCAGCTAGTCGGTATTGCTAAATACCTAGTCAATACTAATGAACAGATCGAGCTAGCTCGGTTGGGAACACACCTAAATATTAGCGATCGATCGGTAAGATTGGGATTAGATGCTTTAGTCGATCTGGGTTTTGAGCTATCCTTGCAGCTACAAACTAATCTAGTGACGATCGGATTATCTCAGCTCCAAACCGTCTGTACAGCCTTGCCCATGACAAATAAAGATGTGGACTTATACTCACTAGTTACAGTACTGAGATTCTTTACCGCGATCGAGGAGGAACAGTTCAATCGTAACTACTTTCTACAGGTACCCACATACGCGATCCATTCCTAGAGTGGGAATGTTGAGATAACTACCGATAAATCACCAACAACCAACAAAGAGATGCTAAATTTTTAATAGCTGGATTAAAATATTGCTGTTTTGGGAGCGCATAGATAATGATCGTAATTTTCAACTTGGCACTATTTGCCTTAGTGCTACTGTCTTTCGTGATGATCGTCGGCGTGCCTGTTGCTTATGCAGCACCACAAAACTGGGATCGATCGAAACAACTCCTGTTCGTTGGCTCAGGAGCTTGGCTGCTGCTAGTAGTTGTTGTTGGTGTTCTGAACTTCTTAGTAGTCTAGATTGCTGATTGCGCTGGTTGGCTGCTCAGACGATTACATTGTCTAGAATGCAGCCGCTCGCAACATTCCGTAACAGCTTTATAATAGAGTTATCTAGTTTTACGCGTAGCTTATAATTAAATGTCAGTTTTTGAAGGCACTCTCGTCTGTGATAGTTCTTTACGGTTTGCAATCGTTGTCGGTCGATTTAATGACCTTGTTACTAATAAACTCTTAGATAGCTGTCAGGATTGTCTCAAACGCCACGGTATCGACATCGACCCTAATGGTAGTCAAGTAGATTATGCGTGGGTGCCCGGTTGCTTTGAGGTGCCGATGGTGGCAAAAAGGATGGCAGAATCCGGTCGCTATGATGCGGTGATCTGCTTGGGTGCGGTAATTCGCGGCGATACTCCCCACTTTGATTATGTATCCTCAGAAGTCGCCAAAGGTGTGGCGGCGGTAGGATTTCAAAGCGGTACGCCAGTTATCTTTGGGGTACTAACTGTCGATACGATGACTCAAGCCTTGGAACGGGCGGGGATTAAAGGTAATCACGGCTGGGGTTACGCACTCAATGCGATCGAAATGGCAACGCTGATGAAGACACTACCCGCTCGACAGGGCTAAGATATTCGTTACGACGATCGATTAGATTTTTTCGATCGTCTGAGTCATATGGCAATCCTAAATGAGAAGATATGTTGATGTAGGGTGTGTTAGGCTTCAGCCGTAACGCACCAGGATCGATACCCAACGATCTGATTTAGGACTGCTGTAGTGATTTTATTCTGGTACAAGATGTGAGTATTCTAATAGATCGAATAATCTTTCGATCCAGTTATTTGTGCCCATCGACTAGATAGCAATCGGGCATAATCTGCTGGAAATAAACCATAGGAGCCGATCGAGTATCCATCATTTACTTCAATTAGTAAAGTTTCACCCGTATCTGTCACCCCAAAATCCGCCGCATAGCCAGCCGGAGCAGAATGATAAGCCGCGATCGCATTTTCAATAACTTGTGGATCGAAATGTACTCGCCAATCGCCATAATAGGGTTTCACTCCCAGGATTTCGCCATAGCGCACAAAGCATCGCCATTCTGCCAAGAAGTTGACTGGCTCCGAGCACCAAATTTCGGTGTCTTCAAGCTCATCACCACAACTAATCAAGTCTTTAGTACTGGTAAGCAATCGCCCTGTGAATTTTTTCGATAGAGTTGCTGGCTTGATGAAAATATTCCATAGTTCTGGATGTTTGGCGATATAATTTATTTGCGATCGCCAAATTTTTCGTCCTAAAAAACTCGTCAACTCGTCGGGATAATTAATCTCTGCTGGTGATTCAATCCCTAATTGAAATAATGCGGCGTTGACATCTTCAATAAATCCGACAACCACATCTTCCAGCGTGAGATCTAGTAATCGGGCATTGTCTAGCCGACTAAAGGGGACGATCTCCCAGCCCATCTTCCGAAAACCATCATAAGCAACAGCAAAATTAACGCTAGCAAATTCGCCATCTTTATTTTGAACGATATAAGCTTTCATAACTAGAGGATCTTTGTCGCCACCTGCTGACTCAATTCGATTACCATTTGTCTCGCCCAAAGATCTGCGGCTAAAATATCATCTAAACTTGGAGTCAGAGTAAAATCGGTACGATGTTTGTCGCAGACTTTTTCGATGACTTTAGGGATATCTAGAAAATGAATTTTTTCGGCTAAAAATAGTGCTACTGCTTGCTCGTTTGCGCCATTTAATACTGCTGGCATCGAGCCGCCAGCCTTTCCAGCGGCGTAGGCTAAATCGATACAAGGATACTTCTGACGATCGGGTGCTCTAAAAGTCAGATCGCCAGCTTTGACGAGATCGAATTTCTGCCAGTCAGTGGGGATGCGATCGGGCCATGATAGCGCATATAGTAACGGTAATCGCATATCTGGCCAACCCAACTGTGCCAAAACTGATGTATCTTGTAGCTCGATCAGTGAGTGGATAATACTCTGAGGGTGGACGACAATATCGATATCCTCATAACCCAACCCAAATAAATAATGCGCCTCAATCACCTCTAAACCCTTGTTCATCAGGGTGGCAGAGTCAATGGTGATTTTTTGACCCATCGACCAATTCGGGTGCTTGAGCGCGTCAGCAATGGTCACTGAGGCTAATTTCTCAGCAGGGAGATCGCGGAAGGCACCACCGGAAGCTGTGAGGATAATTCGCCGCAAACCACCAGGGGGGACACCTTGCAAGCATTGGAAAATAGCTGAGTGTTCGGAATCGGCGGGGAGTAATTTGACTCCATGTTGCTCGACTAAAGGTAGCACGACTGGCCCACCAGCGATCAGGGTTTCTTTATTTGCCAGGGCGATATCTTTACCTGCTTTAATGGCTGCAATCGTGGGTAAGAGTCCCGCACAGCCGACAATGCCAGTGACGACACTTTGAGCATCGCCATAGCCAGCGACTTCGATCGTGCCTTGCGCCCCAGCGACGATAATTGGATGGTAGTCTAAATTGGAGATCGCGTCTTTGAACTCAGGTAACTTGGCTTCATTTCCAATCGCCACAATTTCAGGACGAAACTTCCGTACCTGTTGAGCTAATAGCTCGACATTGCTACCCGCCGCCAGTCCGACAATCCGAAATTTATCGGGGTTGTGTTCGACGATATCTAAGGTTTGAGTCCCGATTGAGCCAGTAGAACCGAGTAAAGTAATCGCTTTCACAATTTATGACGATCTCAAATATTTATCTAATCTCTACATATTACGGTGTCTGGGGAGCGATCGATTAGGAAACTGGATAGTTTTGGATCTTTTCTGTCAATCTTAACGCGAGGAAGGGACTCGCCGTCTGTAGATGCGTATGAATTTCGATCGCTTCCTCACGATAGCGGATAATTTTTTCGTGCGTCCAATGACGGGGTGGCGGCTGAAGATTGGTAATCCGATCTGCTAATTTTACCATCCAGATCTCGATCGGTTGTCGTTCGATCCGCTGGAGACTATCCACTAGTTGCTGGGACTTCTCTAAGGCTGGATTTTTACTCAAAGCAGCTACACCATCGGCGACACTAATACCAAATATCGATTCGATCTGCTCGTAGCTGGTATCCGTATCCTCGAGCGTATCGTGCAGTAAGGCACACTGGATTGCTAAATCTCCATTATGTCCAGATTCGGCACTCAGCGCGGCGAGAATTTCCATACTCACCAAATTCAAGTGCATCAGGTACGGTAAATCGCTACCTGGTACGAGTTGTCCCCGATGCGCTTGCGCGGCAAATCGACAAGCTTTGATATATGATTCTCGATCCCAGTCAGATGTCATATTTAGAAGTTATAACTCGTACTTTTAGCTGTTGGATGTGTTAGCGTCAGCGAGATCGAGATCGTCAAACCACAGATTGTCCAGATATTGCCGCAGCGATACCTTCACGAGTAGCCCCAAATAATAATAGAGATCTGATTAATAGATCGATCGATACTGATGGATCGACAGATTCTAACTTAGTAATTCGCGATCGATCGGCACTAAGATCTTTAGCAGCCTGTTGTTTTAAACTCTCTAGATATTTACTCAATGATAATCTAATCTCGATCGTCACTGTCTCTTCTGGTGTAAGTTTGAGAAATTCAGCGATGCTACCAACTTTCCAGCCAGCTTCGACTAATTTCTGACGTTTTATCGGTTCCATAATTTAGATATATAACGATCCTAAATCAGATCTCTGTTATCGGGCATTGGTGCGTTACGGCTTGTGCCTAACACACCCTACATTAACCTAGCTTCTTAAATAGGATTGGCAGATAGTAATCCTATTTAAGTTCCTCGCAGCAACGTTAACCTGTAGGGGCGGTGCTTCATGCCCGCCATCTTGGGGTTAAGCTAAGAGTCGATCGTATCGTTTGAGTCTACTTTGACAATTATCGATGACTTTTTCAGGTGTTTTTTTTGTTACTTTGGAGAACACCTCTAAAATCACGATCGCATCATCATCAATTCGATAAATAACTCGCCAGTGTTTATTATTTTTGAGATCGTTTACCCTCAACTCATGACATCGATCTCCAATACTAGCCATCGGTTTTGACATTGGCATCGAGGGTAGTTCTCCTGCTTGTAATTGTGCGAGCAGAAAGCCTACTTCAATTCGTACCGATTGAAAAAATGGCGGACTTTTGATTTCATTAGCTAGCCAGATTAGCTCTTTGCGATCGTTGTGATTCATTTACAGCGGTTCTTGATACGATCTATTGACTCGAAGGTCATATTAGACATAATAATCTCGATCGAGATCCGCATCATCATCCCGACTATGGCACAATCGTAGATAGTGGCAAATCGATCGGTAAGCATCCATGACAGCGAATCTCCCCCCCCAGTACGACGCAAAAACCACCGAAGCCAAATGGCAACAGATTTGGGAAACCAACCAAACCTACAAAGTCGATCCGGCTAAGGGTGGAAAACCATTCTGTATCGTCATTCCACCGCCAAATGTGACGGGGAGTTTGCACTTGGGACACGCATTTGAAAGCTCACTCATCGATGCGCTGGTGCGTTACCATCGGATGCGGGGAGACAATACCCTATTTTTGCCAGGAACGGATCATGCGAGTATTGCAGTTCAGACAATCCTCGAAAAGCAGCTCAAAGCTGAGGGTAAGACGCGGTATGATGTCGGACGCGAGAAGTTTTTAGAACGTGCGTGGGAATGGAAGGCTGAATCGGGGGGTACCATCGTCAATCAGCTCAAACGGATGGGTGTATCGGCAGATTGGACGCGGGAACGCTTTACGCTGGATGAGGGACTATCCAAGGCGGTATTAGAAGCATTTGTCCGGCTACATCGGGATGGGTTAATCTATCGGGGACAGTATTTAGTCAACTGGTGTCCAGCTTCACAGTCGGCGGTGTCGGATCTGGAAGTAGAGAATAAGGAAACAAATGGGAGTTTATGGTACTTCCGCTATCCCCTGAGTGATGGTTCGGGATTTATTGAAGTTGCGACTACTCGCCCCGAAACGATGCTGGGGGATACGGGAGTAGCGGTAAATCCCAAGGATGAGCGATATAAACACTTAATTGGTAAAACTTTAACACTACCGATCGTCGGTCGAGAAATTCCGATTATTGGTGATGAATTTGTTGAGGCAGATTTTGGAACTGGCTGTGTAAAAGTTACACCCGCACACGATCCTAATGATTTTGCGATGGGTAAACGTCACAATTTACCCTTAATCAATATTATGAATAAAGATGGCACTCTTAATGAGAATGCTGGTGAATTTAACGGACAAGAACGATTTGCCGCTCGGCGAAATGTAGTCGCTAAATTAGAAGAACTGGGTAATTTAGTCAAGATCGAAGCATACAAGCATACTGTACCCTATAGCGATCGCGGTAAAGTACCTGTAGAACCATTATTATCGACCCAATGGTTCGTCAAAATTCGTCCGATGGCGGATAACTGTCTAGCTAGTTTAGATAGTCAGAATTCCCCTGAATTCGTCCCTCAACGCTGGACGAAAGTATATCGAGATTGGTTAGTCAAATTGCAAGATTGGTGCATCTCACGCCAATTGTGGTGGGGTCATCAAATTCCGGCTTGGTATGCTGTGAGTGAATCTGATGGGGAAATAACTGATACGACTCCTTTCTTTGTTGCTAAAAGTGAAGAGGAAGCACGAGTACAAGCGATCGCACAATTCGGTGCAGATGTAAAATTAGTTCAAGATCCCGATGTGCTAGATACTTGGTTCTCGTCTGGATTATGGCCATTCTCTACGCTCGGTTGGCCAGAAAATACGGCTGAGTTAGAGACTTATTATCCAACATCTACGCTAGTTACCGGATTTGATATCATCTTCTTCTGGGTGGCGCGGATGACGATGATGGCGGGATATCTAACCGGAAAAATGCCGTTTGAGAATGTCTATATCCACGGACTAGTTCTGGATGAAAATGGCAAGAAGATGTCAAAATCATTGAATAATGGGATCGATCCATTACTACTAATTGATAAATATGGTACCGACGCACTTCGATACACTCTAGTTAGAGAAGTAGTCGGTGCGGGACAAGATATTCGCATCCAATATAACCGTAAAACTGACGAATCCGAATCCGTCGAAGCCAGCCGTAATTTTACTAATAAAATCTGGAATGCGGCACGATTTGTGATGATGAATTTTGATTCAGAATTAAAACTCGATAGTTCGATCGCAGCTCCAGCCACAGTATCATTAGAAGTAGCAGACAAATGGATTTTATCGCGCTTCCATCAAACGGTTCAACAAACAGGCGATAATATCGATCGATATGGCTTGGGTGAAGCAGCCAAAGGATTGTATGAATTCTTCTGGGGTGATTTTTGTGACTGGTATATCGAGCTAGTCAAATCTCGGCTCCTCGAAGATGCAGATCCACATAGTAAATTAGTCGTTCAACAAACCCTAGCCTTTGTCTTGGATGGAATATTAAAATTATTGCATCCTTTCATGCCACATATTACCGCAGAGATTTGGCAAACTCTGACCCAAAGCGAAGAGGATAATGATATATCGATTCAACCATATCCTATTAGCGATTCTAGTTTAATTAATCCCGAACTCGATCGAGAATTTGAACTCCTCATCGGGGTAACTCGTACCATCCGTAACTTACGCGCAGAAGCCGATCTCAAACGAGCGATTAAAGTCTCAATTATCCTCCAAAGCGATAGCGAATCCGAACGTGAAATTTTGGAGCGCGGGAAAACTTATCTCTGCGATTTAGCACAAATCGAACAACTTACCATCGTCGATAAATTAGCCGAAGAACCAACAAATATCGCTAGTGTCTTTGCTACCGTCCAAATTATCCTACCACTCACAGGGGTTATCGATCTCGAAGCCTTCAAAGCCAAAATCCAGAAGAAAATCGACAAAATTGACAAAGAAATCGAATCAATTCACAGTCGCCTAAACAATACCAAATTTATCGAACGCGCCACACCAGAAGTAGTCCAACAAACCAAAGCTAGTCTAGTTGAAGCCGAAAAACAAAAAGAGATCCTCCAAGCAAGACTCGAACAATTCTAAAAATCTCTCTGCGTTCTCCGCTCCCTCTGCGATCTCTGCGCCCCTACCAAGGTAAACGACTACCATCCCAGGAAAAGAATTCCCCACTATCACTAATCCCTAATCCATCCATCACAGTTAACAATTGTCCCACAGTTCGATCGACTGAAAATAGTTTATCGGGTGGGACATTGCGTTGAAAGGGGAGAGATAATCGCGTGTCTGTCGTACCTGGATGCAGAGCAACTAAAATCGCCTGAGGACAAGTTCGTTTATACTCGATCGCAGTATTCTTAATAAACATATTTAATGCTGCTTTGGAGGCGCGATAACCATACCAACCACCAACTTGATTATCGCCAATACTACCAACTTTCGCCGAAATAGTTGCGAGGATCGATCGATCTCCATGCTTTAGCAATGGCTGAACTTGCTTAAATAACAATATCGCTCCAATACTATTAACTTGAAAATAACGCAACAGTTGTTCGCTATTAATATGTCGTAAACTCTTTTCTGGCTGCATCTCACCCTCATGCAAAACACCGACAGAGTTAATAACGTAATGAAGAGTAGATGTCTCAGTTTGAATCTTTTGAATCACCGCCGCGATTTGCGATTCATCAGTGATATCCATCTGAAAACAACACAATCGTGAATCTGTTATCGCCAATAACTCCGTCGCCGATTCCACCCGCCGATAGGTAGCATAAACACGCTCAATACTATCATCAGCGAGCAACCGTCGCACGAATCCCAACCCAATTCCCCGTCCCCCACCAACAACTAGTGCGGTTTTTAAAAAACTATTATCCCGATCGATCATTATTTATCCTTAATTTTTCAGTGAATTTCCGCCTTGATTTGCTGTCTTTAAAAGTTGCTTTTGGTTAAGCCCCTTACTCTCACAACTTCGCTGTCAACTGTTTAAAACATTCACGCCACAACTTACAACGAAAAGCTCCCCTTCATCACTCACCAGATCGAATCTTTCCTAATAACTCATAAAAAGGCTCCCAATTATTTTCTTGAGCAATTGGTTCCCAGATTGCTTCGATCTGTGGACGTAATAGGATAGTTTGAGGATTCGATTTAGTCATGAGATCGACCTTTAGCTCCGACTCAGGGATAGTGCTCAAGGCTTGGTGATAAAGTTCTAACCACTGCTGATAGCCAGAATTTTCCACTATTTCCGGCATTAGTTCAGTCTCATTCAGGATCGAATTGAGATCCTTTATCCATCGGAGCTTCAACGCTTGACTCACTTCAAAGAAAAACTGATGATATCCTACCTGCGTATCTGCTAGCAATTGGAGTGTTGCAACTAATAAATCATCCCATACTGGCGTAGTTTCTCCCTCGAACCCCAGCTTTTGCAACATCAATTTTTTATAGTGAGAAAAATAATAACTCTCAAATTTAGCCAGTGCTGTAGTCATCTCTGCGGGGTCTATGACTGCACTCAAAGGCTGCTGAAGCAGTTCTAAGTTCAGTTTACATATTCCTGGTTGATTGCCATAACTATAGCGTCCATAGTGGTCGAAATAGGCAGCGGTGAAATCAGGATTATAAGTTGGTAAAAAGGCAAATGGGCCATAGTCAAAACTCTCTCCAGTAATTGACATATTATCGGTATTTAATACCGCATGACAAAAACCTGCCGCCATCCATTGAGCGACTAATTCGGCGACCCGCTGTACTAATTCAGTATAAAATTGAATGTAGCGATCGGCACCCTCAACCGTACTAAGATGACTGTAATAATATGCAATTACATGATCTAATAACTTCTGAATTAGATCGTTACGTTTGAGATAATTTAATCGCTCGAATGTACCAAAACGAATGTGAGAACGACTAAATCGCACCATTACAGCCGAACGCGTCGGCGAAGGCTCATCCCCTCTCCACAAATCTAAACCCGTCTCAACCATACTAAAACAGCGAGAAGTCCTCACACCCATCTGATGTAGAGCTTCAGCGGCTAAAACCTCTCGGACACCACCCTTGAGCGTCAACATCCCGTCGCCACCACGAGAATAGGGAGTTCTCCCCGAACCCTTGGTGCCAAAATCATAGAGTTCGCCATCTACACCCCGCACCTGTCCGTACAGAAATCCCCGCCCATCACCCAAACTAGGATTGTATTCACCAAATTGATAACCGTGGTAGCGTAAAGCTAGGAGAGGATGTGGTGGGCTGGCAAATCTACCGAATGCTTCAGTAAAATGTTCGTCACTTACTGCTGTGGGATCTAATCCCAGTTGAATGAGCAGATCGTCATTCCGAAAGCGTAAAATCTGTTGGGGAAATTCTGCGGCTACTACGTCATCATAGTAGTCAGCACCCAAAGATTCTAGAGCAGCTTCATAGTTGAGCGCGAGTATTGGATTCATGAGTTAGTTGACAGTTGACAGTTGACAGTTGACAGCAAAATTTTCATGATGGGAATTAAATACCCGATTGTTACTAAATATAATAAAACCTAAAACCTAAAACCTAAAAATATGACTGACTCGTTAATGTTTAATAACGAAGCTTATGTTTTCCTAGAGACAGATCGGCCGGAGCAGTTATTCACTCCAGCAGAAATGTTTGCTAAACTCAAAGAAATTGCGATCGTGTCTGCGGATGATTTACCACTCGATGTCCAGGAAATTACTGGTGTAGACGAGCGAGCGCAATATATGCTAGACACGATCTGTGAGCTGCATTTAGCTCCAGGAGAGTATTTGCAATGGTATGCAGTTAGACTGGAGAAGTAACTCGCTCTTTGGCACGATCGACAATTAATGTCAGATTAATTTCTTCCTCTTCATCATCTGGTGAGATCGTAACTTTGACATCTGGGCCAAAGAACTTAGTGATTTTGTCGTGTTTTTCTTGCCAGATATCAATTGTCATAAACGGCGAATAAAACTCTAAAGTCAGTGCATAAGCTCCACCAATTTCAGATTCTTCTAAACCTTTGAGCACTGGTCGATCGTCATCGCTGGGAGCTAGTCCGAGTTTTTCTAAGGCAATATCCAAATGAGCTTCTTGTCCATACCGAAAGCGGGTGACATCTTTGCGAATTTGGTTGAGTGTGGGTGTTGCTTGTTCTTCGCGCAGCTTGAGGGTATTTGGCTGAGTGACTTTGGTAAATGGGACTGGTTCGAGTTCGGCTGATTTGAGAGCCAATCCGCCCAAAAATAGGGGGATACCGTAGAAGAAACCAATCAGGTTGAAAGTCGGATCGTCGATCGCATATGCAAAAAAGCCGATGAGCGTAAGTAACCCGCCGACATTGATGAGAACTAGACTAAGAGGAATTACACCAAACATATCGACGCTAATGAAAGACTGAAGTATTTTTATTATCGGCTAATGTTAGGGGCAGAAGGTAGGGAATAGGGGTGAGAGAACCCTGAATCGGCGAGCGTGACAAATAAAAAATGCCGATCGTAGCGATTTCGAGCGGTAATCTGGGCAAGATAAAACTATAGGCAGTGCCTTGGGCACTCCTATCACCCAGCAAACTCGAACACAGCAATCATGAGTGTAGATCCCCAAACTCAAAGCTTATTTGACGCGATCGCAGCAGTTAATTACCATCGAGTCAAGCTACTGCTCGATTCAGGCGTAGCGATCGATCGTCCCAATGAGCGCGGACAAACACCTTTGGCACTAGCTTGCCATCAAGGTAATCTGGAGATCGTGGATCTACTAATAGCGGCTGGTGCTCAAATGCAAGTACTCAAGTCAAATCCTCAGCCGCAGCTCAATTCAGTTTTACCAGTAAATAACTCACAAGTTGCCGATCCTTTAGGGGAGCGCGAACAGCAGATCCCGTTTGAAAGTTTAATCGATCTGATTCATCAACCTGCCAATAATACTACTGAAGTCGAGCGGACGATTCCCATCGCTCGTCAGCCAGTAGTGCCCCAGTACAATACAGATTTGCAGCGGATCGCCGCCAATTGGCAAGAGCTTAACTCGGATGCTGAGGCTACTTATGCCTTCGATCTAGATGAAGTTTTTGCGGCTAATGATGCCGATAATTCAGAGATGCTAGATCGACTGGATATGTTTGTAGATACCCACACGATGACTTCGCTCCAACGTTCGGCTACTGAGGTCGAATTTGAAGCGGGAGAGACTTATGCTTTCGATCTCAGCCCCGATCTAGATCGACTGACGATCGAAGCAAATGAAGAGCCAGATCGCCTATCGATGCCGATCGATCGATGGGAAGATAGTATGACCTATGTTCTGGATAATTTACCGCAAATAGATGTCGATCGGACACCACCTGCTCCTGGGGATCGGTTCGGTGCTCCACAGGAGCGGCGAGAAATGCTGGAAGTCGATCCAGATCGGTTTGAATCCAGTGCAACTTGGGTAGACGGGGAGACTTATGCGATCGATCTCGACGATCTCAGCTCCCACGAACTAACATATGGGAATCCGGTCAAATCAGAGCGACACTTGCTCGGCGATCTCGATGCTAATTTATTTCCAGACAGCCAATCTGGTACCAGTGATGAGGATGACAGTGATTACTACGATCCTGACACTCAGACTAGTACGGATATTTTTGGAACTAGTAAGACAAAACCGGACGAGCTAGAACTGGCTCCAGTCTATGAAGAAAATGCCACAAATACCTCGCTGATGGCAGCAGTCATTGATGGGGATCTAGATTTGGCGCAACAGGCAATCGAGGCTGGAGCTAGTCTCGATCGCTATGATTGGCATTTGGGTTATTCACCCCTGGGGATGGCAATCGATCGCGGCTACATCGATCTCGTTGGCTGCTTGCTGACTGCGGGAGCCAATCCTCACTGTGGCAGTACGGCTACTACAGCCCTAGGTTTAGCCGCAGAAAGCGGTGAAGTCGAAGTTATTCAGATGCTGCTCCCACGCGGTGTGGATATCAATACTCCTGTCGGGCAAGATGGTTGGACAGCATTACTATCTGCCATCAAAAACGGTCATCGATCGGTTGTCCAATTGCTGGTGACGGCTGGGGCGAATGTCAATGTCTGGAGTCGGGGTGAAACGCCAATTCTACTCGCAGCCAAGTGTGAAGAGCGGGAGATTTATCAATATTTGTATCCGTTGGTGAATACAGCGATTCGACTATGTGCCGATCGCGATGGCGAACACTTGCTACAAGCCACCCAAAAACGCCGGATTCGCCAACAAAATCGCCCAGTGGAGAAATTCATCGAAATGGCGACGACGGGGAACGTCGATGAGGTAAATCGAGCAATTGAAATCGGCATCGAAGTGGATGAAATCGGTGCCCAAGGACATACAGCGTTGATGGCTGCGGCTTATCACGGACATCGCTCGATCGTTAATGTCCTGTTAGCGGCTGGAGCCGATCCCCATCTCCTCAGCGATGATGATGGTTTGGGTGTTGCTGGGATGACAGCACTGATGCTGGCGGCGGGAAGTTTCTTTGCTAGCAACCGTCAGCATGTAATCAAACTCCTGATTGCTGGTGGTGCTGATGTCAATCAACGTGGTGTTGGCGGTAAAACAGCGATCTTCTATGCTGCTCTGGCTGGTTCTGGCTATACGGAGTGTGTGGAGACAGCCATCGCAGCAGGCGCGGATCTCGATCTCCAAGACGATTGTGGACATACTGTATTGACAGCCGTTGCCGCCGCCGAAAACTATCCGATGTTCAATCTACTGATGCAGGCAGGTGCCTCCACAGCAGGGCTAGAATCAATTCAACTGATCCAGGCTGCGGGTGCTTGTAAGGTCGATCGAGTTCGCTCGTTATTGGCAACTAGAGTTAATCTAGATCTCGATCGCGGTGCCGCAATTGGGAGTGCCGCAGCCGCAGGGCATACCCAGATTGTCGAGCTATTGATTCGCGCTGGAGCAAATGTTAATCTCAGGGATAAGTTAGGATTTACACCGATCGCTAGTGCTGCTTATGCAGGCTACGGGGAGATCGTCCAATTATTAATCGATGCGGGTGCAGATATTCAAGCTCCAGCGGGTGGATCTCAGAGTTATTCAGCTCTAGAATATGCCCAAATGGGTTTATATCAATTCGATTTTCGGAATGAAAAGCAACACCAACATGGCGGTCGTCAACACGCTCAGATCATTCGAGTATTGCAACAATTAGGCGCACGGTGAGCACAAGTGCATCGCTGCCCACCTTCTAGACCTCAGATAATTACAAAGTAAATATTTATACCAGTTTGCTCAAAGATGTCGATCGATATCTTTGAACTGCAAAACTTATAAGTTAAGCTATTTTCCTGAATATAATTAATTCGTGTAACATGTGCAGTAAACTACCTTTACTTTTATCCAGTAAGGCAATTAGTGTCGTTATTTACTAAATTTCAAGGTTTAGTAAATAAGCTGTTTGTCTAAAAATAATTGCTTTAGGTAGCATTTGTAACAATCGGTATTTACTTTAATTAAAAAGGCGCATAAGCTGAGGCACAGGTTAATTACAGCATAAACCAAAGTGATGTTTTATACATTTCTAAATTTTTCCTGTATTAGCGTTAGATCGAAGGTTTTTGTTTCAATAGCTCGAAATTATTTACTTTCGGGAACCTCCTAAAAGTGAAACTGCTCGACATACCATAAATTAAGTAAATTTACACTAAAATCATGGCAGATACCACGTTAGCGATTCCACAGGAAATTACCGATCTTCCTAATGCCGAGAGACAAAGCATAACATTATTCAATTCTAACGTCATCGATGGTACGGACGGTAACGATATTATCGCAACTACCGCTCAAGATGATATGGTCAATGCTCTCGCTGGCAATGACATTATTATAGGCAGCAAGGGCAACGATCGCATCATCGGCGGTCAAGGAAAAGATACAGTTAACTATTCCGCATTGGGCGGTCCCGTCCGACTAGGTGCTGCGGGCAAAGTGTTCAAAGGCAAAGACGGTGCATTCGGTACCGACCAACTCTTTGGCATTGAGACGATCGTTGGCAGTAAAGGAGCGGGCGATACGATCGATGGTTCTACTGCAACTAGTGGTACAGTGCCGATTAATGTCGATCTGTCCAAGCAAACTTTGAGCGTCATCGGCGTTCCAGGTTTAGGTACGCTGAACTTCACCGTCAAAAACTTCGAGGATGTTATTGGCACGGGTGCTAACGATATCATTACTGGCGATATCAAGAACAACAAGCTCAATGGTGGTGATGGTAACGACATTTTGACTGGAACGATCGGGTCATTTGCCGGATCTACCGAAGTCGATACCCTAACTGGTGGTGCTGGTAACGATACTTTTGTACTGGGCAGTGGCGATACCCTGTTCTACAGCGGTAATGGGGATGCTGATTTTGCCAAAATTACCGATTTCGGTAATGGTGCCGACCAGATTTTCTTAGCCAATGGTAATTATGCTACTAATGATGACATCACCAAACTATTTGCCATTAAAGCTGATGGATCTCTCGATCTCATTGCCAAAATTGCCTATGCACAAGGCAGTAGCTCCACCAGTCAACGGCAAGCTTCAGACTTTGCTCTCAGTAATGCTACCGTAAACCCCTTGTTGGCGAATACTACATTCAGTCTGTCGCAAGGTCAATCGTTTGGGATCTTTACTGCTGGTGTTGCCTAATGCACCAAGGGCCTAAATCTTAACAGCAATGCCTCGGTCTTAGCGACCGAGACATTTCTAAATCCAGCATCGATATTCAGGTAAGTATCGCTGGTGTAATGGCATTGCAGCCCGAATTATTGCTGCTAGATGAACGCACTGCTTATCTCACCTGAGTTCGATGAGGCATAGCCTCATCAAACTCAGATGGGACAACATGTCCAG
>ENA-OFCD01000800-OFCD01000800.1-metagenomes-genome-assembly--contig:-NODE-800-length-18488-cov-2.861119_pt1 | contig 18488 bp, 11 predicted proteins | sample MGYA00153392_OFCD01 | MGnify analysis MGYA00153392
TTTTATCACGTTGAAAAAGCGACGTTGCATTATCCTGCCATGTTTTCTGAAAGAGATATTGAAGGTGTTTTGGAAGATAGAATAAATGTTAAGAAAGCGAATGAAGAGCCATCTTATCCGCGATTTGAATCGTACGATAAACGTTTAAAGATGAATAATATCGGCGGCAGCGTTCAACTCATCGGCGGGTTACGATTAGAGGGGACAACTTTTTACACCATTGGGAATTCGGAACAAAAAGCGCAATTGACAACGAACAGTGCTAAGACAGGTGAACGAAACTTTAAAGCACTATCAGAATCGTTTGTGGTACGAAAAAACCAGCGTATTTTTGGTGAGCGCGTAGAAACGACACTTTATTTTGGCACAGATTCGCTCTATCATCCGAGTTTGGATATGCGATTAGATTTGTTGAAAAACGAAATCATTTTAGATAAAGGAAGTCGTGGCTCAGATCAAAGTCCATTTTATGATTCATATCACAAGACGCAGATTATTTCTACAAAAGTAACTTGGTTAATAGATAGAGATACGCTGGTATTTGGTCAGTTCAAACCTTTAATAAATGTAAATAGCCAAGTAGCGCTCGTGGAGTCAAATAATTTTTATACCGATACCGATTTTAGGCGTTTTCAAAACGTGTCGTCGGTCAATCCAGTAGCTTCAATGAAAATCTATGCAGATAAAACACAAAAACGTTTGTTCGATGCCGACGAATTGGTGCGACGTATTGATCCCAAATTAGATGCAACTTCGGCACAAAGTATGTTGTACGATATGGCAAGTCAAGGATTTTTAAAATTTGATCCAGATAACAAAACCATAGAACTAAAGGATAAAATTTTTCTGTTCAATGCGGCGCAGCAAAAAAAAATAGACTACGATATTCTCCGTTTTGTATCGGACACTAAATCAGAAAATGCAGTTTTTCATTTAAGCGACAAAAACCTATATCTCTTCGGCGTTAAAATTGTCGATTTGAGTAGTAAACAAAAAGTGCGCGCTTCACCCACCGAACAAGCGTTAGTGCTTAAAAAAAATCGTGATTTCGATTTTGATGGTCGTATCAATGCGGGTATGACAGTTTTTACGGGTAAAAAATTCAAGTTTGAGTATGCGCCTTTTACCGTTCAAGCCGATTCGGTCAGATATTTTGATTTGTATTTAGCCACAAGCAACGAGCAATTAGCAATGAGCCATGAGCCGCTAAACAAGAGTAGCTCACAGCTTACAGCTCATGCCTCAAAGCTGATAGCTTTGCCCATCGCTTCGCGCATTGAACGTTTTAAAGGAAAAATCACAATTGATACGACGGGCAATATGTGTGGTTTGAAGGATTATCCGCGATATCCAATCTTAGAAACGCAAACTCCCGCCTATATTTTTTACGATGCGCCCGAAACACAAGATAGCTGTTACAAACGTGATTCTTTCTTTTTCAAACTTCAGCCTTTTGTTTTAGAAGGTTTAGATAGTATGGTTCGTCAGAAATTAACTTTTAAAGGCGAATTAAATTCTTTCGATATAATGCCACCTTTCAATGAAACTGCAATATTACAACCAGATTCATCACTTGGTTTTATAACGCAAACGCATGCCGAAGGAATTTCGCTGTATAGAAAACGCGGAAATTTTAATGGTAAACTCACACTAAACAACAAAGGATTATTAGGTGACGGCTATTTAAGCTATCTCAGTTCGGCAACTGACTCAAAAGATATTATTTTTAGACCCAAAGAATTATGGGCAAGTGCCGATAATTTTAATCTCAAAGAAAAACACGAACAAAATATTCCAGAGGTTTTAGGTAAAGGTGTGAAAATTCATTGGAAGCCGTACAACGATAGTATGTACATAACGGCAAAAGAAAACGCGTTTAAGTTTTTTAAAGAGGGCGAGCACACACTCACTAATTTATTAATTCTTACTCCTGAAGGCGCTAAAGGCAACGGAACATTTTCTTGGAAGCAAGGCACTTTAAAATCCAAAAAATTTGATTTTGGAACGCGGGCAGTACACGCGGACACGATGGATATGAACATCAACGCAGTGGATAAAGCCGTCAATGCGAATCAATTGGCATTTGATACGCGCAACGTTAAAGGTGATATTGATTTCGATAAGTACAAAGGGCGTTTCGAAGCAAACTCAGAAGACATTGAAACAAATATGCCAACCATCCACTACAAAACGTCAATCAATCGCTTCGACTGGGATTTGAAAAATGAACTTATTACTTTCGATGCTTCGGGTAAAGAAGCCACTTTTTTATGCACCGATGCGATTCAAGATTCGCTCAAATTTAATGGTAAAACAGCCGATTATAATTTAAAAACAAATATTCTGAATGCTTTTGGCGTACCATTTGTGCGCACTTGCGACGCTTTTGTATTTCCTGATAGCAACCAAGTACAAATAGAAACGGGCGGAAAAATGGCAACGTTTAATAATGCGCGCATCGTTTGCGATACTTCAACACAATATCACGTTATTAATAAAGCAGTAGTTACCATTAAAGGTAAAAAAGCCTACGAAGCAAAAGGTTTTTATGAGTATAATTTGGGTAAACGCGTGCAAGAAATTAAATTCGATAATATTGTTGGCAATCGCGTCGGGAAAGGGCAATCGTCTGAAAAAAAGACTGAAACGCGTGGGTTTGGTAACGTTTTAGAAGCAGATAATTTTTTCATTGACGAAAAAACAACGTTCAAGGGTAAAATTACGCTCGCATCTACTATTCCGCGATTGTTGTTTGAAGGTTTTGCTAAACTTCAACTCGAGAATTTGCCTGATAAACAATTTTTCAATGTCAATTTTTATGGTGATAAAAAAGATTTAGCCATTGCTTTTAATACGCCTAAAAATGAAAATGGCGAACCACTTTCGTCAGGTATTTTTATCAGTAAGGAGAACTCAAACGCTTATCCACGCATAATGATGCCACTCACGTTTAGAAAAGATCGCGCAGTAATTGATGTTAAAGGTGTTTTAAAATATTATCCTTCTAATGATGTTTTAAAATTAGGTGATTCGTTAAAAATTGATGGAAGAAGTGCGCGCGGAACATATTTTGAATACAATAACAGAAATAGTAAAATTATTGCAGAAGGAAGACTTGGCATTTGTAGTGCGCTAACGGGTGCTACTGTTTTTAGTTATGGCAGAGCAAAGACAAATTTTTTACCCGTAGATGAAGTTCCGATTGATTCAAACGGTATTAAAGGTTCGCCACTAACATTGGATGTTTTTGCTGGCATCAATATGTTAATACCAGAGAAGGTGCTCAAATTTTTAGCAGCCGATTTAGCCTCAGGTAGTTTCGATGCCGCGGATATTGATTACAAAAAAGATTCACTATACGAACACGCCCTTAGTGAATTTATTCCTGAAGGAAAGGATCTAACAAATATCATTAACGATATGAAAGCAAAAACGCTCATCATTCCCGATAGATTTAACAAGTTCGAAATTGTGCTTTCAAAAATACCAATGAAGTGGAATTCGGAACTACAAAGTTTTGTTTCAAGCGCTAAAAAAGTGGAAGTTCAGAGTGTTCTAAATGTGCCTATCAATAAACAATTTACAGCGTTGGTAGAATTTAAAATGCCAAGCAATGAGGACGATCGCGTTTATTTATACTTCAAAACAGCCAACGATATTTATTATTTCTTCGGTTACCAGAAAGGCATTTTAAGTATAACGTCGAGTAACACGCGCGCAGAAGAAGAATTTAATAAACTCAAACCTAAAGAAAAAATTAAAACTATTGGAGACACTTCCATAGAAATTCAGTGGGTTGAAGGTGGTACCGCAGATTTATTTGTTCGTCGCGTTGCAAATGCCCAAAAATAGTTGACAGTTGATAGTTTAGGTGTACTCTACGACTAATAACTCTCAACTGTCAACTAATCCATCACTTTATCTAAAATTTTAAAAATAGAATCAATTGGGTAATCTGCTTCAGAATACATCTGACGTTTGAGTTTTCTATCAAAAATAATCAGAAAGCGCGTTGAATCAGTAGGTTGATTTGGGCTGTTCGGTTTATATTGTCTATCCGTTTGAATGAAAAAATCTCTGATTTCCGTAAACTTGGTTTCACCATAAGGTGTCGTAATTTTTGTGGCATCAATTCGAATCGGTCTTAAACGAAAAATAGTTATCAGTCTTGAACCCAAAGAAATAAGAGCGATAAAGCCTATAAAAAAACAAATCATGTAAATTATATTTTTTCGAGTAGTATCGAGCGATTTATTTTTACTGAAATAGTAAGCTAAAAGCGCGCACAAAAAAACAATTCCAAGTGATAGCCAAATCAGATAATCGAAAGAATTTTTTATAGGATTGAATGAATATTGCATTTTAATTTTAGTTAAACGTTATGATACTTTTCTCCTTTTAAAATAGTGAATGCGCGATAAAGTTGTTCAATTATAATTAACCGCACCATCTGATGAGAGAATGTCATGACAGAAAGTGAAATTTTAGCATTTGCCCGTTCGTAAACAGCATCCGAAAATCCAAACGCGCCACCAATTTGAAAAATAAGTTTGGGCGTATTAGTAAGCATTTTATTTTCTATAAACCCCGAAAGTTCTGTCGAACTATATTGCTTACCATTTTCATCCAACAAAACTAAAAAATCAGAATCTGCTAATTTTTCAAGAATGAGTGCACCCTCTTTTTTTAGCAATACCGATTTTTCTGTTGGCGCATTTTTAATATCTGGTAAAATAATTATGTCGAAGGGCGTGTAATGCACCAATCTTTTTCTAAAAATTTCGATACCTTCATTTAGATAACCTACTTCCGTTTTACCAACACATCTTAGTTCAATTTTCATTTTTTCATTTTTTCGTTTTTCATTCCTTCATTTCATACTTTTTCCCATTCCATTCGGCAAAAAATTGTGTTAAAAAATTTTCCATAAATTGATGTCGTTGTTCAGCGAGTAATTTTCCAGTATGAGTGTTCATCTTATCTTTTAAAAGCAAAAGTTTTTCGTAAAAATGATTAATGGTTGGCGCAGAACTTTTTCTGTATTCTTCTGGCGACATATCCATTTGCGGTGAAATATTCGGATCGAACATGGCGCGATTTTTAAATCCACCGTAATTAAATGCGCGCGCAATTCCAATAGCGCCGATGGCATCTAATCTATCAGCATCTTGTACAATTTGCATTTCTAAACTAGAAAACTGGGTGTTCGCGTTTCCACCCTTGAACGACATATTCCGAATAATTTTTCCGATGTGCTCCGTTTTGCCAACATCATAATTATGAGATTGTAAAAAATCTTCTGCAATACGTGCGCCCAAATTTTCATCGCCATTGTGAAATTTAGCGTCTGCAATGTCGTGTAATAGTGCTGCGAGTTCAATAACTTCTGCATCTGCAATTTCCGATTTCGAAATCATTTGGGCCGTTTTCCAAACGCGGTAAGTATGCCACCAATCGTGACCGCCTTCGGCATTCTGTAAAGTATTTTTCACAAAATCTATGGTGTAATTTAGGAGTTGTGCAAAAGAATCCATGAATTAGAAAATATATTTATTGCAAAAATAGGCTATAAAATTTATTTAAGCTTGCAGTTTTCAAATAAAAAACTATATCTTTACTCACTTAAATTTATTCACTCTAAACAAAAATATTATGTCGAAAGATAAAGGTGCTAAAGAAAAGAACGTAAAAAAAGAACCTACTAAAAATTTGAAAGAGAAACGGAAAGAGAAAGAAATTAAGAAAAAAGAAAAAGATTCTCGAAACGGTTAAATTTTAAATTATTTGTCTTTGATTTCATAAAAGTTTGGCTGAATGAACACCATTATCATTCTACCAAACTTTTTTTATAAAATATGCTCAACAAATATAACAGTTTGAACTTGTTTAAACTTAATTCTTCTGGCTGTAAATGGCTATTTTTAAATCATACTTCTTTGGTTCAATACCTACTCAATAAGGACACTTGAAAATAAAAAATTAAAACAAGTTCTTTATTAAAAAAAACTTGTGAAAAGCAGGAACAAAATGATTTAAGTAATCGGCAATAAATAATAGACTTTTTTTATTTTTATTATCTTTGACGATGGTAAAAGTAAAAAGACTTTCTGAAGAAGAAAACCAAGCTTTAAATTTAGGGTTTCGGACACATTCGAAATCTCATTTTCGTTTAAGATGTCAATGAATTTTGCTCAGTTCAGAGGGTTATAATGTTGAACAGCTTTTAAATATTTTTAAAGTAAAAGCTCGAACGATCCATCGTTGGATTCACAGGTATAATGCGCAAGGGCTTTTAGGTTTAGTAATTGTTGAAGGTCGTGGTATTAAGGCTTCGCTTGATTCGATTACGCTGGCTCAAATAGAAATATTAAAGCAAGCGGTGGATCAGAATCCACAAAGTTTACGCTCGGTCGCCGTCGTTTTGAGTGGCACTTTTGGTTTCAAAGTTACCGATTATATGGTGCTTCGCTATTTAAAAAAAACTCAATTATAGTTGGCGCAGACTGCGAAAATCGTTAAAGCCTCAACAAGACCCACTAAATTACGCCACTTTAGAAAAAGATCTTGAAGCACTATTAAAATTAGAAGATGAAGGGTATTTAAAAGTATATTTTGGTGATGAGAGTGGATTTAACTTAGATCCGACCATACCATACGGATGGCAAGAAAAAAGCAATCCTCGTCTCATTGTGCCTAAAAAAAGTAAACGGCGCAACGTGTTTGGTATTTTGAGCCGTGAAAATGAATATAAAAGTTTTTCCACAATCGGATCTATGAATGCAGACGTATTGATTAAATTTTTAGATGAATTCGCAAAGGAAATAAAAGAAAAAACAGTAATCATTCTCGATAATGCGCCATTTCATCATGCTAAAATATTTAAAAACAAAACTAAAGAGTGGCAGAAGGTGGATTTATACGTTTGGTATTTGCCATCTTATAGCCGCATCTCAATTTAATTGAAACACTTTGGCGAAAAATAAAGTACGAATGGTTGAAACCGAAGGATTATTCTAATTGGGAATCGTTAAATAAAGCCTTAGACGATATTTTTCAAAATATTGATGTCAAATTTAAAATCAATTTTAAGAAAAAATTGTCTATTATTTAATCAAGAATACTTAAGTCGGAGGAAAGAGTTACGCAACTTTTAGAAAGACTTTTTAAATACGAAAAAACTTAGAACCGCATTTCACTATTCGATTATTTCATGTAGCGCAACAAAAACGTTTCAATAATTAAAAACGCAATAGCAGCGATTAAAAAATACTGCCAATAGTTGTGTGGTTGCTCTTCGTTTTTTACAAAATTTGCAAGCTGTACTTCATTACTCGCTTCGATGACGCTGACGTTAGGTCGAATAGATTTTTTGAGTTCTTCCGACGTATAAAATTTTAAAGGCGATTCTTGACGATTGTAATTGAAAGCTAAAACGCCGTAAGTGGTATCGTTAGTAGCGTTTTTAAGTACAAACGTTCCAGCTGTTTTAATTTCATTGCCGACATTTAAAACCAAACCGCCGTTTAAAAATTTGAAATCGGGAATAAATTCTTTGTCGCGCTCCGATGAAACGAGTTTAAGTTTTAATTTATCCGCCGATTCGATGTTCAGATTTTCAGTTTTCCAATCAATAATTTTATCAGTTCCAATAGTGAAAGCATTTTTCCTATTCTGACTACCAGATATTGCTGAGCGATTTAGAAGAGGCACAAAAACTTCACCCGTTCTCGTTAGGTTAGAATACTTTGCATTCAGTGGCGCGCTACAAACATAGAGATTTCCGTTTTGAATGCGCGTTTTAGATAAAAAAACCGAGCCATCGCGATAGCTCAAAAGCGCTTCACTATTTTTTGAAACGAATTTAAAATTTCCGTTCGTTGAAGGCAGCGTTAAAGCGGCGTTTAAATTGGTATAAACATCTTTAAAAATAAATTCAGAAGCATTGATAGCACTCACCTGGCGATTTTTTATTTCAAAATTGCTTAGTGTACTTGTGCCAGCGTTGTTCAGAAAAGTATTATAAGAATTTAAATCAGCATTCGCTTCAGGAAAGATAAGAACGTTTCCTCCATTTTTGATGAACGTCAATAACTCTGACGAAAGTCCGGAATTAATGGTATGTACATCTTCAAGAACGATGAGTTTATTTTCGGGAAATTGCGCATAGCGCAAATTATTACTGTTCGCGCTGTTGACGATAAAATTTTTTGAAACTTTTAGAGCCGATTCAATCGAACTCGAAGCACTCGTAACGTCGGTGATATGCAGCACTTTTACATTTGGCTCGGCATAGAAAGAAAAGAAATAATTATCATCGAACTGAATGGGATAATCCGTAATATTTAAGGTAGCGGTATGCCAACCTGCATTGAGTACTGAAATTTTTACCGAATCGCGCACAATGGCATTGGCTGCAAAATTTTTTAATCCTGCTGGTCGCGTTTGTCCATCCAAATTTATAGAAAGTTTTACATCGTTCACGTTAGCATCCGCGTGATTTGTCGCAGTATAAATTAAAGTTGCTGTTTGATTGGGTAAAATAATTGGCGACTCGAACCAAACGGAATCAATTGAGATATTTCTTTGCTCTACCGATTTAAGTGGAATGAGTTTTATTTTAGAAAAAGTATCAACAATGGCATTTACATCAGCAGTCGTTTTTTGAAAATCCGAAATATTATAAAATATTTTTTCATTATTTTTTCCAGAAGAAACAATTTGCTGCTGTTTTCTGACGACTGCACTTATTTTTTGTACCGATGGCGAAATTTTTATTTCATCAATCTGATTTAACACAGCTTCTTTATTATTTAAAAACTGGTGCTTCGCTTCAAAATCGTTCGTGATAATGTTGAACTTATCGTTTATACTGTATGCTTTAATAATATCACGCGCGTTTTGCTTCGCCGTTTCTAATAAATTAGTTTGCTTTTCACCTGCAGCCATGCTGAAAGAATTATCAATGTAAATCGAAACATCAGCATAACCTTTTTTCTTGGCATTAATTTTACTAAAGTAAGGCTGTGCAAACGCTGTAACCAGAGCAGCTAATGCCAACACGCGCGATGCTAAAACTAATAGCTCTCGCAAATTTCTACGTTTTGCCGTTTCGTTTAAAACTTCTTGCAAAAATCGAACGTTCGTAAAATAAATGGTTTTGAAACGCCGAAAATAAAAAAAATGAATAATTACAGGAATTACCAAAACGGTTAGCGCACCAAAAAAAGCGGGGAATAAAAAAGACATATTTGCTAACTGTTTATTTTAAAGATAAATTCAAAACAAAATGGCATTGAATTAGATGACTACAATATATTACGAAATAGAAAAAAAAATGTTGTTGGTATGCCTCTTTTGAAGCGCAAAAAAAATTCGGCACTTTTGTTGCATAGGTAATTGCAACATTAACAAATTATTAGTACAAATAGAAAAACAAAAAACACTATTAAACAAAAAACTGTAATAGATTTGATTTTATTTTTTTTTATTCATACTATAAAACTACTTTTTGGATTCTTTAACTTCACACAATCTTTTACCCATGACCGAAAAAATTGATGCACGCATCTGTAACGTTATCATCGCTGATGACCACCAATTATTTGTTGATAGTTTAAAATTGCTATTACTTTCTTCTGACAGCCGTAAATTTCACGTTCAGTCAGAAGCTTATAATGGCAGCGATTTATTAGAAATTTTGAAAATTCAACGTCCTGATTTACTTCTTTTGGACATTAACTTACCTGTCAAGAATGGTTTGGAAGTTTTACAAGAGGTAAAAAAGAATTTGAAAACGACGCGCATTTTAGTTTTAACGATGTACGACGATCCAAAAATTATCAAATCAGCATTTGATAACAAGGTAGATGGTTACTTATTGAAAAATTGTGGCAAGGAAGAATTGCTCCAAGCTATTGAAACGGTATTAGAAGGTGAAGTTTATATCGGTAAAGGCGTGAGCGTTGCTAATCATCACGCTGAGCCAAATTCTTTTGAAGATATTTTTTCAAAAAAATTCCAACTTACCAAACGCGAGATAGAAGTTTTGCGTCTCATCACGCAAGCTCAAAATAATGGCTCAATTGCCAAAGAGCTTTACATCAGTGAGCAAACTGCTGCAGTGCACAGAAAAAATATTATGCGCAAAATTGGCGTAAATTCTACGGTCGCACTTATCCGCGTTGCTTACGATAACAACCTAATTTAACTTTTGGAGTGTTAATTTTTTATTTTTAATGTCTGAAACGCTTGGTTTTAGTGTAAATACCATTTTTAGCGTATTTACAAATTCTGATGCGACTGTACTTTTGCTAATAATTGCTTTTCAAAGCATCCCATGACATCAATGTAGCTTTAATTTTACCGATTTAATGCTATTCATAAATTTACTTCCTATCAGGAAGTATACTCTGCTGTTGTGGTGATTCTTGTTACACAAGCGATATTAGGTTTGAATAAATAAAATAAAAACCTTTTCCGATGAAGCAGAATTTTACATTTTTAGTTTTTCTTTCATACGTTGTTGTGTCTTCTGCTCAGGTCAAGTTATCTTTGCCTCAGATTTTAGCATATAAAAACGATATCGTGCCTGTGTACGTTAGCATAACCACCAGCGATTCTATCTCAACTTTGCAATTCAGCCTCAACTGGGATGCCAAAGTACTTAGTTTTATTAGCGTAGATAGTCTTATTCTTCCTCTTTCTAATGGCGAAAATTTCGGAACTAATAATGCAAGCAACGGCATTTGTACTTTTTTATGGATTGCGCCTGGCAAAGCCTATATTTTTCCAACAGCTGCAAAGTTATTTAAACTAACTTTTAGAGTCATCGGTGATGGCGGTTCGAACGCATCTATTCAGTTTTCTGATACGCCGACAAAAATTGCTTCCAAAAATGCGCAGAATAGTTCATTAACTATTACAAAAAATGATGGTGTTTCAACCGTAGCGACTCGGGTGGCAACTGCGGAAGCAAACGTTGAAAATAATTTTACCCTTGGTCAGAATTATCCAAATCCAACTAATGGTTATTTGAATATACCCATTGAAGTAAAAAATCCATCTGAATATACACTAACAATTAATAATTTATTAGGCGAAGCGCAAGTTTCAGAAAAAAATAAATTACTCGTGGGCAAAACCACGTGGCGATTACCTTTTGTATCATCGGGTTTATTTGTTTATACTTTGTGTAACGTAGAAGGCGTTTGTGCGTCTAAAAAATTTTTATCAGACTAATAGAGAGCTTTGAGCAAAGAGCTTTGAGCCCTATTCACAAATGGTAGCTCATAGTTAAAAACTCATAGCTAATAATAATCCTTACGAACTTTATTTTTTATTTCCAAATTCCAGTATCCTATGTTTAAACTATTATTACAAAAATTAGGCGAAGGTCTAAAAGCGCAAAATGCAAAATATAAAATGCAAACTTTGCCGTTCGCCCTTTGCATTTTGTTTTTTGCACTTTGCTACACGTCAGCTCAAGCGCAGGTTTCATACGCGCTTTCACCTAACAACATTACACCAAAAGTTGGCGACACAGTCCGGTTGAATGTTGTGGTCAATAATTGGACAAATATTATTTCGTTTCAGTACAGTTTAGATTGGGACGCTACGCTTTTAAAATACGTGAGCCTTTCGAACCGCGTTTTACCAGATTCAAATAATTTGCAAGCCAACGCCTCAACGAACAGTTGTTTAATTGTAGCATATAATTCTACAGGCGGTGCCGTTAGATCTGTACCCAATGGTCAGTCAATTTATACACTGACGTTTGTTGTTTTATCTACTTCAAATAATTATTGGTTGCGCTTTGGTAATACTTGTCAAACAGCAGAAACCGTTGGTTCGGGTGGTGCATCGCTAACGATGACTTTTACAAACTTAGGTAATCCGCCAGGCGTTGCTTCAATACCGTTGACAGTAACAACTATTGGTTCAACGGTTATTTCGGGATCGCCAGTTGTTGTGCCTGTTACGACTGCCAGTTTTTCTGAAATAACGGCTGCCGCTTGGTCAAACACTTGGAATGCAACAGTGTTGCGCCTCGATTCAGTTTCTAAATTCAATGCAACGTTGCCGTTAACAACTGCTAATTTTGATAAAACCCAGACTGCTTCGGGTACATTAGGTTTTAATTGGTCGGCTTCGCCAGCGAATAAAACTTTAGTTGATAACGATACGCTTTATAAATTATATTTTACTGCCATCGGAAGTAACGGTACTTCAACTTTGGTGCAAACTACTGCTACACCTTCCGGCGTAATGCGCTCTTCGGGTGGTGCCAACACCAATATTGCTGTGAATGCACAAAATGGCACAGTTAAAGTGGCATTACCAAGTTCAACAGCACTAACTTTTTTGGCTTCAACTGCGAGCGGGGTTGTTGGCGATCTAGTGTGTGTGAATGTTTACACCAAAAATTTCACAAATATTGTTGGCACACAATGGTCAATGCACTGGGATTCTACGAAAGTAAAACTCATCAGTGCAGCACAAAAAAATATCAATCTCGGTTCAGATTCGTTAGCACCTGGTACATTCGTTAGCCCAGGTAATATTTTTACTACAAAAGCAGCAACAACAGGAACACTCGCTTATTTTTGGCAAGATCCAGGTGCGGTTGCCAGAACATTAACGGGTGATAGTACACTCATTTTCAATGTCTGTTTTCAAATACTAACAGGACCAAATAGTCCTTTCACGTTCAATGCTGTTCCGCTAAAAGTTTTGATATTAACAGGTGATATTCCATCACAAAAACCGATTCCTGTTTTAATCGCTGGTTCGATTATCGTTTCAAACGCTTTGCAACCCATTACGACTGTTAGAACAACGAAAAATATAACTTGTGCTGGTGGAAACGATGGCGCGATTTCGCAAACAGTTTCTGGTGCAACGGGTACTTATACGTACGGTTGGTCGAGTAGCAATACAGGATTTGCAGCAACCACAAAAGATTTAACGAGTATCAAAGCAGGTACATATTATGTAACTATCACGAGTGGTGCTTTAATTAAAAAAGATACTTTTGTTTTAAGTGAGGCGCCGCTTATTGTCATTTCAAATACTGTAGGTGAGGTTAAATGTTTCGGACAGAACATTGGTAATATTAACGCAACTGTTCAGGGTGGCGTAGCACCTTATAAATTTGCTTGGAGTTCGGGCGAAACGACGCAGAACATTGCGAGCAAAGCGGGCGGAAATTATGTTTTAACCGTAACGGATGCGAGCGGTTGTACACAAAATTCAGGGAATATTAATATTCCATCACCTACGGCGGTTTTAAATATCGTAGGTACTGGAACGGTGAGTAATACTTCTTGCAAATCGGGCAGTGATGGAAAAATTGCTATAACGCCGCAAGGTGGAACGCAGGCATATGCTTTCAATTGGTCTGGTCCAAATGGCTATTCCAACACAAGTCAAAACTTATCATCTCTTTTAGCAGGCAATTACACTTTAACAATTACCGATACTAAGGGTTGTACTTTCAACTCAACGTTCACTATCACAGAGCCTGATTCGATAAAAGTGGCTTCAGTCTCAACAACAAATACGAATTGTGGAAATAAATCGGGTAGTGTTACGGTTTTGGGAATTACGGGAGGTACGGGTGCTTATACTTACACTTGGACGGGTGCGAACGGTTTTACTTCCGCTTCGACTAGTTCTGCCAATTTAGCGAATGTAGCAGCAGGTTCATACAGTTTGGTCGTAACTGATTCAAAAAATTGTTCGAGTGCAACCATCACTGCGGTCGTCGGAAATGTTTCTTCTAATTTAAACGCAACAACAACAGTTATAACGCCACTCTGCAATGGTCAGAATACAGGTAGTATAACGTCTACACCCTCGGGTGGCACTGCGCCGTATAAATATTTATGGAGTGGTCCGAATAGTTTTTCGGATAATGTTCAGCAAACTAAAAATTTAAAAGCAGGAACGTATTCGTTACTCGTAACAGATAACATCGGTTGCACTTACAGTGTGAATTCGATTATTGTTTCTCAACCCGACGCGCTTACTATTACTTCACCAAAAGTGAATGCTATTATTTGCAAAATTGCTAACGCGAAAGGCAGTATTGATTTAACAGGCACAGTAACTGGTGGCACTCCAACGATTAACTATGCTTGGTCGAACGGTGTGAGTACGGCATTGAACGGCAATTTATCGAAAGGCGATTACACTGTAACTGTTTCCGATGCGAACCAATGCACATTGGTTAAAACCTATACGATTACCGAGCCGACAGACTCCTTTAAAATTACCGCAGCTACAGCGACTGATGTTACATGCTACGGTTCTAAAAATGGATCAGTAAGTATCACTTTAATTGGTGGCACTGCACCTCTTTCTTTTTCATGGTCGGGGGCAGCAGGTTTTAACAGCAGCGCGCAAAATTTACCCGCTACTTTAGATGCCGGTACTTATTTCTTAAACATCATTGATGCGAATAACTGTAAAGTAAACGCGTCGTATATCATCAATCAACCGAGCGATATTATTATTAATCCAATTTCTATACAGTCGTCGGTTAATAATTGTGATGGTAAAATTACGCTGTCGCCAACTGGTGGAACGCCAAACTATACCTATAGCTGGTCGGGTGGTGGTGTTGCAGCAACGTCTCAAAATCAAAATGCGTTGTGCCGCGGCACCTATAATGTAACAGTTACGGATTCACGAAACTGTTCAAAATCAACTTCTATTTTTGTCGAAGGTAGTAGCACAGGTATAACGGTTTCGGATGTAGCGATTGTTCCGTCGGGTTGTCCGGGTCAGAACAAAGGCATTATTAATATAAAAGTGTCTGGTGGAACGCCAAGTTACTCGTTTGAATGGTACAATCGCGCTTCTCCCACAAGTATTATTGATAGAAGTCAGAATATTAGTTCAAAATCAACAGGCGTTTATTTCGTTCGCATCATTGATAATATTGGTCAAGCATTTACGTCGCCCGATTATACAATTCAAGGTTCTGCGACCAATATCGCCATCGCTTTAAAAAACAAAATGAATGAAACATGTGCAGGAAACGACGGTTCAATTCAATTGGATGTGAGTGGCGGAACTGCGCCTTATACCTATTCTTGGAATACCGGTGAAACTTCACGCGATAGAACTTCGCTCAAAGCAAACACTTATAGTGTCATTGTCAAAGACAATAATCTCTGTTTCCAATCTTCTGATAATTACATTATTCCGAAAGATCCGTGTCCACTCTCTGTTTTACAAAGTAGTAACGCGCCCACGTGTTCCGATTCTAAGAATGGTTCCATCACAATTAATATTACGAATGGTGAGCCAGGTTATAGTATTCGTTACACTAATTCGAGCACTTTGGATTCGACTATAAAAGTAGATAACACGCCCTCTCACTCAGCGAATGTTAACATCGCGGGTTTGGTTGCTGATACTTATAATTTTACAATTACAGATGTCAAAGGTCAAGTTTCAAGTTTCAAAGTTGTTTTAGCACCGCAAAGTCCGATTGTAATTACGCGGGTCATCACGGATGATAATGGTAATGGTAGCGGTTCAATTGTTCTAAATGTTAGTGGTGGAACACAACCGTACACGTATAAATGGAATACGGGCGAAACGCAGCGCGATTTGTTTAATCTTTTAGCCGGAAAAATTGAAAGCGTGAATGTACTTGATGCTAAAGGTTGTTCTATTCAAGGTCCGCTCGATACTATTCAATTGCGCTACACGACAATGACAATCAATGCCAACATCACAGCAGGTATTTGCCCAAGTGATAGTGCAACAAATGTAATTGCTATTACCGTTGTTGGTGGTGCTGCACCGTATAGTTATGTTTGGAAAAATGCGGCGGGTGTAATTATTTCGACAAGCCAAAATTTGACAAATATTGTAGCTGGTACGTACACCGTTTTTGTGACGGATAATGCAAAACCTACTCCACAAACAGTTTCTAAGAGTTATACTTTCACAGCGCAATCAGATTTAAAAATTGCAACCGTCACACCTGTTGACGCGACAACAAGTACACAAGGTTCAATAACAGTTGTAGTAGCAGGAGGTAAACCGGCATATCAATACAAATTAAGCAATGGTGTTACAAGTGCTTCAGGCGTTTTTGGTGGATTAGCCGCAGGAACATATTCTGTTACAGTCACCGATTTACAAGGTTGTAGCGTATCGCAAGGCGGAATTATTATTAAATTGAGTACTTGTGCTACTGTCACTAAAAATACAAATCCAGCATATAATGGTTATGATATTAACTGTAACAGCTTTACAAACGGTAGCGCCACTATAACAAATATTAGTTCCGATTATGCAGAACCCATCACTTATACTTGGAGTAATACTACCAATCCCAATGAGATTGGTAAAACCGCTTTCAGTTTGAGTGCAGGTAAGCAAACGGTGATACTAAAAGATAAAGCAGGTAAAACGTGTGCGCTTAATTTTGAAATCACTGCGCCTGATCCATTGGTTATAAAAGTTATTACGACCGATAATATAACCTTAAATGCTGTCATAACGGGTGGTGTTCCTCCTTATAAATATGTTTGGAATACAGCAGACACAACTCCCAGTATTACTAATGCTAAATCCAACACAACTTATCAAGTTTTTACGGAAGATAAAAATAGATGTACTACCAACGTGAGCTACAAGACAAATGGACCGAAAGGTGTAAATTGTTTGGTAGGTTCAATGGTTATTACGCCTGACGGGGACGGTATAAACGATAATTTCTTATTCGATCCTTGTGATAATTCTACTTCTCGATTAGAAATTTATAGCCGTTGGGGACAGTTACTTTACAGTAAAGATAATTACGACGGCAAAGCAGGCGATTGGAAAGGACGCGATCGCGACGGCGACAATGGCAACGCACTTCCTGACGGTGTTTATTTATACATAATTAAAGGCACTGCCGCTAATGGTGCTTTGAGTACACAAAAAGGAACAGTTACGATTATACGCTCATAGCCTTGAGCCTTGAGCTATGAGCTGACAATAGCGAGCGATACTCTCATAGTTCAAGACTCAAGGCTTCAAGGCTCAAAGTTTATAGCTATTTATTAAAAAATTTTTTCTCAAAAACAATATCATACAATTCTCATGAAAAATTTTTACATCGCGGTTTTAATGTTGATTTCCGTCAGCGCTTTTGCGCAAGATGAAGCCATTTTTAACCACTATATTATTGATAAGACTTTAATCAATCCCGCAGCAGCCGGATTTGATGGAACAACTCAGTTGTTCGCGCATTATAGAAACCAATGGTCGGGATTTAAAGATGCACCCGCAACTTATAATCTCACTTTTAATACACCTATAACCGATAAAGTTGGTTTAGGCGCTTTGGTGACTAAAGATAAAGTCGGTGCATATATCCACGACCGTTATCAATTAAATTATGCGTATCATTATACCGATAAAGATTATAAATGGAGCGCTGGTTTTTCGACCGAATTTCATAATTATGGTTTAGATGCTTCGGTAACGAATCCGAATATAAACCCTACTATAGATCAAAAACAAGATTATTTATTAGCCAGTCGCATAGCAGGTGCCTCTTTTTTTGATGCTACTTTTGGTGCTATCACAACCATTCAGGATAAAGTTACTGTTGGTTTTACTTTACCTAACCTTATTCGCGCGCGCTTAGGTCAACTTTACGGTCTTAAAGATTCTACCCCCTATTTTTTGCGTCAATTTACGCTCTACGGCGCGTACAAAATTGTGGGCGACAAAGCTAATTTTGAACCTTCTGTATTATTCAGAAAACCTTACACCGCACCTTTTGAAGTAGAAATCAATTTTAAAGGCAGTTTCTTAAATGATGCGCTTGTGGCAGGTTTTATGTTGCGTCCAGGTTCTTCAGGGCAAGTCGGTTTAATAATTGGTACAAAGCAGCCGCAGTTTTCAATTTACTATTCTTACGGCATTTCTATTTCGCAAGTTAATAGCTATTTAAACAATGCGAACGAAATTACTTTCGCATTTGAATTTAAGAAACCTGAGAAAAACTCGAAGCAAGAACGCAAGAAAAAGAAAAGCGCAAAATAGTTGACAGTTGTTAGTTGTTAGTTGACAGTCGTTAATCGCGTTTTTTTCTGTCAACTATCAACTAAACTAAGATATATTGGTTTTTGGGATGGCCCCCTCACTGAATTCGTTTAGTGGGGGGCTTTTAATTAAAGGAAAAGGGAAAAGTAGCACTGAAAGTCCGACAGATAGTAGCTACGGGCGCAAGCTCATCGAAAACGAAAACGAAAGAATATTTCACTGCTTCACTCTTTCATTTTTTCACTCCTTCATCCTCACTCAAGGTTTGCTCTTTGCCTTAAGTCAGAGCCAAATCAGTGAAACCAATAAATAGATACCACACGAAACCAGCGGATAAAAGAATGTAATGCCGAAAGTAGATACATAACGTTGATAGTTGATAGTTGTTCGTTTGCTATCAACTATCAATGAACAACTATCAACTATTGCGG
>ENA-OFCD01000803-OFCD01000803.1-metagenomes-genome-assembly--contig:-NODE-803-length-18370-cov-2.425444_pt1 | contig 18370 bp, 15 predicted proteins | sample MGYA00153392_OFCD01 | MGnify analysis MGYA00153392
GTTCGGTCTTGTACACGCATTCTATTTCCCATAGCAGTTGTTGTAGCGTTGCTGTTGGTTTTTAATAACACTCCAATGACTATGGAAGGCAAGGATACAGTAATTTCTTTACAAGGTGATACCATGCATGTAAGCAGAGGACCGGTAGCAGCTTTTGTAGCCATTAAACATTTGGGTACAAATGGTGGTGGTTTTTTTGGTGCAAATTCCGCACATCCTTTAGAAAACGTAAGTTACTTTACTAACCTGATTGAAATTATTACGCAGATGCTGATACCACTTGCGATGATATTTGCCTTGGGTTTTGTTATAAAGCGACGCAAGTTTGCGTGGATGGTTTATGGCGTAATGACCATAGGTTTTTTCCTCCTTTTAATACCCACCGTAATTGTTGAAATGCACGGCAACCATGCAATATCCGGTATGGGTATTACACAATCTATAGGTAATATGGAGGGCAAAGAAATTCGTTTTGGTACTCCGGCTTCAGCTTATTGGAGTATTGCCACAACAATAATATCTACAGGAAGTGTAAATGCAATGCATGATAGTTTTACACCGCTGGCGGGTATGTTTCAAATGCTTGGAATGATGATCAATTCATTTTACGGTGGCGTTGGCGTAGGCTTTTTAAACTTTTACATATTTATTATACTGGCAGTTTTTATAAGTGGCTTAATGGTTGGTAGAACGCCTGAATTTTTGGGTAAAAAGATTGAAGCGAGAGAAATGAAAATAGCCATGATAATTGCTTTATTACACCCGTTATTAATATTGGGAGGTACAGCATTGGCCAGTTATATTTTTTCTCATAACCCAACCGCACATGCGCATTGGATAAACAATCCGGGCTACCATGGTTTTAGTGAAATGCTGTATGAGTTTACGTCCTCCAGTGCCAACAACGGCAGTGGTTTTGAAGGACTAGGTTATGGTAATGGATCATCTGTTGGGGACAATACACCGTTCTGGAATATTTCATGCGGTATTGTAATGTTACTCGCCCGTTATCTTCCAATTATTGGCCCTGTAGCAATTGCCGGTATTCTTGCATCAAAAAAATACATCCCCGAAAGTGCAGGAACTCTAAAGACAGACACTTCCACCTTTGGTTTAATGGTTTTTGCAGTAATTGCCATTGTTGCAGCACTTGCATTTTTTCCTGCGCTCACTCTGGGCCCAATTGCAGAATATTTTGGAATGAGAAAATAGTAATCATAAGTGAAGAACTTTTTTGTTTTCTGTCAAAATGAAGATGTAAAAAAAATTGAAGTTTAAACGGTGTGTAATTAAAATTATTATCAGAATTAATTAAAATATTATGTCAAACAATTCAAATAAAAATACTAAGCTTTTTGACGGAAGCCTTATCAAAGGCGCACTTGCAGAGTCTTTTCGGAAATTGAATCCGGTGAAAATGATTAAGAACCCCGTAATGTTTACCGTTTGGATAGGCACTTTGGTAATGGCTGGCGTTTGTATATGGATAGTGATGGGTGAAAAAAACCAGGGTGGACTTATTTATAATATGGTTGTTACGGCTGTATTGTTTATAACGCTTTTGTTTGCCAATTTTGCCGAATCTATAGCAGAAGCAAGAGGCAAGGCACAGGCTGATAGTTTGCGAAAAACAAGAGAAGAAACACCGGCGAAAATAGCCTCCCCAAACCCCTCCGAAGGAGGGGCTTACCAGATAGTTAGCAGTGCAAGTTTGGTAAAAGGGGATATTTTCTTTTGTGAAGCAGGAGACATCATTCCCTCTGACGGAGAAATTGTAGAAGGACTTGCAACTATTGATGAAAGTGCTATTACGGGTGAAAGCGCACCTGTAATTAGAGAAGCCGGCGGTGATAAAAGTAGTGTAACCGGTGGTACAAAAGTTTTGTCAGATCAGATAAAAGTACAGGTAACTACAGAGCCCGGCGAAAGTTTTCTTGATAAAATGATTGCGTTGGTTGAAGGAGCAAGCAGGCAAAAGACACCCAATGAAATTGCACTTACCATTTTACTTGCAGGCTTTACATTGGTATTTATAATAGTAACTATAACATTGAAACCCTTTGCAGATTATGCAAACACCCCCATCACCATATCTGCATTTATTGCACTGTTTGTATGCTTAATTCCAACAACTATAGGTGGGCTTTTATCTGCCATAGGTATTGCCGGTATGGACAGGGCTTTGCGTGCAAACGTAATTACCAAAAGCGGTAAGGCAGTAGAAACTGCAGGTGATATTGATGTATTGTTGTTAGATAAAACCGGAACAATAACAATCGGTAACCGGAAAGCAACCAAGTTTTATCCTGCAAATGCTGTAGACGAAAAAACGTTTATTAATGCAGCGGTACTTAGTTCAATTGCAGATGATACACCAGAGGGTAAATCAATTATTGAGCTTTCCGGCATTGATAAAAACAGTATAAAATTAAATGCGCCACGTTATATAAAATTTACTGCAGAAACAAGAAGCTCTGGTATTGATTTTGACAACAGCAGAATTAGAAAAGGGGCTTCAGACGCTATGAGAAAATTGAGCGAAAAAGCAGGGAATGTTTTCCCTGAAGAAGTGGCAGAAAATGTAAAAATTATTTCCAGCAAAGGAGGTACTCCTTTAGTAGTTACAGAAAATGAAAAAGTATTGGGTGTTATAGAACTGCAGGATATTATAAAACCAGGCATTAGTGAAAGATTTGAGCGTCTCCGTAAAATGGGTATTAAAACTGTAATGGTTACAGGCGATAATCCACTGACTGCAAAATTTATTGCAGAAAAAGCAGGGGTAGATGATTACATAGCGGAGGCCAAGCCCGAGGATAAAATGAACTACATAAAAAAAGAGCAAAACGAAGGAAGACTTGTTGCCATGATGGGTGATGGTACAAACGATGCACCGGCACTTGCACAGGCAGACGTTGGAGTTGCTATGAACAGCGGAACGCAGGCGGCAAAGGAAGCAGGCAACATGGTTGATCTTGATAACGACCCTACCAAATTAATTGAAATTGTAGAAATAGGTAAGCAGTTGTTGATGACCAGAGGTACCCTTACAACTTTTAGTATTGCAAATGATGTAGCTAAATATTTTGCCATTGTGCCGGCACTTTTTATTACATCAATACCGGCCTTGCAAGGATTAAATATAATGAAACTTCACAGCCCCGAAAGTGCAATTTTATCAGCAGTAATATTTAATGCAATTATAATTCCTATGCTAATTCCACTGGCATTAAGAGGTGTTGCTTATAAACCTATCGGTGCATCAGCCTTGTTGCGCAGAAACTTATTAATTTATGGTTTAGGAGGTGTGTTGATACCTTTTATAGGGATAAAAATAATTGATCTTTTGGTAGGTGCATTTGTTTAATAATGAAAATAAAAGTACTGCTGTTACTTAAATTAAAGTATAAAAATTAAAAATAATAAAATGAAAAAAAATTTTTTGCCGGCTCTAAAACTTACCCTTGTATGTCTTCTTTTCTTTTCGGGTATTTACACAATTATTATTTTAGGAGCCGCACAACTTGCACCAAATAAAGGAAAGGGAGAAATTATAATCGTAAACGGTAAAACCTTTTATACAAACATTGGTCAAAAATTTACAGACGATAAATATTTTTATTCTCGCCCATCTGCAGTTGATTACAATGCAGCAGGCTCAGGAGGCAGTAACAAGGCAAATTCAGACTCTGAATATCTGGCAATGGTGAAAAGCAGAATTGATAGTTTTATGGTTCACAATCCTGAAGTTAATAAAGCCGATATTCCTTCTGAAATGGTTACTGCAAGTGGCAGTGGGCTTGATCCTCATATTTCTGTGCAAGGCGCAAATGTTCAAATAAAAAGAATTGCCAAAATAAGAAATATTCCTGAAGCAAATATTAAAGAACTTGTGATGCAAAATACAGAAGGATCTATGTTAGGTTTATTTGGTCCGGAAAAAATTAATGTTCTAAAACTTAACCTGGCACTCGATAATTTAAAGAAATAAGAATTATAAGTAAAGCAATAAAAATATGAAACAAAATATTAAAGCACTGGCAGTATTAATGTTAGCCGGTTTGCAGTTAGCAAATAGTAACTCAGCAAATGCTCAAACAGACAGTTCATCTCCCCTAAAAATAAGTGGATATGTAGAAACTTATTATAGTTATGACTTTGGAAGACCTTTGAACCACACAAAACCAGGTTTTTTTTATTCCTACAATAGACACAATGAAGTAAACCTTAATCTAGGTTTTGTAAAAGCAGCGTATTTAAAAAATAATGTCCGTGCAAATTTAGCGCTTGCTGCCGGTACATATATGAATGCAAATCTGGCAGCAGAACCCGGTGTTTTAAAAAATATTTTTGAAGCAAACGCAGGAGTAAAAATAGCTAAGACTAAAAATATTTGGGTAGATGCAGGAATATTTGCTTCACATATTGGGTTTGAAAGTGCCATTGGTAAAGATTGCCCTACCCTTACAAGAAGTATACTTGGAGATAATACTCCTTACTATGAAAGCGGAATAAAGGTTTCTTATACATCATCAAATGAAAAACTTTTTCTGAGTGGTTTAATTTTAAACGGCTGGCAGCATATACAAAGGGTTTATGGAAATAATACGCCTGCATTCGGGCACCAACTTACTTATAAACCAACGTCAAAAATTACACTTAACAGCAGTTCTTTTCTGGGCAACGATAAGGCTGACAGTGTAAGGCAGATGCGCTATTTTCATAATTTTTATACACAAATACAACTTAGCAACACCGTTGGTTTAACTGCAGGTTTTGATATTGGCGCAGAACAAAAAGAAAAGCACAGCAAGAACTTTAATTGTTGGTATTCACCGGTTTTAATTCTTAAATTTAGTACCTCTACTAAATCTGCCATTGCTGTAAGGGGTGAATATTATTCAGATAAAAATGGAGTAATTATAAACTCGGGTACTCCCAATGGGTTTAAAACCTTTGGGTATTCTCTAAACTTTGATTATGCTGTCGCAGATAATGTTTTATGGAGAATTGAAGGAAGGGGTTTAAATTCTAAAGATCAGATTTTTACAAATAAAAATAATCTTACAAACAATAATTTTGCATTAACAACATCGCTGGCTGTTTCTTTTTAAATAATAATTAATTGCGCGGCAATAAATTACTATCATTTATCGATCGAGAATCTTCTGTGGAACTCCGGTTGCGTCGCACATTTTAAGCTTCATTTATTTATTAATCTTTAATGATGCATTTTAAACATATGCCTGCTTTCAAAAATCTGATTATATTTTAAATCTTTAAGCAACAAATGACAGATAAAGAAACAAATGTTCAGCATTTTCTCGACCTTATAAAAAAGTCGAGACGGGGAAAATTTAAAATTTACATCGGTATGAGTGCCGGTGTGGGGAAAACTTACCGTATGTTACAGGAAGCTCATTCGCTTTTGAAAAATGGTATTGATGTAAAAATTGGATACATAGAAACGCATTTTAGAAAAGAAACCCATGACCTTCTTGAAGGGTTACCTGTAGTGCCGAGGCGAAAGTTGTTTTACAAAGGCAAAGAATTAGATGAGCTGGATGTACAGGCAGTTATAAGCCTTCGCCCCGAAGTTGTTGTTGTTGATGAACTTGCACATACTAATATTGAGGGTAGTAAAAATGAAAAACGCTGGCAGGATGTTTTTGAAATTCTGGATGCAGGTATAAATGTAATAAGTGCAATTAATATTCAACACATTGAAAGTTTAAATGAAGAAGTAAAAAAAATTACCGGTGTAGAAGTAAAAGAAAGAATACCTGATAATGTGATTGCACAGGCCGATGAAGTTGTAAATATTGATTTAACTGCAGACGAATTAATAGCCCGTTTAAAAGAAGGTAAAATTTACCAAGCCGAGAAAATTGAATCTGCGTTAAAAAACTTTTTTCAGCCCGCACATATTTTACAACTTAGAGAGCTTGCCTTAAAAGAAGTAGCATCGCAGGTGGTAAGAAAAGTTGAAACGGAGGTTACTAAAATTCATTCAATAAAGCATGAGCGTTTTTTAGCCTGTATAAGTAGCAATGAAAAAACTGCTAAAACAGTTATCAGAAAAACAGCAAGGCTTGCCAATTACTACAATAGCAAATGGTATGTTTTATATGTACAAGTGCCCAAAGAAAGTGCAGATAAAATTGCACTTGATAAACAGCGGCACCTTATAAATAATTTTAAACTTGCTACTGAGTCAGGTGCAGAAATCATTAAGGTAGAAAATAATAATATTGCCAAAGCCATTATGGAGCAGTGTAATGAAAGAAATATTACTACTATTTGTATTGGCAAGCCACACATTAATTTGTTTAAAGTAATTATGGCTACAAATGTGTTTAACGACTTACTAAAAAACCTATCAAAACAAGATATCGATCTTGTAATTCTAAGCTGAGTTTTATGGAAATACCATTAATTTCAGAAGTTTGATGCATAAAAAAAAGTATAAAAATTATCTAATGAAAATTAAATCAAAATTGTTATTTGGCATTGGTCTTTTGTTTACTATGATTACGCTGCTTACTTTTTTAAGTACATTTTATGTGAATAAACTTTCGAAAGAAAGTAAAAATATTTTATTAGATAATTATAATTCAGTTGAACATTGCAGGCAAATGCTAAATGCAATAAATAATGGACATCAAAATGAAATAGAAGTAAGCAACTTTCAAAAAAATCTTCTACTTCAGCAAAATAATATTACTGAAATTGGCGAAAAAGAGCTCACCGAAATGTTAACCAGTGATTTTGCCGTTCTTAAAAATAATGCAGGCGATAGCTCTATATTAAAAAGGGTACAAATAGATATTACAGATATTATGCTGTTAAATATGCAGGCAATTGTTCGCAAAGATTTAAAGGCGCAACATACAGCTTCAACTGCCACTTTATGGATAGGGTTTACCGGAGCTATATGCTTTTTGATTGCATTTATTTTACTTTTTAATCTTCCCGGTAATATTGCAAACCCCATAAAAAAACTTACCGATAGTATTAAAGAAATTGCTGCAGAAAATTATTCTCAACGTCTTCATTTTGAGACCCAAAATGAATTCGGTGATTTAGCAAATGCCTTTAATACAATGGCTCAAAAGCTGGAAGAATATAAGACCGGCAATCTTGAAAAGCTGATGATGGAAAAAAGACGGATTGATACACTTATTAATAATATGCATGATCCTGTAATGGGATTAGACGAAAACAAGAAGATTATTTTTATGAATAATGTGGCTTTAAAAATAACAGGTTTAAAAGCAGAAAATGTTATTGGTAAACCCGTTCAAAATGTTGCCTTGGGTAACGATCTGGTTAGAATGCTTGTACAGGATATGTTTAGCGACAAAGCTGTAGATTCTAATAAAATTCCTGTAAAAATTTATGCCGACAACAAAGAGAGTTATTTTGAAAAAGAAATAATTCCAATTAAAATTATTCCTACGGGTGAAAAGGAAGAAAAATTAATTGGCAATGTTATTATACTTCAAAACATTACATCTTACAAAGAACTTGATTTTGCAAAAACAAATTTTATTGCTACAGTTTCTCATGAATTAAAAACACCCATTTCATCCATAAAAATGAGCCTTCAGTTATTAGAAAATGAAACTGTGGGTTTAATGAATGAGGAACAACAAACATTGCTGGAAAGTATTAAGGAAGATGCAAACAGACTCTTAAAAATAACAGCTGAATTACTTAATATGACGCAGGTGGAAAGCGGCAGTATACAGCTTGTTGCCAAAGCATGTGATGCAAAAGAAATAATGCAGTATGCAATTAATACTAATAAAACCCTAGCAGATAAAAAAAATATAAAATTAGTTTTTACAACCGCTGCTAATTTGCCGGCTGTACTTACTGATAAAGATAAAACTGCTTGGGTTCTTACTAATCTTATTTCAAATGCGTTAAGGTATTCTCATGATAATGCTTCTGTTAAGCTTGGTATCAATCTTCTTAACGATAAAATTATTTTTTCTGTAAGTGATACCGGGCAGGGTATTTCTACAGAATATATAGATAAAATCTTCGACCGTTATTTTCGAATACCGGGTAGTAAAAAAGAAGGTACAGGGTTGGGTTTATCTATAAGCAAAGAATTTATAGAAGCACTTGGAGGCAGCATACACGTAAAAAGTGATTTAGCATCTGGAAGTAGTTTTTCTGTAATGCTGCCTATTGAAAAAATATAGGTTAATAATTACCGATACTGACAACTTTTAGAGAACTTTTAATCAATTACTAACCCAATCATGTCTTGTCAATTAAACAGGGTAGCAAATGCAGGTTATATTATGATAGCTTCTAAAAGTGAAACTTTCAATACATTAATCTTGTAAGTTTTTTGTAATTCATTTCGTAAAAAAGTATTTTATTAAAAAAGTGTTTTTTACATAATGTTGTCATTTTCAATTTGAATAAAGTATACTATCAGCTAAATATTTCATCAGAGTTTTAAAGAAGAAGCTCTTTTAAACATATCTCTTCAATTTATAAAAGAATGATAATGGCTTTGAAAGTACTGTTAAACACATCAAAATATTAAGTCAATTTTAAATATTTGAAATTGCAAGTCTTGATCAAATCTTCGATTAGTTTTACATATATTTTTCAAAAAAAGTAAAAAAATTATCCATGCTTTGCGTCTAATTACTACTTTAAGGACTGATGTTATAAAAGACTGCTGAGGTATTTGAAGCGGTTTTTTATTGTGGTTTTCTTAAAATATTTTAAACAAAAAAATTGCGTCTGAAAAAACAAAAATCAAAATGATGATCTGATATTATTTTTTCTTATGAAGTAAATCGTATAATATTTTAGGAATAAAAAAAAATTATCTTCACCGCCTAATTTAAACGATGACTTCAGCTTATAATTTTATCGCAGCTTGGCAACTATTTCCTGAAAAAGGAACGTACGAAAAAGGAGACAGACCCAAGAGTGGGTATTTTCAGATTACCGCATCTGAAAATAAAAACCACCTTACCATTAATAACAGTTGGGTCACCCTTCAAAATATCTCATTCGGCGCAAAATATGAAATTATTATCGACGACAGTTTACAGGAATTTTATGACAAAGACTTTGCCACTCATGTAAGAGGGAAAGTGCTTAGTTCTATTTTGATGGTCATAATCTTTGAGAAAAACGGTGAAATTATTTTAGAAGTTGAGCATGAAATACAACCCAACGGATATTTAAAAATAACGCAAGCCGGTAAAAGTGATGATGGTGCAGGCTATATGAATACGGAATATTTCCACAAGCAAATGAGTGTTTTGCCTTATAGTGCCAGTGTTAGTGGTGCAGTAATAAAACCAACACAAGAAGGTGTTATCAGGTACAAAGTATTAACTGCAATGGAAGAGCAAACCAATATGCAGTTAGACCAAATTCGCAAACAGGTAGAATTGCTGGCACTACAGGCGCAGGAAATACAATCACGTAAAGAACTTTCTATGATTGTGTATAGTGCCAAGTTTCAACCGGTTATCGGACAGATATATCATTTGTATGAAAATCATGACACGAGTTATATGATAAGTATGGTGAGCCCAAATGAATGGGGCAGAGGTTCAAAATCATTTAAACAGCATACTGCAAAAGTTCAGCTATTAGCAGATCATACATGGAAAGAAATTTTATAATTTTCATGTAGTTAAATTATTCAAAAGGTAAAAATCTTTCTGTTTGAATTTTAATCAGTTTCGGATTGTTTTTATTTAAAGCTTCTCCATTTAATACAATAAAATATTTTTCTAAATATGCAGATGCCATTTTTTTAGAATTGAAATTTTCCATTGCGTACTCATGGCAAATATTTGCGGAGAAATTATTTTTATTTTCAATTGCATCTTTTAATTCTATACTTTTTGAAGATAAAAAACCTACTTCACTATTTACAATTTCGGGTAAAGAACCGTAAGTCGTTCCAAATACAGGACATCCAAAATATAAACTTTCTGTAATAGCCAAGCCAAATGGTTCGTGCCACCGAACCGGAAATAATAATCCTTTAGAACCATTTAATAAACTGAATTTTTTATTTCCACCAACCATGCCATAAAAACCAATTCGTGTGCTTGTTGTAAACCTAAAACCCATATTAATATTTAGTCTGTTACCACCAAGGACTTTTAATTTTTCTTTTTTTGTTTGGTTGATAATGTTGATGGCTCCTTTAACATTTTTCACACGCCATGCAGCATTTCCTAAAAAGTGATAATAATTTTTGCTGTTAATTAATGACGGCTTTGTGTATTCATCCCAATCCAAACCATTGTGTACAAAAACATTGCTGCCAAAGCGCTCAGCATGATTTGCAGAAACAAAAATGGTATTTAAATCAAATGTTCTTTCATCATTACTATTGCCATGCATCGTTATTACGTATGGTTTTGTTATGGGTTCAGCGGGCTGAAAATTAAAATGAACAATATCTGTTTCATCAGGTATTTGTGCTGAGATACTTTTTGCTGAATCATAAAAAAGTATTTTAGCAAAATCACTGTAAGAGCCCTTCTTTACAAGATATGACACAGAATGTCCCATCTTTGAAAGTTCCTTTCCCAAATACCAGATTACTCTTTCGGTGCCACCATAATTTGTAACTGGAATAATTCCTTGATGTACTATTAGTATATTCATTTGAGTTGAATAACAGACATAAAATAATCCTTACAGTTTTCCTACCATTTCTGCAGGCACTACCCATTTGTCAAAATCTTCTGCAGTTACATAACCAAGTTTTACGGCCATTTCTTTTAAAGTGGTTCCTTCTTTATGTGCCGTCTGTGCAATTTCTGCAGCTTTGTAATATCCTATTTTAGTATTTAATGCTGTAACCAGCATCAAAGAATTGTCTACATGTTTTTTTATGTTGGCTTCAATAGGAGCAAGGCCCACAGCGCATTTATCATTAAAAGAAACACAACCGTCGCCAATTAATCTGGCACTGTGTAAAAAATTAAAAATCATTACCGGTTTAAAAACATTTAATTCAAAGTGGCCATTACTGCCACCAATACTGATGGTAACATCGTTGCCCATTACCTGGGCAGCAATCATTGTCAGCGCTTCGCATTGTGTAGGGTTTACTTTGCCCGGCATGATGGATGAACCTGGTTCATTGTCCGGAATAAAAAGTTCACCGATACCACTTCTTGGCCCGCTCGATAACATTCTAATATCGTTTGCGATCTTCATTAAACTAACTGCAATCATTTTTAACGCACCATGCATTTCTACAATAGCATCATGCGCTGCCAAAGCCTCAAATTTATTTTCTGCAGTTACAAAAGGCAAGCCTGTGATAGTAGCAATGTGTGCCGCTACATTTTCTGAATAACCTGATGGTGTATTAATGCCTGTACCAACTGCTGTACCGCCCAATGCAAGTTCGCTCAAATGTGGCAAAGCATTATTTATTGCACGCAAACCATGGTCTAGTTGCGAAACATATCCACTAAACTCCTGACCAACTGTAAGTGGTGTAGCATCCATAAAATGTGTACGCCCAATTTTTACAACATGCATGTATTCCTTCGACTTCGCATGCAGGGTATCCCGTAATTTTTTTATGCCCGGAATGGTTATGTCATTCAATATTTTGTAAGCTGCAATATGCATAGCAGTTGGAAAAGTATCGTTGCTGCTCTGGCTTTTGTTCACATCATCGTTGGGGTGAAGAAACTTTTCTTTGTCTGCAAGCTTTCCGCCGTTTATAACATGCCCACGGTAAGCTACCACTTCATTTACATTCATGTTGCTTTGTGTGCCGCTGCCTGTTTGCCAAACTACCAAAGGAAAATATTCATCCAGTTTGCCTTCCAGTATTTCATCACACACTTTACCGATTAAATCACTTTTTTCGGTGGATAACACTCCTGCATCTTTATTGGTGAGGGCTGCTGCTTTTTTTAAATACGCAAATGCCTTTATAATTTCTTTGGGCATTTTATTAATATCCTGGGCTATTTTAAAATTATCAATACTACGCTGTGTTTGTGCGCCAAAGTATGCATTAGCAGGTACTTTTACTTCGCCCATTGTATCTTTTTCTATTCTGTATTCCATTGTATAAAGTTTGAAGTTTTAAAGATGCGCAAATATAGCAAACGATTGTAAAATGAATAGGGCAATTACCTTTTGCATTTTATTTGGTTAATGGTTAAACAAATTAATACTGGCAAAATCGTTTTTCAAGTTTCTTAATTATGTTGCATTTAAAATAGAGAGATGATTAAATTTTTACCCGTCGTAATTTGCTTTTCAATACTACAGTCATCGTGTAGTTCATCGAAAAAAACTGTAAAAATTAATTCAGATTCCACGGCTGAAAGCAGTAAAACATTTCCTGTAAGATCTGCAACTAAAAGAGCAAAAACTTTTACTACTTTATTAAAAATTGATCGTAAAGATTTTGTTACTTACTCGAAAAAATTTCTCGGAACACCCTATAAATATGGTTCTGCAATTCCTGAAAATGGTTTGGATTGCTCAGGTTTTATAACCGTAGTGTTTTATCATTTTAATGTAAAAGCACTACGATCATCTGTAAATTTTACTGATGAAGGAACTGAAGTGGATATAAAAAATGCAAAACCCGGAGATATTATTTTGTTTACCGGTTCAGACAATGCCAGTGGTATTGTTGGTCACATGGGCATTATTACTACAGCAGGAGAAAATCTACAATTTATACATTCTGCTTCGGGCAAAAATGTGGGCGTTATTATCAATAATCTTTCAGGATATTATAAAACACATTTTGTAAAAGTGATCAAAATATTAGAATAAAAAATACATCGAATTATCTAAACTCAAACTATTTTCTACAAGATCTTCTCCGTTTCCTCACCCTCCGGGGGAGATAGAGGGGGTTCCTATCTTCCCACAAAAACTGCCTTCCTCTTTTCCAGAAATGCAGTCGTACCTTCTTTCATATCTTCAGTTCCAAAACATTCCCCGAAGGCTTCCACTTCTTTGTCGTAACCTGTTTTGCCATTTGTAAAAGCGCTGTCGCATAATACAGCAATATTTATACACTCAATTACTTTGCTTACAGCAATTGGTGCTTTCGTTTGTATCAGTTGTAAAATTTCTTTTGTCTTTGCTATTAAATTCTCAGGCGTAATTATATGATTCACAAGTCCCAGTCTTAGCGCTTCGGCAGCATCTATTAATGATCCCGTCATTTGTAACTCCATACTTTTTCCTTTGCCAACCAATTGTGTAAGCCTTTGTGTACCGCCATAACCCGGTATCAAACCAAGGCTTACTTCGGGTTGACCAAACTTTGCGTTTTCGCTGCAAAGCCTAAAGTGACAGGCCATCGCTAATTCACAACCACCACCTAAAGCAAAACCATTTACTGCGGCCACAATTGGTTTTGGACTGTTTTCTATTTTTAAAAAAATATCCTGTCCTCTTTTTGATAATACCATGGCTTCTGCTAAATTCAATCCACCAAATTCGCTTATGTCTGCTCCGGCTACAAATGCTTTTGGTCCTGCTCCGGTTATCAAAGCTGTTTTTATCTCATCATTATTTAATACTTCACTTATTGCATCGTCCAAATCTGTAAAAACATCTTTGTTCAATGCATTTAATTTTTCAGGGCGATTAACTGTAATAATTGCCGTCCCATTTTCAACTTCAAAAAGTAAAGTTTCAAAATTCATTTTGTATATTTTATATTTCGAAGATAAGACATTTAGTAAATAAGGTTTGAGTTACTAAGCATGATCGGCTACTTCGTAAAAATTACTTTGCTAAACGCCTTTCACTCTTTTCTCTGCGCTAGAAAATATAACTTTACCGTATGACGTTGCTGAACATTATAACCTACTCCGGCACTTTCGTTTTTGCGCTTACGGGTGCATTAAAAGCAAGAAAATTTAAGATGGATATTTTCGGTGGACTTGTCGTAGCGTTTGCAACAGCTTATGGCGGCGGTACTATCAGAGATTTATTGATTGGCGTAAAACCTGTAAACTGGGTAAATGACTATTTTGCTTTGTGGTTGGTATTTGCCGGAGCTATCATAACTTTTTTGTTAAAAGAAGGGGTAAATAAATTTAGTAAAACCATTTTCTTTACAGATGCACTTGGCATAGGATTGTTTACTGCAGCAGGCATTGAAGTGGCACAACGCAATGGCGTTAATGATGCATACGCATTAATTATGGGCGTTATCTCCGCTACTTTCGGCGGACTTATTGCAGATATTTTTTGCAATGCTGTGCCCAATCTTTTTAAAAAAGGAGAACTCTATGCAACTGCGTGTGCTATTGGTGGAGGTTTTTATTTGTTACTCCAAAATACCAATATTGATAAGAACTTTAACCTGTTGATTTGTGTTTTAATGGTATTGCTGATAAGAATTTTTTCTAAGCGAAACATGTTACAGTTACCGAACATTTAGTTGCGGGTTAGGGGTTAAAGATTACGGGTTTATTGCTTTAAGTTTATTGAATATTTATTTGCTCACAAATTTTTAAAGGATTATTGACCATAAAAAGTACTTTATAATTAGTTATCTCAAATCTAACATCTTCTTTGGAGCTGTTGGCTTTATACCAATAATCATCTTTTGTTCCTGCTGTCTGTAGTAATTATGCACGCAAGTGGTTTAATAAAATAAAGTTATTTGTGCATAAGCTACTACTTCCCATCAGGCAGCCTTTGAGCATTTTTCCTTTAATTAACTTTTGTTTGAAACTGTGTCGTAAATAAAATGTTTTCTAATCGTTACTATTTTCGGCGATGGTTTCAAAAAATCTATATTATTTCTTTTTTGTAAAGCTGCTAATACCTTGAGTCTGTCAGATGGCGATAACTTATAAAAATATTTAAGAAAGTAATTTTCCTGCTTCTCAAAAGAATCAAATTTTTTTATTTTCCGTTCCATAAAAAACTTTTAAAATGAAATTAATCTTCACTTAGCTGTTTAGAATTTTCTTCTCTTCGGATAGGATAGGGAGGAACCCTGTAAAGGACTCTAAAAATCCCTGTTTTCTGCAACCCATTCTTTAATGTAAGTTGATATTTCTCCAAATGTTGTACCCGGCGGAAAAAGTTTACCGGTACCCATTTCATTCAGTGTTTTCATGTCATCTTCCGGAATGATGCCGCCGCCTGTAAGCAACACATCATTCATCCCTTTCTCTTTAAGCAATGCCATTATTTTTGGGAAAACCGTCATGTGTGCACCGCTTAAAATACTTACTCCGATAGCATCAACATCTTCCTGCAACGCAGCATTAACCACCATTTCAGGGGTTTGCCTAAGACCCGTGTAAATTACTTCCATACCTGCATCTCTAAGAGCAGTAGCAATAACTTTTGCACCTCTGTCGTGTCCATCCAACCCAACTTTTGCAACCAATACCCTTACCGGTCTGTTTAATGTTTTGCTCACGCCAAAATATTTTAGTGCTGTAAAAGTACTTTAATTTATGTGTTTTTGTTTTAACAAATATATAGAGCTGGACATTATGAAAACACCGACAGTTATTAATTCAATAACTAAGTTTTAAATAATAATCAGACTGAATTGTAAATGGTCAATGTTTCATTTTTGGATAAAATAACCATTGCATAATGCGATCAATATTTTAAAGATGGCTACTTGTTAATACACACCGAAACTTTGTTCAATTGAAAAACAAATGTAAAAGGGCTGCGTTGCTTAGACGGATATCCTTTTTTTGTTGCTTTTTAACAAAAAAAGATGGGAGGCGGGCAACGAACAAATGTTCAGTATTGGTATTTGTACAAAGCCCCAACTTGTAACCTTTTATAAAGCACTCAAAAATTAAGTTTTATTTAAAAACTTCCAGCGCTTTTTCAATTCGTTCAATAGTAGCCTCCTTGCCAATAGTTGAGGCAATTTCAAACACACCAGGCCCAAACTTTGCACCTACCAACATTACACGCATTGGCAATTGTAACTCACCGGGTTTAATATTTTTTTCAGCAGCTATTTCTTTAAAAATTATTTCCATTTTTTCTGCAGAAAAATCTGACTCCAGTTTTATTTTCTCTATAAAATTTATGAAGAAATTATTTTTTGCATCATTCCATTTTGTTTTTACCGATGCTTCATCCCATGTTGTTGGCGAATTAAAAAAGTAACTCGCCTGCTCATAAAAATCAGTTAACAGCGTGCATCTTTCTTTTACAAGATTCAATACTTTTTCAAAATATATTTCATCGGTAACAACAATTCCTTTCTCTTCAAGAATGGCTTTAACCCGCAACCCATAACTTTTAACGGGTAACTTTTGTATCCACTGGTGGTTAAACCATTTGGCTTTTTCAAAATCAAATTTTGCTCCTCCTTTATGTACACGATCCATGCTGAAAGCTTCTATCATTTCTTCCATGGTAAAAACTTCCTGTTCTGTACCGGGGTTCCAGCCCAGCATTGCGAGCATGTTTAAAAATGCTTCAGGTAAAAAACCCAGTTCTTTAAAACCCTTTGTTATTTCATTTGTTTTGGGATCTGTCCAGTCCATTGCATATACCGGGAAGCCAAGTCTGTCGCCATCACGTTTGCTTAGTTTACCATTGCCATCCGGTTTTAAAATCAAAGGTAAATGCGCCCACTGCGGCATATTTTCAATACCAAATAAATGTTGCCAAAGTAAAATATGAACCGGCGCACTCGGCAACCATTCTTCCCCACGAAATGCATGGGTGATCTTCATCAAAAAGTCATCAACCACCACTGCTAAATGATATGTGGGCATTCCATCTGCTTTTAATAAAACTTTATCATCAACGGTATTGGTGTCAAAGTTTATATCACCCCTTATCATATCTGTGAAGGGTATAAATTCATCAGGCGAAATTTTAATGCGTATCACATAAGGTGTTCCTGTGTCCAGTAGTTGCTGCGTTTCTTCCGGGAGCAGGCGTAAGGAATTATTCATGTTCATGCGAACATGGTGGTCATATTGAAGACTGCTACTACCTTTTGTTTTCAATAACTCCCGCATGGTTTCCAGTTCAGCAGGTGTATCAAATGCATAATAGGCATAATCGTCTTTAATTAATTGTTCGGCATACTGCCGGTATATTGCCTTTCTTTCACTCTGGCGATACGGTGCATACTGGCCGCCATGCAACACACTTTCATCCGGCGTTAAACCACACCATTTGAGACAATCAAAAATATATGCTTCGGCACCAGCTACAAATCTCGACTGGTCTGTATCTTCTATCCTTACAATAAAATCCCCTTCATTTTTTTTAGCAAATAAATAATTAAACAATGCAGTACGTACTCCACCTAAATGTAACCCCCCAGTAGGGCTTGGAGCAAATCTTACTCTAACTTTTTGTGCCATACTACAAAGATAGGTAGCCATTAAATAGTGGAGCCATGGATTTTTTATTTGCTACGCAGTTTTTAATGAGTTTAAAGTAATTCAACCATACACCAGTTACATTAATGGTATTGAAGTATTTACATGGCGATTAAGTAAATTTTTTATGCAAAAATTTTGGAGAGGTACCTGTTAAAAAACAAAATGAAATTGCAATTAAACTTTTATACAAAATAATCATCTATAAAAAATCGTTCATTAAAAAAAATTTATGCAATTAAAAATCCGTTTCATCGCTTCCGCTATACTTCTAATGACAGTTGCATTTGGAAGCTGGAAAAAAAACAGATACAACTCTTTCCACTACAGATCAGAATACAGAACTTGCTGTACAATCTGAGGATCAATCTAACTTTTCTTCCCAGGTGGATGCCTTTGCAAATGACGCCAACATTGCTATAGAAAACAATGCGGCTTTTAATGGTAGAATCGAAAATACCCAGGGTACAGTGTGTAATGCCACAGCAGTTGCAGACTCTGCAAATGGTATCAGAAGAATTAACCTTACTTATAATGGAACCAGCTGCACAGGCAACCGTTCCTGTGCAGGTATAGTTATGCTTTCAATGCCATTGCTACACATTGGAAAGATGCAGGAGCAGTATTGACTATAAACATACAAAACCTTAAAATTACAAAGCTTAGCAATAACAAAAGCATCACGATTAATGGTACAAAAATCATTACTAATGTAACTGGCGGCCGCTTAAAGGAATTGGCAACATATGGCACTATAATACATACCATTACTGGAACCAACCTGTCGGTAACATTTGATAACGGCAGTGAAAGAATATGGCAGGTTGCTAAAAAAAGGGTGTTTACTTACAATAATGATGTAGTAATTACCACTACGGGTATGCATACTGAAGGAGATGTGAGCGGAATATCAGAATGGGGAACAAACCGTTTTGGAAATGCTTTTGTAACAGCAATCAGTCAGCCAATGGTTGTTC
>ENA-OFCD01000804-OFCD01000804.1-metagenomes-genome-assembly--contig:-NODE-804-length-18355-cov-4.860383_pt1 | contig 18355 bp, 15 predicted proteins | sample MGYA00153392_OFCD01 | MGnify analysis MGYA00153392
CACGTCATGCTGGAGCGCGAACGCGATCGCGTGATGCGACGGCGTGTACGTCTGCACGAGCACACGGCCCTTCTTGTCTCCCCTACCCGCTCGACCGGCGACCTGCACCATCAACTGGAACGCCCGCTCGGCGGCGCGATAGTCCGGCAAGGAAAGCGCGGCGTCCGCGTTGATCACACCCACGAGCGTGACGAGCGGCAAATCGTGGCCCTTCGTGACCATCTGCGTGCCGACGAGGATGTCGACCTCTCTCGCCCGCACACGATCGATCACCTTCTCGATCGCCTTGCCCGTCGCCACGTCACGATCGAGTCGCGCGATGCGCGCAGTCGGGAACGCGGCCTTGAGCGTCTCTTCGAGCTTCTCGGTGCCGAGCCCCTCGAGCGCGAGCGCGGGCGCTTTGCACTTGGGACACGCCACGAGAAGCGGCGTCGCCATGTCGCAGTAATGACAGCGCACCATGCCCGAGCGCTTGTGGAACGTGAGCGCAACCGAGCACGAGTCGCACTCCCACATCTCGCCGCAGGCAAGGCAGCGCACGCTCGGCGCGAAGCCGCGACGGTTCAAGAACAGGATCGCCTGCTCGCCACGGCTCAGCGTCTCCTCGAGCGCGCGGTGCAACGTCACGCTGATGCGTTTGTCTCCTGTCGGCCCAGCGCCGATCTTCCTGAGGTCGACGGTCTCGACACGCGGCATCTCTTGCGCGCGTGCGCGATCGGGGAGCCGTAACTTCTCGGCCTTGTTCGTGCGCGTGAGCTGCACGGTCTCGAGCGAAGGCGTCGCGCTGCCGAGCACGCAGACGCCGCGGAGCTTGTGCGCGCGCAGTATTGCCATGTCGCGCGCGTGGTAGCGCACGCCCTCCTCTTGCTTGAACGAGCCGTCGTGTTCCTCGTCCACGATGACGAGACCCAACGCGCGAATCGGCGCGAACAAGGCGGATCGCGCGCCGATGGCGACGTCCAGCTCTCCTTTGCGCAATCGTTGCCACATCACCCATCGCTCCTTCGCGGTGAGCGCGGAGTGGATGACCGCGACGTCGTCTCCGAAGCGTGCGCGGAACCGCGACACGAGCTGCGGCGTCAGCGCGATCTCCGGGACGAGCACGAGCGCCCCCTTCTTGGCGAGGCGCGCGGAGGCGATCGCGTGCAAGTACACCTCCGTCTTGCCCGAGCCCGTGACGCCGTGGAGCAGGAACGTCTTCGGCTCACCAGAAGCGAGCGCGAGGCCGATCTTCTTCACCGCCTCGGTCTGCGGGCCCGTGAGCTCAGGCGGGGCGTCGCGCGCAATCTCCGTCACGAAGAACGGGTCAGGCTCGAGCTCGCGCTCCTCCAGCGTAAGCGCGCCTGCGGCTGCGAGCGCCTTCACGATCGCGCGCGCGGTGGACCATCGCTCCGCGAGGCGCGCGACCGGCATCGGACCTGTCGCACGCAGGTGCGCGAGCAACGCCTTCTGATGCTTGCTCGCGCGCTCCGGGGCAGCGCCATCGCTCGGCACCGCCCACGCGACACGCTTCGGTGCCACGCCTTTTTTGCGATCGAACAGCGTGGGATGTTTGAGCTGCTGTTGCGTCGCTTGGTCGGCCGGCGGTAGCGCAAGCTTGAGCGCATCTCCTATCGGCGCGAAGTAGTAGCTCGCAAGATCTCGCAAGAACACGAGCAGGTCCTCGGGCAATGACGGGACGTCGTCTGGCGCCGAGAGCACCTTCTTGCAACCCTTCGGCGGCTCACCCTCGCGGCGATCGATCACGACGCCGATGCGCCTGCTGTTTCCGAACGGCACCACCACGCGCGCGCCAGGGTGCAGTCGCGCGTCCAGCTCCTCGGGCACTTCGTACGTGAACGCCTGCGCGAGCGGCACGGGTATGGCGACGTCCGCGAGCCTCATTTTAGCGTCGGATCGCGGACCACAAGCCTCCGAGGAGGACGAGCGCGAGCGTGACCCACAACCAAGGGTTGAGCTTGTTCTTCTCGACCGGCACGTCGCTGTCGCGCACGACCGCAGGCGCGGACTGCAACGGGAATGGCACGTCCACGCTGGTCCCCACCAACGACTCCGGCGCCGGCTCGTCTTTTTGTTTGTGCCGGACGCTCGGCGGCGGCGGAGTCCCTATCGCCGTCAACACCACCGCCGGGCCTTTCGTGATCGCTTGTGCGGCGCGCTCACGTGCGCGGCGGCGCGTGACGATCTCCTCGCCGAAGTGATCCATCATCCAATCGCCGAGCTTGATGGCGTTCGCCGCGAGCTTGGACGTTCGAACATAGTCCTCGAGGTCTCGGAGCATCGCCGCAGCGGACGCGTAGCGGTCGTCGCGGTTGGGCGCGAGCGCCTTCCGAACGATCGCATTGAAGGCATCTTTCTCGGACAGATCGCGCTCTGGCAGTGGCGGGATGTCTGCGGCGCGCGCTTGCTCGATCAAGCTGCCCGACTTGCTCGAGTACAGCTTTCGTCCCGCAAAGATCTCCCACAACAAGATGCCTGCGGCGAACACGTCCGCACGCGCGTCGATCGACTCACCGCGAGCGTGCTCGGGGCTCATGTACCCGGCCTTGCCTTTGATCGCTTCGTCGGGGTCCGCGGCGATGTTGTCGTTCGCGCGCGCAATGCCGAAATCGCAGACCTTGATCTCGCCGTCGAACGAGATGAGCACGTTGGAGGGCGACACGTCGCGATGCACGATGGCGAGCGGCTCGCCGTCATCCCCTTTGGCGCGGTGCGCGTAGTCGAGCCCGGCGAGGGTCTCCATCACGATGAGCAGCGCGAACTCCGGCGGGAACGGGACGCGCTCTTTGCTGCACTTTTTGAGCAGCCCCGAGAGATCGAAACCCTCGACGTACTCCATCGCGATGAAGAGTTTGTCCTCGTTGCGACCGAGGTCGAACACCTGCACCACGTTCTTGTGATTGAGGCGCGCCGCGAGCTTCGCCTCTCGCACCAGCATCTCCGCAAAGTCCGCCCGAGCTGAGTAGTGCGGCAAGATCTCTTTGACGACTACGTGTCGCGCCGCGCCCGACTCGGTCGACAAACGCGCGAGGTAAATCTCGGCCATTCCGCCGCGACCGACGTCGTCGAAGAGCACATACCGACCGAACGCGCGCGGGAGCCGAACCTGTGTCGAGGGAGCCGCGGACGTCACGGCAGCGTGATGCGCGAGTCCCGGCTGGGGGTCAACTCCAAACCTACTGCGGGCACACGACCCGCGTCTCATGCCAGGTGCCCGTTTCACACATCACTGAAGTGCCCGTGGGCAGCACACACGCGGAGTAGTTGCATTGCAGACCTTCGGGTTGACAGCTCGAGCCCAAGCGAGGTCGCGGCATCGGACAGCCAGACTTCGGTGCGTCGCACGACCAGCGCGCGGCTCCTCCCGCGTCCAGCGGAGTCGGCCCTCCGAGCGGCGGCTCGCATCCACACACGCCCTCGGAATACACACACACCGAAGGATAGGCGTCTGCGCAGGCTGCTCCTTGCGGAACGTCTTTGTAGCTCGGCGGACATCTGCCCGTGTACTGGCACGCGCCTCCTTTGGACGGAGCGGTCACGTGCCACGCTTTGTTCGTGCACGTCGCCAGAGTGTTGCACATGGGTTGCGGCGCACTCCCGTACTCGCACTGCAACGTTTCGATGGTGCACGCGCTGTTGTCCGTGGGCGGAGTCGTCGGGCAGCTCGCAGAGCCGCCATCGAGACTGCCGCCATCATTGGCGCCGCCGCCGTCGTCGACGGAGAACACGGTGCCTCCGCACGCGGCCAAGACAAAGAGAGAAGCCAAGACCGTGATTGGGCGAGAGGTCATACCCAATGAGTCAGCAAGCGGCGTGCGCGCTCAAGAGTGCGATGGCGACGGCGGCGGCCACGCCGGGAGCGACGTCGGAAAGCCCGAAGGCAGGCCGCTCGGGAGTGCTGTAGGCAGGGCGGGAAAGTTCGACGGAGCCGCCGTGGGGAATCCGCTCGGCACCGGGAATGGCCAAGCAAAGCCCGCGTCGTTCCAAGGCGAGGTCACCAAGCCTCCGTCCGGCAACTTCACCGCGACTCCGCCGTCCGCGAGCTTGACTGCGGTGGTGCCCGGCGGCAGCGGATGTTGTGTGAGCGGCGCAATCGTCTCCGTCGCCGTCGCCGTTGCCGTCGCCGTCGTCGCCAACGGCGTCGTCGCGCTCGGTGTAGGCGCCGCGTCGGGAGTTTCTTTGGGATGCGCGCAAGCGGCGAGAATCAGGGCGAACGAAGCCGCGGACACGATGAGCTTGGGCGTCATGGGGCGAAAGACTAAAGCCAGTCGTGTGTTCGCGCCAGAGTGTGCCGAAGCCAGACAAGTTCGTCACCTCTCGAAGGAGAGCGAGTATGCTCGTCGGTCCGATGGCTGACGAGAAGGAGAGCAAGCGACCCGATGCGCCGCCGACTTCCCGTCTCGGCAGATTGGCGCGACTGACGGCGCTGGCGCCGCGCGCGCTGCCCCTTGCGAGCGCCGCCGTGAGACGCGCGCTGGGGGGCAATGCAGAGCCCACCGACGAGGAGCGCCGCAAGCTCGCCGAGAGCGCGAAGAAGACCGCGCAGGCAATGTTGAAGACGCTCGGAGAGATGAAGGGTCTCCCGCTCAAGCTCGGTCAGATGGCCTCGTACATCGATGGCCTCGCGCCTCCAGGATATGAAGAGAAATTCAAAGAGACCCTGAAGAAGCTGCAAGCCAAGGCGCCCCCGCTCTCGCCCGAGGCCGCGATCAAAGTCGTCACTGAAGATCTCGGCGCGCCGCCGAGCGAGATCTTCGCAGAGTGGTCCGAGCAGCCGTTCGCCGCCGCGAGCATCGGGCAGGTGCACAAAGCGACCACGAAGGGCGGCTCGCGAGTCGCCGTCAAAGTTCAATACCCAGGAATCGACAAGGCGATCGTCAATGACCTCAAGAGCATCTCTCTGCTCGAGTCGATGATCGCGCCGATGGGCCGGAAGTATCACACCAAAGAGACGCTCGAGGAGATCAAGTCCGTGTTCCTCGCGGAGCTGGACTACGCCGCGGAGGCCGATATGGCCGATATATTCCGCAAGATCCACGCGGACGATCCCGAGATCGTCATCCCCGAAGTGCACCACTCGTTGACGACTCGCAGAGTGCTCACCTGCCAGCTCATTGGGGGCCAGGACTACGCGAAGTTCTGCGCGACGGCCTCTCAAGAAGACAAAGACGCTGCCGGCAAGACGATATGGCGCTTCATGTTCCGCGCATTGTTTGGCTATGGCCTTTTGTACGCCGATCCACACCCAGGCAACTATCGATTCTTGGGCGGTGGCAGGGTCGCGTTCTTGGACTTCGGGTGTCACAAGATCCTCCCGCCTTCGCTCGTCGCTGGTCAAAAGCGGTACTTGCTCGCGCAGCAGCGCGGCGACGAGAAAGACTTCCTCGCCGCGTGCGTCGAGGTGCTCGGCTACGATCCCACCGATCTCGATGCGTTTCCGCTCTTCGTCGACTACACGCGAATGGTCACCCAACCGCTCGTCCTAGACGCAGACTTCACCTATACGCCCGAGTTCGCGCGAGAGGCCGTCGCCTTCTTGGTGCGCAATGGCAAGAAGATCGTCTTCAAGGACGGGGGCTCGATCCCGAACATGCCAAAGCCCATTGCGATGCCGACGGACCACACCTTCGTCAATCGACTGCAATGGGGATTGTCGAGCGTCTTGGCGGGACTCGGCGCTACCGCCAACTGGCGCAGAATTACAGAGCCTTGGATGGGCCCCGCGAAGCCTCTGCCTCGGTGACGATGGCCTTGACCGCCTCGATCGCGGCGGTCAAATCGGCGTGCGCGCCGTCCTCGGCGTGTGACAGCAGGTAGTCGACGCGAGCCGTTGCGGCGCCTCGCGTAATTGACAGATAATTGAAGCTAATGCCGACGCGTTTGCGCATCTCGCCGATCAAGTCGACAGCCTTCGGTACGCGCTTGTCGAGCTCTGCGCCTAGCGCGGACAGCTTCGCCGCGTCGAGCGCGTGCGTGACCTCGACGACGCCTTTTTGAGTCTTGTGTCGAATCTTCGCCGAGCCGTCCGCCGAGATTTCCACGTGAAGATTGTATTGAAATTTGGGCGACACCGGCCCGCTCGACTCGTCCAGCTCGATGCGAATCTCGTCACTCATAGTGCGCTCCACACGTAGGGCAGAACTGTGCGCCGACCGCCAGCTGTGTATTACACTTCTTGCAGCTATGAGGCGCGAGCGCCACCTGTGGCGGCTGCGCTTGTTGTTGTGGAGGCGCGTACCCAGTCGGCGCTTGCTGCGCATAGGGAGGCGGTGCTCCCTGTTGCGTGTATTGCGGATATCCCTGCTGCGGAACCTGCGGCGCTTGCTGCTGCGGATACCCCTGCTGCGGATACTGCGGCTGTTGCGGATATCCTTGTTGTTGGCCACCTTGAAGCGGATAGGGCGCTTGCGGCTGACCGTATTGATTGGCCAGCTGCGCATACGCGGGGTTCTGCAGATACGCAGGCACCGGCGCGCTCGCTGAGAACTGCTGCTGATAAGGGGCCTGCCCCGGAACCCCTTGTGGATTTGGTTGCGGATAACCCTGTTGCGGATAAGGCACTTGGGCGGCGGCGGGAGGAGGCGGCCCATAACCGGGTTGGGGTCCCTGATACTGCGCTTGCGGCGGCGCCTGATACTGCGCTTGCGGCGGCGCCTGATACTGCGCTTGCGGCGCCTGATACTGCGGCGCCTGATACTGCGGTTGCGGCGCTGCCGCCTGATACTGCGGCGGCGCTTGGTACTGCGGCTGCGCTTGGTACTGCGGTTGCGGCGCTGCCGCCTGATACTGCGGCGGCGCTTGGTACTGCGGCGGCGGCGCTGGCGCCTGATACTGCGGCGGCGCTTGGTACTGCGGCGGCGCTTGGTACTGCGGCGGCGCTTGGTACTGCGGCTGCGGCGCTGGCGCCTGATACTGCGGCGGCGCTTGGTACTGCGGCTGCGGGGGCATGGCTGGGATGGCCATCGTCCTTTGAACGGACGCTGTCGGAGGAGCGGCCTGCGCGGAGCCTGCCATGGGATTGGAAAATTGCGGCGGACTAAACCCTTGCTGCAGCCCCAAGCCTTGTTGTGGGCCAAAGCCTTGCGGCGGCATTTGCGGCGCAAGGGGGCGCTTGGCGACGATCGCGACGGGCTCGGGCTCCGAGCTCACGAGGACCGCTTTGGGCACATAACAATATCCATTGTCGCCCCACTCTTCTCCCCATGAATTTTTGATGACGAAATAATTGCCAATGTACCCGACGCACAACATCGCGTGATAGCCATGCTGCCCCTTCGGCGCCTCCGAGACCTTCATGACGCCGTCGCGCCCGATCTCGTGAAACGCGTCTCCGGTCGCCATGGAGATCTGCACGGGAAATCCTGCCGAAAGCACCTTGCGCATCTCTTCGACGGTGATGTCGTAGGTGTCGGCGTCGAGCGCGAAGGTGCGCGCGTCCATGGCCATCTCCTCTTTGGAGGCGCGCGGGTGCGTGTCGTCATTGGGCCATAAGTCTTCGCGACAAGTGCCATTGGAGAAGATGTGCTTGCCGGGCTCCCACGTGCCCTCCGTGCCGTCTCCGCCTTTGTAGGCGAAGTCGAAGTCTTTGAAGTCGCCTTGACGCTCTTGGAACTGCAGCATAGTGAAAGAGCAGGCCAAGCGCGGCGTGGGTTGCTGCATGATGTTTCCGAGCATCTCGCGTGCGTGCGTCCACGCAAACGCGGCGCAGCGCGAGGTCGATCCCTGATCGCCAATGGGCGTGCAGTACTTTCGGAGATCGATCGAGTCCGCCGGGGAGATATTGGTCAATGCGCTAGGCAATTGATTGACAGAGTTTGGCGTATAGCCAGGCGGACGCGGCTTCCGATTGAGCGTGACATCCAGCATGCCGAAGTCGACGTGGGGGAATGCCACCTGAAGCAACAGCAGCGCCGCGCTCGTCACGAACCCACGCGGGACGATCTGGCCGTCCTTCTCGTAGAACTTCACCGTGCGACTCACCTGCGGCACGTGCTGCTCGAACATGTTCGAGTAGTACTCCTGCTGCGGATGCGGCTGATAACCCGCGTCGATGTAGCGCTGGTGCGACGTATCGCCGAAGTACTCGTGCTTGCCGAACAGCACGGTCGCGTGCTCGTGATAGTCGGTCTCGCTCCAGTCGCCGGCGTCGGGTTCCCAATCGTCTGCGGTCGCGCCGGGATAGTCGTCGCGCGACCCACGGACCTCATCGTCGAGCTCCGGTAGGTGCACCTCGCGACCGTCGTCGTCGTCGTCATCGCCTGCAGCAGCGACCTTGTCGTCCTCGGCGTCTTCTACGGCGGCGTCTACCGCTTCGTCTTCTTCGTCTTCCTCGGCGGCGTCTTTGGCGTCTACCGCTTCGTCTTCTTCGTCTTCCTCGGCCGCGTCTTTGTCATCGACTGCGTCTTCGGCGGCGTCTTTGTCATCGACTGCGTCGTCGGTCGTCGTGGCGGCGTCCGCCGTGTCGGGTGCGGCAGGTGTGTCGTCCGCGGTGGTGTCGTCTTCCGGAAGGTCGTCGTCGGTGGGGACCATGCACTCTCCAATTTAGACCGAATGTGCGCGCGCATGCGATCCTTGCCACGTGTCATCACCGTTTCGGGTCCGCCCGTCGTGACTCGCCGCTTGATCCGGAATTGTTTCGCACGTAAAACATCGTCGTTCGAAGCATTCGTTTCAGGGAGCCTCCATGATCTCGTTCGAGCCGTCCGAAGACCAACGCATGATGATCGACGCGGCGCGCGGGTTCGCCAAGTCGCTGCGGACGCGCATGCGCGAGATGGAGAGCGCGCGTGCGGTGCCCGATGACCTACGTAAGACCGCTCTCGAGATGGGCCTCGGCACGATCGCGATCCCAGACGCGATCGGCGGCGCCGGGCTCGGGCTCGCGACCGCGATCCTGCTCGAGGAAGAGCTCGCAATGGGCGACGCGGCGGCGGCTTTCGGCTTCGCCGGGCCCGGAGCGTTCGGCTTGGCGGTGTCGGAGCTGGGGACGGTAGAGCAGGCCACGCAAGCGATGACCAAGGTGCAAGGCGACACGTTCGGTGCAGTGGCGTGGGGCGAGCGCACACCGCATCGCGAGCGCCCGGGAATGACCACCGTCGCGACCAAGGCCGACGGTGGATATGTCATCCGTGGCGAAAAGGCCTATGTGCTCAACGCGGATCGCGCGAGCGCGTTCGTCGTCTTCGCCCAGGTGGACGAGGCTCGCGGATGGGACGGCATCGGCGCGTTCTTGATCGACAAGGGCGCGGCGGGTCTCTCGATCGGCGCGCGCGAGACCACGCTCGGCTTGGACATCGCGAGCGTCGGCAGTCTCGAGCTCGACGGAGTAAAGGTCGCCGAGTCGGCTCGTTTGATGGGCGGCGAGAGTTTCGACGCGGCGACCCTCCGCTTCTTCGTCAAGAACGCGCTCGTCATGGCGGCCCGCGCGAACGGGTTGTCTCGCACGGCAGTGGAGACCACACGCGAGTACGTCGAGACACGCAAGGCGTTCGGCAAGCCCGTCGCGCACTTTCAGGCAGTCGCGTTCACGGTCGCCGACCGCGCGATGGACTCGGCCGCCGCGAGCGCGATGGTGCTGCGCGCCGGTTGGATGTGGGACGCGAAGGTGCCGGAGAAGGAAGCCCTGCTCGCCTCCGCGAACGCGATCAGCTTCGCCCTCGAGGCCGCGATGCGCTGCGGCGACGACGCGGTGCAGCTGCACGGGGGCGCAGGCTTCATGCGCGACTACCCCGTCGAGAAGATGATGCGCGACAGCAAGCAGCTCCAGCTCTGTGGGATACCGAGCGAGTGCGCCGATCAGCTCGCCGCGGCCGTGCTCGTCGGCAAACGCATCGACCTGGGGCTACTCCCTAATGCGGAATCACAAAGCGCTCTCGTCTAAGGGATAATCCAATGATCGAATTTTCACGGTCCGGCCGGCAAGAGCAGCTCTGCGAGATGATCCATGGCTTCGCGGCGAACGTCGTTCGACCGCTGTCGCTCAAGTGGGATCGCGAGCAGAAGATCGATGACGAGTTCCTCGCGAACTTCGTCGCGATGGCGGCCTCCATGGGCGGGCCCGCGGCTTCGTGGGGTGTCCAAGGCCTCGGCGCCTCTACTGCTGCCGCCGATCAGAAGTCGGCGACTGGCGAGAAGAAGAAGTCGACCGCGATGGTCACGACAGTGCTCTCCGCGGAGGAGCTCTCGTGGGGCGACGCCGCGCTCCTCTTGAGCCTGCCGGGACCGGGCCTTGGTGGTCCGCCGATCAAAGCGACAGGCACGGCCGAGCAGAAGGAGCGCTTCTTCTCGGTCTTCAAGGACATGTCGAAGGGCCTGAAATGGGGCGCTTACGCGCTCACCGAGCCAGGCGCCGGCAGCGACGTCGCGGGCATCCGCACCAGCTGTCGCAAGGACGGCAAGCACTGGGTGCTCAATGGTCGCAAGTGCTACATCACGAACGGCGCGCGCGCGTCGTGGAACGTGGTGTTCGCGACGATCGACCCCGCGCTCGGCCGCGCCGGTCAGCGCGCGTTCGTCGTCGACAAAGGCACGCCCGGCTTCACGGTCGGCAGGATCGAAGAGAAGATGGGCCTGCGCGCGAGCGAGACCGCGGAGCTCCTGCTCGAGGACGTGCGCGTACCCGAGGAGAACCTCGTCGGCGGCGAAGAGAAGTACACGAGCAAAGAGGGCTTCATGACCGCCATGAAGACGTTCGACAACACGCGCCCCATCGTCGCCGCGATGGCGATCGGGATCGGCCGCGCCGCCTTCGAATACGCGCGCGACTTCGTCAAAACCAACTACGCATTATCTCGACACACTCCGCGCTATGCAGCAATCGCCGAGCGACTCGCGCGCGTCGGACGTCAGCTCGAAGCCGCACGCCTCGCTACTTGGCACGCTGCCTGGCTGACGGACAACGAGCAGCCCAACGCCAAAGAAGCGAGCATGTCGAAGGCCCTGGGCGGTCAAGCCGCGATCCGTGCGTGCATCGAGGCGATCGAGATCTGCGGCGTCGAGGGCACCATCCAGCGAGATCACCAGATGCTCGAGAAGTGGTTCCGCGACATCAAGGTCTACGACATCTTCGAGGGCACCGGGCAGATCCAACGAATCGTGATCAGCAAGCGCCTGTTCGCTGATTTGAAGTCGTTCTGAGCCCCGGGCCGTGCGGAGCGGTTCACCAAAAGATCGGGAAGATAAAAAAACCCGGCCGGGGTCTGAGCTCAGACCAGTCTCGACCTTCCCGACCTTTTGATTTTTTGTTCCACATGTCTGGAAGAGTGACTCGACGTCGCGCGCCGCGTGGTCCGATGAGATCGTGACTGAACCGCTTGCCGCTGGCAGCCACGCCGCCACAGGCGAGGGTCGTTAGGATCGCACAGTAGGCTATTCGATTCATGGCGTCTCACTCGTCAGTTGCCGCAGGCGATGTGCAACGTCCATGAAGTCCTCTCGCTTCGCGTAGTGGGTGACGTGCAATTGCAAGTCTTCGTCGCTTTGGATGCGTGTGCTCACGGGCTCTCGAAACAATGTGCCCTTCGCACTCACTAGCCGCTTGCGAAGTTCGTCACGCGCTGATTCGTCGAGATCCAGCGGCACTTTACGAGCGCGATGGAACGGCACACAATTGTAAGCGAAGAGGACTCCCGACAGCATGCCAAGGTCCAGTCCACTTGCGTCCAGCGTGTATGCAACCATGCGTGCCTATTTATTTTGGTCGAGCCAAGTATTGACCGTAGTACTGACCTTGGCGTCCGGCGCATAGATGGCTCCCGAACCGGTAGTGACATCATCGATGAGGACCGTGTCTCCCCGCACGGTGATAACACTGCCATTCGGCGCCTGAATCGCCGTCCCATTTTCCCGGACATCGCGAATGGGATCTTCCACCTGCTCTGGGGTCTTGCCTGGAGCTCATTGGCAACACCCGCACCTCCGAAGGCCTCCGAGTGAAGGCACGGCTTGACACCGCCAGCTACCCCACCGGTTTGCGGTTCACGAAGAAGCAACTGGGGTCGCTCGCTTTGTATAGGAACGACTTCCACGGCGACTGGAACTATGAGTTGCGGCCACAACCAACCTGATCAAGTAATTTCGATCAGACGCCTAAGCGCACCAAACGAAAACGGCGAAGCCCTTGCGAGCCCCGCCGTTGGTCGTCAAAGAGGCTGATTCACGCGTCGGGCGGGGCCCGCGTGGACCGGCTTGTGCGTCCCCGCTCACTTAGGAGCTATGCAGGGTGAGGTCAACGCCAGTCCACATTGACATGTCGCTGCACCTTTCGGCGGAACCCAGTCGCAGCATTGATTGCGGAACACTCCATTGTACCCGCAGATCTGCCCTGGCGAACACCTCTCCACGCTCGAAGCATCTGGACCGCACACGGTGGCAACTCCGGGACAACAGATTCCAGGACTTGAAGCTGCGTCAATCCTAGATTCGTCGATGCGTTCGTCAATCGATGACCCGCTATCAGTGGGTGATATCCCAACTCCACACGAACAGTTGCAAAGCAAGAACGGGAACACCAGGAGTACCATTCTCATGGTCGCCATTGAGTCATAGCGAGGAGAGAAGCGCAACCGGCACTCGGAGTTGCACATGTGACAGCGGTCAGATTGCGTCCGTCTCCCCATACTGGGTAGAAAGAATTGGTGGATGAGTCTACTGCCATTCCCTCGTAGTCGCCCCATGGCGTATTTCCGAGTACACCACGCTGGGCGTAGGGAACGTTGACCCCGCTCGCCAACTGTTCATCAGCAATCCACGAACCAAAAATACCCGGAGCACCTGAGTGCCTTCCTTGAGGTGCATCCAATACTAGTACGTTTGGGTAGCCGCTTGTCGGAGGCGCACTAGTCCCGAAGCCGCCACTCGTCTGAGTCGCGAGGTCCCCCCAAGTGTGCGGACTGAGACGTGTATCGTACCAGGCAGCGGCCATCGTGGACGCGCCGTGATTATTCGCTGCCGAGGGGGCGAACTGCTGCACGAAACACTCATCGTCCGAGTGAACTAAGGTGCAGGTGCAACGCGGTTGAGTACAACCCTGTACCGACGTGACCGGACTCAGTTCCTCGAAGACGGACGCAGAAGCACCGTTCTGCAAGTTACTGCGTCAGCAAGCGGGGCGGTGAAGCATCGAAGCGCTCCCAACACGCGAGGACTCAATCTCAACGGAGAGCAGGAGGACAGACGGCGCGGGGTCCACGCGTGATAAATCATGTCAGGTTACACACGGAGAGACCATGCCCAGACCTACCTCGAGCCGCGCTCGTTACACGCTCCTCGTCGTCGCGAGCATCGCGGCGTCATTCGCCGGCGGACTCGTCGGTGGTCAACTCTTCGCGCCCGGGGCGGCGTACGCGCAATCTGGGTCGAACGAACGCCCAGTCCGGCCTCCGGCACCGCATGTCGTGAACGTCCCGATCGACGGCGAGTACTTCGTCGGTCCGAGCAAGCACACGCTGCTCGTGCTGCGTGAAGAGGGAAACGGCGCGACGTTGGAGTTCTACGACGCAGCCGGCCAGCGGGTCGTCGTGTCGGATCTCGACGCACGTCTGCGCGGAGTCGAGGCCCGCCTGCGCGCCGTCGAGAGCGGCAACGAGCACGAGCAAGTCGAAGGCGTCACGCGAGACTTCGCGACACGTTGACCGGAAGTCGCATGAGCGGGCGCGGCCCCCGGGTCTCGACGGTCCGTCACCTCCGAATGGTGAGTCTCAATAGATCTCGTACGAGATCCCCGTCGTGAGGATCCAGCCGTTCTCGTCGTTGCCAAAGAACGGCGCGGCGGAGGCGCTGAGTCCGAGGCCCTTCCGCACACCCGTGATCGGATGACGAGGACCGATGACGACCGAAGCGCGGATGATCGGCGTGAAGATGGTGCGGCTCGGGTCGTTGGCGGTCGTCGCCGACCCGCCGAACGGCAGCAAGGCGCCCACGCCAGGGCCCATCGCGAACTCGAGGTGATCGAGCAAGACGGCCGCGAACAAGAGCCGTGCGGTCGGCACGAAGCCGAGCGTCACGAGTTGTGGACGCAACTCCAAATAGGACCCAAACACGCGCGTGACCTGGACGCCTAGACGAATTTCTGGAACCGATATCACCCAAGCGCAGCAGTTGTATGGCGTGAGGATCTTGTTGCTCGCGCGCGTTTCGACGAGGCCGCCGCCGCCACCGCCGATCCCGAATCGGAACCTCGGTCCTTCGGCGTGCACGTCGGTCGCGCATGCGAGTCCGATGGCGATGCCGACGATCATGGCGCACGCGTCCATTCGACTGGAGAGGAGCGTAAGCGGAACGAGCGTGGTTTGTCGAGGCGCGGGCGGGTGCTGAACTCCTCGCGGACCCGTCTAAACGTTTTGGGGTGCGGCTCGAATTGAGCTCCGTGCCGCCCGCATTCGGCTCGATTGCGGCCGAATTTCGCCACGCGGGCGCACGCGGGCGTTGGCGGCGTGATCAGGCCGCGTGGTCGCCGAGGGTGAGTCGCCGCAGGACGGCGGTCGGGGAGTCGGGCGGCGCTCTGGCGGGGGCGCGGACGGGGGCTCGCGCGGCTCGCCGAGGTGTCGCAGGAAGCGGGTGAGGCTCTTGGGGTCCTGCACGAGCGCCACGAGCTTCATCCGGCCCTCGCACTTGGGGCACTTGTCGACGTCGAGCGCGAACGTGCGCGCCATCCGCTGCGCCCACGGCCACCTGACGCCGCCTTCGGCGGACGTCAACCACATGCGGTGGGCTTCGCCCTCCCCAATTGCGCGAGCCCTTTCGCTTCGGAGGAGCGTCCGACTCCGCGTCGACGCTCGGCGCGGACGTGGCGGCTCGTGGCACGATCTTCGGCCTCCACTTGCTCGCCGCTGCGAGCACTCCCGCGTAGCGCACTGTGTGAAATCTCGGCGCGGGGACTGCCGCGCAGAGCCGCACCAAGAGCGAGAGCGGGTCGTTGACAAGCTCGGCTTGGCGATCGATGTCAGCCACTTCCCGCCGGGGACGAGCAAGTGGAACAAGGTCGAGCACCGCCTGTTTTCGTTCATCACGATGAACTGGCGCGGTCGACCACTGCGCTCGTACGAGACCGTTGTCAGCTTGATCGGAAACACCACCACCGTCGCTGGTCTCGTCGTTCGCAAATGCCCGACGGGCAGGAAGGTTTCCACAAAGGATATTCTCGCGGTGAAGATCGAGCGAGACGCCTTCCATGGCGACTGGAACTACGTCATCCGCCCGCGTACGGAAATGTCTTGAACCATCGACTTATTCATACGCGGGCCCTAACGCTTGAGGCGTCAACTATCGTGACACTCACCGAGTCGTATCCCTATTCTGAAAGATCGCCGCAATCGAAGTCTCGCCCTTTCCCCCGGGAGTCCGTCATGTCGCGTCGCTCGCTCTCGATGTTCCGACTCGCCCGCTCCTCTTTCATGGCTGTCTCCTTCGTCCTCACGGCCGGGTGCGACTCGACGCCGGCGTCCTCCGGCCCCGTCGACATGAGCGATGCGCTGTCCGCCGCCGACTCCACGCCGCCGGGGGGCGATGCTGCGTCGACCTCGCCGAGCCCGTACCCGCTCTGGTTCCTCTCGGGACCGGGGAACGAGGCGGAGGCCATGGCGACCGATTCGAATGGCATCGCCTTCTTCAGCCAGGCCGGGCTCCGGACATTTTATCCGATCGATCACAATGTCGCGCCGCCGTCGACGTGGAGCGTGATCTATTTCAAGAAATACGCGAGCTACGCGAGCTTTCAATCGGATGTGAACACGCCTGGAAAGATCCAGAAAGAGGCCAAGGTGGTCGTCTATGACAACGAGTCGTGGTCATTCACGCCCGCCGCCGAGCAGGCAGACCCGGTCGGCTATGCAAAGCGGTTCGCAGATCTCGCGCACGCCAACGGCTTCCAGTTCGTCAATACGCCGGCCGAGGATCTGATGCAGCAGTTCTTTCCCGGAAAGAACAAATACCTGGCTTTCGTGAGCTACGGCTACGCAGCGCAGGTGGCGCCGAGCTGCGACTATTATCAGATCCAGGGGCAGCAGATAGAGAACGACACGACCGGCGACAGCACCAATCCGTCATTCGACTGGTTCACAAAGCAGGTGACGGGTCAGGCGCTCGCCGCCAATCCGAAGGTGGTGGTCCTCGGTGGAGTGGTCGCCAAGTCCGGCTACACGTCGACCGATATCGTTCACGCGGTCGACTCGACCATCGGCGCCGTGTCGGGGCACTGGCTCAATATTCTGTGCAACCTCGATTGTGCCAACGGCGTGGGCCTCACCAACACGCAGATGGCGTCGTCGGCTCTCGCGCGATTGATGGCCGAACATCATTGATGACCCCGCTTGGCGGCCCCTCTCCGGTGCGAGAGCTTCGGGACCCTCTTGATGGTGGTGGCTCCAGACTACCGGGCCGGGAGCGCGCCGTCGATTCCCGGCAAAAAGGGTACTCCGCGGCTCTCGTCGATGAAATGCTTCAAAACGGCTGCGGTCAGAATCGGTCGTTTCTGCCGTGTTAGAACGCGGCAACGCGCTCGTCCCACAGGGTGGTGGTGTACGATGATGGCGCGAGACTGCGTGGTCTCCGTGGCATGCCTGATAGCCGCGGGCTCGTGACCATCGGACACCGAGGAACGAGATGAAGTGGATCGCACCGAACGAGAACGACATCGCCAGCGACGCACTGGAGAAGCGCTTGTGGGCGGCGGCTGATCAGCTCCGAGCGAACTCCGGGCTGGTGGTGACGCTCGCGAGTGCCGCAGTTGCTCGTGAGCGTGAGGTTGGAGCGGGAGCCCCACCACCCCGACATTCTGAAGAGCACCCTGCGACGGCTGCCATCATTGCCAGCACACCCGCGAGCGCGATCGACCGACCCATCCCTTCAGTGTAGCGCGAAGCTCGCCGTCAGCTTACTTTCGCTGCGTGAGACGCATTGCGCTGACGCTCTTGCTCGTTGGATGTGGAGCACGCACGCCGCTCGGTACTAGCGTCTCTACGCAACCTGAGACCTGCCAGCCCAAGCCTCCGCGCTGCGATCATTGGGTGCTCGGCGCGGATCACTTGATCGAGCCGAGTCGACCGACCGAAGGGCTCTCGATCTACAGCGCCGCCGTGGCCACGGATTGCGGCGTATTGATTTCTTGGGAGAGGGCTCCGTGGGAGACCACGCGTCTCGCCCCTGATGGCTCTCGCACCGACGAACCGAATCACACGACGTTCTCTCACCAAGTTGGCGAGAAGATGTGGCTCGCGGCGCATGGGTCGACCATCGCGGCGATGCAACAGGGCTCCGGCCCGCAAGGGTCTCCATGCGTGTTCGTGCCGCTCGATGTCCATGGTGCGAACGCTGGCGCTGTCGTTCAGACCAGCGACGTCACGGGTTCGTGCAGAGACCTCGCCGCGACTGATGCGGGCTTCTCGTTCCTCTCGGCCACGGGGCGCGGCGAGTTGTTCAACGTGGATGCGACCGGAGCTCTGCTCGCGCAAACGGCATTGAACGTTCCCTCCACGCGCTCGGTATGGGATCGCGCGATGCTCGATGATGGCTCGTTCATCCTCAACTCGTTCAGTGAAGATTTTCTTACGGACGTGTACACGACTTGGCTTCGACACTTCGACTCGAAGGGCGCGCCGCTCGCAGACGAGGTCGTGGTCGACTCGAAGGTCGCGCCGGTGCACGTCGCGCAATCGGGGTCCGGCCTCTTGGTGGTGTGGCAATGGAGCGCTCTCGAGGTAGTGCCGACGAATCGTCATGGCGTCGAGACCGGGCAGCGCGTCGACATCGCGATGACGGGACCACCTTACGGAGTTTCGGTCGTGTCGCTTCCAAACGGCGACGTCATGGCGTTGTCCGTGGAGCTCGGAGGCCACGACTTCAACGTCACCGTTCACCAGCTCGCGCCAAGCGGCCTACCACGAGGCACGAGCTTGACGTTACCGATCCACCCGGAGCAGAGCACTCTTACGCCAGTCGTGAGCCCCAATGGTGACCTGCTCATCGCTTACCTAGAGAACGCCACACACGACCTACGAGTCCAGTCGCTGACGTGCGTCCCCTGATCACGAGAGCATGCAAGCCCAACCCCGCAGGGCGCTCGGGCCCAGACATCTGCGCGTGCGCCGTCCAGCCTACTAGGGAACGCAGTCCGGCGGTGTCTCTTGCATCCACACGCCGCGAGAGCACTTCTGGACGAATGCGTTGCAACACCCAGGTGGGTACTCACAACGCGCAGTCGGATCGCGGCACCCTGTGTGCCAACGTCGCGTGAGACAAGCTCCCCCTCGAAGTATGTGTAGCAAAGGCGGAGAATGGACCGACGTGTCCCGTGCCAAAACCATTCGATCAACACACTACGAAATTGCGCTCCGCCCCAGCGGCGCGAGAGTCAACAGCG
>ENA-OFCD01000807-OFCD01000807.1-metagenomes-genome-assembly--contig:-NODE-807-length-18328-cov-3.626334_pt1 | contig 18328 bp, 21 predicted proteins | sample MGYA00153392_OFCD01 | MGnify analysis MGYA00153392
GTCGCTGCCGTGCACCATGCCTTGCAGCGCGGTTCTGAGGGCGGCGACCGGCCCCAGGGTTTTGTCCAGGCTGCTCTTGAAGGCCGCACTTACCCCTTCGTAGCTCGCCAGCGGCGTGCCCTGATGCGTCTTGGCCGCCTGGCTGAAGGTCTTTGCCAGCTCTTGCGCTTGTTTGGCCAGCGCGATGCCGGCGGCGTTGTCCCCCGCGGGCTCGCCCGGGGCGGCGCCCGCCGTGCGGCTGCGCGGATCGCCGCATCGAGTGATGCGGGTGGCTCTTCTCGCAATGCTTCACGATAAGCGCTGCGTACGGGTTGTTCCGGCTTATTCAAATCAGGTTCCATCATGCGTACTCCTGCAGGCCATCACGCAATTTTGCGAAGGCATAGCGCAGCCTGCTTTTGGCTGCTTCGAAGGTAATGCCGGTAGTGGTCGCGATTTCTTCCACACTCAGCCCGCCTTCTTCGTAAAGTAAAAATGCTTCGCGCTGCGGCGCGGGTAATTCATTGAGCAATCGGAGAATCATGGTGCCTTGCTGGCGTGCTTCGGCGATCACCTCCGGCTCGGAAATGCGGCTGGCCGGTAACGCATGGGTGATTTCATCGGTCGCCGCGAAAGACGCCGAATCGATCACGCGGTATTTACGAAAGTAGTCGATTAAACGGTGGTGAGCGAGCGTATAAAGCCAGGTGCGAAATTGCGCTGCGATGCGGTAGCTTTCGCGGGCCTGAATAACATTGATCCATACTTCCTGAAATAATTCCTCGCCTTCACCAGGGTTACGGCACTGGCGTTGAATAAACCGGTACAGCCCGCCGCGATGACGGGCGTATAGTAGATCAAACGCGCCCGCATCACCTCCTTGGTAGCGCAACATCAATGCTTCATCGGTAGCAGCAACATCGGTCATGCCCAACAGTGTAAGGTACAAAGCCGTGCGCCAGCACTGTTGGACATGCTTCGGAATGCAGCCGAGGTGAGACTAATTAGCGCCCGCCCTTGATCTCAAATTCACCCACAAAAATCGTCTCTTTATTGTCTTTGAGCCGCATGGTGATAATTTGCTCGCGCTGCTGCCGGGTACCAAAGCCGGTGGTGAGGCGTACCTGCAACGTAGTCGCACCGGTAATATTTTGACGACGATCACCAAAATATTGTGCCTCAACCCGGTACTTGCCTGGCTTGGCGGATTTAAGCGAAAACTCTTCCGGCCCATAGCCGCTGGTAAAGTCCAGCGACATCCGCCCGCCCTGGTCGGTAAAGCGATGACCGTAATATGCTTTTTCACCATTCGGGTCTGTCACCCATAAATCAATGTCGGTATTGTCGGCATCCCACGTCAAAACGGCACGCAAATCAAGCGCCAGGTTTTTAAGCAGGCGTGGGTCCACGCGGCTCGTATCCAGGCGCGCGTTGCTGGTGGCGATGATCGCGTTCATGTCGGCCAATGCGATCAGCTCAACTTCCGGGAAGCGTCCGTTCCAGGGGCGAATCACCACCTCGTACAAAGCATCAATCGCCTTTTGCGCCTGCTTGTCGGCGGCATAAGCCAGACCTAAGTCACGATATGACTGTGGCTCTTCCGGGCTGAGCAGCAATACTTTTTTGAATACCGGGATGGCCAGCGCAGGGCGGTTGGCCTGCATCAAGCGGTAGCCCAGGATGCGCAAAATATGGCGATTCTCCAAATCCATTTCAGCCAAATTGCTCAGCACCCGAACGCCTAAATCGCTAAGCCCTTTCTCGAAAAAAACGTCAGCAGCATCCAGATAAAATGCTGTGCTGTTGCTATAGCTGGGCGCTTCATCAAGATAAACTCGATAGAGATCACTCTGGCTGGCATAGCGAAGGCGGTTAGCATACGGCGCATCAGGCTGCCATTTTTGCAGGCGAATACTGGCTTGATTGTAAGTTCGATTGTAAGTTTGATCGCCTGCCTCGTTATTGCGCTCGCCCATCTTTGCAAATTGCGGTGCTGCGGCCAAGTCAGATGAGGTTCGGGTGCGATTCGCTGCCTGCGCTGCTGCTTGCGCAGCCACTTGTTCTGCCACCATCGGGGCAGTGGGGCTTGATTGCACCAAGGGTGACATCATTTCCGCGCGGCGCGGGCTTTCTCGGCTATCCGCCGACTGAAAATTGCCGGCGGCTACCGCACTTTTTTGCACACGCTGGCCGTATTTATCGTACTTGTTTTCAGGCCGCGAATCTTTGGGATAGTCGTGATTCCACCACGCTACTTTTTGTTCAAACGCGCGCACGATGTTTTCAAGATGGCTGTTTTGCGCGAGGCGGCGCTGCTTTGAAATATTACCCACGACGCGATCAAACTCGGCGCGCAATTCTGCCGGCGGCTGAATCTCATAGCGCGCATAGTCTTCAACCCGATCCAGAATAATCAGCGAGGTTTCGCGGGTGACCAGACCAAAGCGTTGCCCCAGCCGACGAATCTCGGCGCGATTCAAGGCGTACTCCGCATCCAGCTCATTGATACGAAGCTGCGCCCAGGTGGAGGCAGTCGTGCTCATATTGCTGCGGACAGTGGGACTATTTTCCTCAGACAATACGGCGTTAATCGGTATGTCCCTGTTTTCCAGTTGACTATCCGGATGCTGCAGTTTCAATTGCAGCATCGCCTGCATATTTCCGCTCCTGTTTTTACCGCCGAGGTTACCATTACCGCGATTATTTCCACTGAGAATGCCGGCTACTTGTATGCGCTCTCCTTGTAGTGACGTCATCACCAATTGGCTTGCATCAGCTGAGCTGATTTCCACCACGCGCGTCGCGGTGGAAAGCAGCGCATGCGCCGCGCTGGTGGTGGTTTCTTTGGTCAGGTCAATAAAGTGGCCACCGCTGCGCTGCGCGATATGTTTCAGAAACACCGGATCTGTTTTTACGCTCGCCGAAATGCTGTACAGCGGCACGCGAGTTTGCGCAAAAGGTTGTTCACCAAAATTACTCAGACCATCTGAAAACAGCAAATATTCACGCACATTTGCCTCTGGTACAAAAGCGCCCAGATTGGTAGCGCCGTCGTAGGCAGTCGCAGCCAACGCCTCGCGCAGCGCGCGCCAGTCGCCGTTGACGATACGGAAAGTTTGTGCCGGTTCTGCCGCATCGCGAATGCGTGTCAGCCTGACGACGCCATCACGCATTTTTTTGAAATACGCATCAAGCAATGCAGCCTCTAGCGCGCCGTCACCGCTGCGGGTACGCGCACTGGCCGAACTATCCCAAATGAGCCCGACTGATTTCGGAATCTCGCGTGCGGCTTCGCGCATCGCCAGCGGAATATCCGCCACGAAATAATGCTTGCCTTCAAACAGCTCTGTTTGCACAGCGCTTGCCGTATTGCTGGGCATGAGCATAAATTCAATGCTTCCGCTGCCCGTAAAATTATTGCGCGATTCGCGCAGACGATAGCGGCTGCCGAAAGTGTCGCGCGTAAACGCAATATCGCCGAAGCTATTTTTACCTACCTCAGGTGCTTTATCGCTACCATTGATATTGACGCTTAAGACAAGTGTTGCCACCCGCTCGCCGAAGCCCAGCGGCAGCTGATAGAAGCTTTGCCCACGGACGCTGTCGAGGGTTTGCGCCACCTGAATCACCACGCGTTTGGTACCTTGCGCGGGGATGGGATAAACCCGCAGCTTGAAATTATTACCCTGTGTGACTTCCAGCAAACCTGGATCAATCCGCGCCCGAATCACATCTTCAAACACAGCCTGGCCCTTGGCTTTTTCAATAGGTACCGCGTCGCGCAGCGCGCCGTTTACATCCATTGCAAAGCTCGCCACTCGTTGCCCATCAAGCAGCGGAAACTGCAGCTCACCTTCCAGCACCCGGTTGTTGGGATTGAAAAACGTCATATCGATTTCAGTCATCGCCTGACGACCATTAACCTCACCGTGGATGCGGATAGTTTGTATCTGTATCGCTGAATCCGTGCGATTAGGATTAGGCAGCACCAGCCGTGGTGGCTGCCAAATGACGGGCGGCTGCCGCCAGGGCGACGCAATCTTGGGCATGGAGATGGCGGAAGACGCGGAGCGCGCGAGAGGTGATGAATGAGCCTCAACTGCCGTGCTTGGCAGCAGGGAGGGAATGGTGGAAACGATGGCAACAACAGAAAACAGCGTACGCAAGAATGGGTTCACGATAGGTCCTTTTTAGTGGGGTTCCATACCGTTAAGCGCAGGCGCGTTGAAAAAGGGTTAAATGATTTGAAATATTTTTAGCAGCGCTTTTTAAACGAAAAAATTTTAATCTCTAGCACTGTAGCGGTGCTTGAAGCGTTTTTGCTTCAAGATGTCCATGGATAAACAGGTTTGATGTACGGGTTTTTAAAATTCGTTAGCCATGCACCGCTTGGCTAGCAGGCGGTAACGAATAAGAAGGCGACCTAACTCGCCCTCAATCAAGTAATTGGGCAGGAGCGTACTAACGGTTCGTCTTGCTGGGAATTGATTGCAATAAAAGTACCGCATAAGGCACAATTTAATTCATGGCGGCAACGCCAAAATTCTCCTGCACGCATTTATCAAAAAACCCCCGCCAACGAAATTGCACTGGCAAAAAAGATTCAAAGAGGTTCTAAGTGGCAAAACCTAATTCGCATATAGGTTTAAATTTCGATGACTTCCTCAGAAAAGAGGGGCTTTTTGAAGAGGTGCAGGCCAAGGCGCTGAAGCGTGCACTAGCCGAGCAAATTCAGGACAGCATGAGCGCTGCCAAAATATCGAAAGTAAAATGGCCGAGCTAATGTTTACAGCCGCTCGCAGTTAGACGGTGTGCTTGATCCGGACAATATCTCCGTACAACTCGACACCTTGATGAAAGCCGCCAGTTCGGCGGACAAGACAGTGGAAATTAAAATCAAGAACGTGAAAAAAACGGCACATGCGTGAACGTGCGTCATTGCCTCATTTGCAGTGGCAACAGCCGCAGGCGCGTGCGAGCAACATCAATCGTGAGTAGCGCGCCCTGTTCAAGCTCCGGTGTCATTTGCTTCAATGCATCAATAGCGGCCTGACCGATGAAATTGGGATTCAAATCTTCGGAACGAATTTGCACCACGCTGGGTTTCTCACCGTTTGTCACGGCCAGTATTGCGCTGAAATCAAGATCATTGGTCGGCACAACAAAGTCGTTTTCCTTTGCATACGCCATGATTTCCGTATCAGGCGCATTGGCCGCGCCGCACATTGACCAATGAATGGTCTCAATGTTGGCATCATTCAAGAACTTGACCCAATGAGGGGACAAATTCATGTCGATCAGCAGCCTCACGCGCGTGAGAGCTCGACTTCCCGTTCTTCTGCTCTCCATGCCGCATAGCGTAGCGCTTGCAAAATATCTTCGCGTTCAAGGTACGGGTAATCGGCGAGCACATCATCAATCGAGTGACCCGCGCCAATTTGACTGACGATCATCCCGACCGTCACGCGCATGCCGCGCACGCATGCTTTGCCACCCATCAGCTCAGGTTGTTGCGTAATTCGATCAAGTTGGACCATGCGATTCTCCTCGTTGGAACAAATCGTAAGGCAGTTTTTGCGGCGTGCAGAAATAAAATGAACGGCTCCCGTTTGGCACCTGTGACAAGCAACAGTTACCCGAACCAACTTCGCGCGAAAAAATAGGCCAATTATTAGGGCGCAAATCACAAGATAGATTATGGTGTAGATCGTGGTGCCATTTGAATCGTTGAGAGCAATCGACGCCTATGCGCTACACTTTGTTAAGGAGTGAAACTTGGCAAACAAAAGCAGGCATCAAAAAAAGCAAGTTAATCGCCAAGGAAAACTTGGAAGAAAAAATGACAATAAAACTTAAAACTCATGCGTTGGACACTGCAGAAAGTTTCGAAACCGAAGAGGACATGGCCGCATACCTCGACGCCGCTTTGGAAGATGGTGATCCCGCACTCTTAGGCGCAGCGCTCGGTGACATTGCACGCGCCAAATGCATGACACAGATCGCGCGCAATACCGGCCTAGGCCGAGAAAGCCAGTACAAAGCGCTGTCGCCGGATGGAAATCCTGAGTTCGCCGCGATTCTGAAAGTGATTAATGCGCTGGGGCTGAAACTTCATGCGTCTACTGCAGTTGTGTGAACGCGAAATTAGTTGAGTTTGACTCCATTGACCGCATCCGCGACTCCATTTATGGTGCCAAAGCCCATAGCCCGATTACACCACCACATTCCCCAAGGCTACCTCCGTGGTTTCGGCTGGAAAGGGAAAAAGTTTTGGTACACCAACGTTGCTGCTCTCCGGGCGCAGAATTGGTTCCAGCCGAATGTGAAGAACATTGGAGCGGAAAAAGACTTCCTCCGCATTGATGTAGAGGGTCACGCGCCGGACGCACTAGAGAAAGCAATGGCTGGTTTCGATGACCAAGGCGCGACAGCTATCCGCAACATCAATGTGTCAAAGAAGTTTGAGGGCGACGACAAGATCATGGTACTAAACCTGATCGCGCTGCTCGCAGTCAGATCCCCACAGATGCGGGAGAACTTGAGACAGTCTCAAGAGAGCATTCTAAAAATGTCGATGGACCTCACGCTCTCGACAAAAAAGCGGTGGGAAGGTCAAATAAAGCGGATGAAGGAAGCCGGGGTCAAAGACACTGAGGAAGTTACATACGAGCAACTCAAAGAGTTTCACGACCGGGGGGAGTACGACATCAATATGAATCGTGAGTGGTTTATTGGGCTTGAGGTGCAGAGCTTTGACGTCGTACTTCACACTCTCGTGGATCGGAAATGGCGGCTGTATGTTGCTGACGAAACTTCCGGTCCATTCGTTACGAGCGACCGGCCAGTGGTTCCGACGTGGAATCACCCGGAGAAGATGCCAGCCATGATGCGGCATAGTCTTGGCTACGCAATGACAGACACTGAGGTGTACTTTCCCATAAACCACCATATGGCCCTTGTAGGATCGTTTGAGGACGAGGAGGATGGAACACACAAAGCCTCCGCTCAAATGGTCGCTATTGCTAACACGCGAATAATTGAGCACGCTTTTGAACAGGTCTACACAATCAAAAAGGTGTTCCCATATATAGGATCGCCTTTTAACTTGTATCAGGACGCACAATTTATGGAGAGATTTGCAGCGGAGCGGAAACGAAGAGCGGGGTTGACAAGCCCGCGCGCCTAGCTTCGTAACTGTCAATAGCTTACTGACATTAAACTGCGGTCAGATCTATCCTTATGATATTTATTATTTATTTTTTTCTTCAGCTGCCTATTGCTGAGAAAATTTCATGATAAAGATCCGCTCTGGAGTTTTTCTGACGATGACTGGTTAAATTTTTAAAATGCAATCTCCTATTTAGAAAGTATTTTCAGCCAAAATAATCTCAAGAAGCCCGCAGATATTGGTGCTCAATAGTTTCGCGGCCATCACGCCTGAAGCCCACACCTAAACTCACATCTCCGCAATACATCGTTTCGCTGCGTTCTTAACCCGCACATCTTGGTGGTTCGCAATCAGGTCTTTTACTATTTCCAGACGCGCCACGTCGAGCGATTTTTTGGCTGAAGTCGCAATGTCGGGGGCGATACCGATGCCTTCCCAATTTGTTTTGGTGATCGGGCTAATAGGTCGCGCATCGGGGACGTTCATCATGAAATGTGCGTTTAAACGGTGCCGGTTTCCTGCGTTCGCGCCGCCGCCGGTGGTCTCGCCCACGAGCGTGGCGCGCTTGGTATTTTTCATGGTGTAGGCAAAATCTTCAGCGGCTGAAAATGTATCTTGGCTGGTCAGAATATAAATTTTTCGCTTGGCACCATATTTTTTACCGGCGACTTTATCAGTTGTCCATCGTTCTTCAATCTTGTTTGTCTCGAGCTCGTAGATATCGTTCAGGTGGGTACGTTCATCAAAAAAATAACTCGACACCAGCGCCACACTCTCCGGGGCGCCGCCACCGTTTTCGCGCAAGTCGATGATTAAGGCCCATGTTTCGCTGAGCAAATTCATGGCGGCGGCAATGCGTTCGGCGTCGAGTTCTGGCGGAACAAATTGCCGCAGATTGAGATAGCCGATATTGCATGGAAGGCGGTCGACGTTTTCAAAACCATAGTTTTTTCTCATGACATCGAATTTCTCTTTGTCGGTGGCCATGAACGCCTGATTCTGATTCGGTGTTTCCTCGGCAATTGCTTCCTCAAAATAGCGAATCTCCAGATGCTTATCCTTGCTGCTTTTTTGCAAGCTGTCGGTTAATTTATACGCAAGTTTTTCTGCACTGGTCAGGTTTGCAAAATCGCCGCGCGCGGCCTCAATGCGCAGTTGCTTGACGATTTCAACCGCCTTTTGAGGAAAGATATAGTGTTGGCTCAGCTTGCCGATGGCGGCTTCAATCACTTGATCGCGCATCGCTTTATCAATCACCATATCGTTTTGCGGCGGCCCGCCTCGACCTTGACCTAGGGCCGCTAGCGAGTAGGGCGTGGGAATCACGCCGCTCAAGATTGCGCCGCCTGAAGCGATTAGCAGGCCTGCGGTGACAGCACCCCAGATAAAGATTTTTTTCTTGTTCATATTGGTTTCACTTTTAGATAGCGGGTTTAACGAGGTGGCGCGCGGCCTTAATGGCCAGGTTATTTTTTACTAGGTGTCTTTTTGGGTTTCGGTTGTTTGGAACTTTGATGCTTTTGTATTTCAGCGACTTGAGACCGTGCCAGCGCGATGCGCTCACCAAAAGGTTTGGTTTCAAGTGTGGCGATGGCGGCTGCTAAAGCTTGCGAAAGCGACTGGGGCAAATCAGCCTCTAAACTGGTGGCGGCAATGGCCGTGGCCTGCCAGCAGGCTTGTATGCGCGGCAGCAGCTTGCGTCCCGTGGCGGTCAGGCTGATCAAGCGCTGGCGGCCATCGGCAGCGCCCGGTTTGGCCGAAACCAGACCTTCCTTGATCATCAAGGCAATCGTCTGGGTGGCGGCTGGTTGGGTAATGTGGGCGGTTTCAGCAATATCACCAATCGTGGCTGATTCGCTCTCAATCAGAACCCGCATGACCGGTGTATAGCGTGGTCGATATGAAAGCCCTGCATCAAGGTAGGACTGCTCAACCGCGCCGTCCAGCAGTTCCAGTAAATGTCGTAGTTGTGTGCCCAGTGTGAGGTTCATGGCGATATTATATAAGCGCTTATATAAATTGTAAAGCCTACTGAAGATGAAAATATTGGGTGATTGAGTTAGGCGCTTTTAAAACTTGAAACCCTACACCCAGCAGGGCTTTCAAAGCATTTATGCCTGAGGAAGCGCTATTCTGCGTCGGTTTGCTTTGACGGCTCTGCGGCGATGAACGCGGGAAGTTTTTGTGCGTGATCTGCCACTGCCAAGATGTGCGGGAATTTATCCAGGCTGCATTTGAAACGATTGGCATTGGCGATTTGCGGGATCAGGCAAATGTCGGCAATGGTGGGGCTGTCGCCGACGCAGAAGGCGCCGGGTGTTTTCCGGTTCGCCAGAATGGTTTCGAGCGCGGTGAATCCTTCGTGAATCCAGTGGCAGTACCAGCTGGCTTTTTGCGCATCGGATACCTGAAGCTTATCGCTCAGGTAAGACAATATGCGGGTGTTGTTGAGCGGATGAATATCGCAGGCAATCAATTGTGCGATCGCCCGCGCGGCGGCGCGATCATGAATATTTTTTGGCAGCAGTGGCGGCTCTGGGTGTAATTCATCCAGATATTCTATGATCGCCAATGACTGCGATAACTGAAATTCATCATCAATCAAATACGGCACCAGACCTTGTGGGTTGACTGCTTTGTATGTGGGCGCCAGATTTAATTTTTTTAACAAATGCACCGAACGCTGCTCGGGCGTCAGGTTTTTGAGGTTCATGGCGATGCGCACGCGGTAGGCGGCGGATGAGCGAAAGTAGCCGTAAAGAATCATGCGCAGTCCCTGACTATAATATGGAGATGGATGATTATAAGTTGAACCGATTTAATGATGCGGGGGCTTCATTGCGCGAAGATTTACGCCACTGGCTGGCGTCGTCGGCTGCCATCGCGGCGACCGGCGATGCCAGCTTTAGTGATGATGGCGAAATCACGCCATCCCAATTGATTGAGATGGCACAACGAAAATTAAAACCGGCGGCGGTCCTGGTGTTGCTGATCAATCGTGCCGCCGATGCGGTTGATGCAGGCCCGCAAGTATTGTTCACTCAGCGTACCGCCCATTTGACTGATCACGCTGGTCAAATCAGTTTCCCCGGTGGTCGTGTTGAAGACAGCGACCGCGATGCGGTGCACACTGCGCTGCGCGAAACGGAAGAAGAGACCGGAGTGGACAGTACCCGCATCGAGATCATCGGCTCGTTGCCAAATTACACCACCGGGACTGGCTACCTGATAACGCCCGTGGTCGGCTGGATCGAGCCGCCCATTATTTACGCTCCTGACCCAACCGAAGTGGCGGAATGTTTTGAAGTGCCGTTTAATTTTTTAATCAATCCTGCTAACCACCGGCTGGAAACAGCCATGTACAAAGGTCGACTGCGCAGCTACTATGCGATGCCGTATGCAGGTGCTGCGGGTGGCCGCTATATTTGGGGCGCTACTGCCGGAATGTTGGTCACACTTACCCGCGTCATTGCGCATGCGCGAGGGCTGGCGGTTCAGCCCGTTATGCCGTCGCCACGCGATTCGGGTGAATGACTCCGTTATTTTATACAATGCATTTTGGATATACGATCCACGACCTATTATTCATCAACCTTTCGGAGAACATTTAATGATTACCACCGCCAGCGGTTTGCAATATGAAGATACAGTTGAAGGCACCGGCGCGATCGCGGCGCAGGGCAATTTTGTGTCTGTTCATTACACGGGCTGGCTTTATACCGATGGCGTGGCAGGTACCAAATTTGATTCCAGCAAAGATCGCGGCCAGCCGTTTAAATTCCCGTTGGGTGGCGGACAAGTGATTCGTGGTTGGGATGAAGGTGTCGCCGGCATGAAAATAGGCGGCACGCGGCGCCTCGTGATTCCAGCTGAATTAGGCTATGGCGCACGCGGTGCGGGCGGGGCGATTCCGCCGAACGCGACATTATTATTTGAGGTTGATTTATTGGGCGTGTAATTTGAGGCATCAATTACGTTAGCACTTAAGTATCAGTATTGTTGCGCCTGTAGGACTAAAAGAGGAGGTTACATGAAGCCATTTTTGATACCTGTGTTGCTGACCGGCATGGCGCTTTTGTCGTCATCAGTGACCGCCAAAGAATCCTGCGAATCACTTAAAACCAAAATTGAGGCCAAGCTGGCGGGTAAGGGTGTAAAGGCTTACAGCCTCACCATGATCTCGCCTGAGGAAGCGAAAGGCATCGACACTGAAAAAGTGGATGCCAAGGGGCGGCGTGTCGTCGCTTCCTGCGATGGCGGCAAACAAAAGATACTGTATCAACGAACGCCTGCAGTACTTTAAATGCAGGCGCGTTAAATGTTTGGGGTTAAATCATCAGGCGCTAAATTATAAAAGCGCTAAAACCCTTAAAGCGAGTGCGCGCCGATTTGTAGTCGCTGGTATTGATCGTACTGCTCGTTAATCGTGCCTTCGCTGCTCTGGGTGTTCGGGGATCGTTTGACCGTGATCCAAACCTCGGCGGAGAAGGTTTCGCACAGCGCGACAGTGTAGTTTATTTCTTCCTCGGCGAGTCCGCGTGCGGTGGCGTAATCTGGCGCTTTCCAGTCGAACAGCAGATGTTGTGTGAGGCTGTCTTTAAAGATTTCAATATCGCCATCTTCTACCTCAACCACCTCAGCCAAGGTGGCACGGGCGCGACTGGAAATAGAGAGAAATGATGCATCGCAATAGCAGCGAGGCTCACAGCGATAGCCTGCTGCCAGATTGCATACCGCAAAGCCGCCTGAGCAGACCCATTCATTCTCGTCGCACGCGCCACCCTGTTTATAAAGCTCATCATCGGCGTTATCAAGCCGTACCGCTTTGAGAAATTTTTTCATGTGTTCCAGCCCGGGATTGGATGTGAGCGATGCCCGCTTCGGCCATTGCAAAATTTATGCAAAGCGCTGCTTGAGCTGTTCCATAGTTTCAATCAATTTGGCACGAATGCCCGGCTCGAATGCGGAGTGTCCGGCGTCATTGATGATGTGATAATCCGCTTCCGGAAATACGCGTACCAGATCATCAGCAGACACAATCGGGCACACCGCGTCATAGCGGCCCTGCACGATGGTGGTGGGGATATGGCGAATCTTGCCGACATGGGCCAATAAAAAATTATCGGCCAAGAAAATCTGATGTTTGAAATAGTGCGCCTCGATGCGTGACAGGCCCAGCGCCACGCGATCAGAGCCAAAATTGGCGACTACCGAGGCATTGGGCAGCAGCGTGGAGCATGAGCCCTCATACACGCTCCAGATGCGCGCTGCAGGCATGTGAACGGCAGGGTCTGCATTGGTCAATATCGCGTAATAAGCATTGAGAATATTGTGGTGTTCGCTGGCGGGTAAATGGCCTGAAAATTGATGCCAAGCTTCAGGGAAAAGATTTTTGAGTCCGTATAAAAACCAGTCAATCTCGGATTGACGGCATAAAAATATGCCGCGCAGTACCAACGCCATGACTTGCCCTGGATGATATTGCGCATAAGCAAGCGCTAGCGTCGAGCCCCACGAGCCGCCGAAAACAATCCACCGGTCAATGCTCAAATGCTGTCGCAGTGTTTCCATATCGGCAATCAGGTGCGGGGTGGTGTTATCGCGCAACTCTCCCAAGGGCATTGAGCGGCCCGCGCCGCGCTGATCAAAAATAATAATCCGGTAAAACGCAGGATCAAAGAATTGCCGATGCGAGGCTGAAGCGCCTGCACCGGGCCCGCCATGAAGAAAGATCACTGGCACACCTGCGGGGTTGCCGGATTGTTCGTAGTACATCGTATGCACATCATCCAGGCGCAGCATGCCGGATTGATAAGGCTCGATGGCGGGATAGAAATCGTTTCTGAGGGCTGGATTCGTGTTTGGCATTTTATTTAGCAAATTGGCTTTGAGTTAGCTATAAAAAGATCAGTCTGCAAGACTAGCAGAAAACGCTATTGCATCAATAGCCAAGCCGCATCTTGAGCGAGCGTTTTCAAGCGCGCTCAAACCTTGACATAAATTAACGTCTTTTTATGTTGCAGTGCAGTATTATGAGCTTATAGATTGCAAAACAGGGTCAATAAATTTGGTTCAGCGCTGCTTTCAGCGCTTGCTTTAAAGCCTCGTAAATCGGAGAAAAAATGCTATATCAAGTGCATGAAATGCAACGCGCCGCGATGGAACCCTGGCGTTGGTGGGCCCAAGCCAGTGCTGACGCACTTGGCAGTGCATTTTCGCCGCTCTCCTACGCGCCGACCACCAAAAATGTGGTGGCTGGGCTGGATTTGATGTTGCGCATGACGGCGCGTTACGGCCGTCCGCCGTTCGGCATTGATGAAGTCAAGGTGAATGGTCAGGCCGCTGCGATCACTGAGGAAGTGGTGCTCGATAAGGCGTTTTGCCAATTGCTGCATTTTAAAAAATCCCGCTCAGCCAAAAATGAGCCGAAGGTGTTGGTATTTGCACCTTTGTCGGGTCATTTTTCAACCTTGCTGCGCGACACAGTGCGTACCATGCTGCCGGATCACGATGTGACGATCACCGATTGGAAAGACGCACGTGAAGTGCCGTTGGCCGAAGGCGCTTTTCATTTCGACGACTACGTTGCCTATGTGCGCGATTTCATCAAGCATATGCAGAAGAGCGGTGGCGATGTGCATGTTGTTTCTGTTTGCCAGCCCACCGTGCCAGTGCTCGCAGCAATTTCGCTGATGGCGCAGCACGGTGAAACCCTGCCAAAAACTATGACTATGATGGGCGGGCCGATCGACACCCGCAAGAGCCCGACCAGCGTGAATGACTTTGCCATGGACAAACCTTTTTCATGGTTTGAGAACACGGTGATCCAGCGTGTGCCGGTGAAATATCCGGGTGCAATGCGCCGTGTTTACCCCGGATTTTTGCAGCTCTCCGGTTTTGTAGCGATGAACCCGGAGCGCCATTTTGATTCGCATCGTGATTACTACCATCACCTGGTAAAAGGTGATGGCGAAAGCGCCGAAGCGCACCGCCGTTTTTATGATGAATACAATGCCGTGATGGATTTGCCGGCCGAGTATTATCTTGACACTATCGCGCGGGTTTTTCAGGAGCAGTCTCTGGCCAAAGGCACGCTTGAGGTAGCCGGTGAACACGTCACTCCTGCTGCGATCAAGAAGACCGCGCTCTTCACCATTGAAGGCGAGCTGGATGATATTTCCGGCAGTGGACAAACCCAGGCTGCGCACACGCTCTGCACCGGCCTTACGGCCGCCCGAAGGCAGCATTACACCGCGCCTGCGGTGGGGCATTACGGCATTTTCAGCGGACGCAAATATCGCGAAATGATTTATCCTAAAATCCGCGAGTTTATTGCCAAGCTTGATCGCTGAATAATCTCGCGCAGTGGTTGGGTTGCGGTTGATTTGCGGATGGGTGAGGTTTCCTGGAGCCACGGCAAGGAGCGAGTTTTAAGGAGCAGATATGAGCACAGATAAAGATAAAGATAAAGCCTCACCGCAACTGCCGAATTATTTTGAGTTGTTTCAAAATATTCTTAATCCGTTTATGACAAACCCTGCGGGCGCCGGCGAAGGTATGGCGAACCAGGCTGCCGCGATGATGATGGCGAGCCTTGATCCAGCCGAAATTGCACGCAAAAGACAGGAGCTTGAAACGGTGCTGATGTGGCTTAAAGCACAAGTTGGCGTAGTCGAACTATCAATCAAAACCCTCGAATATCAGCACTCACTGGCTGAACAATTTGCCAGTACATCAGCGACCGCCACCGCAGCGATGCAGCCTGATGCCGACGATAAAAATCATGAAAAGCCAACAAAAAATCCCGTACCCAATCTGGAAGAGCTTACCAAATTAGCCAGCGAAATGAATCCGGCCGCGTGGGCCATGAAGATGATGCAGCAGACGCAACAAACGAGGGAGCCACTCTCAACCGGCGCATCAAAGGCAAAAATAAACGCAAAGACGAAAGCAAAGGCATCAACCAAACCTTCGTCAAAAGCAAAGCCCCAGCTGGCACGTAAGCGCTAATTCAGAATTTTAAATCCTAGCATTGACAGGCTTCTTCAGCCAAAAATTTCTTGAAAGCCGCTCTGGATCTAGAGTTTGTCGATATAATTACTATTACTGCTGTGCAGTCTATCCAGCACCACATACTCAACGGCCAGCGAATTTTGCTCATCTTTTTCACGCCGTTCGCGCGATATTTCGCGCCATTCATTTTCATTTAGCGCGGGGAAAAAGGTATCGCCTTCAGGTGTTGCATCGACTTCGGTTAGGTAGAGTTTATCCACATGCGGCAAGGCTTCCTGATAGAGCGTCGCACCGCCGATGACGAACGCATTGACGTCACCGGCTCGCGCGATCGCATCCGCCATCGAATGCACTACCTCCACCCCGGCAGCGGTGAAAGCTGCATTGCGACTCACCACAATATTTTGTCGCCCCGGCAACGGTCTGCCGATAGATTCAAAGGTTTTGCGGCCCATGATAATCGGGTGGCCCATGGTGATGCGTTTAAAGTAGGCCAGTTCGGCGGGAAGATGCCATGGCATTTTATTCTGGTGGCCGATGACGCGGTTACGAGCCATGGCGACGATTAGCGCTAGTGTCATATAAAGCCGGTCAACTTAAATCGGTCAGGCTAAATTGCAATGGGCGCTTTAATCGCCGGATGCGGATCGTAACGGGTGAGCGTGAAATCCTCAAATTTGAAATTCAATATTTCTTTGACATCCGTGTTCAGCGTCATCGTCGGCAGCGCCCGACATTCGCGGCTCAACTGCTCACGCGCTTGTTCAAGGTGATTGGAATAGAGGTGCGCATCACCCAAGGTATGAACAAAATCGCCGGGCTTTAAACCGCAAACCTGCGCAACCATCATCGTCAGCAACGCATACGACGCGATATTAAACGGCACGCCTAAAAATATATCGGCGCTACGCTGATAGAGCTGGCACGAGAGCCTGCCATTGGCCACATAAAACTGAAAAAACGCATGGCAAGGCGCGAGCGCCATTTTGGGAATGTCGGCCACATTCCACGCCGACACAATCATGCGGCGTGAATCAGGATTGTTCTTGATCTGCTGAATAATTTCGGTGATCTGATCAATATGCGCGCCGTCCGGCGCGGGCCATGAGCGCCACTGATAGCCATAAACAGGGCCAAGATTGCCGTCAGCATCAGCCCATTCATCCCAAATTGATACGCCGTTTTCTTTCAGGTAGCGGGTATTTGTATCGCCCGCTAAAAACCACAGCAGTTCATGGATGATCGATTTTAGATGCAGCTTTTTGGTAGTGACCAGCGGAAATCCAGCGCTTAAATCAAAGCGCATTTGATGGCCAAAAATGGACACTGTGCCGGTACCGGTGCGGTCAGATTTTGGGGTGCCGTGCTCAAGCACCAGGCGCATCAGGTCGTGGTATTGCTTCATAAGATGATTAACCGGAAGAGAAAAAAATCAATGCCGTATTCTAACTGGACTCAAGTGGTGCTTGGTTCGGCATTGATATTTTATGTTGCTACTGCGCGTCATGCAGTAGGCCATGCTTCGCGTGATGCGAGGCGCCATGGTTATGCGCCAAATACCGCCTCCATTTTCGCGACCAATGTGGCTATTTGGTTTGCGGGGAGTCGATTGATCCCGGCGGCGCTGGCACGACCGCCGCCGCCTTCAAAAGCGATGGCCACCAGATCGGCGCGCCTGGCCGTGGCCTGTGGCGCACGAATACTGACGGTAAAGCGGGTATCCCGATTAGCGGTGAGGATGGCGTGCGCGCGAGTAGGATGGGCCGTGGACAAGTGATTCGCAAATGCGCCGCTGACGCGACGTGCCCATGCGGCATCCGGGAGCATGTAGAGGGCGCTGGATGCGCTTGCGTATTGCGGTGTAACCAGCAGCGCTCGCTGCATATCGTCTGCGTAGCCAGACTTCAGGATGGCAAATGCGGGGTCAGCCTGCATGAAGGCGAACGGGTTGTCATAGGGAGCGAGACGCGCGGCCAGCTCAAGCGGGGGAAAATATAAATCTTCTTCCGATGCACCATAAGCATTGTAGTTAAGGCATTCCCCCAACGTACGCAGTGTTGCGGTGTCGCTGCTGGGAAAGGTTTGCGCTTTGGCAAGCTGTGTGGCCACGGCAATCAGGTTATCGCCAAATGCGGCGGTGATGGCCCAAGCGCGATAGCGGCCACCGAGGAAATGATCAACCAGGAGGCTGGTGCAGGTATCAGGCGAGGGGTCGATATGCGCATCAAGATTGATGTGCGCCTGCAAACGTTCGGCACGATGGTGATCGAAGTAGCGCACGCGGACGCCCTGCGCCAGTAGATGCTCGGTAGCGGCCGCGTTCTGATCGTATGAAATATCAAAGATCGTGACTTCATCAACCCCGCCCGCATCCACCCGGCTCACCAACGCAATATCGCGTTTGACGCCGGTAATCAGGCTTAAGTGTTCAGCCGCGACTGGAAACGCCAGCCGATATTGATGATGCGCAATCAAGCCATCAGCATCACCATTAAAAATATCGATCCAACGCATGAGATTGATTTACCCGCGACGCCTAGTAGGTGCCTCGGTGACGCCTAGATGATGCCATGAGTTCGAAGGCGGTCAACAATATGGGTCACCGCCTGCTGCGGACTCATCAGGGAAGTGTCGATGGTAATGTCGGCATCGGTTGGGGCTTCATAGGGGTCTGAGACGCCCGTAAAGCCCGGCAGAAGCCCGGCGCGGGCTTTGGCATACAAACCCTTCACGTCACGGGATTCGCAGACTTGCAGCGGCGTGGCGAGGTGTACCAGATAGAAGCGTCCCCAGGTTGTGACAAGCTGGCGGGCGGCCTTGCGGGCTTGATCAAACGGGGCGATCGCTGAAACAATCACCAAGCCGCCGTGTTTGACGACCTCACTGGCGACAAAGCCGATACGTTGAATATTCAAATTGCGATGTGCGCGAGAAAAACCGAGCTCGCTGGACAAATTAGCGCGAATCATATCGCCATCCAGCAAGGTGGTGGCGCGCTGCGATTCAGTGCGTACATGCGTATCGAGCGCGCTGGCAAGCGTGGTTTTACCGGAGCCGGATAGACCGGTAAAAAAAACACAAACGCCGCGATGGTGAGGCGTCGCGGCGTTGTCTGGGTGACGAGCAATCATTTTTTACCGGCGGCCGCTAGCCCCACTAGCGAGAAAA
>ENA-OFCD01000808-OFCD01000808.1-metagenomes-genome-assembly--contig:-NODE-808-length-18314-cov-4.404677_pt1 | contig 18314 bp, 17 predicted proteins | sample MGYA00153392_OFCD01 | MGnify analysis MGYA00153392
AGTAGACCAGGCCAGGGGAAGGGCCAGGCCAGATAGCCCCAGAATCCGAGGGAGAAAAGCGCGAAGAGTTCGAGGGCGAAGCGGAGCACGTTGGTCGGCCGGAGCCGAACTGCGGAAGCCCCTGGCATCGTCACCCTTCAACAGTAGCGACGCATTGGCAGGCTGTCGTCAGTGTCGCGGGCGTATGCTGATGAATTGAACAGGTCTGAACAGGTGCACTACAGGGCCGCGATGAACACCAGGAGGAATTCCGTGAGCAAGACCGATACCCCCCGCGATACCCGAGACGTGCGCGGTATCGAACTCAACGGCATCAACACGATCCATGAGTCGCAACGGAAGGGCACAGCGTCTAGCCTGTTTTGGCCGTGGTTCGGGGCGAATGTCTCGGTGCTCGGTATCGGCTACGGCGCATTCGTGCTCGGATTCGGCATCTCGTTCTGGCAGGCCACACTCGTCGGAGTGATCGGCATCGTCGTCTCTTTCCTGCTCTGCGGCATCATCGCTCTCGCCGGAAAGCGCGGCTCCGCGCCGACGATGGTGCTGAGCCGAGCGACCTTCGGCGTTCGGGGCAATCGTGTGCCCGCTGTGCTGTCCTGGGTGCTTACGGTGGGCTGGGAAACCGCGCTGACCGCGTTGGCCGTGCTCGCGACATCCACCGTTTTCACCGAACTCGGCTGGGATGGCGGGATTGCCACGAAGATCGTGGCTCTCATCGTGGTGGCGGCCCTCATCGTCGCGGCTGGCGTCGTCGGTTTCGACCTGATCATGAAACTGCAGGTGTGGATCACGGTGATCACCGGTGTGCTCACCGTCGTTTACATCGTGCTCGCGCTGCCGAACATCGACCTGAAGGCGATTGCGGCCATTCCCGCCGGTAACCCACAGGCCGTGATCGGGGCACTCGTGCTCGTACTCACCGGCTTCGGACTCGGCTGGGTCAACGCGGCCGCCGACTACTCACGGTACCTGCCGCGCAGCACGAAGAGCTCGTCTGTGGTGGGATGGACGACCTTTGGCGCCTCGGTCGCGCCGGTCGCCCTTCTGGTGTTCGGCCTGCTCCTTGTCGGATCGTCGAAAAAGCTCAGTGACGGCATCCTCATCGATCCCATCGGTGCTTTGACGACGATTCTGCCGGTCTGGTTCCTCATCCCGTTCGCCATCGTCGCCGTTCTCGGACTCGTCGGTGGTGCAGTGCTCGACATCTACTCCTCCGGGCTCGCTCTGCTGAGTGCCGGCATCCGCATCCCGCGGTATGTCGCCGCCGGTGTCGACGGCATCGTCATGATCGTCGGCGCGGTGGTCGTGGTCTTCTTCGCCACCAACTTCATCGTGCCATTCCAGGGATTCCTGATTACCCTCGGTACCCCGATCGCCGCGTGGTGCGGCATCATGATCGCCGACGTGATCCTGCGTCGAAAGAACTACGCAGAGGCCGACCTGTATTCGGCGTCGGGCCGCTATGGCGACATCCGCTGGCTGCCCATCGGCCTCATCGTGGTCGGTACAGCACTCGGCTGGGGGCTTGTCACCAACGCCGCCGCCACCTGGCTCACCTGGCAGGGCTATCTGCTCGGGCCGTTCGGACTCGGGGGGCGCGAAGGACCATGGGCGTATGCCAACCTCGGTGTACTGCTTGCGTTGCTCGTCGGATTCTTGGGAATACTTGTCTTCGGCCGGGGTGCCATTCGGCGCCAGGAGGCGCTGCCGATTGAGGAGCCTGCCCAGCCGGTCGAAACCGCCCGTCGATGACCGAGCCCTGGCTTGTCGTGATCGACATGCAGGTGGTGTTCGGTGACCCGAGCAGCGCCTGGTTCACCCCGGGCTATCCCGCAATCGAATCGACCGTCGCGAAACTGGTGGAGCACTTCGGCGAGCGGATCGTGCTCACACGCTTCATCGCCCCGGAGCATCCCACTGGCGCATGGGTGCCGTATTACGAACTGTGGCCCTTCGCTCTCGTGCACCACACCGATCCGCTCTACGACCTGATGCCAGCCTTCGCCGGCACGGGGCACCCGGTGATCTCCCGCACCACCTTCGGCAAGTGGGGCGACGAGCTCTCCACGATCATCGGACCGGATGCCGCGGTGGTACTCGCCGGCGTCTCGACCGACTGCTGCGTGCTCTCGACCGCCCTCGCCGCGGCGGATGCCGGTGTGCGAGTGCTCGTGGTGCGGGATGCCTGCGCCGGGCTCAGCGACGTCGACCACCAGCGTGCTCTCGATGCGATGGCACTTTACGGGCCGCTGATCGAGATCACGAGCGCTGATGCGGTGCTCTCCGTATGAGGGTGACGGGCAACCCGAGGGTCTCCGGGCTCAAGCACGAGGAGATTGCCCGCATCCTCACCGACGAGGTCCGTAGCGGGCAGGTTGCTTACGGGGTGAGGCTGCCCGGCGAGACAACCCTCGCCGAACGTTTCTCGGTGAGCCGTAACACCGTGCGTGCCGCGCTCACCGAGCTGGGCCGAGCCGGGCTGATCAGCACGCGTTCGGGCAAGGGCTCGTTCGTCACCTACGACGGGCGACCCCTGAACGTGCGCCTCGGCTGGGCGCGCGCACTCCAGGAGCAGGGCCTCGACACGATCGTTCGGGTCGAGCGCGCCGAAGAGGTCGAGGATGCCGCGCTCGCCGCTGACCTCGGTGAGCCGAGTGAGCGATTCATCGCCATCGACCGCCTGCGTTCGATCGTGGACGGACCGGTGATCTCTTACGAACAATCCCGCGTGCGGGCGACCCCCCGGGTTGCTGATGCCGTTTCGGCGGGAAAGGCCGCGGGATCGCTGACCCGAATGCTGCTCGAGACCGATCTCATCGCGTCCGGCGGCGAGCAGTGGGTTGAGGTGCGGATGCTCGATGAGGCCGAGGCTGCGTTGCTCGGCCGCGCCACTGGCGCCGCCTTCCTCTGGTCACGCTGCGTCACCCGCAACGCGGTCGGTGAGCTGGTGGAGCAGGTGGAGAGTCTGCTCGATCCCGCGTATTTCAGCCTGCACTTTCAATTCTCCTCGCAAGACTGAGACGGGCATGACGCAGCGCGATCGGGCGGTTGGCGCCCTCTATGGACTGGCGATCGGCGATGCTCTCGGCATGCCGACACAGTTGATGTCCCGCACCGGGATCGCCGAGCGATACGGGGTGATCGATCGGTTTCGAGCAGCGGATGCCTGGCATCCGCTCGCCGGCGGATTGCCCGCCGGGCACATCACCGACGACACCGAGCAGGCCCTGCTGCTGGCGCGGCTGCTGATCGAGGGTCACGGCCACGTGGCCCCCGGCATCTTCGCCCGTGCTCTGGTGGAGTGGGAGGACGACATGCGCGCGCGCGGCTCGCTCGACCTGCTCGGCCCCTCCACGAAACGTGCCGTGCAGGCCGTGCTCGACGGGGAGCCGCTCGCGACGGCGGGGCGATTCGGCACTACGAACGGTGCGGCTATGAGAGTAACGCCGGTCGGCATCCTTCGGACGTGGCAGCCTACTGACATCTTTGTCGACCTGGTCGCTGAAACCAGCTTCGTCTCCCACAACACCGGTGTCGCCATCGCCGGAGCGGCCGCGGTGGCCGCGGCAGTCAGTGCCGGGATCGATGGTGCCAACCTCGAGGGGGCCGTCGAGGCGGCAGTCGAGGCCGCGCAGATCGGCGCGAAGCGGGGCTACTGGATCGCCGCAGCGGATGTCGCCAGCCGCATCCGTCTCGCGATCGACCTCGCCGACCCCGCCGACGTCGATGGAAGCCTCACCCGTCTCTACGAGATCGTCGGCACGAGTCTCGCGACGCAGGAATCCGTTCCGGCCGTGTTCGGTATCCTCGCCACTTTTCCGGATGACCCGTGGAGTGCCGTCTGCTCCGCTGCCTCGCTCGGCGGTGATAGCGACACTGTCGCGGCGATGGCCGGGGCGATCGGGGGCGCCCTGCACGGCACGGCCGGCTTCCCGGCAGGGGCGCGGGAGACCGTGGCCACCGTGAACTCGCTCGACCTCGAGCCGGTCGCCGACAGGTTGCTGGAATTTCGATGAGGGCGCCCCGGCTGGTGAGCGTCGGAAACGTGATAATCGACGTGACCCTGCGCATCCCCGCCCTGCCCGAGCGCGGCGGGGACGTAGTCGCCCGCGATACGGGCTCTACCCCCGGAGGCGCGTTCAACACACTCGTGGCTGCCGTGCGCCAGGGCGTGGCCAGCGCCTACGGTGGTGGGCACGGCATCGGTCCGCTCGGCGACCGGGTGCGATCGGCCCTCGAGGCCGAGGGAATCGATGTTTTGCTCGATCCGTCACCAAACGCCGACACCGGCTTCGATATCGCACTCATCGACGACGAGGGGGAGCGCACCTTCGTGACCGTGTTTGGAGCGGAGGCTTCGCTCAGCTCGCCCGACCTGGCGAGCATCCGCCTTGGCGGCAATGACCCCAATGGGTATGACCTCGTGCACGTGTCGGGCTATGGGCTGCTGGCGAGCACGAACGCTGGCGTGCTCGCTCCGTGGATTTCAACGATTGCCCCCGGGCACACCGTTCTGGTGGATCCGGGCCCGCTCGGCTCTGACATCCCCGGCGAGGTGCTCGCCTCCGTCGCCGTGCGAGCGGACTGGTTCAGCTGCAACCTTCGCGAAGCGCTGGTGTTGACCGGTGCGGTGGATGCCAGGGGTGCCGCCACCGCCCTGCGCGAGACCTGGCGCGCGGTCATCATTCGCCTCGGACCGGAGGGCTGTCTAGTCGCGGTCGACGACGTTCTGCATGTGCCCGGATTCGCCGTGGAGGCGATCGACACGAACGGGGCGGGAGATGCGCACACCGGCGCATTCCTCGCGGGACTCGCGGCGGGGGAGTCGCCGACTGCTGCCGCGCTTCGGGCGAACGCCTGCGCAGCCCTCGCCATCACCCGCCGTGGACCGGCGACCGCCCCGACCGCCGCAGAGGTGCAGCAATTCCTCGATAGCGCGAGCTAGGGCTGAAGTCGCTCGAGCGTCCACCCACCGTCGACGGCGGTGAACACCAACCGGTCATGCAGGCGCGACGTGCGCCCCTGCCAGAATTCGATTGTGCTCGGCACGACGCGGAATCCGCCCCAGTGCTCCGGGCGCGGCACGACCGAGCCCTCCGGGTAGCGCGACTCGAGCTCACGCATCCGATCTTCGAGAACCTGCCGTGACGCGACCGGCTCCGACTGCTCGCTCGCGAGGGCCGCGAGGCGCGAACCGTGCGGTCGTGTGGCGAAGTAGGCGTCGGAGGTGGCGGCATCCGCGCGGTGGGCGAGCCCTCGCACGATCACCTGGCGGGTCAACTGGTACCAGGGAAAGAGCAGGGACACGGCCGGATGCACCGCCAGCGCCTGGCCCTTGTGCGAACGGTAGTTTGTGACGAACTCGAACGCGTCGCTGTCGAGTCCCTTGAGCAGTACGGTGCGGCTGCTTGGCGTGCCGTCAGCATCCACCGTGCTCACGACCATCGCATTCGGCTCGAAGATGTCAGCCGCTTCTGCCGCGCTAAGCCAGGCGGCGAACTGGGCCATCGGGTCTGCCAGTACCTCCGACTCCGACAGGCCGGTCGATCCGTAGTCCGTGTGTCGTTCGAGTGAGCTCATGTGCCGATCCTAGGCACATCGGCTGGCAGCGCTCTCGCGATGTCGCCGGGCTTCGTCCCGCCTAACTTCTGCACTCTATCGGGGCCGCAGGAAACACACCGCCCGGTAGCCGGGGGGCTCGTCCGGCCACCCCGAAGTGCGGGAACCCGGACGGGAGTGGTCAGGCGTGCCGCGCGCGCACCTCTTCCGCGTGATCGGGAACATGGCGTTGAAGTTCTCGCGGCGGTCGGTCGTAGCCCTCCGCCTGCGGCCGAGCAGGGATCTCCACCGGCTCGTGCTCCACATGCTCGTAGGGAATCATCGATAACAGATGACTGATGGTGTTGAGCCTCGACGAGCGCTTGTCATCGCTCTCGATGGTCCACCAGGGGGATTCGTCAATGTCGGTGTGGGCGAACATCTCGTCTTTGGCCCGCGAGTAGGCCTCCCAGCGGGTGATGGAGAGTAGATCGGTGTCCGACAGTTTCCAGCGGCGCATCGGATCCTCCAGGCGCGAGCGGAATCGCTTCTCCTGCTCGGTATCGGACACCGAGAACCAGTATTTGACGAGCATGATTCCGTCTTCCACCAGCATCCGCTCGAAGATCGGAGTCTGGTGAAGGAAACGCTCGTGCTCCTCGGCGGTGCAATAGTCCATCACCCGCTCGACTCCTGCCCGGTTGTACCAGGAGCGATCCATCAGCACGATTTCCCCGGCTGTTGGAAGTCGTTCGATGTAGCGCTGGAAGTACCACTGGCCGCGCTCCCGCTCGCTCGGGGTTGGCAGGGCGACGACCCGGGCGGTTCGCGGATTCAGATACTGGGCGATGCGCTTGATCGCGCCGCCCTTGCCGGCCGCGTCCCGACCCTCGAAGATAACCACCACTCGCGCTCCGGATACGGTGATCCACTGCTGCATCCGCACCAGTTCGACCTGAAGCCGCTCGAGTTCGAGCTCGTAGTCGCGTCTGGAGAGGCGCTTGCCCGACTTTTTCTGTTTGCCCGACATGGGGTGTTCCTCTCGCTCTCGAATAACGGCTACTTGAAGATGATCGTGCGGGCCCCGTCGCGCAGTACCCGGTTCTCGGCGAACCACTTCACCGCCTGGGTGAGGGTGCGAGACTCCTCGTCCTGTCCGATCGCCATCAGCTCGTGCGGCGTACGGGAATGATCCACCCGCACAACGTTCTGTTCGATGATCGGTCCTTCGTCGAGCTCGCTCGTCACGAAGTGAGCGGTCGCGCCGATGAGCTTGACCCCGCGCGCGTGCGCCTGCCGGTAGGGATTGGCGCCGGTGAACCCCGGCAGGAAGGAGTGATGGATGTTGATGATGCGCCCCGAAAGCCTCTCGCAGAGAGCGGGCGAGAGAATCTGCATGTACCGCGCCAGCACTACGAGCTCGATGTCGAACTGCTCGACCGCGTCGAGCACGCGGTCCTCGAATGCCAGTTTCTGGCCGTCGGATGCCACGGGGTGCGACTCGAACGGCACGCCGTAGAACGCGGCGAGCCCGCCGAGATCGCGGTGATTGCTCAGAACGAGGGGCAGCTGTACAGGCAGCTGCCCGGCACGTTCGCGGAAGAGCAGGTCGTTGAGGCAATGAGCGGCCTTGGAGACCAGCACGAGCGTGCGCACCGGACGGCCAACGACATCGAGCGTCCAGGTCACGTCGTAGTGTGCGGTGACGGGTGCGATCGCCGCCTCGAAGGCGTCACGGGTCGCTGCGGATTCCACCTGCAGCCGCATGAAGAAGGTGCCGGTGTCCGCACTCGAGAACTGTTGCGATTCGGTGATGTTGCCGCCCGCGGTCACAATTGCTCCGCTGATCGCATGCACGATGCCGGGGCGGTCAGAGCAGACGAGGGTCAGCACCCAATGGGTCGATTGCACGGAGGTCACCTGCTTAGGCTATTGCCTCAACTGCCCCTACTCTGGAGGAGATACCGCATGAGCCGCGGTCTCCCGCGGACGGCGTTACGATCCACCACTTCCTCGAACGGACCACCGGTCTCATGACCGCGCCACGAACGACTGCACCCTTCCCCTATTTCGCCCTCGTCACCGTCGCGGTGGCGATCTTCCTCAGCGTCACCACCGAGATGCTGCCAACCGGACTGCTGCCCGAGATGAGCGCAGAGCTCCGAGTGAGCGAATCGCTCATCGGACTTACCGTTTCGGTATTCGCCTTCACCGTTGTGCTCTCGACCGCTCCGCTCACGGCCCTCACCCGGCGCATCCCGCGTCATGCGCTCGTGGTCACCGTGCTGCTCGTGCTCGCCGTGAGTACCGTTGTCACCGCGAGCGCTCCCACCTACGGCGTGCTCGTTGCGGCGCGCATCGTCGGGGGGCTCGCCCATGGCGTGTTCTGGTCAGTGGTCGGGGCCTATGCCGCGTACCTCGTGCCTCGACACCAGGTCGGTCGCGCGGTCTCCATCACCCTCGGTGGCGGTTCGCTCGCCTTCGTGCTGGGTGTGCCCCTCGGAACCGCCCTCGGCCATGCCATCGGCTGGCGCGCGAGCTTCTTCGTGCTCGGGATTTTGCTCATTATCGGGGCCGGCTTCGTGTACCGGTTTCTGCCCCGTGTCGATCACCTCGCCGGCGCCGCCGTGGTGGGCACTGCAACCGGCGGCATCACGGTTCTCGACGATGAATTCCGTCAGTCGAGTGTTCCGCGGCGGGACCATTCAGCCATGGCCGTCGTCTTCGTCTGCGTGATCACCGCGATCATCATGATCGGCGAATACTGCTTTTACACCTTTGTCGCGCCGTACCTCACTCGGGCCGTCGGTCTTGGTACATCGGCGGTGAGCCCCGCCCTCTTCGCGTTCGGTATCGCCGGGGCGATCTCGCTCGTGATCGTCGCCTCTGTACTCGGCCGCCGACCGCGGCTCGGACTGATGATTTCGCTCGTTGTTCTCCTTGCCTCGGTACTCGTGCTCGGCTTCGTGCCGCGAGTGCTGCCCGTGTCGCTGCCTGCGTTCTTCCTCTGGGGGTTGGCCATCGGCATCCTCCCTCCGCTTCTCCAGACCAGGATGCTGCACGCGGCTCCCGCACGCATCCGCGATACCGCAAGCGCGTTTTACACCACCGCGTTCAACGTCGGCATCGGCGGTGGTGCGCTGCTCGGTGCGGTGTTGCTTGGAACGCTCGGACTCGGATCGCTACCCTTCGTCTTCGCGGGCATCCTGGTGCTGTCGATCGTGCTCGTGCTCATCTCGGATGACCTGCTTCGGCAGCGTCCACCGCGCCGCGTTCTCGACCATTAGGCAGACCGGGAGAGGGCTCAAGGAGCGGTCGTGGGATCCGAGAGCCCGAGGCGTGGGTAGAGCACGCGGTAACCCTCCTGCAAGCCGCCGATGAGGGCACCGATCACATGGCCACCGTCGGGGACTTCGAAGTACGTCGTCTTCCAGCCCGATAAGTGGGCCGCGGCCTCCACCGTCTTCGCCTGCGCCATGTATTTGGCATCGTTAGAACCAACGGTGAAGATGCCGACGGTGTTGGAGTAGTGGTGGGCCGCAAGCACGGTCAGGGGCCGGGAGGCCAGGTAGGCGGATGTATTGCCGGCGAAAGCTTGCGCCAGGGTCTGTATCGGCCGGTCCGATCCCGGGTACTCCTCGCCGGAAATGTCGAGCACGTTGCCCCAGATCTTGGGATGCTTGGCCCCGAGTGAGACTGCGCACTGCCCGCCGTTCGAGAAACCGGCAATCGTCCAGTGGGCGGCATCGGGCAGCACGTGCAGGTTCGCTCGAGCCCACGCCACCACATCGCCCACGAGGAAGGTCTCGGACTTGCCATACAGGGCAGTGTCGAGGCACAGGGGATCTGTCGTGGGATCACCGAGCTGGTCGGGCACCAGTACGATCGGCGCCAGCCCGTTGTGGCGGGCCGCGAAGGCGTCGAGGACCAATTTCTGGGAGGTCGGGTCGGGGTTGCCCGGCTGCCCCATGAGCATGATGACGAGGGGTAAGGCCGGGGGGTTTTTCACCAGCGCTGCGGGCGGCAGATAGATGGCGGCAGGGCGGGAGTGGAAACCGGAGAGGGTGTTCGGGATGATCAGGGTTCCGGTGGTCCCTGTGGCGCGCTGGTCTTTCGGTGCCACCCAAGTGGACCACAGCGCTTCTCCGGCAAGGGGAGTGCGACTCGCATCCGGCTTCGGCAGTGAAATGGGCTTCTCGATGGAAATGCCCGCCAGGTCCGCGACTGTGCGATCGAGGCCGAAGTCGGCGTTGATCGCGACGGTACCGGTGACGGCGAACAGCACGATAGCGACCGAAGCGATCACCCTCCGTACCCAGTTCGACCTCCAAAGATTGACGACGGCGAAGCAGATCGCAGCGAACGTCAGGATGACCCAGATCGAGGTGGTTGTGCTGAGATCGACACCGAAGGCATTGGTCGCACTCACGATCCAGAGCGTGACGAGGGCCGCCACCGATCCCGCAATCAGCGCGGCGACTCCGGCGATGATCCCGTGTCGCGTCGGCCGACGCACGGCGAGGTAGATCAACGCACCGAGCGCCAGAGTGTAGACAACGCCGACGGAGGGCCCGTCGATGATGTTCATTCGCAGGAATGCATCCATGGGTGTCCTTCGATTCGGGTCTGGTGACGCATAACTTTAGCGCCCGCAGCGTGCGAGCACTCCGTGGATTAATCCGTATTTTCCACTGCACCGATGGTTCATTCTGCCGGTCAGCCGAGCAGGCTAAGATTCAATGGTCGCGACTGGCGTTGAGATGGGTATCCATCGGGGAACGACCGACATCGATTCGGCCGTTCGCCTGGGCCGAACCGGATACCTTAGATTCATCCGGATATGTCCCCAAGGAGCAACGCCAGTGCCTTCACCCACCTTCACTTCCCTCCATAGCTTCACTTCACCCCTCAGTGAAGTCGACCCCGAGATCGCCCGCGTTCTCGAGCAAGAGCTCGATCGCCAGCGCGGCACGCTCGAGATGATCGCGAGCGAGAACTTCGTTCCGCGCGCCGTGCTGGAGGCCCAGGGCTCGGTTCTCACCAACAAGTACGCCGAGGGATACCCCGGTCGCCGCTACTACGGCGGCTGCGAGTTCGTGGATGTCGCGGAGACTCTCGCGATCTCCCGGGCCAAGAGCCTCTTCGGCGCGGCCTACGCCAATGTGCAGCCGCACTCCGGGGCGTCCGCCAGCGCGGCCGTGCTCGCGGCGATCGCGACCCCTGGCGATCGCATCCTCGGACTCGAACTTTCGCACGGTGGCCACCTCACCCACGGCATGAAGCTCAACTTCTCCGGCAAGCTCTACGAGGCCCACGCCTACGGCGTCGACCCGAAGACCTACCTCGTCGACATGGACGTCGTGCGCCAGAAGGCTCTCGAGACCCGTCCGAAGGTGCTCATCGCCGGCTGGAGCGCCTACCCGCGCCAGCTCGACTTCGCCGCCTTCCGTGCAATCGCCGACGAGGTGGGAGCCACCCTCTGGGTGGACATGGCGCACTTCGCCGGCCTCGTTGCCGCTGGCCTGCACCCGAATCCCGTGCAGCACGCGCATGTCACCTCCTCCACGGTGCACAAGACCATCGGCGGACCACGCTCTGGCTTCATCCTCAACAACGACCTCGAGCTGCAGAAGAAGATCAACTCGAACGTTTTCCCTGGCCAGCAGGGCGGACCGCTCATGCACGTGATCGCGGCGAAGGCGACGGCATTCAAGCTCGCGGCCGAACCCGAATTCAAGGACCGCCAAGAGCGCACCATCCGCGGCGCCCAAATCCTCGCCGAACGCCTCACCGCGCCGGACGCGACTGCCGCGGGCATCGATGTGCTCACCGGCGGTACTGACGTGCACCTCGTGCTCGTTGACCTGCGCAACGCCACCATCCACGGCCAGGAGGCCGAGGACATCCTGCACTCGGTTGGCATTACCGTGAACCGCAACGCTGTACCGTTCGATCCGCGCCCGCCGATGACACCGTCTGGCGTGCGCATCGGAACGCCGGCTCTCGCGACGCGCGGATTCGGCGACGAGGAGTTCACCGAGGTCGCCGACATCATCGCCGCAGCACTCAAGCCGTCCCTCGATGTAGCGGCCCTCCGCGCCCGCGTGCTGAAGCTGACCGACGGCTACCCGCTGTACCCGGGGCTCGTCTCGCCCGGAACCTGGTCCTGACCGCACGATAGCTCAGGGGGTCAGCTTCGCACCGTCTCGCTCGGATCGGGCGGGCGAAGGGGAGCCTTCGGATGAGCAAGACCGTGTGGATTTCGTGAAAGGACTGAACTCATGACCGCAATACGCATGGACGGCGTCGCCACTGCGACGGCAGTCAAGAGCGAGCTGGTCGGACGCATCGACGCACTCAAGGCCCGCGGCATCCATCCCGGACTCGGCACGCTGCTCGTGGGCAGCGATCCGGGATCACTCTCCTATGTCGCAGGCAAACACCGCGACAGTGTCGAGCTCGGCATCGAGTCGATCCGGGTCGACCTTCCGGCGGATGCGACGGAGGATGAGGTGCGCTCCGCCATCCGAGACCTCAATGAGAACCCGGCCGTGACCGGCTACATCATCCAGTTGCCGCTGCCGGCTGGCATCGACGAGAACGCGATGCTCGAGCTGATGGACCCGGCCAAGGACGCCGACGGGTTGCACCCGACGAATCTTGGCCGACTCGTGCTCGGCGTCAGTGGTGTGCTCGATTCGCCCCTGCCGTGCACTCCGGCCGGGCTCGTCGAGATGCTGCGACGCTATGACGTACCGATAGCTGGCAAGCACGTGGTCGTGATCGGTCGTGGCCTCACCGTCGGCCGCCCGCTCGGACTCCTACTCACCAATAAGGGTGTGGATGCCACAGTCACCCTCACCCATTCGCGCACCGTCGATCTCGCCGGGGAGGTGCGTCGCGCCGACATCGTGATCGCCGCCGTCGGCGTGCCCGGGCTGGTGAAGGCCGACTGGATAAAGCCAGGCGCCGCGGTGCTCGATGTGGGGATCACCCGGGTGATCAGTCCCGACACGGGAAAGGCGAAGCTCCTTGGCGACATCGATCCCGGAGTCGCCGAGGTCGCGGCGTTTCTTTCGCCGGTGCCCGGTGGGGTGGGCCCGATGACCCGCGCCATGCTCATGTACAACGTCGTTGCCGCGGCGGAGCGGTTGTGAGCGGCCCCGGTCACACCAATCCGGCTCGTGTGCCGCCTCCGGCCCGTATGCCGCCTCCGGCCCGTATGCCGGAGAAATTCGTCGCACCGGATCTCGCAGCGCTCGCCGCGCTGGTGCGTGATGCGCGCGTCGGGCATTTCGCCTTCGTGGAAGACGGCCAGCCGCGGGTGCTTCCGATCGCGATTGTGACGGATGGCGCGCACATCCTGCTGCACGGGTCCACCGGTTCCCACTGGCTTCGACTGCTTGCCACAGGTGTGCCCGTTGCCCTCTCGGTGACCGCGATCGACGCTCTCGTGATCGCCCGATCCGCCTTCGAGTCCTCGATGAACTACCGCAGCGCGGTGCTCTTCGGCAGCTGCGCGCCTGTTATTGACCAGGTCGCAGCCCTCGATCTCGTGACCGAGGGACTCATCCCCGGCCGCGTCGTCGAATTACGCTCTCACTCGGCGAAAGAGCTCGCGGCGACGCTCGTGCTGCGGATGACCGTTGACGAGTGGACGCTGAAGGTATCCGACGGGTGGCCGGAAGATGGCCCGGCGGATGTTGCTGGCTCGGCCTGGGCGGGTATCCTGCCGCTCCGCACCGGATACGCCGAGGCCATCGCGGCCCCGGACCTAGCCCGCGGCATTTCGAAGCCCGAGTCCGTCCTCGCGATGCTGGACGGGTAACCCCCCCGTCCCGGGCCCCGTGCCGCCGTGGCGTGCCGCTGTGGCGGGCCGCTGTGGCGGGGGATATGCCCGCTCGTGGAGCTGAAAAGTCCTCGCGGCGGGAGTTACACCTCCCTCCGCGAGGCGACAGTCCCTCCGCGAGCCACCAAACTCCCATCTCCTCCGCGAGCCACCCGACGCTCATCCCCTCCGCGAGGTAACAGTCCCTCCGCGAGGTGACAGCCCCTCCGCGAGGCGACAGCTCCGTCCGCGAGGTGACAGCTCCCTCCGCGAGGTGACAGCCCCCCTCCGCGAGGCGTTAGCGGCACCCGCATACTGCGACTGGCGTTACCGCCCGGCGGTGAGCGACTACTCGCCGACGTACCCGATTGTGCAGGCGTAGCCGGTCGCGGATTGGGCCGGATCCCAACCGGGCACATCGGCGACTACCGTCTTCGCGTTATCCGTGAGCGTCACCTTGCAGGCCTCGATCGTGGATTTCGATTCCGCCGGCACACTGAAGCCGTAGAGGGCATACTTCCAGCTGCTGAGGGTCGGGCCCGGATTACCGCTCTCGAAGTCGGCGATCGCGTGAGCGCTGCCCGATGTCGACCAGGTGAAGCCACTCGAACACGGTTGCGCGGCTACTGTCGCGGCAATCCCCTTGCCGATCACGGACTGGCCGTAGTAGACATTGCCCAGCGTGACATTGATCGGGGAGACGAACTGCTTCCCGGGCGTGCTCGAGGTCAGGTCCATCGCGAGCAGGATGCTTCCGTTGGCGGCCAGCGTGTCGGCGGTGATCGGGGTCGTGCCGACTCCGGTGCCGCAGGTGCTCACGAACTCCTTGATGAGGGATTTGGCGGAGCTATCGCTGTAGGGCAGTGGCTTGTGGGCGGTGAGCCCGATCGCGATGGTGTTGCCGGTCTTGTCCCGCACATTCGCCGTGATCGTGAAGAGCACGTCCTTTGGCGTCGACGCCGCGCTCGAGCTGGCCGAGGGACTCGGCGTCGCCGTCGGTCGCAGGGTCGGATCGGCGTTGGTCGTCGGCCCGCTGCATCCTGCCAGCAGCGCCACCAAGAATGCACCGGTGACCGCACCGAACATCGTCTTGGCTCTCACTGGTGGCTCCTGAGTGCTCGGGGGATCAGTTTTCGCGCGAGGCTCCCTGCGCGGCCGTCACCACGAAGGTATCAGGCTGGCCAAAACCATGTTCCGCGAATGCGCCGTCGATCGCAACCTGAAGGCGGGAAAGTTCATCCGAGCGGATGAGGGCGATCGCGGCACCGCCGAAGCCGCCTCCGGTCATCCTGGCCCCGATCGCGCCATTTGCCTGTGCCGTTTCGACGGCAAGGTCCAACTCGCGCACCGAAATCTCGAAGTCATCGCGCATGGAGCGGTGCGAGGCGTCCAGCAGATCCCCGATACCCATCGGCCCGAGGTCGCGGAGCACGTCGACGGTGTCGAGCACACGCTGGTTCTCGGTGACGACGTGGCGCACCCGTCGGAAGGTCACGTCGTCGAGGATCTCACGAGCGCGCGGGAGATCGTCGACCGTCACGTCGCGCAGGGATTCGACTCCCAGCATCCGCGCTCCGAGCTCGCAGGATTCCCGGCGCTCGGCATAACCGCCGGTGGAGTGGTCGTGGCTCACTCCGGTGTCGATGATCAGCATCACCAAGCCGGCGGCTTCGAGACCGAGATCGACGATCTCGGACTCCAGGCTTCGGCAGTCGAGAAACACGGCGCAATCCTTCTGGCCGAGGAGCGATGCGGACTGGTCCATGATGCCGGTGGGGGCACCGACCGCCACATTTTCGGCGCGCTGGCCGACCTGCGCGAGCACGGGCCGGGAGAGCGTGAGTCGCCAGACGTCGTTGAGCGCGATCGCCACCGCGCTCTCGATGGCGGCAGATGAGGAGAGTCCGGCTCCGACCGGTACGTCCGAGTCGATGAAGATGTCGACGCCGGGAACGGTGGAAAGCTCCGCTCCGTGTTCGCTGAGCGCCCAGGCGACCCCGAGCGGATACGCACTCCAGCCGTGCAGTGCCTCAGGGACGAGTTCATCGAGGGGAATTTCCACCACCTCATCGGCGAAAGAACTTGCGACGCGGATCACGCGATCTTCGCGCAGTCCGAGCGTGACAAATGTGCGGCGGTTGATCGCGAAGGGCAGCACGAAGCCGAGGTTGTAGTCGGTGTGCTCGCCGATGAGGTTTACGCGGCCGGGAGCCGACCACTGGCCCGCTGGCTCGTAACCATAGAGCGCGAGGAACTTCGCCTGCACCTCGTCGCGGATGTCAATTTCGGTCATTGGGGTCCTTTACTCGAGTGAGGGCGTTCCGCATCAGGCCGGCCGTCTGTTCGGGGGTGACGTCGCCGATCCAGGCGCCCATGGCGGCCTCTGATCCGGCCAGATACTTCAGTTTGCTCTCGGCCCGGCGGGGGGAGGTGATCTGCAGCATCAGGCGGATGTCGTCACGACCGGTCGTGACCGGCGCCTGGTGCCACGCCGCGATGTAGGGCGTGGGTGTGTCATAGAGCTCGTCGATGCCGCGCAGCAGCCGCAGGTAGAGCCCGGCGAGTTCGTCGCGCTCCTCGGTCGAGGTCTCCGCGAAGTCGGGCACGTGACGGTGCGGCAGCAGATGAACCTCGATGGGCCAGCGGGCGGCGAAGGGCACAAACGCGGTCCAGTGCTCGCCGCGCAGAACGACCCGCTCAGACGCAGACTCGAACTGAAGGATCGACGCGAACAGGGTTGGTCCAAAGCGGGCGATCGAATCGAGCAGACGGGTCGTGCGCGGCGTGATGTAGGGATAGGCGTAGATCTGGCCGTGCGGATGTCGAAGGGTCACTCCGATCGCCTCCCCGCGGTTTTCGAATGGGAAGACCTGTTGGATGCCCGGAATCGCCGACAGCGCTTCTGTTCGGTCGGCCCAGGCCTCGATCACCGTGCGGGCTCGCGAGCGGCTCACGCTGCCGAAAGCTCCCTCGTGTTCCGGGCTGAACGAAACAACCTCGCACCGCCCGATCGAGGGAAGGCTGCGTCCGAGCCCGATGCTCGTCAACTGGTCGCTGGAGTAATCGGCTGCGAATTCCGGGCCGAAGCTCGGGGACCGATTCTCGAAGACGGCGACGTCATAGTCATCCGGAATCTCCGAGGGGTTCAGAGCGCTTGCCGGGGCGAGCGGATCCTGGTCTGCCGGCGGCAGGAATACGCGATTCTGACGCGCGGCGGCGATGGAGATCCATTCCCCGGTGAGCGGATCCTGGCGCATCCGGGCGGTGTCGGGCCGCGGATCGAGGTGGCGGGCATCCGGAGCACGATCCGGGGAGAGCGTCGTATCGGCATCGTCGAAATAGATGAGTTCGCGACCATCGGACAGCCGGTATTCGCGTTTGATGATCGAAGGCATAGCGACTCCCTGCAGGCGACGTGGGCGATGTGTCGAACACACAGGTTTCGAAACCAAAGAAACGATACCTGCTATTGACAAGAAAACACAAGTAATCGAAGATGAGCCCATGCCAGATCCGAATTCCCGCCCGCCCGCGGCGGCCCGTCGGGAGCGGATGCTGTCAATCGTCGAGGAGCGCGGGTTCGCGAAGGTGGCGCAGCTGAGCCAGCTCTTCGGTATTTCGGAAGTCACCGTGCGCTCCGACCTCGACGCCCTCGCTGAGGCTCATGCGGTACACCGCGTGCACGGCGGGGCGGTTACCGGCAGTGGCGCAGCCATCGCGAGTCGTCACGGCGGCCTCGAGCGCGCCTTCGAGCAGTCAATGCTTGCCGGTTCAGAGGAGAAGGCGCGTATCGGGCGCGAAGCGGCGGCACTCGTGCAGTCCCACCAGGCGATCGTGCTGGACGTCGGCACCACGACCACCGCCATCGCGGCGGCTCTCCTCGACCGCGATGAGCTTCAGGGAGTTGTCGTCATTACCAACGCACTGAATATCGCGCTGCTGCTCGAACCCGTGATCCCTCGATTCACTGTGGTCGTCACCGGGGGTACCGTGCGCCCATTGCAGCATTCACTCGTTGATCCGCTCGCCGGCGTGGTGTTCGACCGCATCCGAGCCGACCTCGCCTTCATCGGCTGCAGCGGGGTGGATGCCGTCGCGGGCATCACCAACGTCAACCTGCCAGAGGCGGACCTCAAACGGAGGATGCTCGAGGCATCCGCCCGCTGCATCGTGGTGGCCGACAGCTCGAAACTCGGAGTCACCCAACAGAGCCGCGTCGCTCCGATTGGCGAAATCGACACCCTCATCACCGGAATCGAGGCCGACGCGCGCGAGCTCGAACGGCTCGCGGCCACCGGCCTCCGTGTGTTGCTGGCTCGCTAGGCTGACCGCATGCGCGCCCCCACCGGAGTCCAGTTCGCCCTCTCGAAGTCCACCCCGAACGGTGACGCGATCGCCGTGATCACGGAGGTCGCCGCCTCGCTTCGTGTTCTCTCAATAGGCGGGATAGAGCTGACTGAGCCCTACGGCGTCGACGTGGTGCCACCCTTCTGTGACGGAATCGTGCTCGTGCCCTGGCCGAACCGGGTGGAAGACGGCCGATTCACGAGGGCGCCGCCCAGGTGCTCGATATCACCGAGCCCGCCCTGCACAATGCCCTGCACGGGCTGCTGCGCGACCGCCCCTACCGGCTGGCTGAGCGCACTACGGATGCCGTGACCCTGGCCGCGACCGTGCATCCGACCCGCGGCTACCCCTTCACCCTCGACACGACGGTGCGCTACGAACTCGTCGACGACGGCATCCACGTGACCCACGGCGTGGTCAATGTCGGCGAGAAGCGGGCGCCCTATGCGGTCGGAACACACCCATTCCTGCGCCTCGGCGAAGTGCCGACCTATGAGCTCACTCTTGCGCTGGCCGCCGGAACACGCTTTGAGACGGATGCCCGGCTCAACCCAATCCGTGAGAGCTCCGTCGACGGCACCGACTACGACCTGCGGTTGGG
>ENA-OFCD01000812-OFCD01000812.1-metagenomes-genome-assembly--contig:-NODE-812-length-18267-cov-5.833846_pt1 | contig 18267 bp, 11 predicted proteins | sample MGYA00153392_OFCD01 | MGnify analysis MGYA00153392
GTCGCCCTCGCGCTCGCCGCACTCGAAGAACCGTCGGACTGCGTTTGAGCGACCTTAGCGCTTTTCGCAGAAAACGTGGCATGCTTGGCAAAAAATGGTGAAGACACGTAGTCTCGGTTTTTACCGACTGCGGTCAGATATTGGGGCCGATCCTGCGGGAATCCATTATCGACCACGTTACGCGGAGGCGCATGATACCGCAAGCATACGAGCGACATTATTACACCACGAATGATCCAACGCGGTAACATTTCGAAAACATTGCCGCGTGAGAATCGTTTTGAAGATGCGCATGCCCCAGACGATAGTCGGCTCCTGCCGCGTGTATCCGGCGGATGTCATGTTGTGGTCGAATTTTCGCCGTCGAGCAGCGTCGACCGTTAAAGTGGAGGATCTACATTCAACCAGGGAATCGTCGGACAGACGCGTGCGTGCAGGTGCACGAGATGCGCACGGTATTTTCGAAGATGCTGAGCGAATGCGCGATCGTCGACGGTGGTTGTCCATCAAAAATCAGGGCATGTACCTTCGACTGCGCCGAGGTCAGTTCGTACTGACGCGCAAACGCGCACGCGGCGGGATCATGCAAAGCGTGCCCGCCGAGGACCGCGATGACCGAGTGTTTCGCGACTTGGCGGTATTGGCGCGCTACGGTCTCATGAAGGTCCGCTACATGCAGATACGGGTCCACTTGGTGGTGAAGTGGCCTTCAATGGCACACAGCGGCATCGTAGACGTCCGCAACGCGCGGTGGCCAATCGGCTGTCGTCTGTCCATATACCGTGTAGGGTACCTCCTACTGGTTCAGACGTAAAGCTTATGGTTCAAGTATTGTTTACTAAGAACGTTGTGAAGTTCAGAACGTTTAGCAAGATTGCGGTCTCATGGAAACTCGGCTAGCTTCGAAACGCGAAGATGAGCCGCATCCCGATATTTGGTGCTATTCTTACACGAGCGAACTACGAAACAGAAATGAGGTCGGGGCATGGAGCAATCTATGGTCAAACTTGAAGAACAAGCAGAAGCGATAGCCCGGTATCTCGGGAGTAGCTATCCAAGCGCATGCATCAGTCGTTACGAGGATACTCAACGCGATGTGATCGGGTTCCGTTTTTTCGATACGACGCACGGTGATGTCGAATTTACTCGTCAGCTTCTGCAGACGTTCCCGACGAATGAGAACGATGTAGCTCTTGAGCTCCATCTGCGTCACGCGGGTTCGGAAATAAGCGATACGCATCCGGGCGAACGTCTGGTCTTTGCGATGGTAGGTTGTCGGCGGGAGTCGACCTAGCTCGCGCTCGCGTGCCCACGCCTCCCGCGTTTCACGACTTGCCCACTCGATACGCTCCGTCGGCAAACCCGCATCGCGAACGATCGCGAGCCCATTTTCATGTTCCATCCGGAAAAACGTCTCGGTCTCGTCATGCTATGGGAGGGCGCTGCCGCGCCACCTACCGCTTCCGCGATCACGAGCTTAGCCGGGGTCGCTCGGAATCGACGCCGAATCGTGGGACATGGCGAGCGGTCTCTCTGCCCCGGCTCCGCGCGACGGTTCAGCGTTACCAACGGGAACGGTCACGTTTCTCTTCACCGATATTGAAGGGAGCACGGGGCGTTGGGATACGCATGGCGAGGCAATGTCGGCGGCGGTGCAGCGTCACGACGTAATCGGGCGCACGGCGATCGAGGCTTACGGCGGGTACGTCTTCAAGACACTCGGCGATGCGTTCTGCGTTGCTTTCGCGCGACCCGAGGCCGCCGTCGCAGCCGCGCTCGACTTCCAGCGCGCGCTAGCAGCCGAAGACTTTGCCGCCGTCGGCGGACTGTGCGTCCGGGCGGCACTCCACACCGGTGCAGCGGACGAGCGGGGTGGTGATTATTTCGGGCCAACCGTCAACCGCGTTGCACGGCTCCTCTCGATCGGCCATGGCGGACAGACGCTGCTTTCGGGCGTGATGCACGATCTCGTCCTCGGTGCGCTTCCGCCGCAGGCGAGTTTACGCGACCTCGGCGAGCATCGGCTCAAGGATCTCTCGCGCCCGGAGTATGTGTATCAGCTCGTCGCCCCCGAGCTCGCAACGGAGTTTCCGGCGCTGCGATCGCTTGAATTACTGCCGAATAATTTGCCGCTGCAGATGACATCGTTCGTCGGCCGCGAGCGCGAGGTTGCGGAGATCGCGGAGCTGCTCGGGACGCGTCGGCTCGTGACGCTCGTGGGTTCGGGCGGGATCGGCAAAACGCGCACCTCGTTGCAGGTTGCGGCGAACCTTCTTGACGGGTCGGGCAACGGCGTCTGGTTCGTCGAGCTTGCGCCGCTCGCGAGCGGTGAGTACATTCCGTCGGCGGTGGCGCAGGCGCTCGGGCTCTCGTTGCCGCCGGAGGGCGATTCAGTCGCAAATCTGGTCAAGGTGATAAAATCTTGGCAGGCGCTCTTGGTCTTTGATAATTGCGAGCATCTCATCGAGGGCGCGGCGCATTTTATCTCAGCGGTCATTCGCGGCTGTCCGAAGATTGCGGTGCTCGCATCAAGTCGCCAGGGGCTGGGCGTAGCGGGGGAGGAGGTGTACCGGCTCCCGTCGCTTCGCGTCGACGATGGAACCGGGCTCGGAATGACGAGTGCGCGCGAGGCCACCATTTTGCCCGCAATCGCGCTGTTCGTCGAGCGTGCGATCTCCGCCGACCGCCGCTTTACGCTGACTGATGAAAACGCGTCAATTATTGTCGAGATCTGTCGTCGGCTCGACGGCATTCCGCTCGCGATCGAGCTTGCGGCGGCGCGAATCAAGATCCTGAGCCCGCGACAGCTGCACGACCGGCTCGACGAACGCTTTCGCGTCTTGACCGGCGGGAGTCGCGATGTGCTGCCGCGTCAACAGACGCTGCGCGCGCTCATCGACTGGAGTCACGATCTCCTCGACGATCGCGAGCGAATGCTCTTTCGTCGGCTCGGCATTTTCGTGAACGGTTTCACGCTCGAAGCGGCGACGGCTGTCGGGACGAGCGATGATCTCGATGAGCTCGATCTCTTCGACGTGCTGGCATCGCTGGTCGATAAATCGCTCGTTCTCGCGGAGCCCGCCGGCGAAGCGCTGCGCTATCGGATGCTCGAATCGACACGCGCCTACGCACGCGAAAAACTCGATGCCGCGGCCGAATCGAACAATCGCGCGCTACGCCATCTCCGCCATCTTCGCGATCGATTCGTCGAGGAACGCGAACGCTTTATGCAGACCGGTCGCGTGGAGCTCTGCGAACGCCTCATTGCAATCGAACTTGAAGACCTTCGTGCCGCACTCGACTGGGGAATGGCGAATGGCGAAGCCGTGCTCGCAAGTGAGCTTCTCACCGCCGTGCGGCGCGACTGGTATGGAGTCGCGCTTACGGGCGAGGGTCACGAACGTATCGTGAACGCGATCGAACTGCTGGGGGACGGTGTCGCAGCGTCGCTGCGGTCGGCGCTCTTTACATGGAGGGGCGTGTTTGCGTCAGACTTCGGGCGCATCACGGAAGCTTGCGATTTCACATCGGAAGGTGTTCGGCTCGGCCGCGCCTCGGGGGATCGCACAACGCTGGCGTTGGCCCTGCTGTACCAATCGGTTGGATTGCGTCGCGCTGGCCGCATCGATGACGCTGCCGACGCCAACGCGGAGGCGGAAACATTGATTTCAAGCGAGGATCGCTGGCTGGCCAACGTCGCATTGGAGAATAAATCCGTGTTGGTCGGGATGCGTGGCGACCACGAAAGCAGCGCGCGCCTAACTCAAGAACTCCGCGATAAGCATCGAGCGCTCGGGAACCGTTCAGCCGCCGTCGTCTCGGGTCTTAATCTTGCCGAGGAAGAACACGCCCTGGGCAAGACGGAGCGAGCCGTCGTCATCTTGCAAGAAACGTTGGCCGACATTCAAAGCGCGCCGACTCGCTTTGAACTGCACTACGTAACCGGCGCGTGCAATCTCATAGGGTATCTGGTCGCCCTCGATCGACTTGCCGAGGCGCGGGCGACCGCGCGTGAACTGTTCCGCCGACACCGGTCGGATGCGATTTACATTGCGCAAATCAGCTTCGCGTTGGAGCATCTGGCGCTCGTGCTCGCGCTCGAAGGCGATGACGCTCGCGCCGCGGAGCTCGCCGCTCACGCCGATGCCGCGTTGCGCGACCTCGGCCACGAGCGCGAATTTACCGAGAAAGCGACGCGAACGCGACTCGACGCCCTCCTCGAGAAACGCCTCCCAAGTGACCAGCGCACAGCCCTCGAGACCCGCGGTGCCGCGATGAGCCGTGAGGAAGCCGTTGCCCTCGCGCTCGCCGCACTTGAAGAGTCGCCGGACGACGCTTGAGCGACGGCGGTCTAACCAGAAGACGTGCCACGCTTGGCAAAAAATGGTGAAGACATATAAAACGCAAGCAGAAAGCAGTGTAACGAGCCACGTACCGCCTTGGCGCTCACGAGCGTAGCCGGGGTCGCTCGGAATCGACGCCGAATCGCCTAGGATGGCAAGCGGTGGTCTCCCTGCCCCGGCTCCGCCTGACGGCGTGTCGCTTCCAACGGGAGCGGTCACGTTTCTCTTCACGGATATCGAAGGCAGCACGGAGCGTTGGGACACGCGTCGCGAGGCAATGTCGGCGGCTGTGCAGCGTCACGACGCAATCGGGCGCGCGGCCATCGCCGCTCACGGCGGCTACGTCTTCAAGACGCTCGGCGATGCGTTCTGCGTTGCTTTTTCGCGACCCGAGGCCGCAGTCGCCGCCGCACTCGATTTCCAGCGCACGCTCTTGGCCGAGGATTTCGCCGCCGTCGGCGGACTGCGGGTCCGCGCAGCACTCCACACCGGTGCAGCAGACGAGCGGGGTGGTGACTATTTCGGGCCAGCCGTGAATCGCGTTGCGCGGCTCCTCTCCATCGGCCATGGCGGGCAAACGCTCCTCTCCGGCGTGATGCACGATCTCGTCCTCGGTGCGCTCCCGCAACAGGCGAGCCTACGCGATCTCGGGGAGCATCGGCTCAAGGATCTCTCGCGCCCCGAATATGTTTACCAGCTCGTCGCACCCGAGCTCGCATCGGAGTTTCCGGCGCTGCGATCGTTGGAATCGTTGCCGAATAATCTACCGCTGCAGATGACATCGTTTGTCGGTCGCGAGCGCGAAATTGCTAAGATTACGGACCTCTTGGGCGCGCATCGACTCGTGACGCTCGTGGGTTCGGGCGGGATTGGGAAGACGCGAACGTCGCTCCAGGTCGCGGCGAACCTGTTGGACGGATCGGGCAACGGGGTCTGGTTCGTCGAACTCGCGCCGCTCGCGAGCGGTGAGTACATTCCGGCGGCGGTGGCGCAGGCACTCGGGCTCTCGCTACCGCCGGAGGGCGATTCAGTCGCAAATCTCGTCAAGATGATCAAGTCGTGGGACGCGCTCTTGGTCTTCGATAACTGCGAGCACCTCATCGAGGGCGCTGCCCGTTTCATCTCAGCGGTCATTCGCGGCTGTCCGAAGATTAGCGTCCTTGCATCGAGCCGTCAGGCTCTCGGCGTTGCGGGAGAGATGACGTTCCGGCTTCCGTCGCTCGCCGTAGATGACGGTATTGTTGGTGTCGTGACGAGTGCGCGCGAGGCCGCTATTTCGCCCGCAATCGCGCTCTTCGCCGAGCGCGCGACCGCTACTAACGATAGTTTTTCACTGACCGACGAAAACGCGTCGACCGTTGCCGAGATCTGTCGTCGACTGGATGGCATTCCGCTCGCGATCGAGCTCGCGGCGGCGCGGGTCAAGATGCTGAGCCCGCGACAGCTGCACGACCGGCTCGATGAGCGCTTCCGCGTCTTGACGGGCGGGAGTCGCGATGTACTGCCGCGTCAACAGACGCTGCGCGCGCTCATCGACTGGAGTCACGATCTCCTCGACGATCGCGAGCGAATGCTCTTTCGTCGACTCGGCATTTTCGTGAACGGTTTTACGCTCGAAGCGGCGACGGCTGTCGGGACGAGTGACGATCTCGGGGAGCTCGATCTCTTCGATGTGCTGGCGTCGCTGGTCGACAAATCGCTCGTCCTCGCGGAACCCGCCGGCGATGCGCTACGCTACCGGATGCTCGAATCGACACGCGCCTACGCCCGCGAAAAACTCGGCGCCGCGGCCGAATCACAGGAGCGTTCGCTCTGCCATCTCCGCCATCTTCGCAATCGATTCGTCGACGAACGCGAATGCCTTCATCGTACGGGTCGTGCAGAGCCTTGTGAACGCCTCATTGCAATCGAACTCGAAGACGTGCGTGCCGCACTCGATTGGGGAATGGCGAATCGCGAAGCCGTACTCGCAAGCGAAATGATCGTTGCCGTGGGCAGTGGTTGGAGAGCGGTCGCGCTTGTCGGCGAGGGGTACGAGAGCATTGGGCGCGCCATCGAACTGTTGGGGGACCGTGCTCAAGCGTCGCTGCGGTCGGCGCTCTTCATTTGGAAGGGCGTGTATGCGGCAGATTTCGGACGCATCACGGAATCCTGCGATGTCTCATCGGAGGGTGTCCGGCTCGGCCGCGCCTCGGGGGATCGCATAACGTTAGCGTTCGCACTGCTGTTCCAAGGGAATGCATTGCGTCGCGCTGGCCACATTGACGACTCTGCCGACGCTGCCGCGGAGGCGGAAGCATTGATTTCAAGCGAGGATCGCTGGCTTGCCCTCTTCGCATTGCAGAATAAAGCCGCGTTGGTCGGGATGAGCGGCGATCACGAGAGCGCCGTGCGCCTGAGTCAAGAATTCCGCGATAAGCATCGAGCGCTCGGGAACCGTTCGTTCGCCGCCAGCTCGGGTCTCAATGTCGCCGAGTTCGAACACGCTCTCGGCAAGACGGAGCGAGCCGTCGTCATTGCGCAAGAAACGTTAGCCGATATCAAAAGCGCGCCGACTCGCTTTGAATCTGTGTACGTAAACGCCGCGTGTAATCTCATTGGGTATTTGGTCGCGCTCGATCGACTTGCCGAGGCACGGGCCACTGCACGTGAACTGCTCCTCAGGCATGGGTCGGACGCGATCCACATCGGGCTCGTTACCTTCGCCTTGGAACATCTGGCGCTCGTGCTCGCGCTCGAAGGCGACCTCGCTCGCGCCGTCCAGCTCGCCGCCCACGCAGACGCAACGTTGAGTAACCTCGGTTTCGAGCGCGAATTTGCCGAGAAAGCGACGCGAACGCGGCTCGATATTCTCCTCGCCAAACGCCTCCCAAGCGATCAACGCACAGCCTTCGAGACCCGCGGCGCCGCAATGAGCCGTGAGGAAGCCGTTGCCCTCGCGCTCGCAGCACTCGAAGAGCCGCTGGACAGCGTGTAAGCGATCTTGGGGGTTCAACGATTGCCTCTACGAGACTACGGCGGTCTTAGTAGAAGACGTGATACGCTTGGCAAATAATGGTGAAGACATATAGCTTTTTTTAACCGATCGCGGCCAGGTACTGCGGCCGATCCTGCGGGTATCAGTTACCGACCCCGTTACGCGACGGCGCATGATACCGCGAGCATACGGGCGTCGCTATTACACCGCGGATGATCGAACGCGGTAACATTTCGGAAACACTGTTACGTGAGAGTCGCGTTTTGGAGACGCCCATGCTCCAAGACGATAGTCGTCCACTGCCGCGTCTCGACGCAGCTACACGCTTGGATCCTATCTCATTCGGAAACGATACTCCCTATATACTCCGAACTGGAGACTGCGCGGAAGAAAGACTTCCGCAACAGACCGCAACTCATAAGCGCCCCGGTACATGCGCGTCATGCTAAGGCTCTGCTCGTCATCGCACGGCTCGATTGGCTCGCACAAAACGAGTTTGTCACATTTCGGCTTCTTGAGAGTGGCGTCGAATTTGTAGCTTGCAATAATCCGCACGCAAATTAAATGTCGATTTCAGATCCTGGCCCTTATGGCGGAGCACGAGTCGCATATGATCTCCGAACGCGTAAAGGCGACGCTCGCAGTGCGGCGCGCCCGCGACGACGTATTTCACTGCGACCGAAAACTCATGCCACGAGCCGTAACGAATTAGGCTACCGAACGCAGGATGGTGGAGAACCGGAAAAATGATATTAACCGCTCGGTAGAGGTACGTCGCTCTTTGGCTGAGGTCGAACGACGACAAAGCCGTCTTCGAAAGCCCGCAAGACACCCGTATGCAAAAGGCTCGCGATCGCCTCACGCGTCTCATCGAGATGCGCTCCCGTGACGACACCCTCACTCGCGAGCGTTTCATCGGTAAGCACGAATAGCGTATCCTCACTGAACGATGGCGTTTCCGCAATCGCGACCGTTTTCACGAGCATCACTTGCGTTTGCCACGCCGCACGTGCCAGCCGCTGCGCGATCACCGCCACGCGTTTCGGTCGCCCATGCTGCCGCTCCCAAAGCAGCGAGCGAATCGAAGCTTCCACGCGCCCGGCCTCCATTGCCGGACGCAGCTCGTCGGGACCGATCGCATGCGAAACCGCCGTCACCAAATCATCGACCGTCCAAAGCGCGACGTCGTGCATGCGTAACTCGTCATCGAGCGATGCATCGTTCCCAAACGCGGGCCCGATCAACATCGATTTCGTGGCCCCCGCAGCCGCACGAAACTTCGCCGGCTCTTCCGGCCGCGGATTTGCGACGATCCCGCCCGGGCTCGCCGTCTTGCATTCAAGGATTACGCGATACCCCGCAACACCAAGGGGTGCCGCAAGCACACCATCCGGCTGGCCCTCGCCGCCGATATGCGTTGCCACAAATCCAAGCGCCGCGAACGCATCGCAAACCGCGATCTCAAATGCCGCCGGATCGCCACCGATCGACGTCGTCTGCAATCGTTCCGTCAGCGACGCAACATCGGCATCCGAAATCCATGTCGGCACGGCCGGCAAAACAATATCGGGCCACGTATCGACGGGCCCGCTGAGCCGGAACGACGCCGTCCCCGTAACCTGCACGAACTCCGGCGACCGGCCCGCCCCGAGCGTGCGCACCACATACTCATGCAATGCCGTGTACACGTACTTGCGCGTCGTGCTGTCGGGAAGAAGCCCGCGTGCGCGTCCTTGGGCGAGAATGTCATCGGCGTCGTGCGCTTTTCCATCGGCGAGCACCGCAAGGGCCGCTGCGATAATGAAATTCCGCGGCGCTGTCTCCGTCGTTGCAACGATCGTCGGACGTACGGGAACGGCCGCGCCACGATCGCCGAAGAGCTGCTGCCCGATACGCGTGCGTTCGTGTGCGAAGACGTCTCCGAAGAGTCGCATGAACTCTGCAAACCCGCCTTCGGTCACTTCACCGTTGCGAACTTTGCCGAGATCTTTCCAAGCCACGGGCAGCGACACTTCGAGCGACGGCGTGCCGCGCAGAGCGTAGGGAAGAAGCGTTCCCATCCCCGGATGATTGGACTTCGTGCCGAGATAGATGCGATCGCCGCGTTCGGCGCGCAACGGCGCGACGGTAAATCTCTGTGGATCGCTAGCAGCCGCGTCCGCCGCAAACGCATGCAGCCACGGCGCGACGCGATCGTACCCCGGCCCATCCGCAAAGGGAATCCAAAGTGTCAGCCCCCGAAAGCCATCGAGCACGACGATCGCATCGAGTCCCTGCGCCTCGAGCGTTTCGCGCAACACATGGGCGCCCGCAAAGACCGCATCTTCGGTAACCGAGCCATGTGGCGAGAGCACCAGCCGCGCGAACGCCACCCGATCCGGATCGTCGAGTGTCGGTCCCCACCCATCGAGCTCCACGGCATAATGCGCCGCGCACACCCACGTCACGGTATGCGCGTTGAGCTTCACATACGGATGCACGCCTGTCGACGTTCGCACCGCCACGGTCTCGACCGACGCGGGCAATGCATCGAACGATTTATGGAAGGCGGGGACGCCGGCCCAGCCGGTTGGAAAACTCACCGCGATGAGCGGTGTCCCGCCGAAATGCTTTTCGAGCCACGGAATCGCACGGCCGTAGTGCGCGCGGATACGCTGATGATCGGATGCGGAAAGAAGCTCGAGTTCGAAACCTTCAGACATCGTGGATGACGATTCGACGATAGAATTAGCAGAATCTCCTTGATGTCGCAAAGAAGCCGATTTCAAATACCGTTTTCAATATCTGGAGGAACGTTGACGAAAATCGAAGTGAGCGGTGATCGTTGAAGGGCGAGTTGCGCATTCCGCTCGGGCACGTCGAGGGGGTCGCACGGGCCGATGAGGAGCTACGTGAGTGGAAGGGTTGGCGCGCGACGGGAACGTCGATCCCAGGCTTTTGGGCCGGCACGTTTTACGCAAACGACGGTCGTGCATTTTGGGATGTCTCCGGCGGCGATAAAGCGATCGCGATCTATTTGCGCGGTGATACCTTCAGGAAGTTGGTGATCGACGTCGAGGACCCCGATACGGCGGTCGCATTGATCGTTCGCGCCGTCGCCACACCACGCTGAGGACGCCCACGTCGACGATGACCATGAACATGGTCCAAACGACTCGTTCGTACTCGAAAGGCAAGAGTTCGATTGCGACTACGCGCCGTAGCTTGCGTTTTTAGAGCGCGAACTTTGTGAGCTTCGAAACGGTGGCTCTCAAAATGGAATCATCGGCCTCGAAGAGCCGCCCGCGCGAGTCGCTCTTTGCAATCAGCGAACTCTTGCTGCCAGGGACGTATAAAAATCGTATCTGCTTGAGCGCGGAATCGATACCGATATCGAAGTAGGCAGTAATACCGTAAATGCGGTAAAGCCGCGATACGGTTATAATTCGGGAATGGCAGCAAGGGGGAAAAGGCTAGTACCGTCCGGCGCTAAGCCGAAAAAAGTGTTAGTGGAGATGTCGTCCCGCGGTACGATCACGTTGCCGCCGACTTTCCGAGCGACATCGTTGTTCGAAGTTCGCGCGACTACCGATGGTACGATTACCTTAATTCCGCAGTCGACGATCGCTGCTACTCAGGCGTGGTTTTGGACCGAGCGTTGGCAGAAGATGGAGGCTGAAGCAAACGACGATATCGAAAAGGGGCGCACGAAAAGGTTCGCTTCGGGCGATGAATTTTTAGCGGAACTCGAGCGAAACTGAAATTCGAGACAACCGCATCTTTTCTATCGGACTACGCGAAGCCGTCGTGATGTTGAACGAAGCTCATCGAAGCTTCTCGAGTCGGGAGGTGCGGATCGTCCGAAATGGCCTAAATCTCTTCGCATCAAAGACGTTGAGGGAGCTCCGGGTATTTGGGAGCTGACGTGGTCTTCGAGCGGCCCCGACGGGCGCGCAACGTTCGAGTATTTCGATGTGGGCCGAGAACGAGCGATCCGATGGCGACGCATTGGCGGACACGAGATTTTCAAAACTCCTTAGGTTCGCGCCCCTTCACTCGAAAGTCGAACGAGCGCAAACGAAAGCGCTCGGAAAGCCGCCGTCCGCCATATTCACGCCTCCGCTTCCGGCGCATAGCAGGGCGCACCTCGATACACGCACGACCCGCACCATGCGCCCACGTGCGCGTCGTCGCTTTCGAGGAGCCCGACCTCTGCGACCGCTTGCGCGATCGCATCGTACGACATCGGCTCGGCATGCTCGAACGTTGCCGCTTGCGGCGAGAGGCGAAGGATCGTCGCGTCGACATCGTCGCCGGGATAACGCAGCGTCGCGACATGGCGATAGAGGGCGAGCTGGAGCCGGTAATGTTCGCCTGCGGTGCGACCCGTCTTGTAGTCGATGACGATGATGCGCCCGCGATCGTCACGCGCGATGACGTCGATTGCGCCTTCGACGATCGTCTCGCCAAAAGCCGTCGAGAACGTCGGCTCCACGGCGAGGATGTCGTATGGTGCGAGCGCTTCGACGGCGCGTTCGGCGTTCGCCCGTGCGTCCCGCGCGGCGGTATCGCTGACGTCGGTAAACTCCGGGAGTGCCGTATCGAATGCCGTGCCGACATCGATCGGGTGCGCGTCGATCCGCGCACGGCCCCAGTGCTCGAGTGCGCGATGGGCGAGCGATCCGGCGCGTGCCGACGACGTCGCGAAGCCCTGCGTGTCGTCGAGCCCGACGAACCGTGGCGCGGCATCGCGCAAACCCGGCACGTGCAGGCGATACCGATAGCGCGCCATGCGCGGACACGTCTCGAACGCGGCGATCGCAGAAAACGAAATGCGCGGCCGATACGTCGAGGCCCGCCCGAGCGTTGGCGGAGCGTCCGATGCGACGATGCGCGCCGTTTGCATCGGTAGGGCGGCGTGGCCGTTCGTCGCGGGCGCCTCGCGCGTTTCGCGGACGAACGAGAGATCGATGCCGGGTTCGCACGATTCCGCCCATGCGCGCAAATGCGGTAAGTACGGTGCCTCACCTTTACCCGGTGCAGCGGCTGGCGCCGTCACGTAAACGCGTTTTTGCGCGCGTGTGAGTGCCACGTAAAAAACACGCGCCTGCTCGCGCTCGGCCAGCATTTTCTGCCGCGGCTTTGCCGGGCGTTCGCCCGTTGCGGGATCGTGCTCGCATTTGGCACAGAGCCAGCGGAACGTCTCGACGCCGTCGATATCGCATTTGAGTGCGAACGTCCCTGTCCTGAGGTCGTACATCACGACGCGATCGGTCGGATCGCCGCCACCGTACTGTGCGTTCGTCGAGCACGCAACGAAAACGTACGGCCACTCGAGACCCTTGGCCTGATGAATCGTGAGGACGCGAACGCCGTCGAAATCGAGTTCGGCTTCTTGCGGGTCATCATCGTAGAGGATGCGGCGCTCGATATCATCGACGAAATCGCGGAGCCGCGCACCGGGCCGCTCGTCGGCGAATTCCGATGCGAGGAGGTCGAACCCACGGAGATTGACGATGGCCTGCGCGCCGATCGTCTCCCCGAGTCGTGCGTAACTTGCGGCGATGGGAACGTAGCGTGAAAACTGCGCCATCGCGAGGTGAAGCGGGAGCGCGGCGGCGGGTAAGATCTCCGTCACCCGCGCGCGGAAAGCGGCGAGTCGCGCGCGCGTTTCGTCGTCGATATGGTCGAGCGTTTCGGCGCGCAGCACGCGCGCGAGCCAGTCGGTGTTCGCGGTGAGTGCGATCGCGGTTGCATCGGAGAGACCGCAGAGCGGAGATTGTAAAACGCGAATTGCGGCTGCGTGATTACCGAGATCGAGAACGAGTGAGAGCCAGGCGAGCGCGTCGCGAATCTCATCCGACCGAAAGAGACCGCTGCGGCGATCGAGGGCGGCCGTAACGCCGCGTTCGTTGAGTGCGCGGACGTACGCGGCCGCGTGCGTGCGCTTGCGCACGAGGATCGCGATATCGTCACGTTGCGTCCCCGGCTCTGCCAGAAGAAGCACGATCTCACCCGCGATCGCGCGCGCTTCGACTTTGACGTGTTCCGCAACGCCACCATCCGGTGCGGCGAAATGCTGGAGCCGCACGCATTGCCATCCCGCCGACTTCGCTGAAGCATCGAGTCGCGGTGTCGTCGCGTCGGCCACGCCCGCAACGCGCAGAACCTCGTGCCCCGCATCGACGATCTCTTGCGGCGAGCGTCGATTCACCAGCAGCGCATGCGTCGCATCGGCCGTGGCTGCGATGCGTGCCATCACGGCTTCATCCGCGCCGTTGAACGAGTAGATCGCCTGACGCCGGTCGCCCACGGGCATCATGCCCGCCGCATCGAGGTCGCCTGGCTTCCCAAAGAGCGTCTCGATGAGCGCCAGTTGCTGTTCGCTCGTATCCTGGCTTTCGTCGAGCAAGACGTAGCGATAACGCGCGCGGATCTGCGCCATCACGTCGGGGTGTGCGCGCACGAGTCGCGTCGTCATCCCGATGAGGTCGCCGTAGGTCGCAGCATTGCGCGCGAGCAGTCGGCGGTCGAATTCGCGAAAGAGTTCGGCAACGACGGCGACGTTGCGTGCTTCGCGCGTGGCTTCGCGTTCGCGCTGCTCGTGCGTGGTCGGCTCGTCAGGCTTGAGCGCCGTTCGCTTTCCGCTCTTACCGAGCGTCCAGAGTTGACCCCACGTTTGCGTTGCGAACCGGTCGATCTCTGCGATCGCGCGCGCTTCGAAGTCATCCGGCGAGATGCCGTGTCCTTTGAGTCGCAGGGCCAGCTTGCCGAGATCGCGTTCGAGCTGATCGATCCTCATCTCGCCGATCGGGAGCGCGGTCGTATCGACGCCGAGCCGATCGTCGAGCAGCGCCGCAAACGCGTCGTGAAAGATCGCGTACGCCTCACCGTCGGTAATCGCGCGCGGTGGCGCGATGAATCCGAACGTATACGCAAACTCACGCAAGATATCGGCGGCGAGCGCATGAATGGTCGTGCAACGGACCCCACGTCCATCGCCCAAGAACGCACGGTCGAGCGTATCGCCGATGCGCGCAGCGATTTCGGCTGCGGCTTTCCTCGTGAACGTTACGACAACGATCTGATTCGCTTTGACCTGTTCGGATTCGACGAGATAGAGGGCACGTAGCGCGAGCGTCGCGGTCTTGCCCGTTCCCGCACCTGCGTCGACGCTATGTCGACCGGTCGGCGGCGCGGTGATCGCCGTGATTTGATCGTCGCTGGGATTGCGTCCAACGCCGAGTGCCGTGCGCCAAAGATTCGCGTTCATTCCTCGTCCTCGAGATATCCCGGGCAAACCGCGACGAAATCGCAAAGCTTGCACGATCGTGCGAAGCGCGTGGGTTCGAGTGCCGCGAGTGCACCCGACCGCCACGGTTCGAAAAACGTGCGTTCGAGCACGTCGTCGATCGTCGCGAGCGTCGCGATACCGGCATCGTCATCTGACCGAAAGGCGATCCGATCGACATGCGCGCGGTCTTCGTCGGGTCCCGATTTCGGATCGCGCGCCAGGTAGACGAAAGCGAGTTCGCGCGTGGCGGGTTTGGCATGCCGATACAGTGCGAGCTGCGGATTCGCACGGGGCGTGGTTTTCGTCCAGAGTGCTCCACGATCGACGAGCTCGGCGATCTTCGGAAACGCCTTTGCCATGGTATTTTCCGCCTTGAGTTTGCCCGTCTTCACATCGACGAGGACGATCGATGCATCGTCGCGTTCGTCGATCCGATCGATGCGACCCGAGAAACGCATGTCGTCGATAGGATATCGAACGGTCTCCTCGATGCCGACGACGCGAAACCCACCTCGGGGTTCGCGCGCGGAGTCTTCGAGATGGCGCGCGTATCGTCCCAACAACCGCCGTGCGCTTCGCCGTGCCGCCGCTGTTTCGAGCGTCGATTCGAAAACATCGAAGTCCGGCTCGCCAACGATCGCTTCCGCACGTTCGATCAATTCGCGTTCCCACGCAACGTGCTCGCCTTCCGCGACCGTTCGAAAATCGTTCGTGACCGTATGAAACTCCGCGATCGCGCGATGCACGAGCGTGCCGAGCTTCGCGTGGTAGCCGCGCGTCGACGATCCGATCTGCAAGAGCGCGGTATAATAAAACTGTCGTCGACACGTGAACCACGTGTCCATCGCGCTCGTTCGAATCGGGCGGATCGGGTGTGCGGCCACGAGCGGCTGCGCATCGAGAAGATCGTTCGGGCGCACGTACACGAGCGGTCCGCGAAAACTCGCGCGCTCGGCTTCTTGCGTGCGTGCATCGAGCGGCACGAACCGACTCGGCCCGTGTGGCGAACCGTCGAGTCCGTGTTCCGACCACGTCACCAGCAGTTCGGATTTCGCGCGCGTGACCGCAACGTACCAGAGCGACCGCTCTTCGAGATCGTGTTCGGGCGCGCGCGTCCCCAAATCCACGCCACAGTCCCGAGCGAGCGCGATGTCCTCGGTCGAAACGAGCGCATCCGAGCGCCACGCTTGCGGAAAATGCCCATCGACGGCATCGCCGATGACGACGAATGAGAATTCGAGGCCTTTCGCTGCATGGACCGTCAAGATTCGCACGCCGCCGTCGTCATCCGACGCCTCATCCTGGGCGCGCCATGCATCGCTTCCGGCGATAAATGCATCGAAAAGTGCGGCCGACGTCGTGGTACGTCCGAGCCGCGTGTGGAGATCGCGTAGGTCGGTGAGCGCGTCGAAGACGTTCGTGAGGCGACCGCTCGTCCGTCGCGCGCGATCCTCGTCGCCCGCAATCGCGAAGGCCAACAGATTCGAATCGGCGACGAACGCTTTCGCGGCCCGGGCAATGTCGTCGCCCTGCCAGAATGCTGCGGCCGCACGTAAGCCCGTCGCGAGTCGCATCGCAGCTTCGCGCGCGGGACCGCCGAATGCATCGAGGAGCGCCGTCATCGACGCAAGGTCGGATGCGGTGGATGCACCCAGGGCGAGTCGCACGTCCAGTGGCGGCAACGCAAACGCGGGATGCGCGAGCAGGCGTTGCCATCGCGTGGCATCGTTCGGTCGCGCGAGTGCCGAGAGCGCCGCGCACGTCGCATCGACGACGAGATCGTCGATGACGTTCTCACCACCCGCACGTGAAACCGCGATGCTCCGCGCGCGCAGCGCTTCTTCGACGAGCGATGCCAACGGCTCCGCACTCCGTAGGAGTACGGCGATCTCGGTCTCGGGAATGCCACGCTCCAGCGCGCTCGCAATCGATTCCCCGATGAGCGCGGCTTCGTCATGCGGCGTGGCCGCACGTCGGAAGACGATCGTCCCATGTGTCGCGACGCGAGATGTAAGCGCGACGGTCTCCGGCATCGTCGACGCCGCGAGCGCGCACATCTCGGGCGGGCATCGAAAGCTTTCATCGAGCGTCAAGCGCTGCATCTTCAAACGATCGCGCGCGTGCGTCATCGCGTCGCGCGCGGCTCCGCGAAAGCCGTAGATCGCCTGCGCCGAATCGCCGACCGCGAAGATCTCGGCATCGAAGAGCGCGAGCAACGCCAATTGCAAGGTATCCGTATCTTGAAATTCATCGACGAGCACGTGGCGATACCGCTCGCGCAGCGTCCGTGCGACCTCGCTTGCAGGTTGCGAGCCGATCGCGACCGCGCGCGCGACGAGATCGTCGTAATCGGCGACCGCGAGGCGATCGCGGACGTCGCGCTGTGCGCGTGCGAGCGCGATCACATCGCGTAATCGGGGTGTCGCGCGTGCGGCGAGTGCGTCGATTGCGGCCGGCCCGGCGCGTCGAATCTCATCGACGCGCACGGACGCTTCACGCGCGAAGTCCGGCGACTTTGCGACCGCGGCGGGCAACGATACGAGCGGCGTGGTCGCAAGCACGTAATCGAAGAGCGCGCGCTCCGCGGGTTCCGTAAGGAGGCGCCGCGAGTGACCGCCCGTACCCGTCTCCGCGAGCAACCGCGCGGCAAAGCCGTGGAACGTGCGGATATCGGGAAGTGCGCCCGTTCCGAGCCGCTCACCGAGGCGCACGCGGAGTTCGCCGACCGCACGCCGTGAAAACGTGAGAAGAAGGATCTCCGATGCGCTTGCTCCCGCCGCGATGAGCGCGGCACAGCGCGCGGCGATGACGCGCGTTTTTCCGGATCCGGGCACGGCTTCGACTACGACGTTGGTGCCGCGGTGGTGTACGGCACGCGCTTGCAACGGGGTCAGTTCGAAAGCGAGCATTTCGGTTACAGTACGCCACCCGAGTGCCACACGCATGGCACACGCACCATGCATACTCGGGTGCATGACCGCATCTGCTCTCGACTTCACAACCGTCATCGCGTTCGTTCTCGGCGCGATCGTCGCGACCGTATTGCTCATGATGACCGTGCTTCGCGCGAACGCCAACGACGCGCGTGCGCTTCGGGAAACGATCGCTGCGCGCGACGCCGATCTCGCAACCGAACGGGTCGCCACGGCGACCGTCCAGGCGACGATCGCGCAGATGAAGCTCGGTGAACGCGATGTCGAAGAACGCTTGCAGCGCGTCGCCCAAACCTATGTCACGGAGGCACGCGAGGTACTCGTCAAAACCGCAGCCGAACGGCTCGTGGCGCAGGTCACCCCGCTCAACGAACGTCTCGATCTTCTCGGCAAATCACTCGTCGATCTCGGCACCGCGCGCATCGAGGATCAAACGCGGGTCGCGACCCTACTCGAGAGTCTGAGCACGAAGATGGCCGGCATCGATGATGCGACCAGGCGCGTCGAACGCGTCCTCGGTCATTCGCAAGCACGCGGCTCGTGGGGCGAATTCGAGCTCAAACGCCTTCTCGAACTCACGGGCATGACCGAGCACCGGCGCGGGGGTCCGGTGTCTCCGTGAGCGTCAAGGTGGGCTGGGGTGCGTTGGTGCTGGCGGTCAGGCCGGGAGCGGGATTGTCCGCAGGCGGGTGAACGCTTTGGCCAGGGCGAGTGCCCAGGGCCAGTGCTCGGCCAGGCGCA
>ENA-OFCD01000813-OFCD01000813.1-metagenomes-genome-assembly--contig:-NODE-813-length-18255-cov-6.256044_pt1 | contig 18255 bp, 16 predicted proteins | sample MGYA00153392_OFCD01 | MGnify analysis MGYA00153392
CACGCGACACGGTGGCCGTCGACACGCCCAGGCGCAGGGCAATATCCTTGAGGCGCGGCGGAGAGTTTTTCATTCGGGCGTAATCGGTTACGTTATCGGTTGCAGGTTAAAATACTGTAAATCAACGATAAATTTTATTGTGAAAACTTTTTTTCGGTCGACGTCGCCCCAATCTTTGCTTACCGTTGCCGGGGACGCTGCCACAAACCTGGCCACACCCCGCGCTTCATCCGGCATGGGTCAGTTGCCCCAATCGTTTGTGGGCTAGCTGTCTCAATCGTTTGCGGGCCAGTCGCCCCAATCGTTTGCGGACGGAAACGGCAACAGAGCAAACAGAGCAGAGACGACACGGCCCGCAGCCTACTGGCCGCCAACTCCCCGCGGTTTGACCTGCGGACGTTCACCGAGCTACACATTACATTGGTTGCGCTACCCAACGCGCTCCTTTTTGGCAACCACCGTTTCTTATTTTCATTTTCTCACGGCTCAATATGCGACATATTTTACTCTTCTTGGTAACTGGGCTGCTGAGCGGCGCGGCCCAGGCCCAGACCACCCGCCTCAGCGGGCGCGTCACCGACCAGCAGGACCAAGCCCTTCCCGGCGTTACGGTGTTGCTCAAGGGCACCAGCGTTGGCGCATCAAGCGATGTCAACGGCAACTTTGAGCTGCGGACCGACCAGCAGGGGCCGGCCCAAGTGGCGGCGTCGTACGTGGGGTACAAGCGGGCCGAACAGGCCGTTACGCTCGGCGGCGGCGACGTGGTCCTGGTCGAGCGGGCCGGGCCGGGCGTCCACGTGCTGGCCGAGGTCCGTGGCCACCCGGTGGCCGTCCGGCAGGGCGACCTGCTGGCCACCTCGTTCCACCCCGAACTGACCGGTGACGTACGCCTGCACGCGCTGTTCGTCCAGGTCGTGCGGGCTAGCATCGCGGCCGAGGCGACGAGAGGACGGGCATCGTGAGCGGCCACTCCAAATGGGCGACGACCAAGCACAAGAAGGCCGTCGTCGACGCCAAGCGCGGCAAGCTGTTCGCCAAGCTCATCAAGAGTATCGAGGTGGCGGCCCGTACCGGCGGCGCAGACGTGTCGGGCAATCCCACGCTCGCCGACGCCATCGTCAAGGCAAAAGGTCAGTCTGTCCCGAGCGACAACATCGACCGGGCGGTCAAGCGCGGCAGCGGCGAGCTGGGTGACGCCGCGGCCTACGAGGAGATCACCTACGAGGCCTACGGTCCCGGCGGTGTCGCCGTACTCGTCGAGTGCCTCACCGACAACCGCAACCGGGCCGCCGCCGAGGTACGCACCGCCATCAACCGCAACGGCGGCAACCCAGCCGACCCCGGTTCGGTGTCCTACCTGTTCGGGCGCAAGGGCCTGGTACTGGTCACCAAGACCGACGGCCTCGCCGAGGACGACGTACTGCTGGCGGTGCTCGAGTCCGGCGCCGAGGATGTCAGCGACGTGGGGGAGGCGTTCGAGGTGATCTGCGAGGCCGGCGACACCCACGCCGTACGACTGGCGGCCACCGACGCCGGGCTGACCGTCGAGTCCGCCGAGATGGCCTGGCTGCCGACGGTCAGCGTCCCGCTGGAGGACGACGTCGCCCGCAAGGTGCTGCGGCTCGTCGACGTCCTGGAGGACCTCGACGACGTACAGAACGTCTGGGCCAACTTCGACGTCAGTGACGAGGTCCTCGAGTCGGTCTGAGGCGGGACGCGGTCTGTGCTCGACCGTCCTGGCGCCGCCGACGCGGTCGGCCATCCCGGCCGGGGTGTCAGAGCACATCGGGGTGCAGCCGTTGGAGGTCTCGAGCACAGGACCGGCGGGCCGGCTGGAGGGGAGCGACCAGCTCTGCACCGGCGCGCCTGCGGGCAGCCGGCCGGCACCGGCCGTAGTGTCCCGAACGATTGTTCGAGACAGGAGGCGACGTGCGGGTGCTGGGCGTGGACCCCGGTCTGACCCGCTGCGGGCTAGGCGTGGTCGAGGGTGTGCCCGGCCGCGCGACCCTGGTCGCGGTGGGTGTCGTCCGAACGCCCGCAGACGCCCCCCTCGGTGAGCGGCTGGTCGCCCTCGAGCGGGAGTTCGAGAGCTGGCTGGACCTGCACCGTCCCGACGCCGTGGCCGTCGAGCGGGTGTTTGCCCAGTCCAATGTGCGTACGGTGATGGGCACCGCCCAGGCGGGCGCGGTGGCCGTGGTGTGCGCAGCCCGTCGGGGCCTGCCCGTCGCACTGCACACCCCCTCGGAGGTCAAGGCGTCCGTCACCGGCTCGGGCCGCGCCGACAAGGAGCAGGTCGGCTTGATGGTCGCCCGGCTGCTGCGGCTCGACGGCCCGCCGCGGCCGGCCGACGCCGCGGACGCCCTCGCGCTCGCGCTCTGCCAGCTGTGGCGCGGCCCCGCACTGGCCCGCCTCGCCGCCGCGGCCCGCCGGTGATCGCCAGCGTCGGGGGCACCGTGACGGCGCTGACGGCGGGCGGCGTCGTGCTGCGGGTGGGCGGCGTCGGGCTGGCACTGCAGACCACGCCCGGCACGCGGGCCCGGCTCCGGATCGGCGAAGACGCCGAGCTGGCCACCTCGCTGGTCGTGCGTGAGGACAGCCTGACGCTGTACGGCTTCGGCGACGTGGACGAGCGCGACCTGTTCGAGCTGCTGCAGACCAGCTCGGGGGTCGGGCCGCGGCTGGCGCAGGCGGTGCTCACGGTCCACGAACCCGACGCCGTACGCCGCGCCCTGCAGACCGAGGACCTCGCCGTGCTGTGCATGGTCCCGGGTATCGGCAAGAAGGGTGCCCAGCGGATGGTGCTCGAGCTCAAGGACAAGGTGGGCGTGGTGCTTTCGGCTGCTGCACCGACCGCCCGGGCGGGCTGGGCGGCCACCCTGACCGACGCCCTGACCGGCCTGGGCTGGCCGCTCGCGCAGGCGGAGGACACCGTGGCCCGGCTGGGCCAGGCGCACCCCGACGCCGTCGACGCCGACGTGCCGGGGCTGCTGCGCGAGGGCCTGACGCTGCTGAGCAGATCCCGGTGAGCGAGCTGGAGCGCCGGGAGGCGGACGGGCTGGCCCGGCCGGAGGCTCTGGAGGACGAGCAGCAGGTTGAGGCGGCGCTACGGCCCCGACGGCTCGCCGAGTTCGTCGGCCAGCGGCGGGTCCGCGAGCAGTTGTCGTTACTGCTCGACAGCGCTCAGCGGCGGGGCCGGCCGCCCGACCACGTGCTGCTGTCCGGCGCGCCCGGCCTCGGCAAGACGTCGCTCGCGATGATTATCGCGGCGGAGCTGGGCACCGGGATCCGGATCACCAGCGGCCCGGCCATGGAGCGGGCCGGCGACCTGGTCGCGCTGGTCACCTCGCTGGCGGAGGGCGAGGTGCTGTTCATCGATGAGATCCACCGCATCGCCCGGCCCGCCGAGGAGCTGCTGTACATGGCGATGGAGGACTTCCGGATCGACGTCGTCGTCGGTAAAGGCCCCGGCTCGACCGCGATCCCGCTCGACGTACCGCCCTTCACCCTGGTCGGTGCCACCACCCGCTCCGGTCTGCTGACCGGCCCGCTGCGCGACCGCTTCGGCTTCACCGCGCACATGGAGCCGTACAGCCCGCGCGAGCTGGAGCAGGTGCTCCTGCGCAGCGCAGGGCTGCTGGGCGTGCCGTTGCGCCAGGACGGCGCGACCGAGATTGCCGGGCGGTCCCGCGGGACACCGCGCGTCACCAACCGCCTGCTGCGCCGGGTCCGGGACTTCGCCGAGGTGCGCGCCGACGGCGTCGTCACGCGCGAGGTGGCCCGCGCCGCGCTCAAGGTCTACGACGTCGACGAGCTCGGCCTCGACCGCCTCGACCGCTGCGTGCTGGACGCGCTGGTGCGCAGGTTCGGCGGCGGCCCGGTCGGGCTGTCGACGCTGGCAGTCGCGGTGAGCGAGGAGCGCGAGACCGTCGAGGATGTCGCCGAGCCCTTCCTGGTGCGCTCGGGGCTGGTCGTACGCACCCCGCGAGGCCGGGTCGCCACCCCTGCGGCCTGGCAGCACCTCGGTCTCACGCCGCCCCGACCCGTCGGGGTGCTCCCGCTCGACCTCGCCTAGCGGGGCCGCCGCAGCCGGAGACCGCTATGTGCGACCCGCCGTTTACGGCACGAAGCCCACGTATGCTCAGCCGGTCCGGGTCTGTCGGCCGGCGCTGCCCGCCTGGCCGGGCCGTGGCCCGGCACCACTGCCAAGGCAGCACACCCGCACCACCGGCGCCTGCTGACCACGACGCCGCCTGTCGACGACAAGGACCCGCCACGTGGCACGACCAGCGCCCACCTCCCGCGGCCAGCTGCGCGTCGGCCGATACCTCGGCGTGCTGCTCGCCATCATCGCGGTGCTGTACGCCGTGGTGTTCCTTGCCGGGCCAGGCAGCTCGCCGCTCGTCCCCAAACTCGGTCTGGACCTGCAGGGTGGCGCCAGCGTCATCCTGGAGGCTCGACCGCCCAACGGCAGCACGGCGTCGGCGGACCAGCTCGCCACCGCGGTCGACATCATCCGGCAGCGGGTCAACAGTGCCGGCGTCTCCGAGGCCGAGGTCGTCGTCCAGGGTCAGAACATCGTCGTCAGCGTCCCCGGCGGCAACCGCTCGTCCATCAAGAACGTCACCCAGACCGCGCAGCTGCGCTTCCGCCAGGTCCTGAACACCGGGCCGGGCGGGCCGGCCGCCGCCGCGACGCCGACCGCGCCGCAGCTGCTCACCCCGCCGAGCGCCGCCCCCGCTCCCGGCGCGGTGACCCCCGCTCCCGCTGCGAGCCCCGCTCCCGGCGCGGCTAGCCCCGCTCCCGGCGCGGCGAGCCCCGCTCCCGCCGCGACCCCCGCTCCCCCCGCGAGCCCGGCCGGCCGCGCGCTGTCCCAGGTGCTCGCGGACGCGACGCCGACGCCCGCTCCGGCCGCCTCACCCGCCCCGGCCGCTTCACCCGCCCCGGGCGCCTCACCCGCCCCGGGCGCCTCACCCGCCCCCGCCGCGACGCCGACCGGCAGCGCCCTGGCCGACCGCAAGCCCGGCCAGGTGCTCACCGGTGACCCGGCGACCGATGCGAACTTCGCCGCACTCGACTGCTCCGACCCGGCGAACCGGCGTGGCGTGGGCGACACCGACAAGCCGGACGGGCAGATCGTCGCCTGCTCCAAGGACGGCGCCGTCAAGTACAAGCTCGACGTCGCCAAGGTCGTCGGCACCGACGTCAAGGGCGCGACGTCCGGGCCGATCCAGCAGGGCACCGGCGGCTACCAGGTGCTGGTCTCCTTCAACGGTCCCGGCCAGGACAAGTTCACCGAGCTGACGAAGAACACCATCGGCAAGCAGGTCGCCGTGGTGCTCGACGGCGTCGTGCAGAGCGCGCCGACCATCAATTCGCGGATCGACTCCGACGCCCAGATCACCGGCAGCTTCACCCAGAAGTCGGCGCAGGAGCTCGCCAATGTCCTCAAGTTCGGCGCCCTGCCGCTGACCTTCGTCGCGCAGGAGGAGCAGACCGTCTCCCCGACGCTGGGCACCGACCAGCTGCACAGCGGCCTGCTCGCGGGCGGCATCGGCCTGCTCGCGGTCGTCCTCTACTCGCTGCTCTACTACCGGGCCCTCGGCCTGGTGACGATCTCCAGCCTGCTGGTCTCGGCGGTGCTGACGTACGCCGCGATCTGCATCCTCGGTGAGCGGATCGGCTTCGCGCTGTCGCTGGCCGGTATCGCCGGCTTCATCGTCGCCGTCGGCATCACGGCCGACTCCTTCGTCGTGTACTTCGAGCGGCTCAAGGACGAGATCAAGGAGGGTCGTACGCCGCGCAGCGCGGTCGACCGTGCCTGGGTACGCGCCCGGCGCACCATCCTGTCCGCAGACACCGTGTCGTTCCTCGCGGCCATCATTCTGTACTTCGTGTCCGTCGGTGGCGTCCGCGGCTTCGCCTTCACCCTCGGGTTGTCCACGCTGCTCGACGTCGTGGTGGTGTTCCTGTTCACCCGCCCGCTGGTCTCGCTGCTCTCCCGGTACCGCTGGTTCTCCCGCAGTGGTCCGACCGGCTTCCACGGGCCGGACGGCGGTCAGCCGGTCAGCACGCAGGTCTCGGCCCCGGCGGCGCGGCGGCGTCCTCCCGGCGCGGAACCAGTCGGCTCCGGCTCGGTAGCCGTCCCCGCCGGTTCCGCTATCGCCGGCTCTGCCACGGAGGCCTGAGATGTCCCTCGCCCGTCGGCTCTACCGCGGTGAGACCGCGTTTCCGCTGATCCAGCGCCGCAAGCGCTTCTACGGCATCTCGATCGGCCTCGTCGCGATCGCGCTGCTGAGCATGCTCATCCAGGGCTTCAACCTCGGCGTCGAGTTCAAGGGTGGGTCGACGTTCCAATTCCCCGCCAACGGCCACAGCGTCGCCGATGCCCGGGCGACCTTCGCGCGGCTGAACATCGGCGAGGTCATCCCGCAGGAGCTCGGCCGTCCCGGTACCTCCGCCAAGGACCTGCGCGTCCAGGCCGAGCCGCTGACGACGGCACAGGTCGACACCGTCATTGCGGCCGTCCAGAAGGACTTCGGGATCACCGACCCGAACCAGATCAACCCCTCGTCGGTCGGGCCGGCGTGGGGCCAGCAGATCACCAACAAGGCGCTGCAGGGCCTGTTCGCCTTCCTCATCGCGGTGATCATCTACATCTCGATCCGGTTCGAGCCGAAGATGGCGATTGCGGCCATCGTGGCGCTGATCCACGACCTGATACTCACCGCCGGGATCTACTCCCTGACGCAGTTCGTGGTGACGCCGTCCACGGTCATCGCGCTGCTGACGGTCCTGGGCTACTCGCTGTACGACACGATCGTGGTCTTCGACAAGGTCGAGGAGAACACCCGTGGGCTGGCCGGGAGCAGCCGGTCGACCTACAGCGAGGCAGCCGAGCTGGCGGTCAACCAGACGTTCATGCGCTCTATCAACACCTCGTTGATCGCGCTGCTGCCGGTGTCGGGGCTGCTGTTCGTCGGCGCGTTCCTGCTCGGCGCCGGCACCCTGAAGGACCTCGCGCTCGCGCTGTTCGTCGGGCTGGCGTCCGGGGCGTACTCCTCCCTGTTCCTGGCCACCCCGCTGCTCGCCGACCTCAAGGAACGCGAGCCGCAGTACCGCGCGCTGTCCGCCCGGGTGCTCTCCCGGCGCAGCGGCACCGGCCGCAGCAGTCTGCGCGCCGCCGCACCGGCTGCGGCCGTGGGCGCAGCCCGGACCGGTGGCGGTTCGGTGGCTGTCGCGGGCAGCGCGGCGCCGGCGGCAGAACCCGGTCCCGGCCCGGCGGCGGCCCGCCGGCCGGCTGGTAAGGCGCAGGCCAAGCGCACGGGTGGCCGGCCCTCGGGCAAGCGGCGGCGCTGACGTGGCGCTGGACCTCGAGGCCCTGCTGCGCTCCCGCATCACCGACGTCCCCGACTTCCCCGAGCCGGGGGTCACCTTCAAAGACATCACCCCGCTGCTCGCCGACCACGTCGCGTTCGCCGGGGTCGTGGACGCTGTCGTCTCGCACTTCGGCCGCGGCACGGTGGAGAAGGTCGCGGGGATCGAGGCGCGCGGCTTCCTGCTCGGCGCGCCGGTCGCCTACCACTTCGGGGCCGGCTTCGTCCCGGTCCGCAAGAAGGGCAAGCTGCCGCGCTCGACCCACGCCGAGACCTTCGAGCTCGAGTACGGCTCGGCGGAGCTGGAGGTGCACCAGGACGCCTTCGCACCGGGGGAGCGGGTGCTGGTCGTCGACGACGTGCTCGCTACCGGCGGTACGGCCGTGGCCGCCGTCATGCTGGTCGAGCAGGCCGGCGCCGTCCCGATCGGGCTGTCCGTGCTGATGGAGCTCGCCTTCCTGGGCGGCCGCGCGCGGGTCGCGGCCGCCGCCCCGGGGCTCGAGCTGCACACGCTGCTGCGGTACTGAACTCACCGCGCGGGCCCGGGCTCGTGGCCTCGTAGACTGGGGCGGACCGCGAAGGAGGTGCCTGTGGCGACGGAGACCCCGCCCACCGCACCGGGCCTGAGCCCGGTGGGGAGCCCGCCTGTCGAGGTCACCGGCCCGCCGACCGGGCGCCGCGTGCGGGCGCGGCTGGCGCGCCTGACGTCGCCCTATGCGGCCGCGTCCTCCCCGGTGCTGGAGCCGCTGGCCCGCACCATCCGGGTCGCGCACCCCAAGGCCGACCTGCGTCCCGTGCAGCGGGCGTACGAGATCGCCGAGGCCGCGCACGAAGGTCAGCGCAGGCGCAGCGGCGATCCGTACATCACGCATCCGCTCGCCGTGACGACCATCCTGGCCGAGCTGGGCATGGACACCACCACGCTGGTCGCCGCGCTGCTGCACGACACCGTCGAGGACACCCCCACGACGCTGAGCGGGGTCCGCGAGGAGTTCGGGGAGGACGTCGCGCACCTGGTCGACGGCGTGACCAAGCTCGACAAGGTGAAGTACGGCGAGTCGGCCGAGGCCGAGACGATCCGCAAGATGGTCGTGGCGATGGCCCGTGACCCGCGGGTGCTGGTCATCAAGCTGGCCGACCGACTGCACAACATGCGCACCCTGCGCTTCCTGCCACCGGACAAGCAGGAGCGCAAGGCCCGCGAGACACTCGAGATCTTCGCCCCGCTTGCCCACCGGCTCGGCATGAACGCCATCAAGTGGGAGCTTGAGGACCTCGCCTTCGCCACGCTGTACCCCAAGCGCTACGACGAGATCGTCCGCCTGGTCGCCGACCGGGCGCCCTCGCGCGACACCCAGCTGAGTCAGGTCACCGAGCGCATCCAGACCGACCTCAAGGCGGCGAAGGTGTCGGCGACGGTGAGCGGGCGCCCCAAGCACTACTACTCGATCTACCAGAAGATGATCGTGCGCGGTCGCGACTTCGACGATATCTACGACCTCGTGGGCATCCGCGTACTCGTCGACTCGGTCCGCGACTGCTACGCGGCCCTCGGCATCGTGCACGCGCTGTGGTCACCGGTCCCCGGGCGCTTCAAGGACTACATCGCGATGCCCAAGTTCAACATGTACCAGTCGTTGCACACGACAGTGATCGGCCCAGAGGGCAAGCCGGTCGAGCTGCAGATCCGCACCAACGAGATGCACAAGCGCGCGGAGTACGGCATCGCTGCGCACTGGAAGTACAAGGGGGGCGGCCCGGCCGGAGCCCTCGGCGGCGACGACATGACCTGGCTGCGCCAACTGCTCGACTGGCAGAAAGAAGCCGCGGACCCGGGGGAGTTCCTGGACTCGCTGCGCTTTGACCTGCACTCCGCCGAGGTCTTCGTCTTCACCCCCAAGGGCGACGTCATCCCGCTGACGTCCGGTGCCACCGCCGTCGACTTCGCGTACGCCGTCCACACCGAGGTCGGTCACCGCTGCATCGGCGCCCGCGTCAACGGCCGGCTCGTGCCGCTGGAGTCGGTGCTGGAGAACGGCGACGTGCTGGAGATCTTCACCAGCAAGGCCGAGGGCGCCGGGCCGTCCAAGGACTGGCTGGGTTTCGTCAAGAGCCCCCGGGCGCGCAACAAGATTCGCGCCTGGTTTGCCAAGGAGCGTCGTGAGGACGCCGTTGACGCCGGCAAGGAGCTGATCGCCCGCGCCGTGCGCAAGCAGGGCCTGCCGCTGCAGCGCCTACTCGGCGGTGAGGCGCTGCCCAGCCTCGCGAAAGACCTGCGGCTGGCCGACGTCACCGCCCTGTACGCCGAGGTGGGCGAGGGCAGGCTGTCGGCGCAGTCGGTGGTGCAGAAGGTGGTGGCGGCGACCGGCGGAACGGTGGGCATCGTTGAGGACGTCGCCGAGACCATCCGTCCCGCCCGCCCGTCGCGCCAGCGGGCCCCCGGCGACTCAGGGGTCGTGGTCAAGGGTGTGACCGACATCTGGGTCAAGCTCGCCCGCTGCTGTACGCCGGTGCCCGGCGACGACATCGTCGGCTTCGTCACCCGTGGCCGCGGCGTCTCGGTGCACCGCGGCGACTGCGCCAACGCCGGTCCGCTGCTGCTCACCGGCGAGCGGGTCGTCGAGGTCGAATGGGCCCCGACCGCGGGCTCGATGTTCCTGGTGGCGATCCAGGTGGAGGCGCTGGACCGCACGAGGCTGCTGTCCGACGTCACGCGGATGCTGTCGGACGCGCACGTCAGCATCGTCTCGGCGACGGTCACCACGACCCGCGACCGCGTGGCGGTGTCGCGGTTCACCTTCGAGATGGCCGACCCGAAGCACCTCGGCCACCTGCTCAACCAGGTCCGCGCCGTCGAGGGTGTGTACGACGCCTACCGCGTCACGTCCTGAATGGGGCCAGCGTGAGGGCGCCCGTCGGATCGTGCCGCGCCCGGGCTGCCAGCTACGCGCGGCGCGGGGCAGGTAGTGCTCGGGCCAGCGCCGAAGCAACTCAGGCTCGTCCAGCCGCCGACTACGCGGGCGCGGTCGCCAAAGTCGCGATGTTGACCTTGATTTTGGGCGCAGTGTTGCCGGTGGTGGCATCGGCGGGCGTGGCGCCGCCGGCGGCCACCTTGTCCAGCACGTCCAGGCCCGCGGTGATCGTGCCGACCGGGGTGTACTGCGGCGGCAGCGAACTGTCCTTGTAGACCAGGAAGAACTGGCTGCCCGTCGAGCCGGCAGCCGAGCTCTTGGCCATCGCGATCGTCCCTCGTGGGTACGTCGCGCCGGTGAGGTTCTCCTCGGCGTACTGGTAGCCCGGGCCGCCGCTGCCGGTGCCCGTCGGGTCGCCGCACTGCAGGACGAAGATGCCCTCGGTCGTCAGCCGGTGGCAGGGCGTGCCGTCGAAGAACTTCTGAGCGGCCAGCGACACGAAGCTGCCGCTCGCGCAGGGTGCCTTCTCGGTCGCCAGCGTCCAGGCGACCACGCCCTGGTCGGTGGTCATGGTCGCGGTGACCGGCCCGCTCGCGGCCGGCACAGCGGGCGGCGGCTTGACCGGCCGGCTCGCCGCACCGACCGCCTTGTAGGCACAGGGTCCCGACGCGCTCGGCGCCGGCGAGGCTGCCGTCGGGCTACCTCCGCGACTCCTGAGCGAAATCACCGTGACGACCCCGGCCACGATCAGCACCGCGACCGTGCTGGCGATCATCGTGATGCGCCGCTTGCGTCGGGTCGCCTCCGCCGCGCGACGAGCCGCCTGCCGCTCGGCCCGCATCCGGGCCAGCTCCTTCTCACGCCTGGTGCTGGCCACGCTGCGTCCTCCAAGGGGGCTCCGGTCGAATCGCAGTCTAGGGAGAAATGCGTACGGGCCGGCGGCGGGCGCGCCGGTAGGGTCGGGCCGGCCCTATTCGTACTGCGAGAGGACGTCCGTGCTCGTCCGCGGGTTCCCGGCCGGCTCGTTCGGCACCAACTGCTACGTCGTGGCGGCCTCCGCAGGCAGCGAGTGCGTCGTCGTCGACCCCGGTCAGGACGCTGTGCAGGGCGTCGAGGACCTGCTGCGCGAGCACCGCCTCAAGCCGGTCGCCGTCCTGCTGACGCACGGCCACATCGACCACATGTGGTCGGTGGTACCGGTCTGCGGGGCCCACGACGTGCCTGCGTACGTCCACCCTGCCGACCGCGCGCTGCTGACCGACCCCGGCCGCGGGCTCAGCCTCGGTGTCGGCCAGCAGCTGTTCGGAGGTCTGGTGTTCACCGAGCCCGACGACGTCGTGGAGCTGCCGACCGGCGGCCCGCTCGAGCTCGCGGGGCTGCGCTTCACCGTCGACCTCGCGCCCGGTCACACGCCCGGCTCCATCATGTTCGGGCTGCCGGGGGACGAGGCTGCCGGCGAGCCGCTGCTGATCGCCGGAGACGTGCTGTTCGCCGGGTCGATCGGGCGCACCGACCTGCCCGGCGGTGACCACGCGGCCATGCTGCGTTCGCTGGCCACAGCGGTGCTGCCGCTCGCCGACGACACCGTCGTCCTGCCCGGCCACGGCCCGGCCACCACCGTCGGCCACGAGCGCGCCACCAACCCCTACCTGCAGGGCCTGCCGGCGCCCAGCCGGGGCCTGTGATGCGCTTCGCCGCACCCAAGGGCGTGCCCGACTACGTACCACCGCGCTCCGAAGCCCTCCTCGCCGTGCGCGACGCGATGATCGCGCCGCTGCGGCTGGCCGGCTACGGCTATCTCGAGCTGCCGGTGTTCGAGGACACCGCACTGTTCTCGCGCGGCGTCGGGGAGACCACCGACGTGGTGAGCAGGGAGATGTTCACCTTCACCGACCGCGGCGAGCGTTCGCTCACGCTGCGGCCCGAGGGCACCGTGGGGGCGGTCCGGGCCGTCCTCGACGCCGGCCTGGAGCGCGGCGCCCTGCCGGTGAAGCTCTGGTACGCCGGCCCGATGTTCCGCTACGAGCAGCCGCAGTCCGGGCGGCAACGGCAGTTCACCCAGGTCGGCGCGGAGGCGCTCGGCAGCGCCGACCCGGCCCTCGACGCCGAGCTGATCGCGCTTGCCGACCAGGCGTACCGCTCGCTCGGGCTCACCCGCACCGAGCTGCACCTCTCGACCCTGGGTGACCCCGAGGACCGCACCGGTTACAGCGACCGGCTGCGCGACTACCTGCGCCCGCGGGTCGGCGGCCTGGACCCCGAGACCGACCGCCGGATCGAGCTCAACCCGCTGCGGGTCCTGGACGACAAGCGCCCCGATGTGCGCGCGGCGACCGCCGACGCGCCGCTGCTCGCCGACGTCCTGTCGGCGGCGGCCAAGGAGCACCACGAGGCGGTACGCACTGCGCTCACCGACCTCGGGGTGCCCTTCGTCGACGACCTCCGGCTGGTACGCGGGCTCGACTACTACCGGCGAACCACCTTCGAGTTCGTGCACCCGCTGCTGGGCGCGCAGTCGACCATCGGCGCCGGCGGTCGCTACGACGGGCTCAGCCAGGCCATCGAGGGCCCGCCGCTGCCGGGGGTCGGCTGGGCGCTCGGCGTCGACCGCACGCTGCTCGCGCTCGAGGCCGAGGGGGTGCGGACCGCTCCGGCTCCGCGCACCGCGGTGTTCCTCGTCCCGCTCGGCGCTGCTGCGAAGGCGCGCGCCGTCGCCATTGTCGGGACACTTCGGCGGGCCGGGATCGCCGCCGACCTGGCGTACGGCGACCGCGGCCTGAAGGGTGCGATGAAGGCTGCTGACCGCAGCGGGGCGATGTTCGCGGTCGTGCTCGGCGACCGCGACCTGGCCGCCGGTGAGGTGCCCGTGAAGGACCTGCGTACCGGCGGGCAGACCGCCGTGGCGCTCGACGCGCTGCCCGCCTACTTCGAGGAGCTCCTCTCGTGATGCGCACCCACCTGGCCGGCTCGCTCCGCGAGGAGCACGCCGGCAGCACCGTCACGCTGGCGGGGTGGGTGGCCCGCCGGCGCGACCACGGCGGGGTGGCGTTCCTGGACCTGCGCGACGCGTCGGGGGTCGCGCAGGTCGTCGTACGGGAGTCCGACGTGGCGCACGACCTGCGGGCCGAGTTCTGCGTGCTGGTCACCGGCTCGGTACGGGTGCGGCCCGAGGGCAGCGCGAACCCGGCGATGGCCACGGGCGCCATCGAGGTGGCTGCCGACGCGGTGCAGGTGCTGTCGACGGCTGCCGCGCTGCCCTTCCAGCTGGATGACGAGATCAACGTCAGCGACGAGGTACGCCTGACCTACCGCTACCTCGACCTGCGGCGGGCTGGGCCGGCGCAAGCGCTGCGTACCCGCTCGAAGATCACCAGCACGATCCGTCGGGTGATGGACGAGCGGGACTTCCTCGACATCGAGACGCCGACGCTGACCCGCTCCACTCCCGAGGGCGCCCGCGACTTCCTGGTGCCGGTGCGGCTGCAGCCCGGGTCCTGGTACGCCCTGCCGCAGTCGCCGCAGCTGTTCAAGCAGCTGCTGATGGTCGCGGGCCTTGAGCGGTACTTCCAGATCGCGCGCTGCTACCGCGACGAGGACTTCCGGGCCGACCGGCAGCCGGAGTTCACCCAGCTCGACATCGAGCTGAGCTTTCCGGACGAGGAGGACCTGTACGAGCTGAGTGAGGAGCTGTTCGCGCGAATCTGGTCCGACGTGCTCGGGGTGCGGCTGCCGACGCCGTTCCCGCGGATGACCTACGACGAGGCGATGCGGCGCTACGGCGTGGACCGGCCCGACGTGCGGTTCGGCGTGGAGCTGGTCGACCTCACCGCCTACTTCGACCGGACGCCGTTCCGCGTCTTCCAGGCCGCGCACGTGGGCGCGGTCGTCATGCCCGGCGGGGCGTCGCAGGCCCGGAAGGTTTTCGACGCCTGGCAGGAGTTCGCCAAGCAGCGCGGCGCCCGTGGCCTGGCGTACGTCACCTTCGCCGAGGACGGCACGCTCGGCGGTCCGGTCGCCAAGAACCTGTCCGAGACCGAACGCGAGGGGCTCCGTGTAGCGGTCGGGGCTTCGGTCGGCGACTGCGCGTTCTTCGCCGCCGGGCCACGCGCCGACGCCCTCGCGCTACTCGGCGCGACCCGCCTGGAGATCGGCCGGCGGCTCGGGCTGCTGGACGACTCCCGCTGGGAGTTCCTCTGGGTGACCGACTTCCCGATGTTCGAGCCCGTCGAGGGCGGCTGGACCGCGGTGCACCACCCGTTCACCGCGCCGGCGCTCTCGCACGTCGACACCTTCGACACCGACCCGGCCGATGTGCCTGCCCGGGCGTACGACCTGGTGCTCAACGGCAGCGAGCTCGGCGGCGGCTCCATCCGCATCCACTCCAGCGACGTGCAGCGGCGGGTCTTCGACGTCATCGGGCTGAGCCGCGAGCAGGCGCAGGAGCAGTTCGGCTTCCTGCTGGAGGCGTTTGCCTACGGGCCGCCGCCGCACGGCGGAATCGCCTTCGGCATCGACCGGATCGCCGCGATGGTCACCGGTTCGGACTCGATCCGCGACGTCATCGCCTTCCCGAAGACGGGCGGTGGCGCCGACCCGCTGACCGGTGCGCCGACGCCGATCACCGCCGCCCAGCGGCGCGAGGCGGGGGTCGATGCGGCTACGTCCTGACGCGTAGCGGGCCGCTGGTGAAGTGGTGGTCGTCGTTGAAGCCGAGCGCGTCGTACATGCCACGGCCGGCCGTGTTGGTCGCGTACATGCCGAGCGTGACGATGTCGCAGCCGCCGGCCAGCAGCCGCCTGGTCAGCGCGGCGGTGACCGCCCGGCCGAGTCCCTGACCGCGGGCTTGCGGCGTGACCGCGATCGAGGACAGGTGGCCGACACCGGTCGAGCTGCTCGTGTCGGCGGCGCAGGCCAGCAGGCTGCCGTGCGCCCGGACGCCGAGCCAGTGGCGTACGCCGACATCCCCCGGAAGGGCGCTGGCGGTCGGGCTGGCCAGCTTGAGGAACGCGGTGAGCTCGGCGTCGTCCTCGAGCGCGACGACCCGGTGCTCGGCGGGCTGCTCGGCGGGCGGGGCGTCGACCCACCGGAAATCCCAGTCGATGCCGTGCAGCACCGCCCAGTCCGGCAGCCTGGCCGAGGTACCCCGCGGCACGGTGACCCGCTGCCGCGGGGGCAGCTCGGGGACGATCTCGCCGAGCAGCGCCCCGACCGCACCCGGGTTGCCCAGGGCCGAGAGGTAGGGCACGCGCTCGTGCTGGTCGATGCCGATCCACGCCGTCGCGTCCTCGCCCACCCAGCCCTTCGCGAGCTCGAACCGCAGCGTCGCCCGGGCGAACGCGTCGTGGCCGGTCGCCACCAGCACCTCGGCGGCCGTCGTCAAGCGGGTCGTCGGCACTGCCTCGACGCTAATGCCCCCGCCGCCCGCCCGCCCCCGCCGCCCGCCCGCCCCGCCCTTCGACCACGGACATTGTGTGGTTCATCTCGAAATGTTGCACACAAAGTTGCTCTGGGACCGGCTCGCCCCCGCGTGGTCAGCAACCTCAGGGTGGACATTGTGTGTTGGGAGCCGATGATGAACACACAAAGTACGTTGTCCACAAGGCCCGCGTCCTGATGGCGGCGCGCTGCGAGGCTCACACGATGCAGGTGGACCCAGCAGCGGCGCTCCTCCGAGCCGGCGCGTCGGCTGCGCTCAGCCACGAGTCGGCAGCCACGGCGTGGGGGATCGAGCTGCTGACGGACGGTCCCCAGCGGCTGACGGTCCCGCGCAACAGCAGCAGGCTGACCGTGCCCGGCTGGCACGTGGTCCGGGGTGACCTGTCCGGGGGCGCCGTCGAGGAGCGGGACGGCGTGCGAGTCACCTCCTCGATGCGCACGGTCAGCGACCTGTGCCGGGTGCTGCCCTTCGCGGCCGCGGTCGTGGCGGCTGACAGCGCTCTGCGCCTCGGGCTGGTCGAGCTCCAGGAGCTGCACGAAGCCCTGGCTTCGGTCGACGGTCGCGGAGCCGGTCGGCTGCGAGCCGTGGCTCAGATGGTCGACCCACTGGCGGGCTCGGTCCTCGAGACGCTGCTTCGCATCGTGCTGGCCATCCTGTCCCCGCCGCCGATCACCCAGTACGCGGTCTACGACCGGCACGGTCAGCTCGTCGCCCGAGTCGACTTCTGCTTCCTGGCGGCGCGGCTCGTCGTGGAGGCCGACGGCTACGCCTTTCACAGCGACCGGATCGCCTTCCGGCGCGACCGGGACCGACTCAACGACCTGGAGCGGCTCGGCTGGCGCGTCCTGCGCTTCACGTGGGAGGACGTGGTGCAGCGCCCCGACCACGTGCTTCGCCTGGTCAACGAGTGCCTGCGTGCCGGCGCAGCCTGACTGAAGAGCCTGCGTCGGGCCACAAGGTGCCCGTCGCGGCCGTTCGTGCGTGGACACGCCGGCGCAGCCGGACCGAAAAGTCCCCGGCAGGCCACGACGTGCCCGGCGCGGCCGTTCGTACGTGGACCTGGTGACGGAGGAGGCGGCAAGCACCGCGGTCGGCAGGGCTCACGGCCGCCGTAGGGTCTGCACATGGCCGGCGAGTCGCTCTTCGACGCGGGGGACCGGGCCGCGGAGGAACGGGTCGCACCGCTGGCCGTACGCATGCGGCCCCGCACGCTCGACGAGGTCGTCGGTCAGCAGCACCTGCTGGGCCAGGGCGCCCCGCTGCGCCGCCTCGTCGAGGGCGACTTCCTCGGGTACTGCGGACTCCTCGTCGGGCGGGCGTCCGTCGAGGAACCCGAGATTGCCTTCGAGCTGTTCCGGCACGCGCGCTATCGAGGCTACGCGACCGAGGCGGCTCATGCGGTCCTGGACGCCGCGATCGTCTCCGGCCGGTCGCGACTCTGGTCGACGGTGCGCGCCTGGAACGCCCCGTCCCTGCGGGTGCTCGACAAACTGGGTTTCGCCCACGACCACACCTCGGTGGACAACAGCGGCGAACTGGTGTGGCTGACCCGCTCGCTCCTGTGATGCACGCAGCGACGAGTACCCCGCTGAGCAGGAAGGCAATTTCCAAAGTCTACTTCTTCTCTACAGCAGGCGTTCTCGACCGAGACTGTCGGTGGTGGCACCTATGGTGAGGTCGTGGCCAGCACCGCTCCACCTGCCGCGGCGCTCAGCGCTGCGGAGTTGGCGAAGTGGGTCGACGCCTCGTGTTTGCGGGCCGATGGGTTGCTGTTCACCGGCACCGCCCGGACCGACCTCGATGAGATCGCGTCCTGGCAACGCCTGGCCGACCTGGCCTTCGCCGGGCAGTGCCGGGCGATCGTCGCGGCCTGCAACCAGGGCGTCCCGAGCCGACCGGGAGTTCGTGCCCGACGAGGTCGGCCTAGCCATCGGCGCGAGCCCGACGACCGGAGCGTTGCTGACCGGTCTGGCGCTGGACGCAGCCGCGCTCCCCGGACTGCTCGAAGCCGTCGAAACCGGGCTGCTCACCGAACGGCACGTCCGGGCCCTGCTGACCGAGCTCACCGCAATCAGCCTGGAGCTGGAGCAACGAGCCGCAATCGTCCTGGTGGCCCTGACCCGGTTCGACCGGCACACCCCAGCCGAGCTCGCCACCGTGGTCCGGCGGCTGATCATCACCGTCGATCCAGCCGCCGCCCAGCGCTTTGTACAACGCCACCAGGTTTTCGCTGACCGTCGCCTGGCTGTCGGCCAGTTGCTGCTCCGCCGCGAGAACCGTGCGCTGCGCCGTCAGCACCTCCAGGAAGTCCGACACGCCCTGGCGAAACCGGCTCTGCGCCAGGTTGAGGGCCCGGCGGCTCTGTACCACCTGCTCGGCCAGGCGGGTGCGCCGGCGCTGCTCGGCGGCGTAGGCGATCAACGCGTTATCCACGTCGGTGAACGCCTGCAGCACAGTCCTTTGATAGTTGATCGCCGCCTCCTGCTGCTGCGCCTCCCGGAGCTCCACGGTGCGGCGTAGGCGGCCGCCCTCA
>ENA-OFCD01000814-OFCD01000814.1-metagenomes-genome-assembly--contig:-NODE-814-length-18251-cov-5.200648_pt1 | contig 18251 bp, 18 predicted proteins | sample MGYA00153392_OFCD01 | MGnify analysis MGYA00153392
TCGGAGGCATCTCGGCGATGATCCTCGGCACCATCGTTGCCGCGATGCGCATTTCTCCGGTTGCGGGGTTCCGGGGCGCGGCCGTGGTGTACACCGAGGCGCTTCGCAACACCCCACTCACCCTCGTTTTTATCTTCTTCGTCTCCGTGCTTCCCCAACTCGCTCCGAGGCTTCCCTATTTTGCGAGCGCATGTGTCGCGCTCGCTCTCTACACTGCACCCTTCGTTGCAGAGGCCCTCCGCTCCGGGGTGAACGGCGTCCCCATCGGGCAGGCGGAAGCCGCACGAAGCCTGGGAATGGGCTTCGGTCAGGCACTGACGCTCGTCATCTTTCCCCAGGCCTTCCGGATGGTCATCCCACCCATGGTGAACGTGTTCGTCGCACTGGCCAAGAACACCTCGGTGGCGGGCGGATTCTTTGTTGCGGAACTCTTCCAGAGAGGTAAGGGTCTCGCCAACACGAACGGAGATAGCGTCATCCCGATTCTGTTCGGAGTCGCCTTCTTCTATTTGGTGATCACGATCCCACTCGGGATCGTTTCGTCGCGACTGGAAAAGCGATGGGTGGTGGCCCGGTGAGCTCCAACGTGCTCTTCGATTCTCCCGGGCCGAAGGCTCGGCGCAGATCCCTGATTTTCTCCATTATCGCCCTGGTGGTCGTGGCGGTAATCGTGTTCTGGGCGATCCTCACTCTCGCCGCACCGCGGCTGTCGTCGGGGATCAAGCTCCCAGGATCGTTCGATCCCAGTCGCTGGGACATCTTCTCGGATCCTCGGGTCTGGCGTGACATCGGCCTTGGAGTGCTTGCCACCCTCGAGGCTGCCGCAGTGGCATCCGCCCTGGCGCTCGCTATCGGTGTCGCATTCTCCCTGCTGCGCACATCCGTCTTCCCCTGGGTGCGCATCCCGGCCACCGTCGTGCTCGAGTTCTTCCGCGGCATGCCGGTGCTGCTGATCATGCTGTTCATTCTGTTGGTGAGTTCCTTTGGCACCTTCTGGGCTGTTGTCCTCGGGCTCGCCGTCTATAACGGAGCGATCATCGGTGAGATTCTGCGCGCTGGCATCGCATCCCTGCCACGTGGGCAGCGGGAAGCGGGACTGAGCCTCGGCCTCACCCGACTGCAGACCAAGTCGTTCATCGAGTATCCGCAAGCATTTCGGCAGATGCTGCCCGTGATCGTCGCCCAGCTCGTCGTCCTTCTCAAGGACACGAGCCTTGGCTACATCGTTGGATACAGCGAGATCATTCGCACCACGATGACGGAGATGCTGGCCTTTCACGGGGATCGCTATAAATTCTCGCTCTACATCATCACTCTTGTCATCTACTTGGGGGTCAACCTCTCGGTGTCTGCCTTCGCCCGGCGGCTTGCTCGGCGGCGCCCGGCACGATAGTCGAGACCCAGCCGATAAGCTTGTGACTCGTGTCAGATCCCACCGCGCAGCCCACTCCCGTGATCTCAGAGACCACAGTGTCCGCAGCGGTTGATGCCGCCCTCGCCGCGATTTCCGCCGTGTCAGACACCGCCGGCCTCACGCTAGTCAAGGCCGGGCACCTTGGGGAGTCCTCCCCTCTGGCGAAGCTGAATGCGACCCTGCGGGATGTCGCTCCGGCCGATAAGGCCGCCTTCGGCAAGCTCGTCGGCCAGGCGCGCGGCCGCGCCAACCAGGCTTTCACCGCGCGCGAGGCCGAACTATTCGCGGCCGAGGAAACCGCACGCCTCGCCGCAGAGACGGTGGATGTCACGGCACTGTCATCTCGCTGGACCCCTGGCGCGCGGCATCCACTCAACCTGTTGCAGGAGTACATCGCCGATGTCTTCGTCGGAATGGGCTGGGAGGTGGCCGAGGGGCCGGAGCTCGAGAACGAGTGGTTCAACTTCGACGCGCTCAACTTCGACGAGGATCATCCGGCCCGCGCCATGCAGGACACCTTCTTCGTCGAACCGGTCGAGGAGCACCTGGTGCTGCGCACTCAGACCAGCCCGGTGCAGATCCGCTCGCTGCTCACCCGCGAGCTGCCCGTCTACGTCATCTCGCCCGGCAAGGTCTTCCGCACCGACGAGCTTGACGCCACTCACACCCCGGTGTTCCACCAGGTCGAGGGCATCGCCATCGACCGGGGCCTCACCATGGCACACCTGCGCGGCACCCTCGAGCACTTCGCCCGCATCATGTTCGGCGACGAGGCGAAGATCCGACTGCGCCCCAACTACTTCCCCTTCACCGAGCCGAGCGCGGAGATGGATGTCTGGCAGCCGAACGCCAAGGGTGGGGCACGCTGGGTGGAGTGGGGTGGCTGCGGCATGGTCAATCGCAATGTGCTGCGCGCGGCCGGGATCGACCCGGAGGAGTATCAGGGTTTCGCCTTCGGCATGGGAATCGAGCGCACCCTGCAGTTCCGCAACGACCTCAATGACATGCGGGACATGGTCGAGGGCGACATCCGCTTCTCCCAGCAGTTCGGAATGGTGATCTGATGCGCGTTCCTGTCTCCTGGCTCCGGGAGTTCGTCGACGTGCCCCTCGACGTCACCCCGGAAGACGTGCATGCCGCGCTCGTGAGCGTCGGCTTCGAGGAAGAGACGATTCACGGCTTCGGCCTCAGCGGTCCGATCGTCGTCGGTCGGGTGCTCGAGTTCACGCCAGAGCCGCAGTCCAATGGCAAGACGATCAACTGGTGCCAGGTGGATGTGGGCGAGCCCGAGCCGCGCGGCATCGTCTGTGGCGCCCACAACTTCATTGTCGGCGACAAGGTCGTCGTCTCGCTGCCCGGCGCGGTCCTGCCCGGCCCGTTCCCCATTGCCGCCCGCACGACCTACGGCCACGTCTCCGACGGAATGATTGCCTCCGCGCGTGAGCTTGGTCTCGGCGAGGAGCACGACGGCATCCTGCGCCTGGCCTCGCTGGGTCTCGACCCGGAGGTGGGAGCGGATGCCACTGCTCTTCTCGGCCTCGACGATTGGGCCGTCGAGATCAACGTCACTCCCGATCGTGGCTACGCCTTCTCCATCCGCGGAGTCGCCCGCGAATACGCCCACGCCACCGGTGCCGCCTTCCGCGACCCAGCCCTCACCGTCACGCCGGAGGAAGGCACCGGGTTCGACGTCGTCATCGACGACCGCGCTCCCATCCGCGGCCGGATCGGCGCAACCGTATTCGTCACGCGAGTGGTGCGCGGCATCGACGCCGGGCGCCCCACTCCGCCCTGGATGATCGCGAGATTGATTCTCGCGGGCATCCGCTCTATTTCGCTCGTCGTCGATATCACCAACTACGTGATGCTGGAGCTCGGCCAGCCGATCCACGGCTACGACCTCGATGCGCTGAGCGGCGGTCTCGTTGTGCGCCGCGCCGAGGTCGGTGAGAAGATCGTGACTCTCGACGACCAGACCCGCATTCTCGACCCGCAGGATCTGCTCATTGCCGACGGCTCCGGGCCGATCGGTCTCGCCGGCGTGATGGGCGGCGCGTCCACCGAGATCGGCGCGACCACTACGAACGTGCTCGTCGAAGCGGCCAACTTCGATCCCATCTCCATCGCCCGCACCGCCCGCCGCCACAAGCTGCCGAGCGAGGCCTCGCGCCGCTTCGAGCGCGGTGTCGACCCCGCAATAGCGGATGCGTCAGCGGCCCGCGTCGTCGAACTGCTCGTGCAGCTCGCCGGCGGGCGGGCAGACCCCCAGGGGTCCCGCCTGTTCGATGTCGCCAAGCGCGAGCCGATCGTGCTGCCGGACGGCTACATCGTCGGCCTCGTGGGCGCCGACTATTCGGATGTTGAGATCCTGCGTTCTCTCACGGACATCGGCGGATCGATCGAGCCGATCGACCATGCTCTGTCGGTGACGCCGCCGAGCTGGCGGCCCGATCTCACCGACAAGGCGACCCTCGCCGAGGAGGTGGCTCGCATCGTGGGGTACGACCGCATCCCCGCGGTGTTGCCGACGGCTCCTCCTGGGCGTGGTCTCAGCCGATCGCAGCGACTTCGTCGATCCGCTGCCCAACTTCTCGCATCCACCGGACACACCGAGGTGCTGTCCTATCCCTTCGTGTCGCAGCGCGCCAATGACGCGTTCGGTGGCTCGGTTCCGGGTGCCGTCCCGGCTATCCGCCTGGCCAATCCGCTCGATGGCGAGGCACCGTTCCTGCGCACTTCGCTGCTCCCAGGCCTCATCGAGATCGCCCGTCGCAACCTCTCTCGTGGGCTCGTCGACCTCGCGGTCTACGAGATCGGATCGGTGTTCCGCCCGGAGGCCGGAGCCCGCTACGGCAGCGGAGATCTGCCTTCCGGCATTATCCGCCCGACGAGTTCCGAGCTCGCAGACCTCCTCGGCAGTATTCCGCCCCAGCCCCTTCGACTCGGTGCGTTGTTCACCGGCGCAGCGATTGTGAAGCAGCCCGGCCAGCCAGGAGTGCAGCACGGCATTGCGGATGCGATCGACGCGGCCCGACAGGTCGGTCACGCTCTCGGCGCCACGATCACGGCGCGGCAGGGATCGCATCACTCCTTCCACCCTGGGCGTACCGCGGAGCTGTTCTTCGGCGATCGCAGCGTCGGATTCGCTGGCGAGCTGCTGCCCGCGCTCGCCGGCGAGCTCGACCTCCCGCGTGTGACCGCGGTGCTCGAACTCGAGCTCGGCCTGCTCATCGAGCTCGCCGCCACCGAGGTGTCGCCCACCGCTATCGCCGCTTACCCGGCGGCGACCCAGGATCTCTCCCTCGTGCTCGGCGCGGAGGTGTCGGCCGGCGAGGTGCTGTCGGCCATCGTCGAGGGAGCCGGACCGCTGCTGGAGGTCGCGCATCTCGTGGACGACTATCGCGGCCAGGGCATCCCGGAGGGGTCGAAGTCGCTCACCTTCGCGCTGCGTTTCCGGGCGGTCGACCGCACCCTCACGGCGGCGGAGGCCACCGAAGCGAAGCTCGCCGGGGCCGCAGTGGCCGCCGGGCGATTCGGCGCGAGCATCCGAGAGTAGCGGGCGCCCCATCGATGTCCGCTAGGCTCAAAGGGTGGACATCCGTAGCATCACCGGCTCGACCGAGCGCCACACCTCCGTGCGCCGTGGTCTCCGCCTGCGCTCGGACCGTCGCGGTCAGCGACTGCAGGCGACGCTCTCCGTCTGATCGGCTGCCGAAGCCGGATCCGACATTAGCGCCGCCGCACCGGGCCCCGTCGATCCACTCTCAATAAGGTGTAACCATGTCCTATTCCGTTGCCGTGGCCGGTGCCAGCGGCTATGCGGGCGGGGAGCTTCTGCGGCTGCTCTCCCAGCATCCCGAGTTCCAGGTGGTTACGGTCACGGCGTTCCAGAACGCCGGACAACCCCTCGCTCTCGCGCAGCCGCACCTGCGCTCCTATGGCGGGCTCACGCTTCAACCGACCACAGCCGATGTGCTCTCGGGACATGATCTCGTCTTCCTCGCGCTGCCGCACGGCACCTCGGGTGAGCTCACCGCCCACCTCGGCGATGACATCCTCGTGGTCGACTGCGGCGCCGATCACCGCCTCTCGGATGCCACGGAGTGGGCTGCTTTCTATGGCGGGGACTACTACGGAGCCTGGGCCTACGGCGTGCCCGAGCTCCTGGTCGCCGGCGGCAAACAGCGGTCCGCCCTGGTCGGAGCAACTCGCATCGCAGCCCCCGGCTGCAACGCGAGCACCGTCTCACTTGCCCTCGCCCCCGGAATCGCGGCCGGTGTGATCGAAGAGCGCGACCTCGTAGCGGTGCTCGCGGTCGGGCCCTCGGGAGCAGGCAAGAGCCTGAAGGTCGAGAACCTGGCGAGCGAGATCCTCGGGTCTGCTAATCCGTACGCGGTCGGCGGCACCCATCGTCACATCCCGGAGATCCAGCAGTCGTTGCGGTCAGCCGGGGCCACGGCCCCCACCATCTCATTCACCCCGGTGATTGTGCCGATGGCGCGGGGCATCCTCGCCACGTCGACCGCCCGTATCGTGCCGGGGGTTTCGGCGTCCGACATCCGCGCGGCCTGGGAGTCGGCCTACGCCGACGAGCCCTTTGTTCACGTTCTGCCCGAGGGTCGGATGCCCCGCACCGGCGACGTGCTCGGCTCCAACACGGCACTCATCGGCCTCGTCGTCGACGAGGCGGCCGGTCGCGTTGTGACCGTCACAGCGCTCGACAACCTCGTCAAGGGCACCGCGGGCACCGCCATCCAATCAGCGAACATCGCCTTCGGTCTCGACGAGACCAGCGGCCTTCCGATCGACGGAGTTGCACCATGAGCGTCACCCACCCCCGTGGCTTCGTCGCGGCCGGCGTCGAATCCGGACTAAAAGGCAAGGGCGGCAAGGACGTCGCGCTCGTCGTCAACCAGGGTCCGAGCCGGGCGGCGGCGGCGGTCTTCACGAGCAATCGCGCCAAGGCGAACCCGGTTATCTGGTCCCAACAGGTGATCGCGGACGGCATCGTCAGCGCCATTGTGCTGAATTCCGGCGGGGCCAACTGCTACACCGGCGCCCGCGGATTCCAGGTGACCCACGCCACCGCGGAGCATGCGGCATCCCTCCTCGGCGAATCTGCCGGCGACGTGCTGGTCTGCTCAACCGGGCTTATCGGCGACCAGCTCGACCTGCAGAAGGTGAGCTTCGGCGTTACCGCCGCCCACGCCTTCCTCCGCGATGACGGGGGGCTCGATGCCGCGACTGCGATCATGACCACCGACACGCATCCCAAGCAGGCCCTCGTCCTGCGCGACGGCTGGTCGATCGGTGGCATGGCCAAGGGTGCCGGCATGCTCGCTCCCGGACTCGCCACAATGCTCGTCGTCATCACGACTGATGCTGCTCTCGAGTCATCGCAGCTGGATGCCGCGCTCCGGCACGCGACGCGGGTTACCTTCGATCGCCTCGATTCCGACGGCGCAATGTCCACCAACGACACGGTTGCGCTCCTCGCTTCCGCAGCATCCGGTATCAGCCCGGCGATCGAAGAGTTCACGACGGCTCTCACCGGGCTCTGCGAGGACCTTGCCACCCAGCTGCAACAGGATGCCGAAGGCGCGGCCCACGACATCACCATCGAGGTGATCAACTCGGCGTCCGAAGACGAGGCCGTCGAGGTCGGCCGGGCCGTTGCGCGCAATAACCTCTTCAAGGCCGCGGTCTTCGGCAACGATCCCAACTGGGGCCGGGTGCTCGCCGCAGTGGGCACCACCGGGGCTGCCTTCGACCCCTACGACATCGACGTGTCGATGAACGGCGTGCGAGTCGCACACAAGGGCGAGCCAGACCAGCCCCGCGAGAGCGTCGACCTCACCAATCGCGCCATGCACCTGCTGATCGACCTGCACGCCGGCACCTGCACGGCCACGATCTGGACCAACGACCTCACCCACGACTACGTGCACGAGAACAGCGCGTACTCGAGCTGATGGGTGCGCACTCGAGGGAAGCATCGGCGAAGGCATCGGCCCTCATCGAATCGCTGCCGTGGCTTCAGCGATTCCACGGCAAGACCATCGTGGTCAAGTTCGGCGGCAACGCCATGGTCAACGACGAACTCAAACATGCCTTCGCCGAAGACATGGTCTTCCTGCGCCAGGTGGGAGTCCGGCCGGTCGTGGTGCACGGCGGCGGTCCCCAGATCTCCGCTGAACTTGCGGCCAGGGGCATCCCGAGCGAGTTCCGCGGTGGACTGCGGGTCACCTCTGCTGAGGCCCTTGCGGTGGTGCGCGAAGTGCTCACCACCCGGGTGGGTCCGGAGATCGCGGCGCTCATCGACTCGCACGGCATCGAGGCACAGGCGCTGTCGGGGGAGACCGACGGCCTGTTCGCCGGCACCCGTCGAGGCACCATTGTGGACGGCGAAGCGGTCGACCTCGGGCTCGTCGGCGACGTCACGGCCGTCGATCCTGCGATCGTGCTCGCCATCCTCGACGCCGGCCAGATCCCGGTGATCTCATCGATCGCGCCGGATGCGGCGGCGCACGGGCAGTCCCTCAACGTCAACGCCGACTCGGCTGCGGCATCCCTCGCTATCGCCCTGGAGGCCGAGAAGCTCGTGATCCTCACGGATGTCGCTGGGCTCTACCGCGACTGGCCCAATCGCGATTCCCTCATCTCCACCATCGATGCGGCGGAGTTGCGCGCGCTTCTGCCGTCCCTCGAATCCGGCATGATCCCCAAGATGACCGCCTGTCTCGACGCGGTCGACGGGGGAGTACCGAAGGCCGCGATCATCGACGGTCGCGTGCTGCATTCGATTCTGCTCGAGGCGTTCACCGCCGAGGGAATCGGCACCGAAGTGGTTTCCGGAAAGGACCTGTGATGGACACGGACAACTGGCGCGAACGCTTCGGCGACGCGATGATGGGCACATTCGCACCACCCCTGGCGATGCTCGAACGCGGCGAAGGCGCCCATGTGTGGGATGTCGACGGCAACCGCTATCTCGACTTCCTCGCCGGCATCGCCGTCAACGCGCTCGGCCACGCGCATCCGGTGCTCGTGGATGCCGTGAGCCGCCAGGTCGCGACGCTCGCGCATGTGTCCAACTACTTCGCCTCCCCACCGCAGCTCGAACTCGCCGAGCGCCTGCGCCGCATCACCGGCGCCGGCGACGGCGGGCGGGTATTTTTCGCCAATTCCGGCGCCGAGGCGATCGAAGCGGCGATCAAGCTCGCGCGGCTCAATCGTGGCGACGGTCGTCGCACGCGCATCCTCTCCCTCATCAACTCCTTCCACGGACGCACGATGGGATCGCTTTCGCTCACCGGCAAGACGGCGCTGCGCGAAGCCTTTGAGCCACTGCTGCCCGGTATCGAGCACATCGACACGACCGTCGCGGCTCTCGAAGCGGCGATGGATGACAGCGTTGCCGCGATCTTCATCGAGCCGATCAAGGGAGAGGCCGGCGTGCTCGATCTGCCAGACGGCTTCCTGCGTCGCGCGCGCGAGCTCGCTACCAAGCACGGCGCACTGCTGATCCTCGACGAGATCCAGACCGGCGTCGGCCGAACGGGCACCTGGTTCGCTTTCCAGCAGACCGATGTCGTGCCGGATGCCCTCGTCCTTGCGAAGGGTATCGCCGGCGGCGTGCCGATCGGGGCACTCGTCACCTTTGGTGCGGCATCCGACCTGTTCCAGCCGGGCCAGCACGGCAGTACCTTCGGGGGCAACCCTCTGGCGACCGCGGCCGGCAATGCCGTGCTCGGCGAGATCGAGCGGGCCGGGCTCATCGAGAACGCCACGGTCATCGGTGCGAAGCTGCGCGCTCTCGTCGAGGCAATCGACTCGCCTCTCATCACCGAGGTGCGTGGCCAGGGAGCCCTCGTGGGTCTCGGTCTCTCCCAGCCGGTCGCCGGTGCGCTCTCGGTAGCGGCGTTCGCGAACGGGCTCATCATCAACGCCCCGAACGACTCGACCATCCGAATCGCGCCGCCGCTCATCGTCGGTGACGCAGAGCTCGAGGAGTTCCGGCAGAAGTTCACGATTGCCCTCCAGGCCCTTACATTGGATGCGAAATGACCCGACACTTCCTGCGCGATGACGACCTCAGCCAAACCGAGCAGACCGCCATCCTCGATCTCGCGGTCGAGCTCAAGAAGGATCGCTTCGGCACCCGCCCCCTTGCCGGACCGCGCACCGTCGCGGTGATCTTCGACAAGTCGTCGACGCGCACCCGGGTCTCATTCGCGGTGGGAATTGCGGAGCTCGGCGGCATCCCGCTCATCATCTCGACGGCCAACAGCCAGCTCGGGGGCAAGGAGACTGCCGCAGACACCGCGCGCGTGCTCGAGCGCCAGGTCGCCGCGATCATCTGGCGCACCTTCGCCCAGTCGGGGCTGGAGGAGATGGCGCTCGGCACGACGGTCCCGGTGATCAACGGGCTGTCCGATGATTTCCATCCCTGCCAGTTGCTGGCGGATCTCCTCACCATCCGCGAGCACCGCGGAACCCTCGCGGGTCTCACCGTCACCTTCCTCGGGGACGGGGCCTGCAACATGGCCCAGTCCTACCTGCTCGCGGGTGCGACGGCCGGCATGCATGTGCGGGTCGCGTCGCCCGTCGACTACGCGCCTACCGATTCCGTGGTTGCGGCAGCGGATGTCGCGGCAGCGAAGACCGGCGGATCGGTCACGCTCTATACGGATCCGGTCGAGGCCGTCGCCGGTTCCGACGTGGTGGTGACCGACACCTGGGTCTCGATGGGTAAGGAAGAGGAGAAAGCGGAGCGCCTCACCACTCTCGGCTCCTACCGCGTCGACACCGAGCTCATGGCACTGGCCAAGTCCGACGCTCTTTTTCTGCACTGCCTGCCGGCGGACCGCGGCTACGAGGTGACCGCCGATGTCATCGATGGCCCGCAGAGCGTGGTCTGGGACCAAGCGGAGAACCGCCTGCACGCCCAGAAAGCGCTCTTGGTCTGGCTGCTGCAGCGGTAGCCCACCCCATAAACTGGCGAACGAAAACAAGGAGCACCACACATGGCAGAACGCGTTGTCCTCGCCTATTCCGGCGGACTCGACACCTCGGTGGGGATCGGCTGGCTGAAGGATGCCACCGGCAAGGAGGTCGTGGCCCTCGCCGTCGACGTCGGGCAGGGTGGAGAAGACATGGAGGATATCCGCCAGCGCGCGCTCGATTGCGGCGCAGTGGAGGCGATTGTCGTCGATGCACAGGACGAGTTCGCCGACGACTTCCTCATGCCGGCTCTGAAGGCCAATGCCCTCTATCAGAAGCGCTACCCGCTCGTCTCGGCGCTCAGTCGTCCGCTGATCGCCAAGCACCTCGCGATCGTGGCCAAGCAGCTGGGTGCCGACAGCGTCGCGCACGGCTGCACCGGAAAGGGTAATGACCAGGTGCGCTTCGAGGCCGCCGTCGCCGCGCTCGCTCCCGAACTGAAAAGTATTGCCCCGGTTCGCGATCTCGCCCTCACCCGGGACAAGGCGATCATCTACGCCAACGAGCACAATCTGCCGATCCGCCAGAGCGCGGCGAGTCCATATTCCATCGACAAGAACGTCTGGGGTCGCGCGGTCGAGACCGGATTCCTTGAGGACCCGTGGAACGCGCCGATTGAGGAACTGTACGAATACACGATGGATCCGACCGTGGCGAAGGATGCCGATGAGGTCACCATCTCCTTCGCCTCCGGCATCCCCGTCGCCTTGGACGGTGTGTCCTACAGCGCTCTGCAGATGATCGAGAAGCTCAATGAACTCGCCGGAAAGCACGGCGTCGGCCGCATCGACGTTGTCGAAGATCGCCTTGTCGGCATCAAGAGCCGCGAGGTCTACGAGGCCCCCGCCGCAATGGCACTGATCGAGGCGCACGAGGCGCTCGAAAGCCTGACTCTCGAACGCGATCTCAACCGATACAAGCGCGGCGTCGAGGCGGAGTGGTCCAATCTCGTCTACGACGGCCTGTGGTTCTCGAGCCTTAAGCGGTCCCTTGACGTATTCATCGACGACACCCAGCGTTACGTGAGCGGCGACATCCGCCTGAACCTGCAGGGTGGCCGCGCCACCGTGACCGGCCAGCGCAGCGAGCAGAGCCTCTATGACTTCAATCTCGCGACCTACGACACCGGCGACACCTTCGACCAGTCGCTCTCAAAGGGCTTCATCGAGATCTGGTCACTGCCGAGCAAGATCTCGGCCCGCCGCGAGCTGTCGGGCAAGTAGGCATGACCACTGGCTCGGGCGGCAACGATATCGGAGCGACAACCGAGGGCGCGCTCTGGGGAGCCCGCTTCGCCTCCGGCCCGTCGCCCGAGCTCGCCCGCCTGAGCAAGTCGACCCATTTCGACTGGCAACTCGGCGGCTATGACATCCGCGGATCACGAGCCCACGCACAAGCGCTCGCGGCGGCGGGCTACCTCACCGCCGATGAGCTGGTCGTGATGGATGCCGCCCTCGAGACCCTGCGTCAGGCCTGGTCAGACGGCTCTTTCGCCGAGCGCGAGTCCGACGAAGACGTACACGGGGCGCTCGAACGCGGCCTGATTGACATCGCCGGCCCAGAGCTCGGCGGCAAGCTGCGGGCCGGTCGCAGCCGCAACGACCAGATCGCCACCCTTGTCCGCCTCTACCTGCTGGATCACGGGCGGGCCATTGCCGAGCTCGTCACCCACCTGATCGATGCAATCGCGTCCCAGGCGGCAGCGCATCCGGATGCCGCGATGCCGGGTCGCACGCACCTGCAGCATGCCCAGCCGGTACTGCTCGCCCATCATCTTCTCGCTCACGCGTGGCCTCTCGTTCGTGACCTCGAACGGCTGCGGGACTGGGCAGTGCGCGCATCCTTCTCGCCGTATGGTTCCGGCGCCCTTGCGGGCAGTTCGCTCGGACTCGACGGCCAGCTGGTCGCGACCGAGCTCGGCCTCACCGGCCCAATGGAGAATTCGATCGATGCGACGGCGAGCCGCGATGTCGTGGCCGAGTTCGCCTTCATCCTCTCGCTTGTCGGCATCGACCTCTCCCGTTTTGCTGAGGAGATCATCCTCTGGAATACCCGCGAGTTCGGCTTCGTCACCCTCCACGATTCGTATTCGACCGGGTCGTCGATCATGCCGCAGAAGAAGAATCCCGATATCGCCGAGCTCGCCCGGGGCAAGTCCGGGAGGCTGATCGGCAATCTCGCCGGGCTTCTCGCCACTCTCAAAGGCCTGCCGCTTGCCTACAATCGCGACCTCCAGGAAGACAAGGAGCCCGTCTTCGACTCGGTCGAGACGCTCGAGGTCCTGCTTCCCGCGTTCACCGGAATGGTCGCGACGCTCACCTTCCACACGGATCGAATGGCCGAGCTTGCCCCCCAGGGATTCTCGCTCGCGACGGATGTTGCCGAGTGGCTTGTCACCCAGCACATTCCGTTCCGCGAGGCCCACGAGATCAGTGGCTCGCTGGTGAGCTTCTGCGAGCAGCGCGGGCTCGAGCTCGATCAGCCGTCGGATGCCGACTACCTGTCGATCTCGCACCGCCTCACCCCCGGTGTCCGGAGTGTGCTCACCGTCAGTGGTTCGATCGGTAGCCGCACCGGTGCTGGCGGCACCGCTCCGGTGCGCGTCGCCGAACAGCTCGCGACGCTCACCCACCGCGTTCGAACACTCACGGAGGCCCGACAGTGACCCTCAGCAAAGATAACCGTCCCGAGAAGCCGGAGCAGAACCGCACGCAGAAGATTGTGATGTGGAGCGTCTACGGTGCGGCCGCCGTGCTGCTCGTGATCGCAGCGATCCTGTTCGTCACCAGCGGTGCGAAACTTTTCTGACCAGCCCGGCGGTGTTCGATCGGAATCTCTTCATTGCGCCGTCCGTCGAGGTCGCCCCGATGTTGCTCGGGGCACTTGTCAGCCACCGCACTAATGAGGGCACGGTCACCGTGCGTCTCACCGAGGTGGAGGCGTATCTCGGCGAGGCCGATCCCGGCTCTCATGCGTTCCGCGGTCCGGGCAAGCGCAACGCCGTGATGTACGGCGAGCCTGGCCACCTCTACACCTACTTCACGTATGGCATGCATGTCTGCGCGAATGTGACCTGCTCACCCGCCGGTACGGCATCCGCGGTGCTGCTGCGCGGGGCAGAGGTGGTCGACGGCATCGAACTCGCTCGCGATCGGCGGCACACCTCGAAGAGGGATGCCGACCTGGCCAGCGGGCCCGCCCGCCTGGTCGTAGCGCTCGGCATCACGCTCGACGACGGCGGAGCGGATCTCGCTGCGCCGCCGTTCGAGTTGACGCTGCCCGCTCATCCGCTACCGTTCGCGACAGGACCGCGCACCGGTGTGTCCGGTGTCGGGGGTTCGGCCGAATACGCGTGGCGCTTCTGGCTGCCGGGGGAGCGCAGCGTGTCTGTTTACCGGGCACATGTTCCGAAGAAGCGCCTTGCCCGCTAAAGCACGATGAGCAACGCGCAGGCACCCGCCCAGACCAGGCTCACGAGTGTTCCAATGATGAATCGCTCACGAATTTCTGGGCTGTCGAGCTCGGAGAACCGGCCGAGTCCTTTCACGGCGATGAGCACCGCCACGATCTCGAGATGCCCGAGCACAATCGCTGCGATGAGCGCGAGCCGCTCGAGATAGCCGATGATCGTGCCACCCCGCAGCACCTCGGCGCGATGGACTTCCGGTGCGATCCCCTCGTTCACGACGATTCCGCCGTGCTGACCGTCCACTGGTCGACTTGTCCCCCGACTGGAGAAGCCGAGCACCGCGATGGTGATCGGGCTCCCGGCGACGATCCCGAGCAGCGCGAGCAGAATTCCGGCAACCACAGCGACGGCATTGCTCGGCGCCGGCACTCCCGAGCGGAAGGCGAGCCCGACGAGTCCGGCGATCACGGGAATCGCGGCGAGAAGTGCGAGGGAGGGTTTGTGAAACCGGATGGCGGTGATACTGGTCGCGAGAGCGGCGGCGATCACGACGGTGGCAAAAATCCACAGCACTACCTGCGCGATCACGATCGGCTCCCTTTGCCCGTAAACAAGTCCACGGCAGCGAGCCTACGTTCAAGGGGTGACCTCGCGGCGAACTCGACGCGGAGTGCCGCAGCCCGTGCTCGCTTACTTGCGGCCTGGGGAGTGATCCCCAGCAGTTTTGCGGCCTCAGCCTGGCTGTTGCCAGCGAGAAGTAGGTCGCACATCTCCCAACCTTCCGCACTGCGCCGCGCCCGCAATTGCAGCAGGAGGTCGACGAAAGCCTCGGCATCCGCAGCATCCGTCGCGGCCGTGCTGCGCAGGGCAAAACGAGTGTCCCGCTTCTTCGCCTCGTTCACCGCTGCGCGGGCGGCCACAAAGGCGTCCCCTCCCGCCTCCCGTGCGTTGGCCGGCAGCGGCAGATTCACGCTACCGATCCCGCATCCCACGCTCCATTGGCCGTGGCGGGTGAGCGCGAGAATGGCGGTGAGCGCAGTACCGGGAGCTGCGACGAGCATCTGGATCTCGTCGCCGGCCGTGCGGTCCACGGGCAGCACCAGACCCTCGCCGAGCATCACCTCGAGTGACCGCATGGTCTCGGCGGCGATGTCCGGTCGCCGTCTGCTGTCAACCTGATCCGCGGTGATCGCGAACATTCGTACCTCTCATCATGCCCTGAGCATTGATCTGATCAAATCAACCCTAAGCGGTAGATTTTATCAAATCAACCCCGAGGGCATGATGCAACCTGTCGGATAGCCTGAACCGATGAACGCCAAGGAGGATGAAGCGGGCTTCACTCCGGTCGAGCGTTTCATCGATGCACGGGCGCGCCGGCTCCTCGCCCGCGCACCGGACAATCGCCTGTGGCGTGGTCTTGCGGAGTTTCTCGTCTTCGCGCTCAAGCAGGCCTGGGCATGCATATTTGGCGCGGCTCTGTTGGCGGTGCTCTTCGGCACTCGACTCTGGTATCCCACCGACGCGGCTCTCGCTCGCAATGACTTCGTGACGATCGCGGCAGTCATCATCCAGGTGTCGATGATCGCGCTGAGACTCGAAACGCTTCGGGAACTCCGGGTCATCATCCTGTTCCACATCGTCGGCACCGGCATGGAGCTGTTCAAGACGAGCGTGGGATCATTGCCCTTCTCGCCGCACTCATTTACGCCAACTTCTTCTCCCATCACTACTTCTGGGACTTTCGCTGGATCCTGCTCGGGGGAGTCGCCCTGATCTTCGGTCGCAGTGTCATGCACTTCCGGGTCTTTCGGCTTCGACTGAGGATGCCCGTCGTCGTCGCCTTCCTGCTGGTCGCCCTCTTCATCTGGATCGCCGAAAACGTCGCGACCTGGTCCCACGCCTGGTCATACCCGAACCAGCTCGACGGTTGGCAACCGGTGTCGATTACCCAACTCGTGTCCTGGTTGCTGTTGATGATCATCTCGGTCGTGCTGGTGGCCTGGGTCTACGCTCCGCGTCCGCCGGAGACGAGCGAAGCGGATACCCGACTCTGACCGGGCACCGCTGGTATTCTTGCCCGGTGCCAGCATCCGATGTCCTGTCCACCCAGCGCAATGATGACTCGTTCGACACGGTCTGGGATGAGGTGGTCTGGCGTGGACTCGTGCATGTCTCCACCGATGAAGCCGAACTGAGGGCGCTCCTCTCGGGTGAGTCGATCACCTTTTACTGCGGCTTTGACCCGACCGCGGCAAGCCTGCACCTTGGCAACCTGGTGCAATTGCTCTTGATGCGCCGCCTGCAACTGGCCGGGCACAAACCCCTCGGCCTCGTGGGCGGATCCACCGGACTCATCGGAGATCCGAAGCCGACCGCCGAGCGCACTCTCAAGTCGAAGGAGACGGTGGCCGAGTTCGTGGGCTACCTGCAGGCCCAGGTCTCCAAATTTCTGAGTTTCGAGGGTGACAACGCTGCGCGCCTGGTTAACAATCTCGATTGGACGGCCCCCTTGAGCACCATCGACTTCCTCCGGGATGTCGGTAAGTATTTCCGCGTCGGCACGATGCTCAAAAAGGATGCCGTGAGCGCGCGCCTCAACAGCGACGCCGGCATCAGCTATACCGAATTCAGCTACCAGATCCTGCAGGGGATGGACTTTCTCGAGCTTTACCGCAGCTACGGATGCGTGCTCCAGACCGGGGGAAGTGATCAGTGGGGCAACCTCACCAGCGGCACGGACCTCATCCGCAAGGCGGAGGGTGCCTCGGCGCACGCCATCGGTACACCCCTCATCACCAATTCCGACGGCACCAAGTTCGGAAAGAGCGAGGGTAATGCGGTGTGGCTCGATCCCGCGCTCACCAGTCCCTACGCGTTCTACCAGTTTTGGCTCAACACCGACGATGCCGATGTGATCGAGCGGCTCAAGATATTTACCTTTTACACCCGCGCGGAGCTCGATCGGCTCGCGGCGGTGGTCGCGACCGAGCCATTCCGGCGCGAGGCGCAGCGGGCTCTCGCTATCGAGGTGACCACACTGGTGCACGGAGCGGATGCCACGCAGGCCGCCATTGCGGCATCCGCGGCTCTGTTCGGCCAGGGTGAGCTTGACCGGCTGGATTCGTCAACCCTTGAGGCGGCTCTGCGCGAACTGCCCAACACCACGACGACGGCGAGCACGCCGGTGATGCAGCTCCTCGTCGATACGGGCCTGGCCAGCAGTCTTAGCGAATCGCGTCGGGCGGTCGAACAGGGTGGGGTCTACCTCAACAACGTGAAGGTCGAGGATGCGGCAGCCACTCTGGTGGGCAACACCCTGCCGGGACGCATGGCCGTACTCCGCCGCGGTAAGAAGACTCTCGCCGGAATCTTCATCGAATAGCTCGAAAACCCCGCACTTCCGGGCGACACGCCCGGGCGACAGTCGAAATTTGACCGACTCGTAATGGACACGTAATCTTCTTACTTGTCACCCCAAAGGTTCGAAAAGCGGAAGAGCTTACGGCCTCAAGAGGGACCAACATCATCAGTCAGAAATGATTGTCCAAGTCAAACAGCAGCTAGCCTCTTGCAGGTAGTTGTCTTCAGATCTTATGATGGAAAGCCCACCTCGTGAGTATGTCGGAACGTCCCGTCGCGCGCATTTCAAGCCGCTTCGGTCGATTTGACAAGTACCGCGAAGGTGGTAAGTTAGACAAGTTGCCCGGCGCGAGAGCGAGGGTGACAAACACAGGTTTTACGGCGATGTCAGGCGACTTTCATTGCACAAAGGTATGGCTCTGGGTAGCAACCGCGAGGTGAAAACCAGAAGCATCCGATCCTTGAGAACTCAACAGCGTGCACAATGTCAAATGCCAAAAACCTCGTCTGTAGGAGCTGCCTTTTCGGCAGACACCGCAGAGGAGATTCCTTTGGAAAAGATATAAACATAACAAGCAAGTCAGTCCGGATTTATTCGGTTTGGTTTGTTCTTGTCAGTTTCAAACTTGCAACTTGTCCGCCCATTCCGGTGGCTGGTTGCACTAGATGTGCCGTCCGACCTCGGTCGTTCGTGCAATCAAACATTTACGGAGAGTTTGATCCTGGCTCAGGATGAACGCTGGCGGCGTGCTTAACACATGCAAGTCGAACGATGAAAGGGAGCTTGCTCCCTGGATTAGTGGCGAACGGGTGAGTAACACGTGAGTAACCTGCCCTTGACTCTGGGATAAGCACTGGAAACGGTGTCTAATACCGGATACGAACTTCAGCCGCATGGCTAGGAGTTGGAAAGAATTTCGGTCAAGGATGGACTCGCGGCCTATCAGCTAGTTGGTGAGGTAATGGCCCACCAAGGCGACGACGGGTAGCCGGCCTGAGAGGGTGACCGGCCACACTGGGACTGAGACACGGCCCAGACTCCTACGGGAGGCAGCAGTGGGG
>ENA-OFCD01000817-OFCD01000817.1-metagenomes-genome-assembly--contig:-NODE-817-length-18207-cov-4.109740_pt1 | contig 18207 bp, 16 predicted proteins | sample MGYA00153392_OFCD01 | MGnify analysis MGYA00153392
CGAGCGCATCGAATGCGGCGTCCCTGCTGTCCGCGAGTACCGCATCCGCCAGCGATCCGAGCGCCGCCGCGATGGCAGCCTCAAACCCGGGCTGCACCTGCACGTGTTCGGCGACGAGGCCCTGGATGCCGTCGAGCCTGGCAGCGACGAGCGCGCTCGAACCGTCCTTCTGGTCCATCGCCGATGACAGTGCACTGACACGGGCGGCGAGCGCGTCACGCTCCCGTTCATTACCGTGCAGGACTTCGCGCAGCCGGTCGATCTCGGCCTCGGCGTCGACGACCTCGGCCTGGGCGGTCTCGTAGGCAGCGTCGAGATCTGTCTCGCCGGTGTCCGTCAGCACCGCTTCGACTTCGAGCTCCACGAAGGCGATCTGGGCGACTTCACGGCGGTCGCCCGCGGCATCCAGCGCATTCTGCTGGCGCAGCACCTCCCCGCGCACTGCGGCGAGCCGGGACGCGGCACTGTCTTTCTGGCCGCTGAGCTTGGAGATTTCAAGGTCGTGGCGCGAGACGAGCGATGACTGGTACGCGATCTGCTCATCCAGCCCGTCGAGATTCGCGCGTGCCACCGCGGTAACCGCCTGCGCCTCCTGCCAGGCTGCCTCGGCATCCACGATCGTCGCGGCGATACGTTCTACCTCGTCCTCAGCGTCGGACACCATCTGGCGGGTGACGCCCTGGACGGAATCCGGACGGTCGGCCTGCTGTCCGAGCAGCGAGAGACGCTGGTTGGCCAGGGAGTAGAGGTTGCGCAGGCGCTCCTGGACGGACTCGAGGCCGAAAGCGGTGCGGCGGGCGACATCCACCACGTCCCCCTCCTGCGATTGCTCAATGCGGTGCTCGCGCAGCTTCGCTTGGTCGAGCTGCTCCTGCAGCACGATGCGTTCGGTCTTGCGTTCGCTCTCGCTGCGGGTAAACGCCATGATCGCGGCGCGTAAGGTGACGACCTCGTCGGCGAGAAGTCGGGCCCGGGCATCCCGCACGATCGACGCGATCGACTGGGCCTCCTTGGCGATCTCGGCTTGGTGACCGAGCGGCTTGAGCTGCCGACGGATCTCCCCCGCGAGGTCGCTCAGCCGGGTGAGGTTGGCCTGCATCGCATCGAGCTTGCGGATCGTCTTTTCTTTGCGACGGCGGTGCTTGAGGATGCCGGCGGCCTCCTCGATGAACCCGCGGCGCTCCTCCGGACTGGCGTGCAGCACAGCGTCAAGCTGTCCCTGGCCCACGATCACGTGCATCTCTCGCCCGAGTCCGGAGTCGCTCAGCAGCTCCTGCACATCGAGCAGCCGACAGGTGTCGCCGTTGATGGCGTACTCCGAGCCGCCGTTTCGGAACAGGGTGCGGCTGATCGTGACCTCGGCGTAGTCGATCGGCAGCGAGCCATCCGCGTTGTCGATCGTGAGGATTACCTCGGCGCGCCCCAGCGGACCCTTGGTCGCCGTTCCGGCGAAGATCACGTCTTCCATCTTGCCGCCGCGGAGGGTCTTTGCGCCCTGCTCGCCCATGACCCAGGCGAGGGCGTCGACGACGTTGGACTTGCCAGAGCCGTTCGGCCCGACCACGCAGGTCACGCCCTGCTCGAAGGCAAAGGTGGTCGGCTGGGCGAAGGACTTGAACCCCTTGAGGGTCAGGCTCTTGAGGTACACCGGCCCGCCCTTCTTCCTCGTCCGCCTGCTGGCCCGCGGATGTCTGGCTCAACGGTACCGGAGAGCAGGGGTCATCCCGGGCAGGCGCTGCCCGTGGCTCTCCACTCCGTGCGTTGGCGAGGTGCGACGGACCGCTTCCGGCGAACCGCGCTGCCATTCGTCAGCCATGCGGGCCAACGTTTGGCAGCACGGCTGACGAATGGCAGCACGGTCGCACACTCTGGCGATTGCAGGGCCACGCGCACCCGACGATGACAAAAGTCACGGCGAGACCGTGAGGGGAGTCGTGGCGCGGGTCGGGGCGCCCGTCGAGGCTTGGGCTATGACAGCTCCCGCCATCCGACTCACCGCCCTCTCCAAGCACTTCGGCGCGGTTCACGCCGTCGTCGATGTCGACCTCCAAATCGACCGCGGTGAGGTCGTGGCATTGCTCGGGCCCAACGGCGCGGGCAAGTCCACCACGATCGATCTCGCCCTCGGCCTCTCGCATCCCACCACCGGCGCGGTCCACCTCTTCGGCGACGACCCGCGCGCGGCGATCGTCGACGGGCGAGTCGGCGCAATGCTGCAGGGCGGCGCCCTGTTGCCCGACCTCACGGTTGCCCAGACCGTCGCCCTCGTCGCGAGCGCCCATCGTGCGCCGCTCCCGGTCGACGAGGCGCTCGAGCGAGCGGGCATCCGTGACCTCGCCGCCCGGCGAGTCAGCAAACTCTCCGGCGGCCAGCTGCAACGGGCACGGTTCGCCGTGGCCGTGGTATCCGACCCCGAACTGCTGATCCTCGACGAACCGACCGCGGCGATGGACGTCGAATCCCGCCGGGACTTCTGGCTGTCGATGCGGCAGTTCACCGCGGAGGGACGCACAGTCGTGTTCGCCACGCACTATCTCGACGAGGCCGACTTCTTCGCCGACCGTATTGTGATCCTTGGCGCCGGGCGCGTCGTCGCAGACGGCACTCCCGCCGAGGTCAAGTCGGTCGTCTCCGGCCGCACGATCCGGTTCGAGGTCGACAGTGGCGAGACGGATGCCGCCGCCGCGGTGATCCCCCACCTTCCGGGCATCCGCTCCCTCGACCGGCGCGCTGACCGTTTCACGCTGGTGACGGACGATTCGGACCGCACCCTGCGCGCCCTGCTCGACGCCGTACCGACCGCCCGGGATATCGAGATCACCGCGCACACGATGGATGACGCGTTCCTGGCCCTCACCGCCGAAGCTCCCTCGGCGCACCTCGCAAAAGCGGCGCAGCTTACACAAGCGGCGCACCTCACGAAAGCAGTCTGACCATGCCTTACCGCTACATTCTCCTCGAGTCGCTTCGCCAGCTGCGCAACGTGCGCGCCCTCGCATTCACCTTCCTGATCCCGCTCGTGATGCTGCTCATCTTCGGCTCGCTGTACGGGTCGAGCGGGCAGCAGGAGCAGAGATCCGGCCTGCCCTGGCTGATCGTCACAACGGTGCAAATGGCCTCGTACGGCGGTATGCTCGCCGCTCTCTCACAGGCCTTCGCCATCACGACCGAGCGCTCGATCGGCTGGAATCGTCAGCTGCGGATCACGCCACTTTCGGGCGTCGGATACCTCGTCTCGAAGGTCGCAGCAGCGCTGCTGGTCGCGCTCTGCACGATCATCGTGCTGTGTGCGGTTTCGATCGTCGTGCTCGGTGCGCGAATGGATGCGCTCCATTGGTTCACCGCCATCCTGGGCATCTGGATCGGCGTCATCCCCTTCGCTCTCATAGCGGTGGCCCTCGGCCAGTACGCACGACCGTCTTTCGCCCAACCTCTTTTCACGGTGGTCTTCCTGGGCATGGCGATCCTCGGCGGACTGTGGATCCCGCTCGAGGTGATGCCGACCTGGGTGATCTCGATCGCGCAGACGGTGCCGTCGTACTGGCTCAACAAGCTCGGCCAGATCGGAGCGAATGGCGCGGGCAATGCCCTGCTGCCGATCGTCATCCTCGCGGCCTGGACCGTCGGGCTCGCAGCCCTCATCGCCTGGCGCTACCGACGCGATGCCGCCAGGGCCTGAGCCGCTCGCAATAGGGTGACTACCGTGGACACAGAGATCGATCGACGGATGCCCGTGCGCGATCGTTTGCGCGCCCACGGTGCCCGTTCCTGGTACATCGGGGCCGCATCTGGCCTGCTCTGGCAGGCCATCCTCGTGGCCAGCGTGCTGTTCCTCGACCTCCCCGTTGTCTCGAAAGTACTCGGCCTTGTGCTGCTCGCGGTGCTCTACGCACTCTTCATGGTGCTCGGTCCGGTCATTTGGAACGAGAGCATCCGCACCCGGCTGGTCGCGATCCTCGTCTATTGGGCGGTGTCCTTCCTGCTCTTTCCCCTGATCGGACCGATCGCGATCTGGATGTGGCTGCTTGTCGTTTCTCTCGCGGCCTTCACCAACCTGCCGCCGCGACTGGCAGTCGGCATCTCCGTGCTCGTGATTCTTACGCAGCTCGGCATCGGGGCCTCGGTGGCATTCACCATTGGTCTGCTGTTCGCCCCGATCGTGACGACGGTGTCCGCGGCTACTCTCATCGGGCTCGGACTGATCTCCCGCTCCACCTCAAATCTGCGGGAGGCGAACGACGAGATCGCGCGGCTGGCCGTTGTGGAGGAGCGCGCGCGATTCGGTCGCGACCTGCACGATGTGCTCGGTCACACCCTGACGGTCGTCACGGTGAAGTCGGAACTGGCGCGTCGCCTCGTCACCATCGACCCGGCGAAGGCCGAAGCGGAGATCGCGGATATCGAACGCCTCACCCGCAGCGCGTTGGCCGACCTCCGCCTGGCGGTGTCGAACTATCGCGAGACCAGCCTGGATGCCGAACTCGCTGCCGCGCGCACCGCCCTCGAGGCGGCCGGCATCGACCCTCACCTGCCGGATTCGTTTCCCAAGCTGGATTCTCGGCTCGAGGGCGTGTTCGCCTGGGTACTGCGCGAGGGCGTCACCAACGTCATCCGCCATTCGGGGGCGGCGGAGTGTTGGGTGACCATCGAGACACACTCCCTCCGGGTGGCGGATGATGGGCGCGGCCCGGAGACAACGGTTCTGGGCCCGACCGGCCTGGGCGCGACCGGCACGGTCCCGACAGTCACGGTCCCGACAGTCACGGTCCCGACAGTCACGGTCCCGACAGTCACGGGCAACGGACTACGCGGCCTCCGCGAACGCAGCGCCGAAGCGTCAGCAGAGCTGCTCGTGGGACGCAGTCCGCAGGGTGGATTCGAGCTCGTCGTGCGTGGTGCCCCGTGAGTAACCCGATTCGCATCGTGATCGCCGACGACCAGGCCCTGGTGCGCGGCGCTCTCGCCTCGCTGCTGTCGCTCGAACCCGACATCGAGGTCGTCGGGCAGGTCGGCCGCGGCGACGAGGTGCTCGGCCTCGTGACCAGCACCGGAGCATCCGTCGCCCTGCTCGATGTGGAGATGCCGGGACTCGACGGTCTCGCCGTCGCCCGCCAACTGCGCGACGCCGGTCTCGCCTGCCGATCGCTCATCGTCACGACCTTCGGACGACCCGGATACCTCCGCCGCGCACTCGAATCCGGGGCATTCGGCTTCGTCGTGAAAGACACTCCTGCGCACCAGCTCGCGGACGCTGTGCGCCGGGTGCACGCGGGGTTGCGGGTCATCGACCCTTTGCTTGCCACCGAGTCGCTGATCACCGGCAGCTCCCCGCTCAGCGCCCGCGAGACGGACGTGCTGCTCGCCCTGCGATCCGAGGGAAGCATTGCGGATGTCGCGAAGCTACTGCACCTCTCGGAGGGCACCGTTCGCAACCATCTCTCCTCCGCCATCGGCAAGACACGGGCGCGCAACGGTGGCGAGGCCGTGCGGATCGCCGCCGACAACGGCTGGTTGCTCGCCTAACGCTTCGGTATCGATCGGCGCCGCCGACTCGAACCCGGATGTATCCTGAGCGGCTGTCCCTCCCCGAGATGGCAGAAAAGGGACACCCACGTGACCGATTTCACGCTCGAGCGAATCGCCATCCCCGCTCATCTCGATGATCCGGACGAGGCTGACTTCATCGGGGCTGACTTCATCGGGGCTGACTTCATCAGGGCTGACTTCATCGCCACGGTCGAGGTACGCAACGCCACCGAGGCCGACGGCTACGGCACCGAGGAGCTCTCGGCCACCGCCGCCGAACTGCTGCCGGTCTGGCTCGACCAGGAGTACGAACCGAAGCAGCTGTTTGCGGCTCGAGTAAACGGCCGCATCGTCGCGCGGGCGATCTTCGAGACTCGGCCGGCAGCCGAGGGGAATACGGCATGGGTCGATGTGCAGGTGCACCCGCAGTTTCGTCGTCGTGGTATCGGCACCGCACTCGCCGACCAGCTGGAGACGCTCGCCACCGAAGATCATCGAACGAGTCTGGTGGTGTACGCGGTGTCGAAGGCGGCTGCGGGTGAACGACTCCGGTCGCCCACCGGCTTCGGATCCGTTCCGGTCGGAAACGCCGAGGTGCGGTTTCTGCTCGACCGTGGCTTCCGGCTCGAACAGGTCAACCGTGCCAGCCGCCTCGCCCTCCCGCTGGCTGCGGACATCGTCGACGGGCTTGTCGAGCAGTCCCAGCAGAGGGCGGGTCCCGACTATCGCCTGCATCAGTGGAGTGGCCGCACTCCTGACCGCTGGCTCGATGACATGGCGTTGTTGTTTACCCGCATGAGCACGGATGCCCCGAAGGCCGACCTCGATGTGCCGGAGGATGTCTGGACCCGCCAGCGCCTCATCGAGTACGAAGACCGCGCCGAGACTGGCCCGAAGACCTCCGTCGTTTCCGTGGTCGAGCATCGGCCGACCGCGCGCCTCGCCGGCGTGACCGAACTCGGGGTACCCGCCGAGCTGGATCGACCGGTGTCCCAGAACGACACAATCGTGCTGAAGGAGCATCGCGGGCACCGGCTCGGGATGCAGCTGAAGGCAGCGAACATCCGCTCCCTGCAGTCAACGGCTCCCGGGCATCCCTCGATCATTACGTTCAACGCCGAGGAGAATCAGCACATGCTCGAGGTGAATGAGGCGGTGGGATTCTCGGCCATTGGCTACGAGGGCGCCTGGAAGAAGATACTGGCGCCCTCGTGAGTCTCAGCTCCCCGACGGCGCGCAGGCCTGCCAGGCGGTGCTGGCTTTCACCGCCTTGGCGAAGGATTCGATGGTGACCCCGTAGCCTCCGGAGACTGCAGTGTCGGCGATCTTCTCCTCTACCGCGGCCTTTCCGGACTTCGGCGTCGAGTGAAGGGTCTTGAGATCGGCCTTCAGGCTGTCGGGCGCGGGACGGAGCTTCTCACCGTGGTGATCCTTCCGCCACTCGGCCCGAGCTTCGACGCCGGCCCCGTAGCCGCCATCGAGAGACTTCGCCTGGATTTTCTTCAGCGCCTCGCGACGTTCGGTGCCTGGCTTCAGTTGCTTGGCCGACTTCAGGTCGGCGCGAAGATTGGTCGGCACGACCCTCAGGGCCGAGACAAAATGCTGTCCGAAGGAGCAGCTTGACGAACTGATGCTGACCGGCACCGAGGCAGGGGCAGCGCTTGCGGCGAGCCCACCTGTGCCGAGCGCGAGGGCGAGCCCTGCTCCAACGGCTAGTCCCGTGGCCCAGCGTGTGGTGATCTTCATGATGTTCCTCCCGTGTTGGCCGCCTTTGTGGCACCTGGTTCAGGGTGCTCCCGCAATGTCCGGCCAGCGTTCGGCGAATGTTCGGGCAACGTAAGACCGTCGCAAATGCGCGGCCCGTCCCTCTCCGATACCGTCAGAATGGTGCGATGGGCGAGTCGAAGGGTCTCATCGTGATCGTCGAAGACGAGCGCGCCATCGCCGATCTGCAGCGCCTCTACCTCAGCGAAGCGGGATTCGGCGTGCACGTGGAGAGTGACGGGCTGACCGGCCTCGCGAGCATCCGTCGCCTGCATCCCGTTGCGGTCGTGCTCGACGTGGGGCTGCCGAGCCTCGACGGCATCGAGATCTGCCGCCGGATGCGAGCCGCGGATGACTGGACGCCGGTGATCTTCGTGACCGCCCGCGACGACGAGATCGACCGCATCCTCGGCCTCGAACTCGGCGCCGACGACTATCTCACCAAGCCATTTTCACCGCGGGAGCTCGTGGCCCGGATCCGGACGATCCTGCGTCGGCATGCCGGCACCCCCCTCGCGACTCCGGTAGCGGCAGGCTCGGTAACGCTCGATGCCGCGCGGCGTCGGGTGGAGGCATCCGGTCGCCTCATCGAGCTCACCAGCACCGAATTCGACCTGCTCGCCAAACTGATGAGTTCACCGGGGCAGGTTTTCACCCGGGAGCAGTTGCTGTCGAGCGTGTGGGGCCAGGCCGACTACGGGCTCGGTCGCACCGTGGATGTGCACATCGCCCAGCTGCGCGCGAAGCTCGGTGCCGACAGCCCCATTCGCACCTCTCGCGGGGTCGGATACTCGGTGTTGGAATGAGCGCCTGGTTCCGTTCGCTGCGGGGCCGGATCACCCTCGTCACGGTGAGTGTCGCGGTGCTCGCGGTGCTCATCACCGGTCTGGTTTCCGTACAGCTCGTCCGGCAGTCCACCATCAGCCAGGGCCGGGCGCAGCTCGCGTCGCAGGCGCAACTGCTGAGTCGCCTGCCTGCAGCCACTAATCTCGCATCGCTGCGGGAGCGGGTCAGGCTCGCTCTCGGCGACACTCGGGTGGCCGTCGTCGCCGCCGACGGCCAGCTCTCCGGACCGGGATCGGGATTCGTCACTGCCGCCGACGTCAGGACGCTGCGTGCCGGAAATCGGGTATCGCAGACCGAAGTCCGCCGCAACAAGACCATGATCGTTGAGGGGCGCCCCACCCGCACCGGCACGGCGATCGTGCTGGTGCGCTCGCTCGGCAACCTCGAGACGACCACCCAGGAGACCGTACGGCGGGTCCTGCTCGCGCTGGTGATCGGAGTCGTCGTCGCGATCGTCGCCGGCACACTGCTCGCGCGCTGGCTCACCCGGCCCCTCGTCGCGACGGCGGAGACGGCGAAGCGGATGGCGGCCGGCGAGCGCGGACTGCGGGTGGAGGCACACCAGCCAACCGAAATCGCTGCCGTTGCCGATGCGCTCGCCACGCTTGACCGTGCCCTCAGCACGAGTGAGGGCCGCCAGCGCGAGTTTCTGCTCTCGATCTCGCACGAGCTGCGAACCCCCCTCACCGCGGTGCGTGGCTATGGCGAGGCGATGGTCGACGGACTCATCCACGAGCGGGACATCGCCGGCGTCGGGGCCATCCTTGTCACCGAGACCGAACGTCTCGACCACTTCGTCGCCGACCTCCTCGAGCTCGCCCGTCTCGAGGCCGACGACTTCGCCATCGACCGACAGCGTGTGGAGGCGGATCGGCTGCTCGAGCAGGCGGCCGACGCGTGGCGCGGCCGTGCCGCGATGCTCGATGTGGTGGTTCGGGCGCTGCCGGGCATCGGCGACCTCGCGGTGTCAAGCGATGCCCAGCGCGTGCGCCAGCTGATCGACGGGCTGGTCGAGAACGCCCTGCGCGTGACCCCGGCGGGATCAACGGTATCCATCGCCGCACGACGCTTCGGCTCTAGCGTGGTCATCGAGGTGCGGGATGGTGGCCCTGGCCTCTCGCGCGACGACCTTGCGGTGGCTTTCGAACGCGGAGTGCTCCAGTCGCGCTACCGGGACATCCGTCCGGTCGGCACGGGTCTCGGCCTTTCGATCGCCGCCCGGCTGGTCTCTCGCCTTGGCGGCAGTATCGCGGCGGGCAACGCTGCCGGAGGCGGAGCGGTGTTCGCGGTGTCGCTGCCTGCCGCCTGACCGACGGTAGTCTGACGGCGGAGAGGGAGGATGCAATGCGGTCAGGAACGAACCTCCCGGCCGTCGGAAACTACAACCAGGTCGTCATCCTGGAGGCGATCCGGCGGGCGGCGGACGGCATCAGCCGGGTCGAGGTAGCGGAACGGACCGGCCTCTCAGCGCAGACCGCGACGAATGTGTGTCGGCGCCTGATCATGGATGGCCTCATCCATGAGACCGGAACCCGGATCTCCGGTGTTGGCAAGCCCCGGCGGATCCTCGAGCTCCGAGCCGATGGTCGCTTCGCCGTCGGCATCCATCTTGACCCGTCGGTGCTCACCGTCGTGCTACTCGACCTGTCGGGCACCGTGGTGGCAGACCGCAGTGTCCCTACCGCAGCGGATGATCCCGTCAATGAGATCGTCGATCGGATCGTCTCAGCCGTCGAGGGCATTATTGAGGAGTCGGGAGTCGCCCGCGATCGGATTCTTGGTGCCGGAACGGCGGCTCCCGGCCCGATCGATCTGGCGAACGGTACGATGCTCAACCCCCCGCTGCTGGTCGAGTGGCATCGCGTTCCGGTGCGGGACATGCTCGCCGCACGGCTTAACCTGCCAGTGCTCCTCGAGAAGGATGTGACGGCTGCCGCTGTGGCAGAGACCTGGGCCGGTGTCGCGAGCGACAACTTCGCATTCTTTTACTACGGTACCGGCGTCGGTGTCGGATTCGCCCTGCAGAACGACGTCGTGCGCGGTTCGAGCGGCAACGCGGGCGAGGTGGGAGATCTCGTGATCGGCGGTACCGGTCCGGGACATCCCGTCGCGGGACGACGTCGACTCGGCGAGGCGATCATGCCACGCAACGTTGTCGATCGTGCGATCGCCCACGGTGCTCTCGAAGCCGTGGAAACTCCGCTCGACACCGCGGCTGTGCAGCGAGCGTTCGTCGCCCTGGCCGGGCGTGCGGACGACGGACTCACCGCGGCCCTCGCCATCGTCGACGAAATCGCTGCCGATATCGCCGAAGGGCTCGTCGCCATAGTCGACCTTCTCGACGTCGATCGGGTCGTTTTCGGAGGCCCGTTCTGGCACCCACTCTCCACCTTGCTGCTCGAACGGATACCCCCGCTCGTCTCGCAGTCCCGCTTCCTGGTGCTCCCGCACCCGATCACTTTCCAGGAGGCGACGGTCGGGCAGGATGTCGCGGCGACCGGCGCCGCCTGCCTGGTGCTCGATCACGCTCTCTCGCCTCGCCCGTCGACGATGCTGATCTCGCACCGCGCTTCCTGACCCGCGCCACGGTACTGCTCGAGCCGTTGCGCTCTAATTACTAAAAACTATAGAGTAATACCGTGTGCGGGGATCCACGGAAGATCCTGGCTGGCCATGGAGCAAGGGAGCATCATGAAACGACTACTGGCAACCGTGATCGTTGGAGCCCTTGCGGCCACCGCGCTGGCGGGATGTTCGAGTGCCGCATCCGCCGACAAGGTGGTGAAGGTCGCGTACCAGACCTTCGGAGCCTTTACCCAGATGGACACCAACATGAAGGCGGTGAAGAAGGAATACGAGGCCGCCAACACAGGCGTCACCGTGAAGCTTGTTCCGATCGCCGCCTCTGAGAACGACTACTACACCAGGCTTGCCCTGATGAACCGCTCGGCATCGACCGCTCCGGATGTGCTCTATGAAGACACCTTCCTGATCAAGTCCGACGCCGAGGCCGGTTACCTCGCACCCCTCGACTCGTAGGTGGCGAAGTGGAAGGACTGGGGCCAGTTCCCCGACAACGCCAAGAAGGTCAAGGCCGCCGAGCCGGGTGTCGTGCCGTTAAACGTCTACTCCGGAAAGCCCCAGGGCGAGGCCGCGGTGATGCAGGGCTTCGAGATGCTGCTGTCGCCCGAGCTGCAACCGGCGGCGGTCAGCATCTTCGCCTTTTTCGGGCAGTACGGCGCGGTGGTCTACGGCCAGCTCGCCGCGTTTTCGCTCGTCTATTCGTTACCGGTGCTCGCCCTCTACGTGTTCACCTCACGAGTACTCGGTGGAGGATCGGCTCTCGCCGGAGCAGTCAAAGGCTGATCACCGGGCGCTCTACTTCTCATCGGCACTACCTGCCCTCAATGTAACTAGGAGTCTTAATGCACGACAATTCCATTTTGGTCCGGGCACGGATCGCCCGCTTCGTCAGCGAGCGGATCGAGCCGGCGATCTACCGCGATCGCCGCCCGCTCACGATCGAGGCCTGGGAGGTGCCCGGCGAGCCGGTACCGTTCTCGGAGGCGCGCGCCGCGACCTACCGGCCATTCACCGTCGGCCAGCCGTGGGGCAAACCGTGGGGCACGACCTGGTTCCACGTGACCGGCCAGGCCCCCGTCGAATGGCAGGCCGATGGCACGCGAATCGAGCTCCTGGTCGACCTCGGATTCACTTCGGGGCAGTCCGGCTTCCAGGCGGAGGCGCTGGTCTTCCGCGCCGACGGCTCGGTGATCAAAGCGATCGAACCGTTCAACGCCTACGTGCCCATCGACCCAGGCGGAACGGTTGACCTCTACATCGAGGCCGCGTCGAATCCGGATGTCGCCGCCGGCGGGTTCACCCGGCCGACCCGGATGGGCGACACGCTGACCTCCGGCATCGAGCCGATCTACTCGCTGCGACACATCGACATCGCGCTGCTCGACCGGGAGGTGTGGCAACTCGATCGCGAGTTTGTCGCGCTCGGTGGCCTGATGGCGCAGCTCCCGCACAGCACGATGCGACCGGCAGAAATTCAACGTGCCCTCGAACGGGCGATGGACGTCATGGATCCGCATGACATCGCGCAGACCGCGAAGGCCGGTCGCGCGGAACTTGCCGGTGTACTCGCGAAGCCGGCATCCGCGAGTGCCCATCGCATCACCGCTGTTGGACATGCGCATATCGACTCGGCCTGGCTGTGGCCGGTGCGAGAGACGATCCGCAAGTGCGCGCGAACCTTCTCCAATGTGCTTCAACTGATGGACGAGGATCCCGAGTTCGTCTTCGCCTGCTCCTCGGCGCAGCAGTACGCCTGGATCAAGGAGTTTTACCCCGAGCTGTTCGAGCGGATCCGAGCGCGCGTGGCGGAGGGGCGGTTCGTCCCGGTGGGCGGGATGTGGGTGGAATCCGATACAAACCTGATCTCCGGGGAGTCGATGGCTCGCCAGCTGATCGCAGGAAAGACCTTCTTCCAGCGCGAGTTCGGCGTCGAGCCCCAGGAGGTCTGGCTGCCCGACTCCTTCGGATACTCCGGCGCGCTCCCCCAGATCGTCGCAGCGGCCGGCTCGAAGTATTTCCTCACCCAGAAGATCTCGTGGAACGAGACGAATGTCTTCCCCCACAGCACCTTCGACTGGGAGGGGATCGACGGCACCCGCATCCTCACCCATTTCCCTCCCGTGAACACCTACAACTCAGACCTCTCCGCCGCAGAGCTCGCGCTCTCCGAGCACAACTACGCCGAGAAGGGCGATGCGAACTCGTCGCTCGTGCCCTTCGGATACGGCGACGGTGGGGGTGGGCCGACCCGCGAGATGCTCGCCGCGGCGAAGCTCACCCGGTCGCTCGAGGGCTCCCCCACGGTTGAGCTCAGCTCCCCCCAGAGCTTCTTCGAGCGGGCCGAAGCCGAATATGCGACTCCTCCGGTGTGGACGGGCGAGCTCTACCTCGAGTTTCACCGTGGCACCTACACCTCCCAGGCGCGCACGAAACGTGGCAATCGACGCAGCGAGCGGCTGCTGCGCGAGGCCGAGCTCTGGGCCGCGACCGCCGCCATCCGTTCGGGGTTCGTCTATCCGTATGGGGAGCTGGAGGGCCTCTGGCACACGGTTCTGCTGCAGCAGTTCCACGACATCCTGCCCGGCACCTCGATCGCCTGGGTCTATCGGGTGGCCGAGCAGGAATACGCCAGGGTCGCAACAGAGCTCGAGGCCATCATCTCTGCCGCCCTCGGGTCACTCTCGGCGGCAGACGGTGACAGCGGACCGGTCACGTCGTTCAACGCGTCACCGTTCGAGGTCGACGGAATCGCCCCGCTCTCTTCCGGAGTGGCGGCGACGGCGGGATCCGTGCGGCTCGAGCGGATCGGAGACGGATTCGTGCTGGAGAGCGACCGCGCGCGCTTCGAGCTGGACGACTCGGGGCGCATCCGCTCGGCTATCGACCTGCGCACCGGGCGCGAGACGATCCCGCCCGGCGCCCTGGCGGCTGAATTGCAGCTCTTCCGTGACACACCCACCCAGTGGGAGGCCTGGGACATCGACGTGCACTACCAGAGGCATGGTGAAGTGATCGACGCCGTCGACGGGGTGGCCGTGACCGAGGAATCCGGCCGGGTCACCGTGACCTTCACGCGTTCGTTCGGGGCTTCGCGCCTCAGCCAGCAGTTCTCGCTCGAGGCAGGAAGCGCGAGTATCGAGATCGCCACCCACGTGGACTGGCACGAACGCCAGAAACTGCTCAAGCTCGCGTTCCCGCTCGATCTGCGTGCCGAACGCGCCGCATCCGAAGTGCAATTCGGGCACATCTACCGCCCGACCCACGACAACACCTCCTGGGATTCCGCGCGGTTCGAGACAAGCGCCCACCGCTGGATGCAGGTGGGGGAACCGGGCTTCGGGGTCGCCATCGCCAACGATTCGACCTACGGGCACGACGTGACCCGGCAGCCGAGGCCGGGCGGTGGCACGATGACGGTGCTCCGTCAGTCGCTGCTGCGGGCACCGCTGTTCCCCGATCCGGATGCCGACCAGGGCGAGCACGACTTCCGGGCGTCGTTCACCATCGGAGCGGAGATCGCCGACGCCGTGCGCGAGGGCTACCGGCTGGGCATCCCGCTCCGGAGCGGCCCTCTCGGCCAGGGCGGCGCGGTCGTGCCACTGCTCTCCATCGACAACCCGGCGGTCGTGATCGAGACCGTCAAACTCGCGGAGGACCGCTCCGGCGACCTGGTCGTGCGGTTCTACGAGTCACTCGGTGCCCGGGCGACGGCCCATGTCACCTTCGACGTGCCCGCCACCGGGATCACGGAGACCGACCTGCTCGAACGGGAACTCGGGGAGCCGACCGCCCTGGTTTCGACGACCGAGAGCTCGGCACAGCTCTCTCTGCGCCCGTTCCAGCTCGTGACGCTGCGTATCGCCCGAGCCTAGGCAAGGTCTGCCGCCCGCCTCCCCCTCGAGATGCCACTATCTGTCCCAAGATCCGCGGGGAGGGACAGAAAGTGGCATCTCGATGCGAAGGGCGGTGGGCGGCTCAGCGACCATGACGTGCGGGAACCACGGCGCTCAGGGCACTCGCCTGCGTGTGCCAGTCCCGCGCGTTCGGGAAGGCGGCGTTGTCCACCTCGAACGTGTTGTCGACCTGCGAACGGTAGCTCCGGTCACCGGTGTGCAGCATGTAGTGCTCGATGGTCTGCAGCGCCACAGCCGAATTCCACCAGCTGGATGGCCACCACGCCTTTTCGGGATCGAACGAGGCCATCAGCACCCCGCCGCCGACTTCGCGTTCGCCGTCGCGACGCTCGCGGGTGGCGCCGCAGGAGTCGAGTGAGAGGGGTCGGCGAGGCGGATGCTGCCGCAGGGGTGGCGAGTGCTGCAACGGCGATCACCGCGATGGTCGTTGCGATGATCCACGCACCGTGTTGTCTCAGCGTCATGATTTCTTCTCCGTGGCTCGAATCTCGAGCGCTTCTCGCACGGTGACAGTGCTCAATGCAGTGAACGCTGCCGCGGTGGGGCCCGTACCAGAACGGCGTAGATCTGCACAATCGCGGCCTGGTCGATGACCGGGGTGTGATCGCCGCCGAAGTGGAACAGCCCGGTCGCGGCATCCCGGTTCACAGTCCAGACGCTGTCGGCGTAGGACTGCATCGCCGGGCGATAGGTCGAGCCACCGGTGGCCGATTCGAGCAGCATGAGATTCTTGAAATAGATCGAATTGAAGGAGACCGGCTGGGTGGAGATTCCCCCCTTGGTGTCGTAGTGGGCCGTGGCGGCAGAGGCGATGCGCTGGGCCTCCACCAGGTATTTCCGATCGCGCGTTGCCTGGCAGAGCAGAAACGTTCACATCGATGGGCACCCCCTGGTTGTACGACCAGACCGCCGGCTCGATCGTGCCGGCGCGGTCGAGATGGTCGGAGTACAGGCGATCCGGGCGCCGCAGGTTGTGGTTGGTCCAGTGGTACATCCGCAACGCCCAGTCGAGGTAGCTCGTGGTTCCGGTGATCTGGTACAGCCGCACCCCGAGCTCCGCCGCTGGCATGTTCGACACGGTGTTCCGATCGGTGCTCCACGAGGCCTGGATCCAGAAGATTCCTCCCGGCGAGGCGTGTTTTGGATCGCTGTCCCAGCCGGAGACGACGAGGTCGAAGATCTGCTTCGCCGTTCCGAGGGCCACGGGATCCCGATCGGTCAGATAGCGCTGCACGTCGAGCAGCCTCACCCATTCGTTGTCGTCGTAGAAGAAGTCTGCGCCGCCGCCGTCGGGGCTGAGCGCTTAGGAGGCATAGCCCGGCAGTCCGGTCGTGCCCCCGGATGCGTTCCAATAGTGCTCCTGCGCCCGAGTAGCCGAGGCAAGATCCTTGTCGGACCGATGGCCGGTGACTCCGGGTTGGTTAGCGAGGTCGGCGATCGCGATGTGCACCTGGGAGAACGGCCACTCATCGGAGTACGCGTTGTCTCCGGCCTCGACCGGATACTGCTCGCGATAGAGCCCTGAGCCATCGGCCGTGCCCAGGTTGGCCTGCAGTGCGTGGAAGGATGCCGCGGCCCTTGCGTGTCGAAAGTGACGACCACGGGTTGAGTGCATCCCCGAAACAATTACTACAATGAATTTAGTAATACTGATGTGTGAGCTCAAGACCCGTCACGATCGGGTGTCGATACTCCGGGCTCAGGCGGCTCGAATCCTCTGGCAAAACGGGCAGAAGTGCGAGCCGCGGTTCATGAACGACTCGCGGATGATCGGCCTCCCACATCTCGGGCAGCTCTTGCCGTGCTGTCCGTAGGCGTTGAGCGAGCGCGAGAAGTAGCCGGATGCCCCGTTCACGTTCACATACTGGGCATCGAAGCTCGTGCCGCCTTCCGCAAGCGCCCGGCCGAGCACGAGCCGCACCTCGGCGAGCAGCGTGCGGGCCCGCGTCCGGGTGAGTGTGGCCGTCGGCTGGTCGTAGTGGATACGGGCGGCCCACAGCGCCTCGTCTGCGTAGATGTTGCCGATGCCGCTGATCAGGCCCTGGTCGAGGAGCGCGCGCTTGATGCCGGTTCGGCGCCTGGCCAGCGCGTCGAAAAAGCGCCGATCACTGAACGCAGGGTCGAGGGGATCGCGCGCGATATGCGACACCTGGCTGGGAATGAGGGCGGCATCCGAGCCGAATCCCGCAGCATGCCCATCGGGGGTCGGCACGAGCAGGTCAATGGCCATCGACCCGAAGATTCGCTGGTCGACGAAATCCACACGCAGGGGGCCATGAGCCGGAGAGGCGATGTCCAGTCGGATGCGCAGGAGCGCGTCATCCGCCTGCGCTACGTCGCGCAGTAACACCTGCCCGCTCATGCCCAGGTGCACGACGAGCGCCTCCCCCGGTTCTGAAAACGCAGGAGATTCGCCATCGAGGGTGTCTTGTGTCGTCAATCCGTCGATTTCGTGGCGAATCTCCTGCGTTTTGGGGGCACGCGACGAAGACAGCGGCAGCCAGAGGAACTTACCCCGGCGCACGGCGGCGAGGATGGTGCGTCCCGCCAGTCGCTCGACGAAATCCTCGCTCGGGCCGCCGTGGCGGCGCAACGATCGCTCCTCGAACACGGTGACGGCATCGACAGTCGCACCGGTGACCGCCGGCTCAAGGCCGGCGCGCACCACCTCGACCTCGGGGAGCTCCGGCACCGTTACCGTTGGGGCGAGGAAGTGGTCGAAAGTATGGTCCAGGCCTCGAGCGCGGCAGCCATCTCGGCCTGCTTCTTACTCGTGCCGTCGCCCTCGGCGATATCGGTACCCTCGAGGGAGACCGTCGCGTGGAATCGCTTGGAATGGTCGGGGCCACTGTCGGTCACGGCATAGCGGGGCAGCCCCCGACCGGCTCTGGCCGAAAGTTCCTGCAGGCTGGTTTTTGGATCCATCGCCGCGCCGAAGCGATCCGGATCGAGCATCAGCGGCGCGATCAGCCGCAGCACAAGCGCAGTGGCCGCTTCGCCGCCAGCATCGAGGTAAGTCGCTCCGATCACCGCTTCGACAGTGTCGGCGAGAATGGACGACTTGTCGCGCCCCCCGGTGAGTTCCTCACCGCGACCGAGGCGGATGTGGCGGCCTAGCCCGATCATCCGGGCGACCTCTGCCAACGCCACCGAACTGACGAGGCTCGCGCGCCGCTTGGCAAGCTCACCCTCGTCGAGCTTCGGGTTGTCGCGATAGAGCATCACCGTTACGGCCTGGCCTAAAATCGAGTCGCCGAGAAACTCGAGGCGCTCGTTATGAGCGAGGCCTCCATGTTCGTAGGCATAGGACCGATGGGTCAGCGCGAGCTCAAGCAGCTCTTGGCTCACGTCGACCGCGAGAAATTGCTCGAGTTCGACTCGAGCAGCCTCAGTCCCCGGCATCGTCGATGCCAGGTCCGTCGGTGCCAGGTCCGTCGATGCCAAGTCCGTCGGTGACGACAAGGCGACTAGACGTCCGCGACCTTACGGCCCTTGTACTCCATGTAGAGGGGAGCTCCCGTGGAGTCCTCCACGACCTTCGCGCGGTGCGGAAGGCTGTAGGTAACCTTTCCGC
>ENA-OFCD01000818-OFCD01000818.1-metagenomes-genome-assembly--contig:-NODE-818-length-18199-cov-6.153494_pt1 | contig 18199 bp, 21 predicted proteins | sample MGYA00153392_OFCD01 | MGnify analysis MGYA00153392
ATTTTTCGGCGGTGTATCTCTGCGATCGAGCAAACAAGACACACGCCGAAAAATAAATAGCGCGGTAACTAAGTAAACCTATTAACCTAGTGTGATGTTTTTATACTTACTAATGACTGTAGTAACTGCTTTCTGTAAATCAATCAGCTAGAAATAAGCTAATTAGGAAAACCCTGTATTCCTTTATCAGCAAGGAATATAGGGTATAAGGTCATTGCCTAATAGGTGAATGTAAGCCATTTGGCTGATTTTAAGCACGTTTTATTGTAAAGTAGGATGAAGCTTTAAAGTCTTATCCATCTGAGTAAGTAAAAATTAATTAAAAAAGGGAGATGTAAGGTTGAAAGTTTAAATATTCGACTCTTTTTTATTCCTAGTTACCGCCAAGGCTATTACTAGGGGTAGCTATAGGATGAATAAAAAGCTGTAACGATTGCTTTGAGGCAATTTTGAAAGTTGATACTCGACTATTTTAGGTCAAAAAAGTATTGTAACGTAAAAGATTTACCCCGATAATTAAAGGATAATTTCATGAATAAAATTCAGATCTCACAGAGTATTAAGGTTTTAGTTGGTGTAATTGTTGTTTCTGTAATCTCTTTCCCGATTGCTGCATCCGCAGCTCCTATTGGCTTTACTGCTCCTCCTCCTCCTACGCCCACCGCAGTCCCCGAACCATTTACAATTATCGGCACAATCATCGGTGGAACAGCCGCATTCCGCATGAGAAAGAAGCTCAAAGCGATCACTAAGTAAATTTAGATTTTCAGACTCTCAAACCCCCTAACTCAACACCAGTAAAAGTTAGGGGGTTTAATTTCCTTTTAAGATCCTGATCGGGTAACATTTGCTACCGCTCAAATATCTGTGCCGAGATAACGCGCATTATCGCATCTATGTTTACACGGGTTGGGGTAGTAATTTTTATTACTGCCCCACTTCTGTTTGAGCTAAATTGCTGGCGAACGAGTATGTTATTATACTTGTTATCATTAGAATGGTTGTGCTACTATCAATGCAATAACAAATCTGATAACAAGTCTTATGGCTAATCCGTTCTTTAGTGGTAGAATCCCGCCTGGTCTGGCAGATAAGATCGATGCTCACCTGTTGAATACGGGCGAGACTCGCTCGGAACTATTGGTGAGATTACTGCGAGCAGAGGTTAGTGATGACAAAAAAGATAACATTACTGATAACATTTTAACTGATGTAGTGATTAGGTTAGAACGATTAGAACGATTAATCAATAACAAAGCTGATAACAAACGGCAGATAAGTGATGACAAACCTGATAACATTGACGATCCACAACCATCTGGTGAAGATTGGGTAAACTTAGCTACGATTGCAGCTCAACTAGAGGTCTTAGAGGATGTTTGGAAAGTATAGCTTGTTACCCATAATCGAATGAACAATACTTAACTGCTAGAATTTAACGATCGATCTTAAAGGTTCAAATGACGCATTTTGGTGAGTCAACAAAGCAGTCGATGTATAAATAATTGCGCTTCTCCGTATTTCCAAACATCCTCTAAAAACTGCTCATATTCTTCATGATTCTCAATAATTTTGGGGATAATTCGATCTCGATCTAACAAACCAAGATAATTCTCTCTGCTAATAGGATGGATCATTTTTCCACTGATTTTCATCTTGTTCGGCGTGGGTTAGAAAATACTTGAAATAAACAACTTGCTTATCATAATTTATTCCGACAATTAGTTGATATTTATTGCGCTTGATATAGAAGACCGTATAATTACCAACAGCTTCAGCATCTCGATAATATTCTTGAACATCAATTAGGTTTTGCCATGTTGAAGTTTCAACTTTTGTGTAAAAGTCTCGATTACCTTCTCGACATTAGGATATAAGGCTGATACTTCTTTGAGTTTGCCAATAGAAATGAGGTGCGTCGGAGCTTTTCTTTAAATATTTCTATGGAATAGTAGATTGAATGTTCATTGTTTTATGTCCCTAGTATCAAAAGAAGCAGACTATAGTATGTTGACTTTCGGAGTAGGGATAGATTTACATACTAGTACATGTACGTTTGCATATTGAAAACAAAAAGTCAACACTAAATCTTAGTGCTGCTGGATAAAGATCGTAGATAGCATACAGCACACCATTCAAGTAAAATTCAGATAATCAACCCACCTCATCCCTAGACTGAATATGAGTTACCGAATGGATCGCCGCGCTTACGCGCAGACATACGGGCCGACTACAGGCGATCGCGTCCGGCTTGCCGATACGGAATTATTCATCGAAATCGAGCGAGATTTTACTACTTATGGGGATGAGGTGAAATTTGGTGGGGGGAAGGTAATTCGGGATGGGATGGGACAGTCACCGATCTCTAATGCTGATGGTGCGGTGGATTTGGTGATTACTAATGCGGTGATTCTGGATTGGTGGGGGATTGTGAAGGCGGATGTGGGGATTAAGGATGGGAAGATTTATAAAGTAGGTAAGGCGGGAAATCCTTATATTCAGGATAATGTCGATATTATTATCGGCCCAGGTACCGAAATTATCGCTGGGGAGGGGTCTATTTTAACGGCGGGGGGGATTGATACCCACATTCATTTTATCTGCCCACAACAGATTGAAGTGGCGATCGCGTCGGGGATTACCACGATGATTGGGGGTGGTACGGGGCCAGCGGCGGGAACGAGTGCAACTACCTGTACGCCTGGGGTATGGAATATGTACCGGATGTTGCAAGCGGCGGATGCGTTTCCGATGAATATTGGGTTGTTGGGGAAGGGAAATAGCTCCCAACCCCAGGGTTTGGTCGAGCAGGTCGAAGCAGGTGCGATCGGGTTAAAATTGCATGAAGATTGGGGGACTACACCAGCCGCGATCGATACTTGTTTGACGGTGGCGGATGAGTATGATGTTCAGGTAGCGATTCACTCGGATACGCTCAATGAAGCGGGGTTTGTCGAAACTACAATTGCGGCTTTTAAAGGGCGGACGATTCACACTTATCATACTGAAGGTGCTGGTGGTGGACATGCCCCAGATATTATTAAAGTTTGTGGGGAAGTGAATGTATTGCCCTCTTCTACTAATCCCACTCGTCCTTATACTTTAAACACTTTGGACGAACATTTGGATATGTTGATGGTGTGTCACCATCTCAGTCCGAGTATTCCTGAAGATGTTGCCTTTGCCGAGTCCCGAATTCGGCGCGAAACGATTGCGGCTGAGGATATTCTCCACGATTTGGGCGCATTTAGTATGATTTCTTCCGATTCCCAAGCGATGGGGAGAATTGGCGAGACAATTATTCGGACTTGGCAAACTGCCCATAAGATGAAAGTACAACGGGGCGGTTTACCTAATGATAGTCAACCTGCGGATAATTTACGTGCAAAACGCTATATTGCTAAATATACAATCAATCCGGCAATTACTCACGGAATTAGTAATTATGTGGGATCGATCGAGCCTGGTAAAATCGCCGATCTATGTTTGTGGAAACCTGCATTTTTCGGAGTTAAACCAGAAACAGTAATCAAAGGGGGAATGATTGCTTGGGCGCAGATGGGCGATGCCAATGCGAGTATTCCGACACCTCAACCCGTACAGATGCGCCCAATGTTTGGAAGTCATGGTGGCGCGAGAACTCATACAGCATTTACGTTTATTTCTCAGGTTGCACTAGAGCGAGATTTACCGGAGCAATTACAGTTACAAAAACAGGCTTTAGCTGTATCGGGTACTCGTCAAGTCAGCAAGCGGGATATGAAGTTGAATGACGCTTTGCCTCAGATGGAAGTTAATCCTGAAACTTATGAGGTAAGAGCAGATGGGGAGTTACTTACTTGCGAACCTGCGACTGTGTTACCGATGGCACAGCGTTATTTCTTGTTCTAGTAATCATCTTAACTGGTGCGTTACGCTACGCTAACACACCCTACAGTCGCTAATTTGTTTCGAGCGATTTTCTTTAGCTCACTTATACTATTGAATTCTGCGTGTCAAAGAATCAAAGCTCCACAATTTTCATCGAGTAATTCAACTAGTCTCACCCAATGACTTACCGACTGCTACACCCCAGAAAAAATCTTTAATCGTTGATGCGTCGGTGTTGACATGGATTTTGCGTCCCCAGGAATAGATATCAAACTGGACTCGACTCTGCTTATTTTTAGTTATCTTGGTTGGTGGTTCGATCGAGATATTACCCAAGATCGTCACCCAATGGTTGGGGAAGATCCGATGAAAACGGGACGCGAGAAAAGAGTTATTTCCGAGCAAACCTTGAGAATTGATCAGTCCAAATGCCACGCCGCCAGCCTTAATCGTGCTGTCGGCTACTTGCAGGGCGCGAAATTCACCAGATAAAATTGTCGGGTGAGATTTGGTGTGAGAATAGCCGAGTAATTCTTTCACCCAACCATTAATTTCCCAGGGTTTGGTGATGCCGCTGAGTTCGCGAATTAGTTTTGGTGCTTTGGGATGTACGGGGACGATCGTATTTGCACAATCGCGGAGGGTAGCTAGGATCATCCAATCAGCTTGTGGCATCCTCAGGTTGCCATAGCTGCGACACAATCTGCCAGAGGCGACGACTTTTTTGGTATAGCCTTCAAAACTACCATGCTCGTAGAGATTTTGACAGATATCGATGTAGCGATCGGGTTGTTTGCGAATTAGTTCAAATACTACCGCCGCAGGGCCACAAAAAGGCTGCTCTCCTTGTTGAATTTGGTAGGGATTATGCAGCCTGTCGCGAATATCTTCGATTAGTTGTGCTTTATCGAGATGATTCCAGACTCCAGTTTGCGGCGATCGCACAAATTGGGCAAGCCGTTCGTCGAGGCGGGGATCGATCGTCGCTGTCGGATTCAAGTCGCTTCGCATATAATTTGGTGTGGACGCGATATCGGCGAGTAGATACTCCCTCTTTATGTTACCCACATTATCGATCGATTCTCAATTTTGTTTGGGACATTTTTAGTCAGTGGGGATTAATTTAGTGAGTGCTAAAATCGAAGATATTGTTAATTTTCTTCAGGTATCCGATCGATTGACGACTGCGGGACAGCCGACTGTGGAGCAGTACCCAGCTATTGCCGCCGCAGGATATGAAGTTGTGATTAATTTGGCGTTGACTGATTCGCCCAATGCGGTGGTGGATGAAGGATCGTTGGCGAGTAATCTGGGAATAGAGTATATTCAGATTCCAGTTGAATGGACTGCGCCAACGCTAGCAGATTTTCAAAACTTCACAAGTGTCATGGATGCACATCCAGATCACAAAATATTTGTCCATTGTGCTGCCAATAAGCGGGTGTCCGCGTTTGTCTATCTCTACCGCATTTGTCAGGGAGTAGACGAACTCATTGCTCGACAAGATTTAGTCAAAATTTGGACACCAAATCAGATTTGGGAGAAGTTTATCGATCGCACCCGATCGAGTATTCGCGACGACTGCGGTAAGATCTGAAAGAGAATCACCAGTGAGAATCCCATGACCGATCGATCCCAACCAGTCACACCTAATGATAAATCTGTCGTCGAGGCTTATCTAGCCGCTCAACAGGATAGTGCGGCGAATGCAGCGCAGGATTTAGGTGTGGGATTGATTCCGGCTGCACCGGAGGGATTTCGATCGGGATTTGTGGGGATTATTGGTAGACCGAATGTGGGTAAGTCCACGCTGATGAACCAACTGATCGGTCAAAAAATCGCGATCGTCTCTCCAGTCCCGCAGACCACTCGCAACCGCTTACAGGGCATCCTGACTACCGCTACGGCGCAAATGATCTTTGTCGATACCCCAGGTATTCACAAACCACACCACAAATTGGGTGAAGTATTAGTCAAAAATGCTCAAAGTGCGATCGGGGCGGTAGATGTCGTACTGTTTGTCGTCGATGGGATGGAAATCGCTGGGGGTGGGGACAGGTTCATCGCCGAGCTGCTGATAAATGTCAAAACGCCAATTATTCTGGGTATCAATAAAATTGATTTGCGAACCGATCTGAGCCGCTCTCATTTAGATGCGATCGAGGCTAGCTATCTCGAACTCGCATCAGCTCACAACTGGCAGGTAGTCAACTTCTCCGCAGTTACTGAGACGGGTTTGGATCGACTGCAAGCCAGCCTGAGTGAAAATCTCGAAATTGGCCCTTATTATTATCCACCCGAATTAGTCACCGACCAGCCCGAACGGTTTATCATGGGCGAACTCATTCGCGAACAAATCATCTTGCTCACGCGGGAGGAATTACCGCACTCGGTGGCAGTGACGATCGATCGCGTCCAAGAAGATGCCAAAATTACCCGCGTACTAGCCACAATCTACGTCGAACGGGATTCGCAAAAAGGAATTTTGATTGGGAAAGGTGGGCAAATGCTCAAGCAAATCGGCAGTAATGCCAGAGAGCAGATGCAAAAACTGATTGCTGGTAAGGTTTATCTGGAATTATTTGTCAAAGTTCAACCCAAATGGCGACAATCCGGTTTACGTTTGGCAGAACTTGGCTATCGGGTGGAGTAGGGGATGGGGGACTTGGGGACTTGGGGACTTGGGGACTGGGAGCTGGATTAGTTTTAAAAATTCAAGTTGCTACTCACACCTAAGAGGGTGTTTGAAAAGTTTTATTTGCTACGATCGCAGGCTGTCAATCCCCCTAAATTTCCCTTAAAAAGGGGGACTTTGACTGTTTCTCCCCCTTTTTAAGGAGTTGGGGGAATTTAATCTATACTTTTCAAACACCCTCTAAGCGGTTTGCGAAAAGTGCTCCACTTGGGGTTTCCCCAAGTGGAGCACTTTTTCAAGACACAATCGTCGGCGTTCTCTGTCGGTAGTAACTTGGGTTGATTAAGGAAATCATAAAATATCCAAGCTAGCAACGTTAGTTATGCTGAATTTGATGTAGAGTTACCAATTAAGCTACACCGCATTAGATTTAACTGCCTCTTCCAACCGTACTAACCCCTAATCCCTCACCCCAAGAATGGTATCAACCCCCCGACGGGATAGCACCCCTTTAGTCGAACCCCAAGTCGATCCGCATACCCTGGCACAGATGGGGATTGCGATGCTCATCGATCTTGCTCAACGCGGCGAAATCGATCCTTGGGATGTCAAAGTCATCGATGCGATCGATTTGCACTTGAGTAGGCTTCCCCTTCAAGCTGACGCATCTCTGGCACACAAACAAGCCAACCTGTCTCAATCTGGGCAAGCATTTTTGTGGGCGGCGATGCTGGTTTTACTCAAAGCACAGAGCTTAGAGCAGAGTCAATCCCAAGTGGAATTTGACTTTATTGAAGAAGAGTTGGACTTTGAAACGATCGCGGGATCTGGATTACCCCGCAACTTAGAGCGACATATTCGCCGCCGCCTGACATCTCCGCCACCCCGCACTCGTCCGGTAACGCTCCAAGATCTGATCCAGCAACTCAGCCAAATTGCTGATAAAATCGCCGAACCAGCCGCTCGCCGTCGCCCGATTCGGAGTAAAGCGATGTCGGTGAAACAGGCTACTCAAACCATTGTGGGACTTGCTCACGATGAGAATTTAACCGAAATGGCGGCACTTGTGGCAGAGTTTCTAGTCACCTATACTAGTGAAGCCGATTTCTGGACGCTCGATGACCTCGTAAATCTATGGTCAGACAAGTTTCCGCCTGTTCCAGGACAACATCATGGAGCAAATCACGATCGAGTAGGGATATTTTGGGCACTATTACTATTATCAGCTCAATCGAAAGTTGAACTACATCAAGCAGATTTTTATCAAACCCTGACAATCCGTAGACTGGAACTAGAATCGGTAGAGATGAACTAGCTACCCTCCTAACTGGGGCTTAGTGTGGTGCAGGTGACAATCGATCGCTGCTACAGTATACAAAACAGGGATTTAGAGTATCCAAGATTTAATATGAAAGCAATGATTCTGGCTGCTGGGAAAGGCACTCGCGTACAGCCCATTACCTACACTATTCCCAAACCATTGATTCCCATCCTCCACAAGCCAGTCATGGAGTTTTTGGTGGACTTGCTCAAGAAGCATGATTTCACCGAAATTATGGTCAATGTCAGTCATCTTGCCAAGGAAATTGAGAGCTATTTTCATGATGGGCAAAGATTTGGCGTTCAAATTGCCTACTCATTTGAAGGCCAAATTCGTGAAGATGGAGAACTGGAGGGACAAGCTCTCGGTTCGGCTGGTGGGATGCGCCGGATTCAAGATTTCTATCCCTTCTTTGATGATACATTCGTGGTGTTGTGCGGCGACGCACTAATCGATCTCGATCTCACCGCTGCTGTCAAATGGCATCGAGAAAAAGGTGCCCTAGCAACAATCGTCACGAAATCTGTACCCCGTGATGAAGTTTCCAGCTATGGAGTGGTAGTAACTGATGAAAATGGTCGGGTTCAAGCCTTTCAAGAAAAACCTTCAGTAGAAGAAGCTCTAAGTACGAATATTAATACAGGGATTTATATTTTTGAACCAGAAGTATTGAATTATATTCCCTCAGGTCAAGAGTATGATATTGGTGGCGACCTATTTCCTAAATTAGTAGAGATGGGTGCGCCTTTTTATGCAATTTCGATGGATTTTCAATGGGTAGATATTGGGAAAGTCCCAGACTATTGGCAAGCGATTCGCAGTGTTTTGATGGGTAAAGTTAAGAACGTACCAATTCCTGGAACTGAGGTATTACCAGGAGTTTTTACAGGAATTAATGTTGCGGTTAATTGGGATAAAGTAGATATTACTGGCCCTGTTTATATTGGTGGTATGACCAAAATTGAAGATGGAGCTAAAATCACTGGCCCCGCAATGATCGGTCGTAATTGCCATATTTGTAGTGGCGCACACATCAATAATAGTGTAATTTTTGAGTATTCTCGCATAGCTGATGTAGAGCTAACTGACAAATTAGTATTCGGACGATATTGTGTCGATAAAGATGGTGCAACGATCGATGTTCAAGCCGCTTCGTTGGATTGGTTGATTACTGATACTCGCAAACCGATCGAGAATATCAAACATCCAGCAACCGTATTTGCTGGCTCCTTTAACGTTAACAAAGAGTAGGGGTTTGCTTGGTGCGACATATGCGGAGGAAACTTCCGCGCGATCGCATCATTCGCAATTATCAATTATCAATTAATTTAACAATTTCGATCGTCCTTAGATGATGTTTTAAAAGTCTAATTGCTACGTTTGCAGTGGGTAGATCCCCCTGCTTGTTGCGCTGTCTTGTCGTTTTTTTATTCTGGGGGAACCCCGCCCATAGCGCACCGCTAAATCCCCCTTAAAAAGGGGGACTTTTAATCTGGTATCCATAAATCGGCTCAAGCTCCTGGGCTTTGCTAAGGGTTTAGCTAGACAAGACATTGCTCCTACTTTTGCGCGTTCGCCGCCGAATTTCCTACTCCTCTGTCCACAATAATCGCACCGCCATTAGTGCAAATCCAAAAGCAGCAAAGCCTTTGAGTACCTTAGTCGGCAAAAATCCCGCAATTTCACCACCTGCTAGAACACCGATCGAACTAGCAAGCAATAAAGCCGCTACAGAGCCAAAAAATACAGCTCGTGGATGCTGACTACTACCACCTAAGGCGATCGCTGCTAGCTGGCTTTTGTCGCCAATCTCAGCAATAAATACCGTCACAAAAGTCAAACCGAGTAATTGCCAATTCATAAGAGAGTGGATGGTGGATGGTGAATGGTAAAAAACAATGACAATTGTGTTCACTAAAGCCTAAAACCTAAAGCCTAAAGCCTAAAGTACTCGGATGATGCTGGGGATGCTGTCGATCGAATCCAAGCCCCGAATCTCAGCTAATGCTGATTCAAAGTCTCCCTCAGAGACATCGTGAGTAACTACGACGATTTCAGCGCGATCTCCCTGGAAACCAGTCTGAACGATCGATTCGATACTCACATTATGCGCCCCAAATCGAGTTCCGAGTTTACCAATGACCCCTGGTACATCTAGACACAAAAATCTCACATAGAAACTGCTCCGTAAGCTCGACAAAGGAGCCATCTGACTATAATCGGTGTGACTACAGCTCAAGAGGGGATGGAGCGATGTATTGGGTGAATCTATCGCCTCTTCGCGGCTAGGATTGCTTTTCAAGACACCGACGATCGCCAGAATATCCGAAACTACTGCCGAAGCTGTCGCGCCAGCACCCGCACCAGGGCCAAATAACATCACTTCTCCCAAGGGGTCGCCTTCAACTAAGATCGCATTATACACGCCATTGACAGTGGCGAGGGGACGATCTTTTGGGACAAATGTAGGGTGTACTCGAACAGATACCGCGCCACCTTCCACCCGTTCGGCGATCGCGAGTAATTTGATGACAAAATTGAGTTTATCAGCATAAGCAATATCCGCCGCCCCGATCTTCCTAATTCCTTCGCAATACACATCATCGCGCTGGATTCTGCCCCCAAACGCCAGCGATGCCAAAATTGCAATTTTATCCCCTGCGTCCAATCCATCGATGTCAGCGGTCGGATCTGCCTCCGCATAGCCGAGTTTTTGAGCATCGGCGAGGATATCTGCAAATTCGCCACCCTCGACAGTCATGCGGGTGAGGATATAGTTAGTCGTACCATTGATAATTCCCGTCACGCGCTGAATCCGGTTGACTCCCAAGGACTGTTTCAATGGTTGAATCACCGGAATCCCCCCACCGACAGCCGCCTCTAGCATCACATAGACACCTGCTTGATTGGCTGCGGTAAAGATTTCATCGCCAAATTTGGCAATGAGAGCTTTATTAGCGGTGACAATGTGTTTGCCATGCTCGATCGCTTTGAGCATCAGACTCCGTGCGGGTTCGATCCCGCCCATTACTTCCACAATGATATCGATTTCGGGGTCGCAGACGATCGAGTCGAGATCTGTTGTCACCAGTTCTGACGGGACTACAGTGCGAGGCTTATCGATCGATCTGACTCCCACGCGCCGGATCTCCACTGACTGGAGTAAGTGATGTCGTCCGACAGGATCTAGTAAAATTTGAACAGTGCCCGTACCAACGGTTCCCAGTCCGAGGATGCCAATTTTAACCACAACTTTACTACTTTAGATTCACGCTCCAGTTTCAATCTTAAACTAGTTCGCACCCAAACCAAACCCTCACAACGATTAGATTTCCATAGTCAAGCAAGATGAGCCGCTAGGATGAGGTTACACCCTCAATCAAGTTAACCATCGGCAATGCAAGCAACTCTTGAGCAATTAATGGCGATCGAGATCTTTGCCAATCTGAAATCGATCGAATTAGCACGATTGCAGCCTTGTGCCCAAGTGCGGCACTACCAGCAGGGAGAGGTGGTGATGGGCGAGGGCGATCGTTTACCTGCAAAACTTTACGCGTTATCGGAAGGTGTGCTGCAAATTGCCAAAACAGCAACTACAGGCAAAGAAACCATCCTTCGCACCCTGTCGGCTGGCGAGTTTTTTGCGGCTCCTGCCTTCCTGGGCAATGGCATCGCTCCGGCAACCGTGACGGCTAAGAGCGATTGTTGGGTGTTGACCCTTGAGCAATCGACGCTTCTAGAAGCGATTCAACACCATCCAGACATCGCGCTGCAAATGATGCAAGTGTTAAACCAGCGAATTCAACAACTCCACGAAACAGTTCACGGGCTGGTGTCAGAACGAGCGATCGTGCGGCTGGCGCAATTCATTCAACGTTCTGCCTTGCAGTCTGGAACGATACCCAGTGCATCGGGTCAGCAATTGAACGCAAAGCTCCCTTACTATCAAATCGCTCGCAGCATTGGCATTACTTACGAAGAGTGTGTCCGACTGTTCAAAAGCATCCACGCGATCGTGATTTATCAGCGCGGCAAGCTGACCATTTTGGATGAGCAAGCATTAGAAGCAATGGCTTCAGGGATAGAAGTGCTGCCAATACGGTTCGGTTAAACCGATATCTTAGTCCGCGTTCGCGAAGCGTCTCGAAGAGAAGGCGGACTTTGTATCACTAGCCGCGATTTGCGGCTCGCGCTCGCCTTTGTCTTCCGAGGGTTTAGCGAATCAAGACAAGACACAATCGCTGGCTAACCGAACCGTATTGGGAGTTGTTGAGGTTGAGTCAGTCATTGGTCGATCGAGTCGCTAAATTCACCACTTACTAAGCAAAAACGCCAGCGTTGAATCCGTCGTCTGCACGGCGTGGAGTGCATTGGCAGGCATCACAATAAAAACTCCTGGCTGTAAAGGAATCTCACGTCCCTCTAAGGTCAGAGTTCCTTGCCCTGCCACAACCGTTACGGTGACATTGCGTGGTGAGGCGTGTTCGGCGATCGTCGTTCCGGCTGCTAGGCACATGAGTCCATGCTGGGTCTGCTCGTCTTTGTGTAGAGGCTTGTTTCGCGCTCCTGTTTCAGGATAGTCAGCCTGTTCATTGAGATCGGTTACTAGAGAAGCGATCGGTGTTGTAGGATTCATGATTGTTAGTAAAAATTTACGTGAAGTGTTCTTTGCTAATGAGCGATGGCGCAGAGGACGATGTAGCCTAAGTCTTGCTGGTATTTCTGGAAGACGCGACGCATTGCCAGCACTCGTTTTCGCAAGGGCGGCTGAGTCAAGACGTTCCACAAAATCCGCGCTGTGCCGATCGCACCTTCATCCTGCAACATCTGCCGGGGATTTAACAAATTCATTGCGCCCATCTGGTGCTCCTGCACCGTCAGTCCGGCAGTTTCACAAGCAGCTATCCAATTCGCCTCTGAGAGGGGCGTAGCATTGACACGAATCGCCTCGGCTAAAGCGCGATGAATTTCGGCTTCTCGATCGTGAGCCGCTAACTCGTGAGACAGAAATTTTCCACCCGGTTTGAGGCGATCTCGAACACTTGCCAGAATTTTTGCTTTCCCACTGGGTGACTGCATCGTGAGAATCGCTTCTGCTAATACATAGTCAAATTGGTCATTCAAGCGATCGAGGTGAAAGATATCGCCTTCGATGATTTCAACCCGATCGCTCAACCCAGCCGCTGCCACATTGGCACGAGCGCGGGCAATACTATCAGGGTTATTCTCGATGCCGACGACACGCAGGTCGTAGCGTTGAGCGAGAGCGATCGCGTTATCGCCAAAGCTACAAGCCAACTCTAGCACCGTTTCGCCCGGTTGAAAGTCTGCCCATTGAAACAGTTGTTCAGTGGCAACTCGTCCGCCCGGTCGTAATGTTTTCTTACCCGCAGCCGCTAAAAGCTGGTGTCCTGGCGCAGTTTCAAAATTGAGCTTTGTCTGAGTCATGGTCTTGACCTCACCGATCTAATCTTGGGTCGAATGCAGTCAGAAAAGAGGGCGATCGCTTAGGGTTAGCCTCTTGCCAAATTCCTAAACCTCGGTTTGACTACTTCTTTACATTGACACACCCTAAACCTAAGTTCTATGAGGTAGCTCATACTAACACCAGCCATTTTCCTAATCGGCTATGTCAAGCATTTGTAGATTGTTTAATCGGACATAATCGGACATAATTGGCTACAATTGGTTCATTAATTGGACAAGGCAGCCGATCGCATGGCAGATATCGACATCAAAATCACTCAGGAATTACTGCTGCTTATCACTGAAATTGACGAATTCAAAGGCAAGTGGCGCGCACTGAATACACTAGCACCCGATTCTCTATAGAACCCATTTGGGATCTTCTAGTGGGGGAGGGCGGGTTTGTTCAGATCGAACAGTAAAATCGCTCTTGGCTAGCATAAACCCGCCCCTACGGTTGGTGTGAAATATATTGTATTTAAAACTCTGGGTCTGTAGGGGCGGGTTTATGCTAGAAATGCTCACTATAGTAGGGGGAAACGCAGAATTCGGACAAAATAGCACGCTAAGGCTGAAAGCTTCTTCCTGAGCGACTTTTAAAGAAGTGTCTTGAAAATAGGAAAAGAGTCATAATCTGTCAGATTGGGGTATACCCTAGCCTGGTGTTTTGTAATTGACTAGTAATTGACTCTAGGCAATCGAGCCGCTCTAGTACGCTACTAAGTACATTATCTGGTGCTTGACTAGCTTTAAATAGTACTTGACTAGGTATTTTACTTGGTAATGGACTATCTAAGATGCTGTTAAGTATATCTACGACTGCGGTTCCGAGTGCTGGTTTATCTCCTACTTTACTTTTACGGGTTAATTTATGCTCGATCGCGTAGTCCTTTACTTTCTGAGCTAGTTCGGGGGGTAAGTAAACGCTAACTGTTTGGTAGTTGTCGGATACAGCCATGCTATATTAGTAAAGTACTATAGTGATGTACTAATATAGCATGTGTGGCAAACTCATCTTCAATAGTAATGTACTAAGGTGATTAAAGTTCTCATAGACCTGAGTTCGATGAGGCATAGCCTCATCGAACTCAGGTCTAAAGGATGAAAACTGTAAAATCTAAACAATGTATATAAAATTGTTGAGTTGATAAATGAACGAGTAGAAGATTTGCTTGACGGTATAACATCTTTTGAAGTATCCTTCTTTCATTGACAATAATTTATCACCCCTCATATTTGAGTTAATCTAAAAATATGAAAAAGTATCTATCCTCATCAGTCATAATCATGTTTATAGTTTACCTTTTATCTATAGCTCCTCTAATATTGGCAAGTGAAGCAAATAAAACATATAGAGTAGCAGACAACCAACTAAATCAAGTTTATCAAGAGTTGATTTCTAAAATTAAAGTTTCTAGAAATCGACAATCCCTAATAAATGCTGAACGAGCCTGGATTGGATTTCGTGATGCTGATGTAGGTTTTTATGGAAAATATTACACTGGCAGTAAAGATGGATTATTCTTAAAAATAAAACTAACTGAAGATCGCATCGCCTATTTACAGTTGATTCTCAAGAATCTATCCAAACAAGATAGTGATAATTTTGGACCATTTTGATTTGACCCTATATCAAGTAGTTTGAAGGAGATAGTAATGAGGGAGGAGGTAGTAATAAAAAATGTACTTTTACTATTAGCAAATGGCTATGAAACTTTTAAAGCAAGTGTTTTCATTGACGTTATTGGATGGAATAAAACTGAAGGCAATCATTCAGCTCAACTTTATTCCTGTGGATTGACAAGGCAGGTCAATACATCATTTTTACAAAAATCAATAGTTGATTACCTAATTGATGAAATTGATGTTAGTAAATTCGATGCACTTGCCATTCCGGGCGGATTCGGGAGATTCGATTATTACAAGGATGCACATAGTGATAAATTTATCGAATCGATCAAGAAATTCAATGATGAAAATAAGATAATAGCCTCAATTTGTACTGCGGCTCGTAACTTCTCAATAACCGCTGGTAAATCTCTGTGGCCTTACTAGCCTGACTTTCAGGCATCAACTTAACTTGACGTGGTGAATAGTTATTCATCGCGGTCGAACGCCGTAATTTTGCTCAAAGCTTTGTCCAGATAGAGCTTCGCTGTTTTTCATGATAATCCATCAAGGGTCGCGATCGACAGATCGGAGCAAAAAGCCCGTTTTGAAACTCAGTCTCTGAGCGCACCAGCGGTTATTGAGAAGTTACGAATCTTCTAAAGTCGATTAAATTAGTCTGGGATTACTGTTCACAGAGTATTGATGTGGGGAATGATAAAAGATGAGTACTTCAGTAATTGATATTCTCTATGCCAAGAGACACGTCAGTGGCTAAACCTGCATCAACTAGGGTAAGTAGGCCAAAACCAGCGCAATCAGCAGTGCAGATTAACTCATTTATTCAGCATGAGATCGCGAGAATCACCGAACTTTCCAGTATCGATCGCTCTGTACTAGAAGAATTTACACTGTTTGTCATAGACCACCATAAAAAGAAAGATCCAGTAGTCAAGCCGATCAAAGTAAAGCCTTTACCGCTAACGCAGATTAAATCAGCAATCTACCAGTACTTCTCAGTTAAAAACACTACCGAACTCAAGAAATCTGGTTCTTTCAGTATGGCGACCGATGGCATGAGCGATCTGAACCTAACTGTAAAAGATGGTTGGGAGAAACTCTATCGTAAGCTTATTGGTATTCTTCCAGATGAAGAAAATCAGCAGGGTGACGGATGTATCAATGGCGTAAATATTTTCAGTTACTTTAAGCCGTGGCAGGTTTTTAATTTAGATTCTAAAGTTGCTACACCTCAAGACATCAAAAATGCTTATTACGCGCTAAGTAAAATTTATCATCCCGACGTACCTTCGACGGGAAATGCCGCCATCTTCGATCGCCTAACAACCATGTATAAAAGTATTGGGGCTGAAGCGTAGTCATGGCAAAGAAAACCGATGGCTTTACGATTAGAGAACCTAACTTAGCAAAGATGCTAGAAATCAGCATAGATAAATTAGACGAAATTGTAACTTTCTTTGATGCCGATCCTAACGACCAATGGGAGCTAAAAGAAAATACTCATTTTATCTATCTTAATAAAAGCTTGAATGAGCGGCTTTTTTCAAAGCAAGGGGCTTATTCGATCGCCAAATACATCGAGGATACTCAACCTCAAAGTATTTGGGCACGATTCAAAGAACTGATTACTAAGCATCGAGAAAAAGTTCGCAATGCTTTTATCAACCAAGAAATTCAAGAAAACTGTAGCTCTTTGATATTGAAAAATGATCGTCATTTTCTCTCAAAAAAAGATGTTATTAAAATATTTTGTACAAATTCTCAAAGGATAAACAAAGCGTTTGAAGAAATCAAGATCTCAGCCAATCCATTAATACTGTATGAAGATTTTGATGATATTGAAGGAGAACGCTATTACTCATTTTCAGGGATTAATAAAATATCTCGTCATTTGGCAAAAGTATTAACTGTAAAAGATCGGCGGGGATGGTGTGAAGCTGTAGAGATAGTAGGCAAAAAAACATTCAAACTTATTGGTGATGCTGAGACAGCAAAACAAAAAAGGATTAACACGGCAATGGATCGAGCCAGGAAACGAGATAAATCGCAATGTCAAATCACAGAAATAAAGCGCGACAAACAGAACAAAGGTGTAAATATTATTGTTCACCATATTTATGATAAAAATCACTATCCACATTTAGTCGATTGTGAAGATAATCTCATTACGTTATGTCAAGAGGTTCACAATGATTTTCATACATGGAATGGTGGGTTCCACAAACCTTGTACTGCTGACAATTTAATTGAATTTGTTCAGCAACTCCATTCAGATAACTACGCAGTTATTTTACGCCTGAATAAGGTTAAACAAATTTTGGCTATATAACGAGTCAATTTGATAACGAAATACTCTTCACGTCTAAAGGCATGAGGAGTATTTCGTTATCACTAAATAATTATTCAAGCTGCACTTAGATCTGATAAGGAGATCCACTCTGATGTACCCCCGTCGTCAAATAAGATGGTTACTTTTGTTCGATCTCTAAACCAAAGTTGGATTGCACCCTCTTGTCCTGTTCGATAATTTCTGACCCGATCCCCTGTGAATAGGGCTTGATGTACTGAAGGATTTTGGGAATTGTCCTTCTGAAAAATAGGTGATATGGGGTTAGTCGAGTCGATTTTTACTTTTTTACTATCTAGATCGGTAGTCCGTTTAGTCCGTTTGCTCCCAGACTCTTTACTGAGTATGGGCTTGAGTACCGGACTACCGTTAGTCCGTTTAGTTTCGTCAATGGTGTTCAAACCTATATCTAGTAAAGGTTCAAGAAACGGACTAACTTTCGGACTAGTTTTAGTCTGTTTTTCGGAATCCCATTTTTCCATATCCTTTGACTCATCAGTCAGATCGGGAAATGGACTAACTTTCTGACTAACTGGTAGTCCGTTTTTCAAACCATTGCTGCTCAAAGGGTCTGGGGTTTTTGGACTAACTTTCGGACTAAGCGGTAGTCCGGTCCGCATCTTCTTCTCCGTATTGGTTTGAGCAGGTTTCGGACTAAACGGACTACCTTTTTAGTAATTAAAATTTTAATTGGCCAAGGCTCTCCCATGCAGAATTGGATAAATTGATTTTTTATTTAGTAAAAAGGTAGTCTAAGTAGTCCAAGAATTTTGAAACCTTGACTGGGTAAGGCTTTAATCCTGGACTACCACATCGTCCAACTTTTTGAACTAGGGGTATTCAAACTCATGTCTAGCAAGGGTTTCAAACTTGGACTACCACTTAGTTTAAAAGTAGTCCAAGAATCTGAATTTCCCATCTGTTTCTCCCG
>ENA-OFCD01000821-OFCD01000821.1-metagenomes-genome-assembly--contig:-NODE-821-length-18116-cov-7.502132_pt1 | contig 18116 bp, 20 predicted proteins | sample MGYA00153392_OFCD01 | MGnify analysis MGYA00153392
GGTTGTGTAGTTACTCCTATGAATCCCTCTCCTAAAGACTTTCAACCCTTTTGTCTTGTACTAAGAAAAGTGGATACACAGATTCGGGGTATTTCGACTCATCCCTTTGGGAAACTGCTAAGAGTAAAAGTCCTGAATGTCTAAAACGCATGATTAATGATGGTCTAGAGGGAACAACTGTAACTGCAATCCTTATTGGGACAGAAACAGCCAGTCGCCCTTGGGTGAAGTATGAAATTGAGCAAAGCATCAAACGTGGTAATGCCCTCCTGGGAATTTACATTCACAACATTACCTGTCTCAAGACGCGATCGACTACATCCCAAGGTCGCAATCTATTAAATAACTTCGTCTGTCAAAATCCTCGCATCAAAAGCACGTCTGGCAAATGTTCAGAATTTTATCAATCCTATGACTGGGTAAATGATGACGGCTACAATAATTTCATTACATGGGTAGAAACAGCCGCTAAAAGAGCCGGAAAATGACAAATCCTGACAGTTCCACAATGCCACCATCTAAACCTCTGGACCCAGAATCTACTGCCGTCCAGAGCTATCTCAGCACACTACAAGCCATTGTCAGCCGCATGGCAACCACCAGCGCCAACTGCAAAACCTGGTGCATTACCCTCACCTCTGCCCTTCTAGTCGTGGTCGCTGACAAAGGTAAAGTCAACTTTGTGTGGGTTACACTTATTCCAGTGTTGCTCTTTTGCTTCCTAGATGCCTATTATCTTGCCCAAGAAAGAGCCTTTCGCGAAAGCTACAACGATGTCGTTCGCCGAATACACAACGGCACCGCCACTACGCAAGATCTTTTCAAGGTTGCCCCAGTGCGTGGCTTCAACATCGCTCAGTTCACCTTTGCATCCTTGTCATCCTTCGCAATTTACCCGTTCTACTTGACACTCCTCGGCATGATTGGGTTGTCGTATTACTTCATCCGCTAATGCAAAGGCTATCGCCTTGCCGTTTCTTTAATAAATACTGTTGGTGATCGTCGGTAGCTAACCAATACTTGCTGGCGGCCACAATTTGGGTCACGATCGGTTTTTCATAGGTGCCCGATTGGTCTAACTGCTGCTTACTGCGCTCTGAAATTTGGCGTTGTTCAGGGGTGTGATTAAAAATTACCGATCGATACTGTTCCCCACGATCGGCCCCTTGGCGATACCAACTGGTTGGATCATGCATAGCCCAGAAGCGATCGAGCAGTGCTGAGTAGCTGACCCAATTCGGATCGAACTCCACCTGCGCGACTTCAGCATGTCCAGTAATCCGCGCCACCACATCCAAATAACAGGGATTTGGGAAATGTCCTCGTTTTCACCCACGGGCTTCGCAATGGACAGTGCGCCCACCGCTTCAAGCGCAGTTTTTTGGCTTGGGATGCGCGGGCTACGGCGATGAATTACCCCGTCTGGGCGATCGTTGAGATAGCCTCGGTTAGATTAGTTACTATTTTTAGGGCGAAGAACCGATCGCACTCCAGGAGGCCCCGGAGGTGCGATCTCATTTCCATAGGCTGGGGTGTCGGGATGAGCGGGATTACGTGTTGGTGGCTTTTTTGTGACTGAAATCGCTTGGCTGCCGCTGATTCAGCGGGGGATGTGGGAATTTGGTGGGAGGCTTTGGAGCGTAGTGTGATTGGGCTGAGGTTGGTCGTAGAACGTCAGGAGCATGGTTTAGTTTGGTTAGAGAATTGATTGCGCTATGATAGGGCAAGATTGGTTCGGCGACGAAGAGGTAGCGATTGATTATTCATGTTCTCAATGCACCTGTAACCCATGAACAAATCATGGAAATGCTTCAGGCTAATCGTTTCTACATCAAAACGGTTGTTGATGTTCGTCAACAGATTCTCGCAGGTGGAGGCATTATGCATTCAGATTGTGAAACGGTTTTGCTAGAGCGAGGGAGTCAACAAGTCAATTTATGGGGGGCGAGTTGGAATCCGATTTCTCAGGAGATTGTTTATGAGTCGATGGTGAATCTTCGACCTCGACAAAATCGATCGATGCAAATTCTCAGTGCGATGGTCCGTGAACAAGTTCAGCAAGTGATTTATCAGCTTTTGGGGGCTTATGAACAACTGGAATGAGGCCGAATTGGCTTTTAGGTGTGAGCGGTTGTCCGTTCGGTTAGAGCGATTGGCACAGAGTTTCTTGCGGATGGCACAGTTGAGTCAGGATGCGAGGAATGCCGATCGAGTTTTGGCGATCGTCCAGGAAAGTAAGAGTTTCTTGGAGTTGACGGCGATCGATTTGGATGTGGATAGTGCGTTTGAGTTGGCACAAATGCAACGACAGCTTTCACGATGGCATTTGCACTGGGCGGAGATTAGACAGGATGACAGATTTAAGGAGATTGCGCCCCTGATGGTGGTTTGGGTAGAGCAGGTGCGCGGTTTTGCCGGGGTTTTGGTTTAGGGGTGATGGGCGGACAATCGTTCTTGGCATTCGGCTTGGAGATCGCGAATTTTGGTTTGACGATCGCTGGAATTCACCTGTCGATCGAGCCTTACAGCTAAGGGATTAAGTTCGGTATTGAAAGGGCGATCGTTTGATATATTCAGGTATGCTTACGCCATATGGAACGAAGTCGCTCTACGTAAAAGAAATCCATTGACTTTAACGATTGCTTATTTTTACTGGTAACGATCGATGTTCCAGAATTGCCGCTATGTTACTGCTCGAACGTTATTGGGGCTATCGAAGCTCGATCGATGTCAGGATTTGCCCGAGGAGACTTGGGTGTTGGCTGAAAATCTTTGGCATGTGGTGTTTATTTCGCATCGTTGGGGGAATCAGGATAATCCTGATCCGTCGGGTTCACAACTGGCAATCTTGAAGTTATTGGCGCAACGGATTGCGGATGTGGCTGATGTTCTCTCGGATGAACGGATAGGTTTAGATGCCGTGCGCGATCGCTTGGCTCGGGTTCCTTCGTTGGCTCGGCAGGGTAGTTTGCAGGCCGCGCATTTGGTGTTTCGGGTTCTGTGTGGCGGTGCTGAGATTGGGGGAGGTGACGATCGGCTGGTTAATGATGGGATTTTGGATTTAATTGGGTTTTGGTATGACTTTTCTTGTTTGCCGCAGGATCCAAAGACAGCGAGTGAGACGCAGGAGTTTTCGCAAACGTTGCAGGGTATTGGGGAGATGCTGTTGTCGTCGAGGGTCAGTACGTTGGTGTTGCGGCGTGAGGGAGATGGATATTTGGAGCGGGGATGGTGTTTTGCGGAGTCGATGATTGCGGGGGCGAAGGCGGATGTATTTAAGCCAATGATTTTGCGGACCGATCGGTGGGGTGAGCCGCTGGAACTGAATCTTTCTGGTGCTTATGTTGCGTTTCAGCCTGAAGTGGAGTCGATGTTAGGACAGTGGGAGGATTTTGAGAATCCCGTAGTCGTAGGGACTGCATTTCAAAATGCCATTAACTCAACGGCGATGTTGCTGTTGTTGAATTCGGATCGATCGATGTTGGAGTTTGTGGTTGCGGCAACGGGATCGACGGTGACGGGGGTGGGGATGTTTGCGGCGGTTCAGAGTCGTCTTGCCATTTTACGAGTTGGGGAACAGTTGAATTTGGCGGGGGATTTGGTGGTGGCTTTGCAGGGGCAGGGCTTGGGGTGTCGGGATGAGCGGGATTATGTGTTGGTGGCTTTGTTGTCACTGAAATCGTTGACTGCCGCCGATGCGATCGGAGATGTGGGGATTTGGTGGGAGGCCCTGAGGCGTGCTACGGAGGGGTTGTCGTTGGTAGTGGTGCGACGATCAGATGGTTTGGATTGGCTAGAGAGTACGACGGAAATTGGGTAAGTGGACCCAATGAAGATTTACCTAATCTTTTTTAGCAACTTCAGATATTGAGTACGAACATAAGAATCGTCTGCGTTGTCTAACCATGTAGCAGCCTGTTCCTTAGCTTGTTGCTGTTGCTCAATATTTCCTCTATCGATTGCCAAGCGAAGATACGCTGTCATGACGTATGAATCACATGCCTCTAAATTTTGACTTAACCATGAATAGGTTTGGCTAAGAAGGGCTTGAGCTGTCTCAGATACAGCTTTATCTTTAGCGAGTATCAGACAATTGCTCCGCACGTAAGCATCATTTTGTTGAACTTGCTCTAACCAATTCAATGTTAGGAGAACGGCACTTTGTCCCTGTTCTAGTGACCCTTGTGCGGTGACTAATTTTAGATATTCTGTCAGGGTATATGAATTGCTAGTCTTAATATTTTCTAGTGGCCAGAGAGTTGTTTGCTCAATGACTTGACATTGCTGATGTACTGTTGATTTTGATTGTACTAGTTTAAGGAGTTGATTGCGAACATAGGATTCGCTGGGGTATTGGAGTAGCCATTGCGATGTCTGTGCTATGGCCTCTCTACATTCTTCCACGGTTCCCTGATTTTGCAGATTAACTAGATCTTTATGCAATGTTCTTGAATCTATTTCTAATCTTGAGGATGTTGAAGAGTCAGTATTTGGTGAGGGCAGAGCCGTCGAAAGAGTAGATGACCTGCGTATAGGGCCTAACTTTTTAAGAGAACCTAATTCATTAGCTACTGCGGAAGGTTGACAAGTGAGAAGTCTGTAAAGCTCCTTATAGCCTCCATCATTTATCAAGCGATTTGGGTCTGTATGTAAATTAAATAAATCGTGCCCGGACAAATCATAGAAAGAAGTGCGAATTCCATCAGGAATAATTTTTCTATCGGGGGGCGTAAGGAAAACAGGATAAAACTTCCCATTCTTTCCCTGCGCGTCATAAATTTTCTCCATAATCAGGGTTGATTCCCATGTAACACCTAATCCCTGATTAACCTCTTCTTTTCCTCTGTAACGTTGATAATATCTTTCAGAACAAATTATAAGAACGAAATCTGATTCATCAATTTGGTCCAGCATCCAACGATCCCGGTTGTCAGGTGACTGGACAAACTGGTCGATTGCGCAGTCAATTCCATCATCTCGTAGAGCTTGAGCAAGGCTAAAAACGTTTTTCCGATGCTCTTCAGAATCCCAACTGTAGCTGATGAAGACCTTACCTACCTCTTTTAGCATTTACTTCCCCAGTAAAAACACCATACTTTCTCCATAGACTAGCATTCTATGAGTGACCGATCGGTACTGACGTGGGAAAAGCTCGATCGCTGTCAAGATTGGCGGGTAGGGACTTCAGCAGATGAGCTTTGGCATTTGCTGGATGCCGATGAACAATAGGTATCTACGCAGTACAGGATCGACCGTTAGGAATTCTTTACCTGGGTGAGATGAAGGTATTAAGCGATCGCTAAAACCCTTGCGTTGCGAAAACAATGCAGACCATCACATCCTAAGAGGGCTGGTCTTAATGTTTATGTTTTTTGACAATTTTTAATATTTCCCCTCAATATCATGCATTTCTTGCAATATCAAAGCCATGAGCGCCGTAATGTTTCAAAAGAACTTAGGTAAAAATGATTTCATCCAAATCCCATACTCTGACGCATTTATCCCATCCAGTAGTTGCCATTAATGTCCCATCATTGCTAAATGCAACTGCATAGACCCTATCGATACTGGCTAAAACTTTTCCTATTTTATATCCAGTTTCAATCTCCCAAATTATTACTGTCCCATCATAGCTGCCACTTGCTACCCAACGATGATTTGGATGAATAGCCAAGCACCATACCCATTCTGTATGTCCTACTAACGTATGAATAAGTTGACCATTCTCAGTATCCCAAATTTTCACACAATTACCAACATTACTTTTAGGTGTAATATCAGCAAAACACGCGATTACATATCTGCTGCTTAAACTAAATTTAACTGATAGTGCGTGTGATGGAATATCAGGATGAAAGCCATACAATTTACACTGATCTTTCATATCCCAAACAATTACTGTACCCTCATCTCCAGAACTAGCCAATGATTTACCATCAGAGCTAAATGAGATACTTGTACAAGGAGATGGATGGGCTTGAAATTCAATAATAGGCTCAGAACTCTTCAAGTCCCATAGTTTGATTTTTCCATCATGTGCGCAGCTACCAAGAAACTTTTTATCGGGTGTAAATTCAACGGCTCTAGCACTTAATGCATGAGCATCTATCTCTCTAATCAAGGTCCATTTAGAAGTATCCCAAACTTGAATTATTCCCCGTTGCCAAAAGCCAGCAACTAGTAAATGGTCGGTCATGGCTAAACACCACGATTCCAGCAAATTTGACTTAAAATTCTGAATAGTATTATTGCTTTTTAGATCGAAAACATTGATAGAAAAATCCTTTCCTCCACTAATCAGATATTTATCTTCTGGACTAAATACTAGAGAAAAGACAAAATCATCGTGAATATTATTTAGTTCAAGAATATAGCCCTTGCTAATTAAAAATGTTTCATTCTTAACTTTCTTAGCAATCATTTCAGCAATAAGAGACATGCTGAAACTGCCTATTTCTACATATCCAGTTGTGTCATTAATGCCAGGAATTTCTGTTTTATCTAGGCGCAGAGGAAGGATATATTCGGAGTTTTCTCGAAAAGCCCTTGCCTGAGCACTTTTAAGCTCATGTTTTGTCCAAATTTTTTCATAGTAATGTCGAGATACAAATATTACACAATATTGAGATTGATCTCGATATACGCTTTGAAGGTTCTGGTATAGATCTTTTCCCCATAAATATGCTTGTTCGTATTCATCATAAAAAACCGTTAATCCGATTTTCTTTAACTCATAAGCAAGCTCTGTCGCTTTTGCACGGTCTTCACCTGCAAAAGATAGTGCCACGTCATACTTTTTATTTTTCATGGCTAACATTAAAAATTAATCAGAAATTATCATGAATCTAGAACATATGAATTTATGGACACAAAATATAGCTACTCCGACTCCCATGAGGTACAGGTTAAAATCTGAAACCTTCGCGCAGAAGGACTCTTAGGGACACGCCTCGTGCCTCACGCGATAGGGAATGGCTATACAAGGCACAGCAAGGTGTAGAGCGTGGGTTTCGCTTTCTGAAAGACCCTTTATTTTTCGCATCCAGTGTCTTCCTCAAATCACCGAAACGGATTGAGGCATTGGGATTGATTATGGGGTTATGTTTGTTGGTTTATAATTTGGGTCAGCGACAACTGCGGAAAGCGCTCGAACAAAAGGCTCAAACGATTCCAAGCCACCAGCGGAATGTGGGTCAAAGAACTCACATATTCATTTTGGTATAAGGCATAACAGACCACAAATAAAAATTAACGCAGTATAATTCCAAGAAAGTTGAAGTTTAGTTAATTCTGAATTATTTACGTTGTTAGACGTAGACTATTCTTTTGCGGTCAACTTTTTATCTTGCTCATATTCTTTTATCGTTGCTAGATAGGTTTTATGCCAAAGACGCTTTTTAAAGTTGACCTCACCAAGCCCATGAGTGAGCAAGAACTACCTGGTCATAATCGCTGGCATCCAGATATCCCAGCTATAGCCTCTGTTAATCCAGGCGATACTTTTCGGATCGAATGTAAAGATTGGACAGATGGTCAGATTAAGAACAACGACAGTTCTGACGACGTTCGCGATGTAGATCTATCGATTGTTCACGTACTAAGTGGACCGATTTGGGTAAATGGCGCGGAACCTGGTGATATCCTTGTTGTCGATATTGTCGATATTGGCGCTCTTCAAGGTGATGAGTGGGGCTTCACAGGCATTTTTGACCAAAAGAACGGTGGTGGATTTTTAACTGATCACTATCCTAATGCTGCTAAAGCCATTTGGGATTTGCAAGGCATTTACACATCTTCGCGTCATATTCCTGGTGTTAAGTTTGCGGGAATTACTCACCCAGGCTTAATTGGCTGTGCGCCATCCCATGAGCTGCTTGCTAAATGGAATAAGCGTGAGGCTGAGCTAATGACAACTCAGCCTGATCGCCGCACTTACGGTGCTGGCATCAATATGGATGGAGTGCCTGTATTGGCGGCTCTACCAAATCCTCACAATGCGGTTTTAGGAACCTTGCCGCAGTCTGAATATGAGCGCGTTGCCGCCGAAGCTGCCCGCACCATCCCCCCGCGTGAGCATGGTGGTAACTGCGATATTAAGAATCTGTCAAGAGGAACTCGCATTTATTTCCCTGTATATGTAGAAGGTGGGAAGCTATCAATGGGAGATATTCACTTCTCTCAAGGTGATGGTGAAATCTCGTTCTGCGGCGCAATTGAAATGTCTGGATACCTTGATCTCCATGTAGACATCATCAAAGGCGGCGTAGACAAATATGCGATGGTGAATCCCATCTTCAAGCCAGGTCCCGTTGAGCCACATTACTCAGAGTTCTTGGTATTTGAAGGCATTTCTGTCGATGAGTTTACAGGTAAGCAATATTTCATGGATGTACATATTGCTTACCGTCAAGCTTGTTTAAATGCGATCGCCTATCTCATGAAGTTTGGATACACAGGCGAGCAAGCTTATCTATTGCTAAGCTGTGCGCCTGTAGAAGGAAGAGTTAGTGGTATTGTGGATATTCCCAACGCCTGCTGTACGCTAGCAATTCCGACAGCCATCTTTGATAAAAGCATTCTTCCAGTCTAATCAAATTATGCCTCTGTACGAATTTCGATGTGAAGACTGTGATGTTTTTGAAGTGTGGCGACCGATGGCTGAATCCAGTGACCCTGCTTACTGTCCATCGTGCGAGAAACGCGGCAAACGCATCTTTTCACCACCGATGACCCTTTCTAGAACAGTACGAATGAAAAAAGTGAGTTCGGAGCCAGAGCTTGTAAAGCGAGAGCTGGAGCCTAAAATTCCTAGAGTTCAGTATCATTCTGGAACTCGTCCTTGGATGGTCGGACACTAGATTGAGTATTAGGAATTGACATCTTGGCTTTACTAGTAAATACGAGATGTCAAAATTACATATCTCTTGGTGTGAGTAAAATAGTTTAGGAATGTTTAAGTTAATGAAAAAGATCAACAGATCGAACGATGCTTTGAACGGTATAACTCGTCGTCGCTTTATCCAATACGGCTCTCTCGCTGCGGCGACCAGTATTGTTGCCGCATGTGCCCCAACCACAACCACTCCTACAACAACTGGCGCAACTTCTTCGGCATCCCCAGCCGCAGGTGGAGCGAAAGGAATCAAGGTTGGCGTAATGTATTCGACTACGGGTACGATCGCGATCGTGGAAAAATCGTTACAGGATGCAACTTTCCTTGCGATCGACCAAATCAATGAAGGGACAGGACCTTGGGCTGGCAAGAAGGGTATTGACGGACAAATGATTGAAAAAGTCGTTGTCAACCCTGACTCCAACTGGGATTTGTACAACCAAATGTCGAAGCGTTTGATTGATGAAGACAAGGTTGTCTGCGTTCTTGGTTGTTATACATCAGCTAGCCGCAAATCAGTTCTTCCAGTTTTTGAAGAAAAAGACAGCCTACTTTACTATCCTGTCTACTATGAAGGAAACGAATGTAGCTCGAACGTGATTTACACTGGCGCTGCACCCAACCAACAGATCACCGACTCAATCCCTTACTGCATCAAAAACTTTGGTAAGAAAGGATTCTTCATCGGTTCTGACTACATCTATCCTAAAGAAAGCAATCGGATCGCCAAGGCTGAATTGGTCAATGGTGGCGGTGAAGTTGTTGGAGATGAATATGCTGCGCTCGGTACAACTGAGTTCATCACCATCATCAACAAGATCAAGCAAGCCAAGCCTAACTTCATTCTCAGCAATCTAGTTGGCGACAGTATTCCTGCTTTCTATAAGCAACTTAAGGATGCTGGGATCACTTCCAAGGACATTCCAATCATGGCATTTCCTACCACAGAAGAAGAAATTCAAGCGATGGGACCTGAGTTTGCTGAAGGTCACTATAGTAGCTTCAACTACTTCCAGACCGTTGACACCCCTGAAAATAAGGCGTTTGTGGAACAGTTCAAGGCGAAGTTTGGCAAGGAGCGTGTTACCAATGGTGTTATGGAAGCGGCTTATATCCAAACCTTCTTCATGGCTCAAGCGATGGAAAAAGTCGCCAAGGAAAAGAAAGCCCTCAACACCGCTAGTCTGCGCGAAGCAACCAGAGGTCAAGTATTCAAGGCTCCTCAAGGGACTGTGAAGGTCGATCCAGACAACTACCACTCCTATCTATATTCCAGAATTGGCAAATGGAAGGCAGATGGTCAGGCTGAAATCGTATTTGCTACCAAGGCAGCAGTTAAGCCAATTCCTTGGAGCCAAGCATTGTACAAGGGTCGCACCTGTGTTCACAAAACTCCAGACGATCGCAGCAACCCAAACGTTGAAACGAAGAAGGATCTTCCTGTTGAGTTCCTAAAGGAAACATAAATTGATCCCCGTCTAGTCTAATTGCATTTAGCAATTTTCCTAATCTAAGAGCAGCATATCCTTCGGGGGTGCTGCTCTTAGAATCTATTCAAGAATTATCTTCTTCCCCCTCAATCTCCCTTTTTAAGGGGGAAGAAGATAATTCTCCCCCCTTAAAAAGGTGGGCTGGGGAATCTCTTGGAAGTTTTAACCGCTGAAAGTAAACACTGAATGATTGAACTAAAAAGCCATGAACGTCTTGCCGATTAATGCATTATCTTCGTTAATACACTTAGCACAGGCAACACCAGCGGCAAAATCGTTCGACCCGATCGCAATTACCAATCAGCTCCTCAATGGTGTTGGTATTATCGGTATTCTTTTGTTGACAGGTTTAGGACTTTCGATAACCTTCGGAGTTATGCGAATTATCAACCTAGCTCATGGTGAATTCATCATGCTGGGAGCATATACATCGTTTGTGTTGCAAAGTAATTTCAAAATGGATTTGTTGCTGACAATCCCATTTTCTTTCTTGTTTACAGCTTTTATTGGTGCAATTGTTGAGCGAACCATCGTTCGACGACTATACGGTCGAGCCGTTGAGACGCTTTTGGCGACTTGGGGGTTAAGTATCGTCATTCAAGGCGTTGTTAAGCTGATTTTCACAGCCCAACTAAAGTATGTGAAAGCTCCACCATACATTAGAGGGAACTGGACTCCATTTCAAATTGGTGGACAAGCGATCGAGATATCTTACTACCGCTTGTTTATTATCTTCATGGCGCTTTTACTTCTAGGGATAACAGCTTTTCTACTTTACGGAACAAAGCTCGGCAGAGAAGTGCGGGCTGTCACCCAAAACCGTGATATGGCGAAGTGCTTGGGTGTAAATACTAGCCTCGTAGATATGCTTACTTTTGCCTATGGATGCGGTTTAGCAGGGGTTGCAGGTACTGTTATTTCTTCCCTAAAAAGTGTCGCGCCCCCAATGGGACAAGATTACTTAGTAGACGCATGGATGACTGTTGTTACGGGCGGTGTCGATAAGCTAATCGGCGTTTTGGCAGGTGCAGTTTTGATTGGCGAATCGAATGCGGCGATCGCTTACCTGATAAACGATCCAACCGCCAGAGTAATCGTATTAGCCGCCGTAATCGTATTGATTCGCTACCGTCCCGAAGGGCTATTTACAGTTCAGAAACGTAGTTAAGATGTTTACATCTATCTTTTTGTCAATAAGAACGAATTTAGTGGAGGTTTTATTATGGCAGAAGCAGTAGGTCGCATTCGACAGGCTAACTATGTTCCAAAGAGATGGCTGGCTACTAGTTTAGTTCTGTTGCTCATATTTGCAATTTTCCCTTTTGTTGCTGGTACATTCCAGACTAACTTCATGGCAAAGTTGCTCTTGTTTGGGACTTTGGGTGTTTCTCTGGATCTAGTTTGGGGATTCACGGGCATTCTCAGCTTTGCCCATGGCGTATTTTTTACTTTAGGTGGATATGCAATGGCATATTACCTGAAGCTCAACCTGTCCGCCACCGCCAATAACTATGGTGGCACACTTCCAGACTTCATGGTTTGGAACGGTTTGAAGGAATTACCTTGGTTTATTTCACCATTGCAGTACTTTCCAGTTGCCGTCATTGCAATGGTCGTAATACCCGCAGGATTTGCTTATTTAATAGGCTCCTTCATTTTCCGTTCTAAAGTTAGCGGTGTTTACATTACCGTTATCACTCTTGCGATTTCATCTGCTTTAACGACTTTCTTTGTCAGCCAACAGGCTTACACAGGTGGTACAAATGGCATCACTGATGTTTCAAAACTAATTCTTTTTGGTGCAACTGTTCCACCAATTGGAATATATTTTATAATCCTCACTTTTGCAGCATTGGTGATGGCTGGCAGTTGGTGGTTAACTCAATCTAACTTTGGATTGATTCTCCGTTCTATTAAAGAAAATGAGCAACGTATCTCTTACCTTGGCTATGACGTTGCTAGTTTCAAAATCTTTATTTGGACGCTATCTGCTGGAATTGCTGGAATTGCTGGCGGTTTGTTTGTTCCTCTAAACAACTTTATTTCACCAGTTTATCTTGGTGTTGCTTTTGGTACTCAGATCGTAATTTGGGTAGCTGTAGGCGGTAGAGGAACTCTTTTTGGTCCAATCATTGCGGCAATTTTACTTGGACAGATCCAAAACTCAGTGGATCGGATTACTCAAGATTGGCAGTTAATTGTCGGAGTAATTTTAGTGATAGTTGTGTTATTCCTACCTGATGGACTAATGAGCCTCTTGCCAAAAAAATTCTTGTCTAAAAAGTCTAATCAATTGAGTAGATCTGAATAGTTTCTAGAATGTAACAATAGTATCTTTTGCCAATTAAAATTTTTGGTAATCTTGATACAAACAAAATTAGATATTTCTTAATCTCCAAAAGGTGTAACTCATGGCAACAAGTTCTGTAAGTGAGACCGACAAAGTTGTAAATGAGACTAGCGACGTTGCTAGCGATAGACAATCTGTTTTGTCTGTTAAAGATCTCAAAGTAGTTTTTTCTGGATTCAAAGCATTAAAAGGTGTTGATTTAGAAGTTGGCGAAAATGAGATTGTTACAATAATCGGACCAAATGGAGCTGGCAAAAGCACTTTGCTTGATGCGATCGTTGGTAAATCTCCAGTGGCTTCAGGGCATGTGTACTATCATGGTAAGGACATAACTAATCAAAGTCCTTACGAAGTTGCGCGGATGGGAATTGGACGTAAGTTCCAAAATCCTAACGTTTACAATGAATTGTCGGTATTTGACAATATCTTGCTGGCGCTCAAAGGAACTCATGGCGTTTTTGCTTCGATCAAGTCAAAACTTACGGCTGGTAAAAAAGACAAGATTATTTCTGTACTCGATCGCGTTGGGCTTTTGGAAAAAGGATATTCTAAAGTCTCATCTCTATCTCACGGACAGAAACAGTGGGTAGAGATTGGTATGGTGATTGCTCAAGATCCGACCTTGGTATTACTAGATGAGCCAACGGCTGGCATGACTCCTGACGAAACCCATTTGACAGGCGAAATTATCAAGACAATTTCGCAAAATCATTCTGTCGTGGTAATTGAGCATGACATGGAGTTTGTCAAACAAATTGCCCAAAGAATTGTGGTACTCCACCAAGGTGAAAAATTGACTGAAGGATCGGTCAATGAAGTTCAATCAAATCCCAAAGTAATTGAGGTGTATCTTGGACGCGAACAAATCGATGCTGCTTGAGCTAATTGATGTTACTGTTTCTTATGGACAAACTCCTGTTTTGTTCGGCGTGAATATGGTAATTAATCAAGGTGATATTGCTTGTTTGTTAGGGCGTAATGGCGTGGGTAAAACTACATTACTTCGTAGCGTTATTGGCTTGAACAAAGTGCTTTCGGGCAATATCGTTTTTGATGCTGATGAAATTACTAAGGTTCCGACTTACAAACGTGCGCGGTATGGAATCTCTTACATTCCCCAAGGTCGAGAAATCATTCCTTATTTATCTGTTTTAGATAATCTCAAACTGGGAATGTCGGCTGCACAGAAGAAGTTGAGTAAAATCCCCGATGAGATTTTTGAGTTCTTCCCGATGCTCAAACAACATCTAAGCCGTCAAGGTGGTTTATTGAGCGGAGGACAGCAACAACAATTAGCGATCGCTCGCGGATTGATGAGTAATCCCAAAATCATGCTCCTAGATGAACCTACTGAAGGAATTCAGCCTTCGATTGTGCAGGAAATTGAGGACACTCTCAAACGGATTAACCGTGAGAAGGGGATCACCTTAATTGTTGTTGAGCAGAAGGTAGACTTTGCCCGCCAGCTAGCTCAAAAATTCTTCATCATGGAGAAGGGGGCAGTTGTTGCAAATGGTGCAACATCTGAATTAAGCGATGATTTAGTTCATAAGTACCTTGCGATTTAAGGTTATCGCGGTTTTTCTAAAAGAAAAGCCAACAATTACTTAAACGTGTCACTAGGTCGCGCGTTTAAGCAATTGTTGGCTTTTTTATTTATAAGTTAATACAGGTTAATTAATAATCGGAAAAGCCATGACTCGAATTTTAGTTGGTGTAGTTGATTCTCTCTGGCGTTATCCAGTCAAGTCGATGCTGGGAGAGAAACTTGATGAAGTGGATGTTGTATCTAAAGGTTTTTTAGGCGATCGCGCTTATGCATTATGAGATCGCGAAACTGAGAGAATTGCCAGTGCCAAGAATCCCAAAAAATGGGCAAAACTACTAGGGTTTCAAGCAGGATTTATGTCATCTCCTAAGCCTGAAGCTTCGATGCCTTCCGTTAAATTTGCCTTGCCTGACGGAAGTACAGCGACCAGTGACAATGTTGATATAAATACGACTCTTTCTCAAGCAGTGGGAAGAGATGTTCAGTTACTTTCTGCCTCGCCCGAAGCACCGAGTTTAGATCAGTACTGGCCAGATATTGAAGGAGCGCTCAATCGGGAAGTTATTACGCAATTGTTTATGCCAGCAGGGACTTTTTTTGATTCTTGCCCTATTCACGCGATTACAACTGCGACATTAGCTCAACTAAAAAAAATATATCCCGAAGGAGATTTTGAACCCTGTCGGTTTCGTCCGAATATCTTAATTGAGCCAACAGATCCAGACGCTACATTTGTTGAAGATGGTTGGTTGGGTAGCAAGATGTTTATTGGCGATCGCGTCTGCCTGAGTATTGATACTTCATGTCCTCGTTGTGTGGTGACAACCATTGCTCAGTTAGGGCTACCTACGGATTTAAATATTTTGCTGACTACAACTAAACATAACAAAACGATCGCAGGTATTCGCAACTCAGTACTACAGGAAGGCGTAATTCGTTGTGGCGATCAAATTTGGATAGAGTAAAACCCAAAGACAAGATGAGAGTCTAAGCACCGTCTCGTACTTTGTCTTTTGCTGAAGATTTGAATATTTACATTCGCCCGACGATAAATTCTGTGATTGTTGTTAGACCAATTTGAGTTTTGAGATTGGTAAACACAAAAGGCTTAATACCTCGCATTTTGAGGGAATCTCGCTCCATTACACCCAAATCTGCACCAACGTAGGGAGCAAGATCAATTTTGTTAATCACTAATAAATCAGACTTGGTAATCCCCGGTCCGCCCTTGCGCGGAATTTTGTCACCTGCGGCAACATCAATCACATAAAGCGTTAAATCCACAAGTTCAGGGCTAAATGTTGAAGCCAGATTGTCGCCGCCGCTTTCTACAAAAATTAAATCTAAATTTTCAAAGCGAAGTTCTATAGCCCACATTCCGCTAGTCGAGAGGCGGTTAGAGAATTAAAATAGGGGAACACCTAAGCTAGAGAGCAAAGAGGTTTTTATTACGTCACCCCTAAGCGTCGCAAATCTAGACCACCTAGGCATTGTCGCTGGATTAATCGACGACATTGGGATTGTTGAGCTGATTAATCAACGACTTGGCGTAGACCCTCGCGAAAAAGTCAGTGCGGGTGTGATTGTGAAAGCGATGATTCTGAACGGATTAGGCTTTGTCTCAGCGCCCCTGTATCTATTCGAGAAATTCTTTAGTGGGAAGGCGATTGAAGCCTTGTTAGGTGAGGGAATCACGCCAGGTCAATTGAATGATGACCGCCTCGGGACGGTCTTAGATGACTTATATAAAGCAGGATTGAGCGATGTCTTTTTGGATTCCAGCCTTCAAGCTTGCCATAAATTTGATATTCAGGTCGAGATGGCCCACTTGGATTCCACCTCTTTTCATGTGGATGGGGAGTACGCTCTTGAAGGGGACGCCCCCGAGGAAGAGGGTTCAATTCACATCACCTATGGCTATTCCAGAGATCATCGCTCGGACTTAAAACAGTTCGTGCTTAATTTAATCTGTGCTGGGGATGGTGATATTCCGGTTTTTCTAGAAATGAATCATGGTAATCAGTCCGATAAGGCGAGATTCGCGGATCTATTTCAAGAGTTCAAGCAACAATGGACCTTTGAGGGTTTGTGCGTTGCGGATGGAGCCTTATATAGTCGTGAAAATCTGAAAACAATGTCGGGATTACAATGGCTAACGCGGGTTCCGCTCACGCTGAAGGAGGCCACGACGCTCGTGGACCGAGTTCTGACATTGAAGCTGACGGAACTGAAGGGGTACCAATATTATGAGTCACTCAGTGAGTACGGCGATGTTCCGCAGCGCTGGTTTTTGATTGAAAGTGACGAGCGGCGTCAGTCGGACCTAAAGAAACTAGCCAAGAAAATTGAAGGAATTCAGAAGAAAAGTCTGAGCGCCCTTAAGAAGTTATCAGCCCATGAGTTTGCCTGTTGTGCTGATGCGACCGATGCCGCCAACCAGTTATCCATGAAGTTAACCTGGCATCAGCTTTCGGAGCTTCAAATTCTGGAAAAGCGGCACTATGAGAAAGCGGGTAAGCCCAGTAAATCCGATGTTCCGAGTCGAATTAGCTATCATGTCACGGCATCAGTGGTGGCCGTTGAAGAGAAGATTGCACCGCACCGGGTTCGTTGCGGACGATTCATTTTAGCGACCAATGTTTTGGATGTGGAACAGTTGGATGTGAATCGAGCCTTACGAGAATACAAGGCACAGCAAGGTGTAGAGCGTGGGTTTCGCTTTCTGAAAGACCCTTTATTTTTCGCATCCAGTGTCTTCCTCAAATCACCGAAACGGATTGAGGCATTGGGATTGATTATGGGGTTATGTTTGTTGGTTTATAATTTGGGTCAGCGACAACTGCGGAAAGCGCTCGAACAAAAGGCTCAAACGATTCCAAGCCAACTTGGGAAACCAACGGCTACTCCGACCCTGAGATGGGTGTTTCAGTGTTTTATATCCGTGCATCTTGTCGTCCATCAAGGCGTTCAGCAAATCGTTAACTTGACGGCTGAACGACTCCATATCTTGCAGTTCTTTAGTGAGTCTTGTCGTAGATATTATCTTCTACCCATCCCTAGTTCTTAATTATCGGGTGCTATCTCCAACCAGCAGAATGTGGGTTTTAGGGAGGGATAGTCGAAGTTTTACGTGCCTAAGCCGCTCTAGTAAAGGTCGGGGTTGACCGGGGCAATCCGGGCGATCGTTACCCCCATGCTAAAATGGTGAAAATTATTATTGGCTAATGCCAGTTGATGTGATGGAAACCACCTGTTTATCCAGTGAAGGACAAGTAACCATTCCTGAAACCCTCCGGAACGCACAGCATTGGCAAGCAGGTCAAGAACTAATTTTCATAAATGTGGGCGATGGTATCCTCATTCAGCCCAAGCAGCCGTTTCCAAAGACGACATTGGAAACTGTAGGAGGCTGTTTGAAATATTCTGGGACAGCCAAAAGTCTGGAAGATTTTGATGACGCGATTCGTCAAGGTGTAATGGAGCAGTGCCATGAGCGCTGTTGACACCAATATTGTCGTACGGCTGCTCACTCAAGATGACAAACCCCAATATCTTCTGGGTCTGCCGAATGTTTATGTGAACAATGCCACACTATTGGCACAAGTTTTGCAATGGCACGAAGCTGGCTTAGATTTTGCCGATGCCTTGCATCTTGCGCAAAGTCAACAGTGTTCGGCTTTCTATACGCTTGACAATCGGTTCATCAGTCGATCGATTGGATTGGGGAAATGTCCGGTGCGTCGTCCTTAGCCAATGCCTTTTAGATCAAAAGAGGGGGAAGAACATTCATTCTTTCCCCCTCTTTATGCAGATAGCGAGACTCGAACTCGCAAG
>ENA-OFCD01000824-OFCD01000824.1-metagenomes-genome-assembly--contig:-NODE-824-length-18092-cov-4.010811_pt1 | contig 18092 bp, 14 predicted proteins | sample MGYA00153392_OFCD01 | MGnify analysis MGYA00153392
CGGGCTCGACGCCGCCCCACCATCGCTGCGCCGCGCGCTGGTACTGGGAGTGCGAGGCGTTCAGCATCCTGACCTTCAGGTCGAGCCGACGCTCGTAGAGCGCGCGCATCGAGCGCTCGAGCCGTCGGGCGCCGAACGCGTCGACGACCTTCTGCCCCTCGTCGACGCTGACGCCCAGGCTCGACGCGAGAGCGACCGGATCGCGCGTCGCGTCGGGCGCCTCCCCGAGCGAGAAGCGCAAGCCGTTCATCGCCTCGGTGAGCATTCCCTCGGCGTCGAGCAGCGACGCATCCGCCAGCGCGTCCTCACCGAGCGCGGTGGCGACGTCGGACGGCAGCGCGGTGCCGACCGCGACGCGCGCGCGCGCGAGTCGCAGCAGCTCGTGGGCCTCGGCCTTCGCGGATGTGCGTAGCATGAGCACCTCTTCGGCCTCACGCGCGGTTGCCCACGCGACCGCGGCGCGCGCCGCCGCGAAGAGTCGTGCGCGCGAGACATCCGCTTTCGAGCCTGAAATCAGGGCTCGCGCGGTGTCCTCACGATTTCCGCCCACGCCCGCGAGCGGGATGTCTTGAATCAAGCTGACGCCCACATCGAGGCCGGTGGCGCCGTTGCTGAAGCGCTGGCCACCCATCGCGACGACGCGCGGCGAGTGCACGAACCACGCGTGGGATGCGTCGAGCGCGTCTTCGTAAGCGGGCATTGGAGCACGCGCTACGGCCACACCGGGCCCGCGCTCCGCGCCTTGTAGGATTGCCATCTCTCGCGTGACGCTCGAGGCGTGCGCCGACGTCGCCAATGTAACGACGGTCAAGAACGCGAGGGTCGAGCGCACGACAGGAGCGTACGGAAACACAAAGCTCGGGCCATCAGGCAAATGTCGGACGGTGCATTCGGTGTGCTGTCCGCTATGGTTGCTGCAATGGAGCTTCCGAGTCGAAGAGGAGCGCTCTGGGTCGCCTGCGGTGGCGCGCTCGGGCTCGTCTACTCGGTGATCAATCGGCTCTTCGATCTCAGCACGGGGTTCGGGACGCTCCCGTCGTCGCTCGCGCCGTTCCACACGTTCGTCGACCTCGTCTTGCCCGTGATCATCGGGCTATTGCTCGGGGTGCTTGTACATTACATACAAGTACGCGCGGCCCTCGCGGAGGCCGAAAGACGCCGTGCTGACGACCTGCGAACGCGCTTGCAGCACGTCGAGCGCGACCAAGCGGTGTGGGTGCTCGCGGCCTCCGTGCTGCACGAGGTGAAGAATCCACTGCACGCGCTCGGCCTGTTGCTCGATGACCTCGCCACCGCCGACGGTGAGGCAGAGCGCGGTCGCTTGCTCGAAAGGTCGCGGGTGCACGTGCAACGCATCGCAGAGCGTTTGGCGGATCTCCGGCAGCTGTCGGGTGGCTTGCCGGATCTGTCCATGGTGCGCGTCGCAGATCTCGCGCGACACGTCGCTTCCGAGATCTCTCCTCTCGCGCAGAACGAAGGCATCGCGCTCAGCGTCGTGGCGAGCGGCGAGCTCGAGGCGCGGTGCGATCCGGCGTACGTCCGCGTGATCTTGGAGAACCTGATCGAGAACGCGTTCGACGCGATGCGGTCGAACGGCGCGAGAGGCACCATCGCGATCGACGTCGGCGCAGGTGACGGGCACCTACGAGTGCGCGTGCAAGACGAGGGGCCCGGCCTCGGCGAGACCGAACGCGCGAACCTTTTTCAGCCTCTCCGTTCGAGCAAGCACGGGGGAATGGGCCTCGGGCTCTCCATCTCCCGCAAGCTCGCGCGCGCGATGGGGGGCGACGTTCGCTACGACGACCACGGGCGCGGCGCGTTCGTGCTCGAGCTCCCCGAGGAAGCGAGCGCAGCGTGAGCGAGACCGTTCTGCTCGTCGAAGACGAGGCCGACGCAAGAGAGAGCCTCTCACGCGCTATCGAACGATCGGGCCGCAAATGCATCTCTGCAGGGTCTGCGGCCGAAGCACTAAAGAAGCTCGGGGAGAGCCCCTTCGTGGATGTCGTCGTCACCGACGTGGTGCTCGGCGACGACGAGTCGGGCGGCATCCGCCTCATGCCGGAGCTGCGAAAGATCGGCGTGCGCGCTCCGGTGGTCGTCATCACCGCGTTCGCCGACGTCGTCCGCGTGAAGGACGCGCTCAACGGAGGCGCGTCCTACCTACTGGAGAAGCCGTTTCGCGCGCCTCAGCTCCTCGACATCATCAATCGCTTGCTGAACGATCCGGGCGACGTCGCTCACTACGTCGATCGCGCGCTCGCGCACGCGGGCCTCACCGACAAAGAGGCCGCGGTCGCGCGACACGTCCTGAAGGGCCTTACCAGCAGCGAAATCGCCCGCGTGGAGAGCAACAGCGACAAGACGATTCGTCAGCACATCACGCGGATCTACCAAAAGTGCAACGTCGCCACGCGCGCGGAGTTCTTCCACTTCGTCTTCCCTGCGTGACTACTCGATGGCCTTCTTGTCGTCGCGCGCGACGACGAGGTCCTTCCACATTGCGCGATCGTCGCTCGCGGCCAGCGCAAGCCACAAGGCCGCAGCAGTCGTCGCGAGCGCGCACATCGGTACGTCGAGCGAGCCACGACCGAGCAGGCCGAGCGAGAGCGTGCACGTGATGACGGCGACCTGACCGCGCACGAGCAGCGTCGCGAGTGCGAGCGTCATGGACGACAGCGTGAGGAACGCCGGGAGCGAGTCGACTCCGAATGCTTGCGGGGAGGGTTGATCCTTGAGAGCGGTGTGAAGGACGGCTTGCCACGTTGGCGCATCGACCGACGCACCCTTCGCGGCGCCCCACACGAGGCCGAACGCGCAGAGCAGTGCCACGACGGTAGCGACCTGGCCGACGCCGCGCCCGCGCGCACTCATCCACGCGGCGCAGACCATCTGCGACAGTCCGACGAGCACGATCGCGATCGTGGCGAAGACGCGCCCGGCGGTGAACATCGACGGCCGCTCGGCCCCGCCGAGCGCGAGCTCCCACGCGAGCAGGCGCATGATGGCGGCGGCTCCCATTCCCATGAGCAGCAACGAAGGCGCGCGCGTATGCGGTGCGCGGAGGCCGCTCGAGCCCGCGATCATAGCGAGGCCGCCGCTCGCCACCATCATCGGAACGCTCGCCATCGCCGGCAGGTGGACGACGGAAGCGGCGAGCGCGACACCGAACACGATCGCGGCGAACGCGAGCATGGAGGTACGCGGGCCCGCGGCGATCCGCGTGATCTGCCATAAGTCGAGCGAGCCGATCATCACGAGGCCAGCGACCATTACCGCCGCCGCGATGCTCACCACCGCCGCGACGCGCTCCCAAACGATCACGACACCGTCCGAGGCGTGACCGCGCAACCCAGGGACCACAATCACGGCCAGCACTGTCGCGACGATCGCGAGCACGGCAGAAGATCTCAGCAACCAAGCACTACGCAGGACGGGCGAGGCGAGACGCTGGTACGACTCGGGAGAGCGCGAACTAGGTGCAGGTGCAGTCATCAAGCAGCGCGACTCTAGCAGCAGAACCCGACCGGTAAACGGGGCACGTGCCCGTGCCCGTGGTCGATCGATGGCTCAGCCCTTTTTGTCGCTCGCCGAAGAGCCCAGCAGAAGGCCCTCACGCGTGTCGCCGGTGTTGAGCGGCGCTCCACGCTCGTGCGTGTTGGTCGGCGTGGGATCGGGCGCGAGCGGGTTGGGCGTCGTCGGAGGCGCGCCGCCTGCGGGGATGTTGAGGATGTACGGCCGCGCGTTCATCGTGCTGCACGCATAGACCTCGTCGCGGTGGAACTCCCAGTGCAAGTACACCTGCCCATCCGGCGACACGATAGCGTTGGGCGCGGGACCGAACGGAGAGGCGCGCTGCACGCTATCCAGCGCAGCGATGTCGAACGCCGTCACGCCGCTCGTCTTGTTGATGCCCATCTTGACGATGTGCCCATCCTTGGAGAGCACGATCTCGAGGCGCGTCATCAGCTTCAAGTCGGACAAGATGTTGGTCTGCGGAAGACCCTCGAGCGACGCCAAGAACGTGTCCGCAAAGATCGGGTGGATGCGGTTGTGGATGCCGTTGATGTACGTCGCGAACGGCACGGCCGCGGTGTTGAGCGCCGTCTGATTGCCCGGCTTGACACTCGATACGTAGTTCTCGATCGCGCTGCGCCAGCGCTCGAAGTTCGACGCTTGCCACGATCCGCGGTGCTCGCTCTTGCGACGCTCGCCGTCCGCTTCACGCTCTTTGCGGAGCTGATCTTGTCCCACCGCGGCGATGACGCCTTGCTGCGTGAGGTTGATGTTGACGTGTCCCGGCCCCGGATTTCCGCCCAATCCGAACGCGCGCTGCGTCTCGCCGGGTTGCGGCAGCAGGCGGTTGAGCGAGCCGGGCCCGGTGGTCTGCGCTTCGCCGAGACCCGCGTTCGGGTTCACGAGCGGGAACGACCAACCACCTTGCGGGGAAGAGGTGACGTCAGGCGCGGTCACCGCGGACGCGCCCGCCGGATCGGATTGCACGGGAGGCGTCGGCGCGGTCGCGGCTTGATGACCGTCACCACCGGACTGTGGAACGATCATCGCGATCGGTCCCTGTACGGGCGTGGGGCACATCGCGTGAGTCGGCGGCGGATCGGGCTAAATGTCGAACTGGGTCCCGTGCTCGCCGGCGCGCGGTGCTTGTCGCTTGCGTATCTCACGTTGAATCAAGTGCAGATCGCGATCGAGTCGATCGAAGTTCACGCTAAATCACGCCCACAGATTCCCCCGAAGAACCAAAAACGTCGTGTTGGAAGTGGAGCCCTGCCTAGGTCTCGTTACCGTGGAACTGGGTCTTGGGAGCCAACGCCACGCAAATGTTCCTCAGTCTTCGGGCCGTCGTTGAGGCCCGAGTATCGTTCGGCAACAGCTTCTACATTGGTGCAGTGCGGGTCGGATCAAGAGTAGCGACGCAAAAGCGCTCGCCAAGGTGCGCTGGGCGGGATTCACTCCCAAGGGGTGACTGGATTCACCCCCAAGGGGTGACTGGATTCACCCCCAAGGGGTGACTGGATTCACCCCCAAGGTGTGATTCAAGAAGCGGGTGTCCGACGGGCAGCCCGAGAGTGTCCGGTGACAGGCGCGGTGTCGCGCAACGATGCGAAAGCAACTAGCGCGTCGCGGGCCACGGAGTTGCTGATGCCGCGGCGTGCCGACGGTCACGTACGAGCCGAGGAGACCGGAGCAGACGACGCTCTATCGCCTGCTCGCCCGCAGCGCGCCGGAGCGCCACGATCAGATCGCTCTCGTCGCTCATAGGTTCACGATAGCAGCTCCGAGCGAGCGACTCAGCGAGCGGGAATGCCGCCAACTCGATGAGTGAGCGCGTTACAAGTGCTGGATGAGGATTCACTTGCCGCTGTTGCTCATTGCGCTTTTCGTGACGACAGGATGCAGGACCAAGCCGACGGACGAACAGCCGCCTTACTACGATCGAGAGGTGCTCCTCAAAGAGCAGAAGCGTATCGACAACGGAGAGACTGTCGGTCAGCTCTTGCGCGCGCCAAGGGTGATCGTGACCGCGCAGCAAGTGACCATCAATGGCTCTCGCGTGGCTTCACGAACCGATCTCGAGTCCGGTGGGAAGCCGAGGAAGGTCGACGCCGTCATGGCTTGGGTAGAAACGTTGAAGGAGCACTGGAAGGCCCTCTACCCCGGTGCTTTGTTCGCCCCTGCTGCGGACGTCGTCCTTCCAGAGGACATCAGTCTCGTCGAGGCGCAGAGCCTCATCCAGACGCTTGCCAATTCTGGTTTCGCTAAGTCGCTCACGCTGCACTCGGGCGACGCATCGGCGACCCTCGACGTCACCATGCCTACTCCTCTCTCCAGTACCGATCCTCCGGCGGACGCGCCCACGACAATAGTGGAGCTTTGGAGCACCGCAGGCGCATGGACCGCGCGTCGCCTCGGCGCTGTTGTGGGTGACGGGCATCCCGACCAGGCGGCCCGTGACTCAGCCAGCTTCATCGAGACAGCGCCCATCGCTTGTGATCCCCCTGAGAGCGTTTCAGTCACCACCGTGACCTCTACGCTCAAGTCCAACTGCGACCCGGGGTGCGTTGCCGTGATGGTTGGGGGGACTGCCAGTTTCCATGATGCGTTAGTGATGGCGTCCGCCGCGCTTGCGCCCACAAGTGGCAAGACGAGGCCAACCATCTCGTTCCGTGTCGTGCAGGCGTGCGGCGCAATCATCGCGCCGCTGTCACTCGGGCAGATAGGGCCCGCCACAAAAGATCCGGGGCGAGGTCAACTGCGACAGGAGGCGACGACGGTGACGGGTCAACTCCCACCCGAGGTCGTCCAACGCATCGTGAGTCACAACCTCGGTCGCTTTCGGCGCTGCTATGAAGATGGATTGAAGACCAGCCCGGCTCTTCACGGTCGCGTCGTCGTCAAGTTCGGAATCGATGCCACGGGCACAGTGACGGCACCCACGGATGGCGGGTCCGATCTGCCCGACAAGACCGTCGTGCAGTGCATCGTGCACGGGTTCGACAAACTCGAGTTTCCGGCGCCCGAAGGCGGAACCGTGTCGGTGGTCTATCCGATGGTGTTCACGGCCCAAGATTGACGAAGCGCGACTCGCAGACCACATCCGTGTGTGGGTGGTCGCACTGCCCTGCGATCACGGCGCCCGAGTAGACGATGCTCATCACGCCGAAGGCGGTGAAGCTACCGTTGACGCATCAAGCAATGAAGAGTGAGCGCCCGTTGAGCGTCGCGCTCGACGGCTTAACGCTGCACGCCGCCACGCGCGCAGGCGCCATGGACGACGCAGGTCGCGAGGCGCTCCTGAAGTACGTCCTGAGACCCGCAGTGGCCCAGGAGCGAGTGACGCGCGGACCCGAAGGGCTCGTGCATGGACCCGATGCTCGCTCCTGAGTCGTCTCGCTGCATCGGTGCTGCCGCCCAAGTTTTCCCCCTTCGGGGATCACGAAGCGCGTCACACCGTGCGCTACTTTGGAGTCCTCGCGTCGGCGAGCAAGCTCCGCCCGCGCATCGCCCCCAAGCCAATACCAAGGTCGCGCGTCGCGCCAGCAATCGACACGGCTGCCACTTTCCACTTCGGATTCATCGAGCGCTCCTTGCGGGGGAAAGCGTGAACCGTAACGGATTGTCGGCGGTCGCGATGTAGTTTTACCGTGTTCTAAGACGCCTCGCGTCCGGCTCGCCTGCGAGGACCTCCACAAGGAGGTGAATAGGAACCACGACCATGCGGGCGCGGGCTCAATACGAGAGTGACCGGGATCTCGTGCGAAAGACCAGGCCGAAGACGGAAGATGAGATCGTAAAGCTCATCGGGCGCAAGCCGGACTCAGTCGTCGACGTCTCGACCGCGTCCCCTCCGTACGCGATGTTGATGTGGATCTACCAGAGCAAGGCGGACAGTCGGGATGTGCTCCATGTGACGGTTCAGGGCGGCAAAATCACCCTCATGAATTTGTAGGCACCTCCCGAGGTGCAGGAGACGGAGAGACACCCGGCGAGCAATGACCAACCCTGGCGCGGAGGCCTCGCGCGCGCGTGCGCGACCGCGGGCGTTAGTTGCGCTTTCGGCACGTGTCAGCGCGAAGCACCAGAAACACACAAAGCCTCGCCGAACGGCTTGTGTGCGGCGGCCTTGTAATCGGCCTTCAGTCCCGGAAGACCCGCGTCGATGTCTTGGATTCGCTGACCAAGATCGTGAAGTGCGTTAAGGTCCACCACGCCTCCCGGATTTCGACGCTCCTGCGCAATCTCATTCACGTATGTTCGCCGGTCCCGAATGGCGTTGCAGACGGGAACGGCCGCGCGCGCTCCCATGCATGCCGCCGATGCCTGGCATGCGTCCTCGTCGGCGACCGCCTTCTCGACACCAGTTGCCCATGCATCGACGGTCGCCTTCGCTTTGATGGCTGCGTCCTCGTCGAAACAGCGCAGATCTTCGACTGACTTTCTGGCGGCGGCAATCTCATCGCGCCCAACCTCCACCTTCGGTGCACGTCCTGTGCGCCACTCCAGGCTCTGAACGATTTTTCGAACGCTGGACGCCCGTCGTTCGCTGATCGTGGCGCGGTAGCGGCTGGCAACGTTGGGCTTCTTGGCCGCAGACGCGGCTTTCTCGAGTTCGGCTAAGTCGGTGCATGAATCCGCAAATCGATTGCGGTCTGCCTCGAACTTGACTCTCTCGTCGTCGTCCTGTTTGCGGTCGGCGTGGATTTGGGCCCATCTTGCCTTTTCATCCGCCTCACTCCGAGCGGTGAGCATTTGCCCTGACTCACGCCGCTGACGAAGAGCGTCGTTGCACTCGGCAAGATCAACGCGCCCGGCGGCGATCGCCCGGTCCGTGCATGCCTTGTATCGGTGCTCTCCCTCTTCCCGCAGCGCGCTGCACTCCTCTGACGAACGACAGCCGGCGGCGAGCTTTGCGCGAAATCCGTCGTCCTCCGCGTGTGGCGGCAGGCAGGCGATCAAGTGCAACGGGAAAATCACAAGTGTGCCCAGAATGTGGACCGCTGAAACGACTTTACTGGCCTTGGATGCTGCGTTCAAAGTCTGCCCCCGTCCCGCCGCCCGCAGGCGGCCTAATCAAGTAGTCCGACGCGCTCATTGTCAGCCAACGGCGTGACGTCGTCTAAGACGTCTTCCGGCATCCCGGAGCGTAAGTAAATCAAGTCGGTTTCTCATGATCTGCGGTTGAACGGGAGACGACTCCGTGACGCCGTTGGCGATGGAGGTCGCCAGGGGTCGGGGAGTGGGCGACGACATTTCGGGTTGATTTGGGCCGATTGGCGGTCGAGGGCAAGACGCGGTTCGAACGCGAGGTGTCGCGCTTCTAAGCAGCCTGGTCGCCGAGCGTGGCTCGTCGCAGGACTCGACTGCGCCAATAAGGAGGACCTCTGGCGGGCTCGGGCTGGGGAGCGCTGGTGGGCTCTGCGAGCGAACGGAGGTAGCGCGCGAGGCTCTTGGGCTCAGTGACCATGGCGAGCAGGCGCATGCGACCTTTGCATTTGGGACCTAGCAACACGTCCAAGCCGAAGGTCCTGCGCAACAGGTCCGCCCAGGGAGCCTCTCGCCAGCCGTCGATCTTCGTCCCCTCGTGGAGCGCTTCTGTCTCCGTTGTTGCTCGAGCAGCGTCCCTTCGCGTCGCTGGCGAGGTTAGGATGCCGTCCGTGGCGTCGGTGGGGGGTTACCCGCCAACCACCGCGTGTGTCACCCCGCGCGACGAAACACTCGCTCCGCATGCCACTCGAGGGCACCGCGGCTCGGCCGGTCGCCCTCGCGCTCCGGCACCACCGCGAGCCGCTTCCCATCGTAAGGGTAGTACCGTCGCCCGTTCTTGAACTCGTCCTGGAGGGCCGGTGAAACGCGGATCTCGTAGTCCGGCGTTACCGTCACGTACCCAAGATCGAAGAGCGCGTGGAACTCCTTGGTGAGCACCAGCCCGTTCTGCAGATGGTTACTGCGAGGGCCGAGGTACGGCTGGATGTGGGCCGCGTCTAGGACCGGCCTGGTGTGTTCCCCGGTGATCGCGCATCGGCCGTCGTAGGCATCGAGGAGGCGCGCACGAAACGCGCCTTGTCCCTCACGCTTCGCCTGGCTCGCGAGCTCGACCTGGCGCGTGTCCGCGTCGACGAGCACGAACGGCGCATCGGTCAGCTCATCGGGGATGGGAGATTGATCGGCCGCGATGTCCGCAAAGAGGAGACGCGTCCGGGATGCGTCCGTTTCCGTCTTGCCGCGCACGATGTTTCGGGCCCATCCCTGCTTCTCGTCCCACGGGATCCAGCGCTCCTCCGGCCAGAAGTCGACGCTGCGCAGGACCGTGCATCCAATGGGCTCCCGTCGGTTCCGCGGATCGAGAAGATCAACGCCTCGGTATCCGCCGATCCGTGTCAGAAAGCGGAGCCGATCCGGATCGCCGTTCTTCCACCCGAAGAGGTCCCATGCCGAATCGAGATCGAGCACGCAGAAGTGCGCGAAGAAGCCGTACCCTGCGATCGCATTCCACGGGTGCTTCAGTCGGAAGAAGAAGGGAGTGCCCGGCGGCATTGCCTTGATGGGCTTCACGCTCGTCGGCGACCAGAAGTTCACCTCGTCGACGCGGCCCGCCTGGGACGCAAGGAAGTCGAACCATGCTTTGTCGGTGACCCCGATGAACGGCTGGGGCTCCATGACTTCCGCACCATACTTCCGCACCAAGTCCGCGGCTATCAAGACCGCCCAGCCGGTGACACGTCAACGCAGTCGGCGTGGGGATTGACGGTCGGTCTGCGCCGTCCATACGCTGCGTGGCTTCTTACATGACGCTACGAGTGCCCTTTCTGACCGATCTGGACTCGCGCGGGGACGTGAAGGGTTCCCGCGATCCGTTGGGCCTCCAGGCCATTTGGACCCACTTCGGACGCAAGGTCGTTGGCAACCTGACGACGGTGAGCAGCTCGTTGCGCGGCTTCACGACCACCCTCCTCGGCTATTAGCTAGCCGAGCTCGCCAAGGAGCACCGGAGCTCGTCCGAGTCCACTCTGTCCGTCTTTCTCAAAGTGGAGCAACTCGCGGCCTACAGCCGCCTTCATGTGAAGAAGGACGGCGATTTCCGCGGGATTGACCGGGTGAAGGCAACGTTGGCAGACGGCCCGGAGATCGTGATCTCGTCGAGCCCGTCGCACCAGATCCTCACCGACCAGAAGACGTACGGACTCTGGGGCCTGTACTCCGTGCCCGCGCGCCGCAGCGGTCTTGTCATGTCGGACGAGCCGCCCTCGTTGATACGGCGAAGGCGTTCGTCGCCAGCAGCCACATGCACCGTCTTGAAAGGCTCAGAGAGCGCAAGTACGACGCGCTCCTCGACGCATTGGCGTCGCCGAAGCCGAAACACCTCGACCTCGACGGAGACGACGCCGAGCTCGCGAAACTATTCGCTACCCTCCAGCGACCCCCGCCGCCGCGTGATCGCAGTCACAACCACTGCGCCGAGGTACTAGGTGTGTTGGGCTGTGGAGCGTCACCACCGTTGACGCCGCTGAAGCTCGAAGGTCGACCGCTCGCCACACCACCCGTCATTGACGACCGCGGTCCAGACGACGCTGAGCCGCTTATCCGAGTACCCGTGAGCCCCTCTCTGCGGAGCATCGCGACCGGCTCGAGCCACTCGTCCGACATGAGCCACTCGTGCGCCGTCGAACCTACAGGCCGCGTTCGTTGCTGGGGAGCGAACGACCAAGGGCAACTCGGCGATGGGACCACAAAGGAGCACGGTGGGACTTCAGAGGTGGCTCGCTTGACCGATATTGTTTCGGTTGTCGCGGGCGGCGATCATACATGCGCGCTTCGTCGAGATGGACGCGTGATGTGCTGGGGTGGAGACAAGTCGGGGGAGATCGGCGACGGAATTGCGGGTACAGCACTCACGAAATGGGACCCGAACCCCCATCCGGTTCCCGTACCCGTTCGACATCTGCGTGCCGTCGCGATCGCCGCGGGCACTAGCCACACCTGCGCGCTGACCATCCGCGGAGACGTGTATTGTTGGGGGGGGAACCAACACGGCCAACTTGGCGATGGGACGCGGCTCGCTAGCTCCGGTCCCATCAACGTTACGACCCTGCGCAACGAGCCACTCACGGCGATGAAGGCGCTCGGAACTGGCACACGGCACACTTGTGCGGCAGACGATACAGGGCTCTTCTGTTGGGGCGACGGTCGAATGGATGACCTCGAGAAGTCCAGCCCTTCATGGCCCGCAAGAGTCCTCGAGATCGTTGGGGTGCATCAGATCGCGATTGGCGATCAATACACGTGCGTGGCGCGCACAGGAGATCCTCTCTTTTGTTGGGGGATAATACCCCTCGACCCAAGGATACCTCGCTCCTACCCGCAAGTGATCAGAGTATCCTCTACCCCTCCGAGCAGCAGCTTTGGGGATCCGCCCGTGAGTGAAGTCTCATTGTCGGAACACAATAGTGTTTGCGTCATACAACACGCTGAAGTCGATTGTTGGGGGCCCAAAGGCGAAACGCTCGGACGTGCCGCATCCTTGTGATCTCTGAGCATGAAAACGATCACACCGACCGACGTGAGCAGCGAGAGCATCGCCAAACCCGCCAACGCCCCTCGGCTTGACTGGGAGGGCGCCACTGGCATTGAATGTCGTCGCACTTCGCTGGGCTCGAACGAACGTCGGGGTGGGCGGAACGAGTGGAATCGGCAGCGCGTCGGCGGACGGTCGTAGGGGTGGCGCCACGAGTGGGACGGACTGAGCCGACTGAACACTCGCGTGCGACAGACGATCGTCTGGCTGTCGGGCATTGAGAGGGAGCGTCGAGGCGAAAGCCGGTGCGGGCATCAACTGCGTCGCTCCGATAGGCGCTTGTTGGGGAGAAAGCAGCGTACCGTTGTACGGCGCACCCGCCATCAACGGTGTGGTGGGAGCGTTCGTAGCTCCCGGAGTCATCACGGTCGGAGTCTGTAAAACGGGTCGGGGAAAGTCCGAGACTTGGTCGTCGCTGAGAACCGAGTTCGGCTGATTCTCTGGAATGCCGGTCAACGAGGTCACCACGGCCGCAACCGTCGCCTTGTCGTGCACGTCGCTCGCGGCGCCCTTCAGCTCCTGTCTCAATTGCAGGAGCACCTGCCCGAAGGTGTATGCGTCGGCGGGTCGCGCTTGCGGATCCTTTGCGAGCGCGGATTGAACGAGTCGGTCGAGCGCCGGCGGAACGCTGACGAAGGTCGACAACGGCGGCGGTTGACGATCGACTTGTGCCTTACCGATGTCGATGTCGTTTCGGAACTCTTCGAACGGGCTGCGACCGGCGAGCATCTCGTACAGAACGAGCGCCGCGGCATAGAGGTCAGCTCTCGGTGTGATCTCTCGGCCCAAAATCTGTTCTGGCGGCGCGTAACGAAACGTCCCGATGAAATGCGTTCCGGTTTGGTTCGTGCTGTTCGCCTGCGCCAGCTTGATGATTCCGAAGTCGAGCAGCTTGGCGAGCGAACGACCGTCGCGTCCTCGGGTGATGAAGATGTTGTCGGGCTTCACATCGCGATGAATGATCCCTGACTCGTGCGCATGATCGAGCGCGTCGAGCAGATCGATCTCGATGTCGTACGCCTGCTCGAGAGTGAGCTGCGCCTTGCGCTCGAGCACGGTTCGGAGCGACTGCCCTTGCAAACGCTCCATCACGTAGAACGGCAAGTGAAGGTGATCCGCCGTCGTGCCCGAGGTGTAGACCTCTACGATGTTGGGGTGTTGGAGCTTGGCCAGCGCGCGAGCCTCGCGGGTCAGGCGCGCTGCGAGATCGGCGCGCTCGGATAGGCTGCCGTGGAGCGTCTTGAGCACGTACCTCCGGCCGACGCTCGTGTCTTCGACGTCGTAGACGGTCCCCATCCCTCCCGCACCAAGTAGGCGATGCACGCGGTACACGGTGCCGGGGATGACCTGACCGCGTTGGTAGTCGGGGGTCCGTTCGGACATCGGCGATAATTCGAAGATAACACGCCATCGAACACCGCTCGACACGGTTTGGCTGCGTGCGGACCTGTGTTAACCTCGACGGGAGGTCCTTGCATGCGTCGAGTTCTCGTCTTCACTTCTTGGTTGCTCGTCGTCGGCTGCTCGACCGATCAACAAAACCAGTGCACGGGCGCCCAATGCCTTCCGCCTGTCGAAGGCGGCACGTCCGACATCCCACCGGTCTCCGGTGGCGGTTGCGACTCGAGCAAGCCCGTCGGCAGCGGCGGTTGTCCCGTGCAAGAAGAGTTGGGAGTCTTCGTGTGGGTCAACGCACCCGCTGGCGGAACGGGAACCAAGGCATCGCCGTTCAAAACCATCCAGGACGGCGTCAACGCAGCGAAGACGGGCAAGCAGAACGTCTTCGTATGTGAGGGCAGTTACGACGAGCATGTGACGATCTCGAACTCTGTCGCGGGCGTAGCGATCCATGGTGGATACGCGTGCCCTGGTGGTGTTGATGCGTGGACCTACGCGAGCAAGCCAACGTCGATCGCACCGACGACACCCGGCGTGGTCGTTCGTATCGACGGAGCTGCGGCCTCGCTCGAAGACTTCTCGCTTACTGCGAAGGATGGCGCCGCGAAGGGTGACTCGAGCATCACCACCATCGTCAATGGATCCATTGGCGCGACCTTCCGAAGAGCAGCCCTCACCGCCGGGAACGGCGCGGCGGGTGCGGCGGGCATCAGCGACGCTACGAACCTCGGAACCGCACAGAAGGGCAACGATGCTACGAACCAGCAGGCGCCAACGCTCGTCTGCCAGTGTGGCGCACAAACGACCACTGGCGGAGGCGGGGCAACATATATGGGCGGCATGCCTGCGGGGGGCGGGCTTCCGCTCATTCCGAACGCCCCTCAGATGTCGGGCGGGCCCGGCATGAACGCCATCGCCTGTAACATGGGCGGCGACGGTCACGCTGGGGCCTCCGCGAACCCTGGTACCTCGGGTCCCGGCGCCACGTCGTTCGGATCGCCCACCGCTCAAGGCTGGACTGTGACGACTGCCGGCACCGGTTCCGACGGCGCGCTCGGTCAAGGCGGTGGCGGCGGCGGAAATGACTTCGGTGGCAACGGCGGCGGCGGCGCCTGTGGTGGTTGCGGTGGGCATGGTGGTGGTGGCGGCGGTGGTGGTGGTGCGAGTATCGCAATCCTAACTGTCAACTCATCCATTCGTTTGCAGCATGCCATTGTCCTCACCGCGAAGGGAGGAACTGGTTGGCCTGGAGGCGCGGGGCAAACCGGCCAAAGCGGCGGCAACGGCGGCGCAGAGTTCGGGATCGGCGGGCCGGGTTGCGCTGGAGGTCCTGGCGGCAATGGCGGCAAAGGCGGTGACGGTGGCGGCGGCGCTGGCGGAGTATCCATCGGAATCGTTTGGGTCAGCAGCCCACCCCAAATCGATGCGGAGTCAACGATCACGCTGGGCGCCCCAGGAAATGGCGCCGGCACGGGTGCGAGCGCCGGAGTCGATGGCGTCGCGGCTAAAGACAAGTCGTTCAATTGAGCGCGCAAGCTCTGCTAGAAAGGCGTCGTGAAACTGCACCTCCTCGTTCCCTGGGCAATCGCGGTGGTCGCGTCGAGCGGACTCGCGACCTCGGCGTGGGCTGACCCGTCGGCTGGCGAGATCGCGGCGGCGCGTGACCTCTTTGCTCGCGCGGAGAAGGACGAAGACGCGGGCAACTGGACGGCGGCCCTCGAAAAGCTCCGGCGCGCCATCAGCGTCAAGAGCACGTCGGGGATTCGGTATCACATCGCCATGTGCGAAGAAGAACTCGGACAGCTCGCGTCGGCGCTGAACGACTACTCGGCCGCCGAGTCGATGGCCCGCACGGAGCACAACAAGGACGTGCTCGACGCCATTGCGCCGCCGCTCCAGGGTTTGCGCGCGCGCGTGCCGACGCTGCAGGTCGACGTTCCTTCCACTGTGGAGGGCACCGAGGTGCTCGTTGATGGCAAGCCGTTGCCGTCTGGGCTGTGGGGGATCCCAACGCCCATCGACGTTGGAGCCCACCGCGTCGAGGCACACGCACCGACGAAGAACCCATTCTCGGCCAGCGTGACGCTCAAAGAGAAGGACGCGCAACAGCTCTCCGTCACGTTCGTCGACGCACCGAAGAAACCGCCGGAGGCGCAGACGAAGCCGACGGGAGCGGACACGCCCACGACCAATTCCAAGCCAACGTCGATCGAAACGCCTCGCGATACCGAGGAGGCGTCGAAGCCCGTTCTTGACGAGGGCCAAACGCGCTCGCGCGCGCCGGCGATCTTGACCACCGTCGGCGCCTTGGCTCTCGTCGGATTCGGCGTTGGTGGGTACTTCGTCGCCGATGGTCAGCAGACGGACGCACGCGCCTACTGCGTCACGCTCCATTCGCCGTCATGCGACTCGAACCGTTCGTCGATTCGACTCTGGGACGCGCTCGCGATCTCTGCGTGGATCGCGGGCGGCGCTCTCGCGGTCGTCTCCATCGTGCTATGGGCGCAGCCGTCTCACGCACATCGCAGCGGGAGCGAGGCGCGCCTGGGCCTACAACCGGGCGGCGCATCGCTCGGCGGGAGCTTCTGATGTTGGGGCGGAGGACGCTATCAGTTGCAATCGGGCTCGCCTGCGCTGCAGAGATCGCCGCGTGCGTCGATCTGCTGCACTCGACCGACTTCGACACGCAATGCTCCGCGGATGCGCGCGCTCCTGACTGCGGGTCTGATGCGACGTCTGCGGTCGACGCCGCGCCCGTCGAACTCTGCGCCCCCGATCATGCGACTGCGTTGGCGCGCGCGCGACACGTGTGCGCGCTGCTCGCTGCGTGCGAGACCCCGATTGGGCAGAACCGTACCGGGACGTGCATCGCGAACGCGCTTTTGGCGTACGACTGCGCTGCCAATCCGAATCGCGCGCCCAAGGGCGACACGGGCACCTTCTGGCGCTCGTTGGTCACGGCGAAGACGTGCCCCGACGTCGATCAGCAAGTAGCGCCCGCAGGCAAGCAAGCGTGCTCCGGCAAAGGCCCGTTTGTGGGTTGTGCGGGCGGGGCCACGGCCGTTCAAAACCAGGACTCGCGCGTGCAATGCGTCCGATTCGACGGAACACCCGGCTCGTTCGAACGATGCAGAGCCTACGGCCAGACTTGCTTCGCGATCGACACGAGCAACAACAACAACGCGGTCTGCGTCGGCCCCCAAAAAGGGGCGTGCACCCAAACCGGATGTCAGGGCACGGCGCTCGCTATTTGCGACGACGCAGGTGTGGACCACGGACTCGACTGCATCGACTTCGGCGGACAATCCTGCGTCAAGACGGGCGCCATGCCAGCATGCAAGCCTGCGGCGTCCACGACCTGCGCGGCGACCGCCGACGTCAAGTGCGACGTGAACGACGTAGCGAAGGGCTGCGCGTCAGGGTTCGCAGAGACCGTCGACTGCAAGGCGCTCGTTGGCGCCGGATCGTGCAAGGACGTCCTCGACGCATCCGTCGGGACCACTCCGTGGGCCGCGTGTCAGGGGTCGGACGGCTGCACGCAGGACATCTGCGACGGCACCAAGAAGAACGTCCTACACGCCTGCGTTCAAGGTAAGGTCGTCGACGTGGACTGCGTCAGCGAAGGCCTTGGCAACTGCGACAGCAACGTCGTCACTCTCAAAGAGGGTACTTTCGCGGCATGCTCGCACCCCTGAACTACGACAGCTTGCGCGTAGAGGGCATCGCGAAGACCGAGTCTTCGATGACCGGAATCACTGCGCTACCGGACACAAGCATCTCGATCGAGTTGGGGTTGATGGTGACCTCGCGCTCTGTGTCGTTCTCTGGGGCGACGAGCCTAGCGAACTGACTTCCGTTCATCGGGTCCTTGCGCTTTGGCTCACCAACGGGTGAGACCCGCGTGTGCCCGTGAACGTCCACGGTAGGGTTCTCGAAGACGATCTCCTCGACGAGCGGCGTATCGATGTGAACGCCGAGTTCACGGACCGAGTGCCGCAGCTTCGATGCGAACGTCCACGCGTCCTTCGGCCGCTTCGCCGGTGACTTCTCGAGGGCGGAGCCGAAGAGCCCGCGGATCGTCTCGGGCCATTCCTTTGGAATTGATGGGACGTGCGCCCGCACGACCGCTTCGCGCGTCTTGGCGGCGACGAACGGATGATGTCCAGCCAGCATCTCGTAAACCAAGAGTCCTACGGCATAGAGATCGCTCGTCTGCGCGATTGGCACGCTGAGCAGCTGCTCGGGGCTGGCATACCGGAACGTACCGAAGAACAAGCTTGGGTCTTGGTTTGCCTTGCTGACGAGGTCGGCGACACCAAAGTCGAGCAGCTTGGTCGTGCGCTGCCCGCGCCGAAGCCGATGCAGAAACACGTTGTCGGGCTTGATGTCGCGGTGCACGAGACCAAACTCGTGCGCGTCCTCGAGCGCGCCGAGCAACGCGAGCGCGATCACCGCCGTGGTCCGCAGATCGAGCGCCCCTCGCTGCTGCAGGAGACCCCTGAGTGTGCTGCCCACCAACCGCTCCATGACGATGAAAGGGAGCTTGCGGTGGGAGCGTAGGAAAATCAAAGCGGTTTCTCCGGGACTCGACTGAACGGAAGGCGGG
>ENA-OFCD01000825-OFCD01000825.1-metagenomes-genome-assembly--contig:-NODE-825-length-18087-cov-3.707686_pt1 | contig 18087 bp, 14 predicted proteins | sample MGYA00153392_OFCD01 | MGnify analysis MGYA00153392
TGCGGTGCAGGTACAGCAGCGCCTGCACCGCCGTCCAGGCGGGCTTGTAGGGCCGCTCGCTGACCAGCGCGTCGTAGGTGTCCACCACGCTCACCACCCTGCCCGACAGCGGAATGGCCTCGGCGCACAGCCCCCTGGGGTAGCCGCTGCCGTCCCAGTGCTCGTGGTGAGACAGCGCCACCTCGGCGGCCAGGCGCAGCAGGGCGCTGGTGCTCTGGGCCAGCAGGCGCGCGCCCAGTTCGGCGTGGGTCCGCATGATGGTCCACTCGCCGCTGCTCAGCTTTCCCTCCTTGAGCAGAATGGCGTCGGGGATCGCCAGCTTGCCGATGTCGTGCAATCGGGCGGCCAGGCTCAGCGAGCGCACATCGGTGTCGCTCATGCCCAGCGCGCCCGCCACACAGGCGCTGGCGTCTCCCACCCAGCGGGCGTGTGGCCCCAGCGGCGCGTCGCGGAACTCGGCGGCCGAGGCCAGCAGTTCGGTCATCTCGACCTGGGTGGCCTCCAGCTGGGCGGTGTACTCGGCCACGGTCTGGACGAGCAGGTGTTCCTGGCGGTTCAGCTCGCCCTCCTGACGCGAGTAGGCGCGGGTCAGGCGCATCACGCTGGCCTGAGCGCGCTCGTTGCGGCGCGACACGTCGTGCAGATAAAACGACTGGTGGTGCTTGAGCGCCTGCTTGAACTGCCCCGAGTCTTGATACACGAGGCCCATGTTGTTCAAGCTGAGCGCGATCGATCGCCGGTCGCCGAGCTTGCGACGCATGGAGAGCGCCTGCTGCGTCTGCTCGAGCGCGGCCTTGTAGTCGCCGCGCAGCCAGTGGAGCTTGCCGAGATCGTCGATCGCACTCGCGACGCCGCGCTCGTCTCGCGACGCGCGGAACAAGTCGAGTGAAGCCTGGAGGTGAACGCGGGCGAGATCGAGCTTGCCGGTCTCGCGATAGACGCGCCCGATGCGACCGTGCGCCGCGCCGCCCTTGGCCACCCGGCCGAGCTTGAACGCGAGCGCCTGCATCTTGCGGAACATCGCGATCGCCTCCTCGTTCTTGCCGAGAGACTGCAGCGCGTCGCCGTGGTGGTGAAGCGCCGAGAGCTGTCTGTCGGCGTCCATGTCGGCGGGAGTCTTGTCGATCAACGCGAAGCCGCGCGCGTAGTGATCGGCCGCCTGCGAGTTCGCGTAGCGGGAGCGAGCCGCGTCGCCGGCCTCGAACCAAGCCCTTGCGGCGTGCGCGCCGTGCCACGACTTGTCCCAGTGCTGCGCGAGCATCGAAAGCGCCTCCTCGCTCTCGCGTACGTTGTCCTTGGAGCTAAGCCAGTCCGCGATGGCGTGGTGGAACTGACGAGCGCGCCCTCCCGGCGTCATCTTCACGAGCGCCTCGCGCTCGAGGTTGTGCTTGAAGACGAACTCTTCGTCGTCGGCGAACGTGCTGTCGGGGAGCTTCAAGATGTAGTCGCGCGACGCGAGTCCGAGGAGCGCCTTCTTGACGCGCACCACCTCGTCGCTCTCCGTGAAGCGCCAGAACTCGGGCGGCGTCATGTCACGGCGTTCAATGGCCACGAGCCCACCGAGCCAGAACACCGATCCCATCACCGCGGCGTGTTCGAGCAGCTCGCGCTCGTCCGGCGTGAGCGCCGCGATGCGCGCTTGCACGGCGTCTTGCACGGTGAGCGGCAAGCGCACGTTCGCGAGCTTGTCCACGTGCACGCGCCACTTCTCGTCTTCCGCGAGGGGATCGACGATCTCGACCACGCCGATGTCGTGGAAGATCTGGACCATCTGCTCGAGCAGCGCAGGGTTGCCGCCCGCGAGCGTGCACGCCGCGTCGATCAGATCCTCGACGCTCTCGCCGTCACCGGCGGGCGCGAGCAGCTCCTGCATCACCGCGGCCGCGTCGGTCTCCGAGAGCGGCGGGAGCTCGATCACTCGGTGGCGCTCGCCCTTGCCGCCATGCGCGCGCCAGTCATCGCGACGTGCGAGCATGTCGGGTCTCGCACCGCAGACGATCAGGATGGGCGCCTCGAGCGAGTCGATGAGGTAGGCCAGCAGATCGAGCGAGTCGTCGTGCGCCGCATGCAGATCGTCGAGCACCAACACGAGCGGCCCCTTCGGCGCGTCGGGCGTCGCGGGTTTGCTCACGGCGTCCGCCTCGAGGAAGCGCTTGATCACCGCGCGCCTCAAATTCCGCAGCTCGTTAGGCGCTCCCTCGATCGCCTTGATGAGCGGAGAGTCGACGAACTGAAGATCGAGGAGTTGGCCGAGGAAATAGACGACGTCGCCCACCTTGCGATCCTCGAGCACGGCCGCGACCTGCGCGCGGATCATGTCCTTGGCCGCCTCCGCGTCCGTGCCCTCGACCAGCCCGAAGCGAGAGCGAAGCACCCGCGCGAAGAGGTTGTATGTCGCGCCCTGATCGCGCGCGGAGCCACGAAAAACGCGGGCGTCGCTGCCATTGACGCGCGCACGGATCAAGAAGTCTCGGACGAGGCGCGTCTTACCGATGCCTGCTGCGCCGATGACGGTGACGACGCGCGTCTTGCCCGTCTTCAGCACCGCAGCGAGCGCGGCCTCGAGCTCGCGCATCTCGGAGACGCGACCTACCAACATCGCGCGCCTCTCCGCGACTCCCTGCGAATTGGGCATGAAGCTCACGCGATTGGCCATGGAACGGATGCTACACGATGTCCGCTCGGTCAAAGCACCACACGCTCGCCCAGCGAAAACGGGGTTCGGGAAGGTCGTGGCAAAGCGTCGTTTTGTGGTGGCGTTGGTTTGAACGTCTACGAATCGCCTACAAAATGGCTCGATTTACGTGCGGTCCGTCGACTCCCGCGTGGCTGACTGCCGACGTTTGCGCCGCTTGTGCGCCAATTCGCGCACGAGGACGACAGCGCACGACGCATTTCCTTTATTGAGGAATTCGTGGACAAGTCAACTAAATGCGGCGACGATGATCGCTTAGGGCACGTCACTGAACGAGGAGAACCGATGGCCGTTGGGAGCACGAGACCCGCGATGATTCATGACGTCGCGAAGGATCACCTGATGGTGACGTGGAAGAACGTCGTGGTCGCGATCTACAAGCACGAGACGACCGTCGCGGGTGTCGCGAGCGTGAAGCGGGTCTACAACACCTGCGTCGCCGCTCACCCCGGAGGAGTCTTTTTGATCACGATCGTCGAACAAGGCGCGCCGATGCCTCCGTCGGAAGTCCGCGACCTACTCGCGAACTTTCTGGAGGGCGGCACCGGAAAGACGCTCATGAGCGCTGTCGTACACGAGGGAAGCGGATTTCGCGCGGCCGCCGTTCGGAGCGTCGTCACCGGACTCGCGATGCTCGCGCGCCTCTCCTATCCACACCAAGTGTTCGGCTCGGTCGAGGTGGCTGCGCGCTGGTTTGCGAGCGCGAGCGGATTGAATGCAGATGAGTTGGCAGAGGCCATTGCGGAGGCGCGTAGTCGAGCGACTCAAAGCTCGACCACCGCGCGCGCGGGATGACTTACCCAAGTGTGCGACCGGCGGCGGTAGTCGCCCCCGCGACTAGTGCAGAGTCCGGCACCATACTCGCTGCGCCGAGGGCCGATGCGTCGCTCGTCAAGCGCCTGCGTGCGAGCATCGGCCCGACGACGTTACGCTGGGGAGGGCAAACGACGCAGGTCACGCTCGTACGCGCAGTTGACTCGCGATGCCTCGCTTGGGCCACCACCGGCGCGATTCCGACGGGGAGCGTGCAGCTTAGCTTCTCGGGTCCCACTGGCCATTTTCGGGCTCGAATGACGAGCTTGGGCGTCGACGACGGCCTCCTGTTGACCACTTCGCCAGATCGAATCGAGGCCGTCCGCTTCCGTCGAGACCCGCGCGCGCGCGCCCCGGCGAACGTCGTCGCGCATTTGTCCGATTCGACGCGATCTTTCTCGCGGCCCGTTCGGAACCTCTCCGATCGCGGCATCGCGGTCGCGATCAGCCCACGCTTCGATCGCTTCGAGCCAGGCGCGCGGTTCTCGGTGGTCATCGATTGGCAAGGCGCCGCGCGCATCGAAGCGACAGTGGAGATCCGTCACACGGGCGAAGAAGACGGCGAGGGTGCCGTATTCGCCGGCGCGAGCCTGTCCTTCATGACGGCGGAGGATCGCGAGCGCTGGAACGAGCGAGTCGATTCGCTGCTTCACCCGCTCACGCGGACGACTTCCATGTTCAGCAGAGACATCTGGGATCTCTTCGAGCGCGCCGGATACTTGTCATTGTCGAACAAGAAGCCCGAGGACTTCACCGAGCTGCGCGACGCGTTTCGTCACGCTTGCGGGTACCTCACCGCTCACCCAGAAGTCGGCACCCAAGTGGTCCTCCCCTCCAGTCGCGGGCTCGAAACCAGCATATCGGCCATTGCCGAATATCCCAATACGGTAGCGCTCTATCACATGGCGCGCCGACCAGGAGCTGACCCAAGAGGCGTCGAGCCGAAGGCGATCTTGCGTGCGGCGTACGAGCGCGCGATTCGCTGGGTAGCGCGCAGCGATCGACGATGGCTCTCGGTATGGGTGCAAGACGTGACTCCGTTCGCTTGTGGCGTGCACCGAGACTTCGCGGCCGCACACGCAGACGGCAACGGCGCAGGCGTCTTCACTTTTCATGCGCTCGAGATCGCGGCGGACGAGGCGGTCACGCTTCCATTCGGCTGGATTGTGCGGCCGGCGACGCCCGCAGAGCTGCCAGGCTTACTCGAGAAGTTCGCGGACCATTTCCCCGCGCCGCTGCCCTCGGTGCGCGCGTGGGACGTGGACTCGCTCGCTGGCAGCTTTGGTAACGACCACGCGCCGCGAGAGCGCTTGCCCATCCTCGCGTTCCAAGACGGACGACTCGTCGCTGGGGCGCTCTTGGAGAACATGCCGCTCGGCATGCACCTGTTCGGCATCTTCGACACGCTGCACGCGGTCGCTTTCGACGACACTCCCAATGCCATCGAGCCGCTACTTCGTTATGCCTCTACCTGGTACGCGACGCGCGGAAAAAAGCATTTCGTTTATGCGTCCGAGCAACCGGCGTCGGCGGTGCCCGGCGCGCGCGACTTGGGTCTCACGCACGACACGTTCATCAGCAGCGAGCACCTCGGAGAATTCCTGGAGCACGTTTGGCACCTGACGGCTTCATCGACCTAAAGGTGAGCATGGACCAAGACAGCGAGAGACCGGCGATCCTCTCGGAGACGCGCGACGCAGTGCGACTCGTGGAGCTCCGCCGAACGGCAATCGTCAAGGATACGATTCGCGCACAACTGGGCGAGCTAATCGAGACGCGCAACGCACACCGCAAGTGGACAGTCGCGGAACTCGATACCGAGGTCCACCAGCGCCTCGGTGCGACGCCAAGTGCGTATGGCAATTGGGCCTTTTTCCCGTGGTCCAATCGGCTCGTGCACGTCCTGCCCGAAGTCGAATATCTCGAGCTCCGCACCAGCCGAAACAAAAACAAGATAACGCGCGAAGAGCAAGACGTGCTTGGACGCGCCAAGTGTGGAGTTGCGGGGCTGTCTGTAGGTCAAGCCACGGCGTTGACCCTCGCGCTCGAGGGCGTCGGCGGAACGCTGCGTCTCGCAGACTTCGACACGCTAAACTTGTCGAACTTGAACCGGCTTCGCGCGGGCGTTCACGAGATCGGGACCAACAAGGCCGTCATCACCGCACGCGCTATTTACGAGCTCAATCCCTACGCGAACATCGAAGTATTCGACGACGGCATCACGGACGACAACATCGACCGCTTCCTCGATTCGCTCGATGTCTTGTTCGAGGAGTGCGACGATCTCAAGATGAAGGTGCGCCTCCGCGAAGAGGCAAAGAAACGCCGGATTCCGGTGCTCATGGAGACGAGCGATCGCGGCATGCTCGACGTCGAGCGGTTCGACCTCGAGCCCACTCGCCCACTCTTCCACGGGCTCGCCGGCGACCTGAACGCCGCGGAACTGGCGTCGCTCACCACCTATGAGAAGGTCCCGGTCGTATTGGCGATCATCGGTGCTCGCACCATGTCTCCCCGTCTCGCCGGCTCGCTCGTCGACATCGACGTGACATTGAAGACGTGGCCGCAGCTCGCCTCGGCGGTCGCCCTCGGTGGCGCGGTCAACACGGATGTCGCGAGGCGCGTCCTGCTCGGCAGATTCACCGAGTCTGGCCGTTACTTCGTCGACGTCGAGCAGATCGTGGGCACGAGCGGGACCGACCCACCCGATGAGCTGCCCGAGCGCGTAGCCACGACGCCGACCCGACCCCCCGTGCCGACGAGCCACGCGCTGGAGCAACCCTCTCACGAGCAACTGCATAAAATAGTGTCGTTCGCCTCCATGGCGCCGTCGGGCGGCAACTGCCAACCTTGGCGCTTCGTCTATTCCGCGCGCATGCGCACGCTCGAGTGTTGGCACGTCCTGGAGCGATCGACGTCGTTCTTGGACTTCGAGAGTCGGGCGGCCTACTTGGCATTCGGGGCCGCAGCGGAGAACGTGCGGCTCGCGTGCGCGTCGCTCGCGATTCCATGCCGCCTCAGCGCATTTCCCGACGCGTCGCGGCCCGATCTGATCTGCAAGGCCGACCTCTCTGGCACGGGCGAGCCGACCGCCGCGACGTTGGAGGATGCTCGCCTCGGCGAGGTCGTTGGACAACGAGTTACCAATCGCCGGTTCGGAGTCCGCGCGACATTGCCTGTCGACGCCAGCGCCGCACTATCTGACATTGCCGCACGGGCTAACGGTAGGCTTCGCCTGCTGACCGAGCCCACGCACCTAGACCGTTTCGCGGACCTGCACGGGGAGACCGAGCGACTACGCATCCTCAATCCGACCATGCACCAGGAAATGATGCACGAGCTTCGTTGGAGCGATCATGAGACGACCTCCACTCGCGATGGAATCGACCTCGTCACGCTGGAACTGACCGCGACGGACAGAGCCGCGATGGAAGTCTTGAAGCGGCCAAGGGTCGCCGCGATGCTGCTCGGAATCAGCGGGGGCGCGGGGCTCAAGACGCCCTCACGAAAGGCCATCGCGGGCTCCTCGGCGGTCGGTCTCGTCACGACGGCAGGGTCCTCTCCGGAGGCTTATTTCCGAGGCGGCGTAGCGATGCAGCGCGTATGGCTCTACGCCGGGTCGCTCGGTTGGGCGTTTCAACCGATGACCGCGATGCTGTACGTCTTTGCTCGACTCGAAGGTGGCGGCAGTGGCTTGAACGCGGCGGAGCAACGAGCGTACTCGCGTCAGTACGACGCCTACCGATCCTTGTTCGAGTTGGCACCGCCCGAGACGGGCGTCATGGCATTTCGTTTGGCCAAGGCGGATGCGCCAACTGCCCGTTCGCTACGTCGTCCAATATCCGACACACTGACGATCATTGACTAAGCAACCACTGATAGGGTGGGCACTCACTAGCAGTTACAATGCACACTTTCTCTCATTGAATTTCAGTCCAATACATCATTGCACTTGTGTACGAGCGTGCTCGGAACAAGAATGCTGCGCGGAGGCCTAATGAACTATTCGCATCTCGTGCTCTCTACTGGCTTGTTGGCGATTGGCGCTCTCGTGCTGGGCATCGCCGGCACCGTGCGCGCGGACGACGACCACGAGGGCAGCAAGTGCGCGGCGTTCGAGGGGCCCTTCAGCTCTTTGACAGGGCCGCCGTGCACGTCGCCCATTGGTCTCTGCACTCACGGTCAGCTGGGCGGAGATTTTCCGGCCAAGTACGACTTCACCTTCGCGACCCTCACGTTTGCCAATGATTTTAGCGACCCCACGAAGTTCGTCTATACCGGTCAGAGCGTCGTCACTCCGAACGACGGATCAGGCGTCTTGTACACGGCGGACACCGGCGTCATTCACATCCCCACGGACAACAGCCCGGCGCCGTTCGTCACCAAGGCGCTCGTGGACCACGGGACGAAGAAGTATCGCCACACCTCCGGCGGCTTCGTCGCCACGGGGTTCCTCGTCTTCCAGACAGGCGAGGCGAAGGGCCAATTCAGCGCAGTTCTGTGCAAAAATCACGACGACTGAGCGTGATGTCTTAGTTGCCGTCGGCGTCGTCGATCAGATCGACGCTCATAGCCGCGGGGGGCGCTTGCTCGGTGACCGACGCAGGAATGTCGTCGGTTGCTGTAGTGGGCGGCGGCGGCGAGGCGGGCGCGAGCGCCGGAGCGGGTGCGGCGTGATGCTGTGAGGTCGCGGGCGGATGCGCGGGTGCGGCGTGAGCCGTGGGGGCGTGATTGCGCGCACGAGCGACGGCACGGACCGTCGGGTTCTCGACGCAGCCCTGCATGTTCGCGGGGCAGCTGATGCGAACGTGGAAGTGATCGTCGTGAGGGAGCGACCCGTGCGGCTGCAGCATCGTCACCGCCGCGCGATCGCGCACCGCCTCTGCGACGCCCATTCGCACGGCGTACGCGAGCAATCGCGCGCGGATCGGCGTCGCCACGAAGATGTGGCTGACGTGCGCGGCCGAATCATTCAGCCATGCCGCCACGAGCGCCCAGTTCCGCGCGTCGTCGAAGTGCGCTCCGGGCCACGACGGCGTGGTGCCGTCCCCGTGAAACGCGACGAAGTGGTCCGCATAAACGGGCTGGTTGGCTTGGTTCTTCACGTAGAACTGCACGTCCGCGTCGCGGCCGCTCTCGTGCGAAGCGTGCCGATCGAGCTCGCCCCCGCCTTGCCGTGAGATGTGACCCACGCTCATCACGGCATCGGGGAACTGGCGTCGCACCGACCGCGCGGAGCGATCCAGCATGCCCACCATCGAGCCCAGCCCCCACCGAACGTCGCCCGCCGTGTAGGCCGTGACGATACGCAAGTAGGGAGCGTTGTCGAGGTGCGCGCCTCCGATGAGATGACCCTCCGTCGGCGATCCGACGCTGCGTCCCATCAGGATCACGGCAGGAGCGGGTGCAGCTGGCGTCGTGTGCGGCGCAGGACCGGCCATGGCGGCGGGCGCGAGAAAAACGAGGCCCAGGCCGGCGAGCGCGGCGGCGAAGATGCGCATGGTCTGCCCGAAGATGCGCGCGGTCGGGTCGTTGGGCCAAAAAACGTGTGAATCCGCTATCCGGGTCCGACCTCTCCGTTTTGGATCACGAAGCGCATTGCTTGACTCATCAAGTCATCTATGTTGGCCGAGTAATAGTGCCCTGCCTTCGGCATCACGATCATCTCGGCGGGGAAGCCCTCCTTCTTGAGTCGAGCCACCGTCGCTCGTTCGCCAGTGACCTGTGAGCCCCACTCACCGGCCATCATCACGACGGCACGCACGCCGGCCTTTTCGAGCGCGTATTTGCTGAGGGTCACGTCGGCCTCGTTCAAGATGAGATATCGCCAACGACCCGGGTGCATCGCCGCGAGGGCCGGCGCGGCCCAGGCGCCGCGTGAGAAGCCTGTGAGAATCGCGCCCTCACGCGAGATCTCGCCATCGTACTGGGCACTCACGGCGTCGATCGATCGCTCGAGGTCCTTGTCCATGTCGGCGAACGACTCGTCCCACGACGGCGGCCCGCCCGCGCCGCAGGTGGAGTTGCCCTCGGGACAAACCAAGAAGCCCTCTTCGCTGCCCGCGTGCGTCCAGTATCCACACGCGTAGCCGGGCGGATTGCAGATGCCGTGGAGATTCGCGATGAGCCGGTGCTTGCCTGCCTGCGGAGGGATGGCGACGTACACGTTTCGCTTCGCCGCAAAGTTGATCTCGAAGGGACCGATCTCGCGGAGCACCGGAGCGGCGTCCTGGACCGAGACGGACACGGGAACCGAGACGGAGACGGGATCGGGAGCGGGCGCGGTACCGACAACGGCGAAGGGGTCGGTGGGATGACTGCACGCTACGGCGGCGAGAAACAAGGCGATCGGGACACGCATGTCTCTTCGTCGCGGTGGGGCGTGAAAGTGTGACGCGGACGCGTTAGAACGCTTGTCGTGTCCGCCAAGGTCCACAAAGCGCTCCGCTTGCTCCACGAGAAGCTCGACGCGTGCAAGGCGTGCCCCAACATGGTCGGCCCGGTCGTGCACGGGCCGGCGGTGGTCAGCAAGATACTCTTGATTGGTCAAGCACCAGGCCCGCGCGAAGGGACCTTCGGCAGACCGTTCGCGTGGACGGCCGGCAAGACGCTCTTCAAGTGGATGGAGCAGGCGACGGGCGCGAACGAAGAGACCTTCCGCGAGCGTGTGTACATCTCCGCCGTTGCGCGATGCTTTCCGGGCAAGGCGTTCACGAAGAAGGGCGTCATGACCGGCGACCGCAGGCCCGACGAGGACGAGATCGAGCGCTGCGGCCAGTACCTGTCGCGCGAGGTGGAGCTGCTCCTACCGGACGTCGTGCTCGCGATCGGCCAGATGGCGATCGAGGCGGCGACCGGTCACAAGGGCAAGCTCGACGAGGTCATCGGGACCGTACGACGCACCAAGTTCCACGGACACGAGCTCGACGTGATCGCCCTTCCCCACCCGAGCGGCGCGTCCACCTGGCACCGCACGGAGCCGGGCAAGACCTTGCTCGCGAAATCGCTCGCGCTCGTGAGTAAGCACCCCACCGTCAAGGCGACATTCGCATGAGTGACGAACGACTCACGGATCTCGAGCTGCGCTTCATGAAGCTCGAGCGATTCGCGCACGAGCTGAGCCAGGTCGTGGCCGCTCAACAGAAGGTCATCGACGCACTCGCGGCCGAGGCGAAGCGCTCACGCGAGCGCGCCAACGACGAAGGCTCGTCTGTCCCGAACGACGCGCCGCCACACTACTAACGACGCCAAGGCGCCTCTTGCGGATCTGCCCGCAGCTCGATCTGTCGTTGAAGCTCGGCCGGCATGGCTTGGAGCTCCTCTCCGCGCATCACACGGCGGACTTGATCGTCGAGCCCGGGTTGCTCGTCTACGTCCGTGAGGTCCCACGACTGCGTGAGCCTCTTCTCGGTCAGCGACGCTTTCTCCCCGCACGAGAGCGGCCACTTCCGCGCTTGATGCGCGAACGGCGTGAGATCGGGTGTGCTCGAGAACAGATCGAGCGGGAGCGCCGCCTTCTCCACCTCCACGCTCGGGTACGGCAGCCCGAGGATGTGCGCGAACATCTTGTGCAAGCTCGACGTGTCGATGTGCGTGCGGCTCACGTAGCCGCGCTTGATCCACGGCGAGGCGAAGATCACGGGCACCCGGTGGTGGTCGACGTGATCCCCGCCGTCCGCCGGATCGTCCTCGGTGACCACCACGAGCGACTCCGCCCACCACGGGCTACGGCTGATCGCCTCCACCACCATGCCGGTCGCCTCGTCGTTGACGGCGACCATCACCTCGGGTGACGGCGTGTCGCTGCCCACCCCGCGCGTGTGATCGTTCGGCAACGTCATGTACACGAACGGGCCGACATCGCAGAGCGCGCGCAGCCTACCACTGAGGTAGCAAGCCTTCTCGACGTCCGGGTACCCGATGCTCTGGATGAAGCCACCGGGATACTTCGTGTCCAATGCCCCGTCCGACGAGCTCTGTGGGATACCGCACGCCTCGCCGAGGATCGCGTACTTCACGTGATTGCCACTTAGCCAATCAAATAGACTGCCCTCTTGCGGCTCGCCGACGTCGTTCACGCACTGCGGCTGAACGGGCGAGTCGAACGCGCTCCGCGAGTAGCCGGTGACCTGCCAGGTGCGCTCCATGAAGTCGCTCGATCGTCCGTAGACGGTCCAGAAATGGCCTTGGATCGAGAGCTCTGCGCTCGTGTGATAGTTGTCACTCGTCGCGAACGTCCGCGCTATCTGGCGGAAGTTGAGCCACAGCTTGTCCATGTCTGCGCTCGTCTTCTTGAGCGTCAGGCTCGGATCGCCGCGCACGCCGGCGAGGTCTCCGAGCACGCCATCGAACGTCTTGTTCTCGCGCACGATGAAGACGATGCGCTTGATCTTCTGCGAAGGCCCCGCCGTGTTGGTGGGCGGCAACGCGAAGTCGTTCTCGTTGTTTGGGCACGTGACCTGAGGCGAGCCACTCACGGCAAAGACGTCGTCGTCCTTGTCCACCGCGAGATCGCCTTGCGACAGATCCGCGGGCTGCGGCGTCGCGACCATCGCCACTCCGCCGCGCACGCCGTGCATGGCGGCGCCGTCGCCCACGGGGCCTTGCTGTTGCAGCGGCCCGTTGGAGTGACCGCGCGCACTCGTCCAAAGGACGTCTCCTGTTGCCGTCACTGCCACAGAGGATGGCCACCACGAAGTCGGCAATCGCCCAATCGCGACGAGCTTCGCTGGCGACTGTGAAGTATCGACACTCCACGCGCCGATCGCGTTGCGCCCTGCGAGTGTTGCGTAGAGGCGTTTGGTCACCGGATCCATCGCCAGCGTGGTCGGCTCCGTGCCGTGCAGGGCGCTCTTCGGGTCGATCGGCGTCGACGTGCTTGCACCGCTCGCGCGATCGATCACCGTGAGCGTGTCTCCGAACGTATTTGCGACTGCCAAGTAGCGCGCGTCTAGGAACGCCATCCCTTGCGGGTCTTTGTCCGTGCTGAACGTCCGAGTGACCTTCGGGGCCGTGCGGTCCGAGAGATCGAGTTCGACCACGCTGCGCGCGCCGATTCGCGACACGTACGCGTATCTCCCCTGAGGGTCGTTCGGGTCGAACGCCGCGTCGAACGTGCCGTTCTGGCCCACGCTTGCAGAGCCGAGCGCCTTGCCATAGTTGCCATTCGTGAGGTCGAACACGAACACGCGCGGGTCGATCATCGAGGAGACGACGAGTGTCTTCTGGTCCGGTGACACCGCGAGCCCGCTGACCCAATAGTTCGCCTTTGCGTTGGTGTCGTCGATGGATGCGGGCAGCGCGACGTTGCGAGCGACGTCGCGCACGAGCGTCTTGCCAAGGACGTCCAGCTTGAGCGCCTGCACCACGCCGTTGTTCGTCGCAACGAGTACGAGATCCGGCCCTGCTACGGCGATCCCTTGCCAGAGCATCTGAGGTGCCGGGAACTCCACGACTGCGAGCACTGGCGATTGGCCACTGGCGATCATTGCTGTATCAACCAATCGCGCCGAATGCGTCCCGTACCCTGCGTCCACGACGAGCGCGAGCGTCGAACCAGGCACCGACACGACGCGCACGGGCAAGCCTGCGTTCAAATCTGGTTCGTCGAACAGCCACTCTGCGCCCGCGGTCTTGCTTCGACGCCCGTCCGGCAAGATCGTCGTCTTCGGGTCGTCCGGGTCCGCTCCCGTCAGCTTGATCGCGTCCGCGGACGGCACGCTTACCGTGCACTTGCTCGGCGTCGCGTTGAACGTGGCGCCGTCCCACATTGGACACGACACATCATGCGGGATCGATCTCCAATCCCCGAGCGCCGGGCACGAATAAGGAGTCGTGGACTCCGCGCACGCCGCGCTCGGACACGCGAGTGAGCAACTCTTCGGCGCGATCGCCAGGTCCGACGGATCTCCCGCGTCCGGTGCGGGCGTCGTCGTGTCGCTCGAAGAACAAGCGAACACCCAGAGAGAGCAAAGCATCAGCGCTCGTCGCATGAGCTGAATGCTAGCCGATCGCCTTCCGCCGCGTGCAGCGCCTTGCTAGCGTGCGGCGCACCATGGACAAGGTCATCAAGACGGCGCGGGACGCCTGCGCAGACATCAAGAGCGGCTCGACGATTCTCGCGGGTGGGTTCGGCCTCTGCGGCATCCCCGAGAGCTGCATCCGCGCTCTCGCAGAGCTCGGTCCGACGGATCTCACGGTAGTCTCCAACAACTGCGGAATCGACGACTTCGGACTGGGGATTCTGCTCCGCAAGAAGCTCATCGCGAAGATGATGAGCAGCTACGTTGGTGAGAACAAGGAGTTCGAGCGCCAGTACCTGCAAGGTGAGCTCGAGGTGGAGCTCGTGCCCCAAGGCACGCTCGCCGAGCGTCTGCGCGCGGGGGGCGCCGGCATTCCCGCCTTCTTCACGCCCACGGGCGCGGGCACGGCGGTGAGCGACGGGGGTCTTCCGCTCCGCTATGTGGCAGGCGGCGGCGCCGTCGCAAAGTACAGCGAGAAGAAAGAGACGCGAGAGTTCAACGGGCGACCGCACGTACTCGAGCCCGCGATCACCGGAGACTTCGCGATCGTCAAAGCGTGGAAGGGCGACCGCTTCGGTAACCTCGTCTACCGACACACTGCAATGAACTTCAACCCCATGTGCGCCGCGGCGGCAAAGATCACGATCGCCGAAGTGGAGGAGATCGTCGAGGTCGGCGCGCTGTCTCCCTCGGAGATACACACGCCAGGCATCTTCGTTCATCGCGTCGTCAAAGGGACCCACTACGAGAAGCGCATCGAGCGCCGCACCACGAGGAAAGCGTCATGAGCAACCCGGCCAAAGGACTCTCCCGCGAGCAGATCGCACAGCGCGCCGCCAAGGAGCTGCGTGATGGGTATTACGTCAACTTGGGAATTGGCATGCCGACACTAGTGGCTAATTACATCCCCGCAGGGATCGAGGTCGTCCTGCAAAGCGAGAATGGCCTACTTGGCATTGGCCCTTATCCGGTGGAGGGCACCGAAGACGCCGACCTCATCAACGCCGGCAAAGAGACCGTCACCATGTTGCCGGGATCGGCCATTTTCTCGAGCGCCGCGAGCTTCGAGATGATCCGCGGCGGTCACATCGATCTCGCGATCCTCGGCGCCATGCAGGTCTCGGAGTATGGGGACCTCGCCAATTGGATGATCCCCGGGAAGATGGTCAAGGGCATGGGCGGCGCGATGGACCTCGTCGCGAGCGCGCGTCGCGTCGTCGTGATCATGGAACACGCCGCCAAAGACGGGGCACCCAAGATTCTCAAGGAGTGCAACTTGCCATTGACCGGCCGACGCGTCGTTCACCGCATCATCACGGAGCTGGCGACGATCGACGTGACGGACGAGGGACTAGTGCTCAAAGAGATCGCGCCGGGACTGTCTGCGCGAGACGTCCAAGAGCGCACCGAGCCCACGCTCAAGGTCATCCCCAATCTCGCGCTAATGATTTGAGCCGACGAACCACCCGAACGTGAAGAGCGCTCCGCTCGTTCGGAGCGTGTGCGCACGCGCGATGACGAGCGTCTGTTGCGACGGATCCAAGAACACGAGCGCGTCGTCGCGGTCGTAGCCCATGAGGTTGTTCTTCACGAAGGAGTGCGGCTGGATGCCCAGAAAATGGCCCAACTCGTGCGCGAGCGAGGAGCGAACGCAGTCCGCCGACAGGATGATGAAGCGCGCGCTCGGCGTCGTGTGCGAGTCCCACGTCACTCCCATGCGATAGAGATCCTTCACCTCGTTGTCGCGGAGCCTTTCGACGACGAACACGTTGATCTCCGTGGGAGCGACGAGCGGCGCGAATCGATCACGCTCACGCGGGTCCTCTATGCGTGCGAGCTCACGACCCACTGTGCGCCAATGCCAAATATGGAAGTGCACCTTCATTGACGAAAAGACACGCTCGGCCAAGTCCAGCCGCTCGTACACCCAATCCTCGGAGCGTATGGGTGCGCCCTCCGCCGTCGGCGCGATGGAGACGTCGAGCGCGAACACCGGCTCGAGCTCGGCGCTCGCTGGCACCGCGATCGACACCGCCGCAACGCACGCAAAGCACATGAGCTTCATCGAAATGGGTGTACGTTCTGGCCGGTGCGCAAATTCCACACCGCGCTCGCACTTTTCTGGGTCGCGTGCGCAAGCACTGCGAAAGCGCCTCAGGCAGAGGCAGTGCATACTTGTTTTCTGCTCTACGATCTCGATCACGGGGAGCTCGTCCGCGAGGGCGACGCCTGCACGACGCGCGTCACTCCGGCCTCGACGTTCAAGATCCCGCACGCGCTCGCCGCGCTCGATTCTGGCGTGCTCGCGAGCCCTAGCGTGACGTTTTCGCCGCCAGCGGACCTCGAACAAGATGTCCCCGAGACGTGGAAGCGCGACCACTCACTGCAGACGGCGATTCGCTATTTGGTAGTCTGGTATTTTCAACGAGTCGCTTTGCTACTCGGTTTGGAGCGCGAGCGCGACTACCTCGCGCGCTTCCACTACGGCAATCAAGACGTCTCCAGCGGCGGAACCACGTTCTGGCTCGAAGAGTCGTTGAAGATCTCGCCAGACGAACAAGAGACCTTCTTGGTCAATCTCTATCGGGACCGATTGCCGATGAGTGTTCCGGCGATGCGCACCGTGCGTGAGCTGCTCATCCAGCCCAAGGGCGTAGTGGTCAATGCGATGGGCGAGCACCCGTTCGACGCGCCGTGGCCCGAAGACGCCGTCGTCAGCACCAAGACGGGGATGAGCATGCACGTGCGCTGGCTCGTGGGCCATGTGCGCCGAGGCGAGCGCGCTTTGGTCTTCGTCAGCTGCGTGACTGGCCAATCCCCGCCGCTCTCGGCGATCGACCTCGCGGCCGCTTCCCTCAAAAGAGCCGCGATCCTTTAGAGCGGGATGGCGGCGACGTAGACACGCGTGTCGTAGTCGAACGTCACATGACCGTCCGTTTGGTGACGATCGAAGAGCTCACCGAGCGCGTGCATCATCGCGTCGTGCTTGGAGTGACCTTTCTGCGGCACGTAAGACGACGACCGCGCGCGACCGAAGAGGCCTGCACGATCGAGGCGCTGGGCGTTGGGGAGCACGAGCGTCGTAAACGGGATCGTCCCGAAGAAGCTCGCGAGCATCGTAGGGCTCGCCGTGTCTTGGTGGCGCACGGATCCGTAGTCGAGCCCATGCTCGAACAGGGCGCGCTCGTAGGCGTCCAAGAGGGCCGTGCCGGTGCGCCGTTCGTTCCACACGAGCGCGACGACGCCCGGTGCGCGCAGGATTCGTCTCATCTCCGCGAGCGCTCGTGGCGGGTCGAACCAATGAAAGGCTTGCGCGGCGAGGACAGCTCCGACGGAGCGAGCGGCGAGAGTCGTCGCCTCTGCGGTGCCATTCACCGAGTGGAACAACGGAGAGCCCGCGAGCTCCGCCTCTGCGGCGGCGCGCATCGGCCCGTTCGGCTCGATCGCGAACACCTCGTACCCCGCGTCGATCAACATGCGCGCAGAGATGCCCGTCCCCGAGCCGACATCCGCGACGGCCGCGTCTCGCGTCAAACCCTCCCGCGCCAACGCGGCGACGAGCTCCTTCGGATAGCGCGGCCGATGGAGCACGTAGTCGCGCACCCGATCTCCGAAGCGCTCCGTCGAATCGGTCATCGTGGGTCCTTAGCGATCACGGCGCGGAGCATCCGTAGTAGCGCGTCGGCGGTGTACGGCTTCGGGACCCAGTGGGTGACGCCGAGAGCGCGCGCCTGCACGGCCTTCTCGTCTGTGTCGAGTCCCGTCGAGCCAACGATCCGCACCGACGAGTCGATGGCCTGGAGAGCGACGATCGTCGTCGGCCCGTCCATGATCGGCATCGACATGTCCGTGAGCACTGCGGCGATCGCGCCGAGGTGCGCGGTGTAGAGAGAGACGGCCTCGGCGCCGTTGGCCGCGACGAGCACCCGGTAGCCGAACCGCTCGAGCGTGCGGCGAGCGAGCTTGCGGATGGCCTCCTCGTCGTCGACGACCAGCACGAGCTCGCCTCGACCGCGAGGGACTTGCTCCTGCGTGCTCGTGGCCTCGACGCGCGCCTCGACGCGCTCTGCTGGCAGGTACACGTCGAAGCGCGAGCCCTTGCCGAGCTCGGTCGACACGAGGATGAAGCCGCGGTGGCTGCGCGCGATGGCGTGGCAGGTCGACAGCCCGAGGCCGGTCCCCTTGCCCGACGGCTTGGTAGTGAAGAACGGCTCGAAGATCCGGTCGCGGACCTCGGGCACCATCCCGCTTCCCGTGTCCTCGACACGGATACGCAGGTATTGGCCCGTCGGCGTGTCCGGGCTCATCTGAGCACGCACTTCGTCCACCACCACGCCGTCGAGGGCCAGCGTGAGCACGCCACCCTCGTGCATGGCGTCGCGAGCGTTCACGCAAAGGTTCGTCAGGAGCTGATGGATCTGCGTCGCATCGCCCTGGATGGCCCACGTCGTCTCGCCCTGCCGAAGCACTGACGAGATGTCTTTGGGGAATGTCTCGCGGACCATCGTCAAGACCTCTGCGGTGATGGCGATCACGTCGACGCGCTTGTGAGGTCCC